>Ga0070675_100002783_pt1 | contig 13163 bp, 9 predicted proteins | sample KBSM43metaG_FD_65343 | JGI IMG/M metagenome (GOLD analysis project Ga0070675, IMG submission 65343) | Miscanthus rhizosphere microbial communities from Kellogg Biological Station, Michigan, USA - KBS M4-3 metaG | ecosystem: Host-associated > Plants > Roots > Rhizosphere > Soil ...
AATCCCCCGCTGTGGGAAGCCTTGCAGGAGCGCGAGACCCTCTATTCCAAAGATCCGCAGGCGTTAACCGATGAAGACGGGATGCGACTGGGCGAACTTGAAGGCATTGTCGGCGATGAGGGCGGCTACACCGCAGAAGTGGACGCAGCCGTCCTGTTGGATGGCCTCGACATCCCTGAAGATTTCCACAATCGTCTGATGAGCGAACTCCAGGGAGGGCAGAAAGTTCGCGTCCTGCTGGCTCAGGCGCTGTTCGGCAACCCGGACGTGCTGTTGCTGGATGAACCCACGAACAACCTCGACCTCGATTCCGTGCACTGGCTGCAGGATCATCTCCGCGCCTACAACGGTTGTCTCATCGTCATCTCGCATGACCGGCATTTTTTGAACGAGATCTGCACGCACATCGCGGACATCGACTATCAGACCGTCATCACCTACACCGGTGGTTACGACGACATGGTGCTCGCCAAGACCCAGGTGCGCTCCCGCATTGAAGCGAGCAACACGCAGCGCGACAAGAAGATCGCCCAGTTGCAGGAGTTCATCGCTCGATTCGCGGCGGGCACTCGTTCAACGCAGGTGGCCTCGCGCAAGAAGGAAGTGGAACGGCTGCAGACGGCCGAGCTTGCGAAGTCGAATATTCAGCGGCCGTTCATCCGATTCGATGTCAAGCGTCCTTCGGGACGTCATCCTTTCGAAGTTGAAGGTCTTTCGAAGTCGTATGCTGCCGAGAACGACTCGCTGCGCGTATTACAGAACTTCAGCGCCACAGTCAGCCGCGGGGAAAAGATCGCCCTGATCGGAAGGAACGGGGCCGGCAAGACCACGCTTTTGAAGTCGCTGATTCGCAATGCGACCGGTTTTATCGATACGCCCGACCGGGCATTTCCGATCGATTCCGGAAAGATCACGTGGGGCCACGAAGTGATGGTGGGTTACTTCGCGCAGGACCATCGGGATTCGATTCCTCGTGGCGTCAGCATTATCGAATGGCTGCATAGCTTCGATCCCGGTGCTTCGCAGGAGGAACTGCGCGGGCTGCTCGGCCAGATGTTGTTCAGCGGCGACGATGCGCTGAAACGAACCGAGGCGCTTTCCGGTGGCGAGGCGGCGCGAATCATTTTCTGCCGCCTGATGCTGCAAAAGCCCAACTTTCTGGTGCTGGACGAGCCGACGAACCATCTCGACCTGGAATCTATCAATGCCTTGAATATTGCGCTTCAGCGTTATCCGGGCACACTGCTTCTCGTGACGCACGATCACGACGTCATCGATGAGGTCGCAAGCCGGATCTGGTCCTTTCACGAGGGGCGAGTCGAGGACTTCAAGGGAACCTATGCGCAGTACCTCGCACAATCGGAACAACTCGTGTAGAGCCGTATGAATCCGCTGGAAGTGCTTGGCGAGACCCGGACTCCCGATGGGTCTGATTTCAAGCTCGCACGCCGAGGTAACGAGTACATCATCCTGGCAAACGGCAAGACGCTGATGTCCAGCCGCATGCACGGCTCGGAAGAGGCGCTGGCCACGTCTGGCCTCCGGGAAGCGCGGACCCTGAGGCAGCCGCGCGTTCTCATCGGCGGCCTGGGAATGGGTTACACCTTGCGAGCAACTCTGGATCTTCTTCCCAGGGGTGCTGAAATTGTTGTGGCGGAGCTGGTGGGCGAAGTTGTCGAATGGAACCGCGGGTTGCTGGGATCATTGGCCGGATATCCCTTGAAAGATCGCCGCGTTCGAATGGACGTGAGGGACGTCGCCATCACCCTCCGGGCCGCACACGCGCATTTTGATGCCGTATTGCTTGATGTGGATAACGGTCCGTCCGCGTTCAGCGACACTGCCAACGCGGGCGTGTACGACGATCGTGGTCTGGCCGCCGCCCACGAGGCCCTCCGCCCCGGCGGGATTCTCGCCGTGTGGTCGGCCCGTGAGGATCGCAAGTTCGAACAACGCATGCGGTATGCCGGATTCAGAGTTGAAGTGGAACATGTCCGGGCACGATTGAAAAAGGGCGGCCCTCACCACGTGATTTTTCTAGGCCACAAACCGGACTCATCTTCAGGTATTCCTTATACAAAACATTGAAATTGACCATACGAACAAAGACCGCGTATAAGTGGCTCGCAACCACAGGCTTTGTCTTGAACCCCTTTAAGCCGCTCACACCAAGCGACGCCTGTATGAATGGAGAGGTGCACGATGGCGAGTCCATCTTATGAAAAACCATCTTCGATAGGAGCGGGGCCAGGCACGGCGGCTTTCCCGGCCGCGTCAAAGGCTGAGCGCTGGGATACTTTTGCGTATGAGTGGGACGCTGTCAGCGGAGTGGTGACGCTCACTGGAGACTGCGATAAAGTTCTCGGTGTTCGGAGCGGATCGCACGTTACCGGTCGGCAAATCCTGCCCCGGCTCCATCCTGACGACGTGAAAACGTTAGAGGCTGCGTTTGCCGGACTCAAGCCTGAGAAGCCGCACATTCAGAACACCTATCGGATTCTCCATCCCGAGCGGGGCGTCACATGGATCGAAGCAAATGGCCGAGCCCTGTTCGACAGGGGGAGGATGTTGCGGGTTGCCGGCACGGTGGCAGATGTGACCGGACGATTCCAGATCGCGTCTGAACTGGTCACCGCTAACGAACTACTGCATTTGGCGTTGGAGGCCGGTAAATCCGTGGGATGGGACTGGGACGTCAAGAGCGGCCGGGATTCCTGGTTCGGAGACTTGGAAACCATATTCGGTATCCCATCCACCACATATAGCGGGCATATCGAAGACTTCCGCCGTCGCGTGCACCCAGAAGATCGAGGGCTGGTCTGGAAAGCCGTCAAGGATGCAATGGACAGTCAAAGCCCGTATAGCTCCGAGTTCCGCATCGTTCGGGTGGACGGCTCGGTCCGCTGGGTGGCGGCTCAAGGGAAATTCTATTACCTGCCCTCCGGCGAACCTGATCGGATGCTGGGAATCGCTGTGGACGTTACCGAGCGAAAAGCTGCTGAAGATGCCCTGCATCGAAAGGAGCACGAACTCACTGAAGCACAGCGACTCACCGGAGTGGGGAGCTGGCAATGGGACCCTGACACCGATACCGTCTTATGGTCAGATGAGTTGTATCGAATAGCCGGCAGAGATCCAAATTTGCCTCCGGTCAGTTACAAAGAACATGCCAACCTGTACACCCCGGAAAGTTGGGAACGATTGCGCCAAGCCGTTGAGGAAGCTCTCTGGACGGGCGCGCCTTACGAACTCGATGTGGAGATGGTCCGGCCCGACGGCACAACGAGATGGCTTATCGCGCGAGGGATAGTTCTGCGTGACTCCGACGGGCGAACCGTCCGACTCCGTGGCACGGTTCAAGACATCACAGAGCGGAGGGAGTCACAGGAGGCATTGCGGGAAAGTGAGGAGCGGTTGCGTCTGGCTGCTCAGTCTGGACGCATGTACGCCTTTGAATGGGATCGAGCGTCCGATGTGATCGTCCGATCCGCGGAGTTCGCCCATATTCTCGGGTTGTCGAGTGACCCAAAGGAGACGACATGCAAACAGATGATGGATACGGTTCATCCTGATGATCGCGTCCGGGTCATTGCAGCATCGAACTCGTGTTGCGCGGAAAACCCCACCTATCGAGTCCAATACCGTGTCTTGCGTCCCGATGGCTCGATAGTTTGGGTAGAAAAAAACGGGCGTGCTTTCTTCGATCGGAAGGGCGAAATGACGCGGGTGATAGGCATGGTTGCCGATATCACAGACCGAAAGCTTGCCGAAGAAGCGAGTTCCACGCTGAGCCGCAGGCTCATCGAAGCCCAGGAGGCCGAACGAGCCCGGATCGCGCGTGACCTCCATGATGATATTGGCCAGCGCCTGACTCTGCTTATGATGACCCTCGACCAGTTGAAGGGGACGGTGGCGCACACCTATGGGGCGTCTGACCGCATGGACAACCTGCGCAAGCAGGTTGTGGATATATCCAGAAGTGTTCACGACTTGTCCCACGAGTTGCACTCTGCCACATTGCGCCACCTTGGTGTGGCTGAAGCCATGCGCGGCTTCTGTCGGGAACTGTCGGAGCAGCAAAAGGTTGAGATTAACTTTTCTCATCACGACGTCCCGAGAAATGTGAGCCCGGAAATCTCACTCTGCTTTTTCCGAGTCTTACAGGAGGCGCTGAACAACGCGGTGAAGCACAGCAAGGCGACTCGCTTCGACGTGGAACTTTGCGGGCAGTCCGGGACCCTTTCTCTGAGCATCCGTGATGCGGGCGTAGGCTTTGATGCTGAAGCGGCTATTAAGGGCAGGGGGTTGGGTCTTATCAGCATGCAGGAGCGGTTGAAACTCGTGAACGGGGAACTTGCCATTGAGTCTCAGCCCCACCGAGGTACCGCAATTCATGTCCGAGCCCCTCTTGGTGTCGCCGGCGTTTCCGCGATGGCAGCACATGCCAACGCGCAGTCACGCTCGACGGATGCATGACCTCCCCGGCTGCGCCGACGACATTGCGGTAGCGTTCCATTAGTTCCTATGGACTCCTCCACGAATTGGCCTATCGAAGACATCCTGGCCACCGCCCAGCAATACTGGGGATACTCGGAGTTACGGCCGCTCCAGGAGCAGGCCATCCGCGCCGGACTCGATCGACGGGATTCGCTTGTCGTCATGCCGACCGGCGGTGGAAAGTCCCTCTGTTATCAGATCCCGGCCGCTGTGGAAGAACGCACGGACATCGTCGTTTCTCCGCTGATCGCTCTCATGAAGGATCAGGTCGATGGTTTGCGCGAATGTGGCTATCCCGCTGCTGCGCTCTACAGCGGAATGACGGCAGATGCCGTACGCGCGACCGAAGCCGGCATGACCGCAGGGCGATTCCGCCTCGTGTTCGTGGCACCCGAACGGCTGCTGACTCCTCGCTTTCTTCAGTTCATCGGTCGGTTGCCCGCGCCTGCCTTCGCTATCGATGAAGCACACTGCATCAGTCATTGGGGTCATGACTTCCGGCCGGAGTATCGCCAGCTTTCCGAGTTGAAGTCGCGATTTCCAGGCGCAAGCATTCATGCCTACACGGCGACCGCCACCGAACGCGTCCGGAAGGACATCGTTCAACAACTTCGGCTCGAGAATCCTGAGGTCCTCGTCGGCGTGTTCGATCGCCCCAATCTCGTTTATCGCATTGTTCCCCGCGTGGACGCTCGCGCGCAGACTCTCGATGTCTTGAGGCGGCACTCCGGCGAGGCGGGCATCGTGTACTGCATCAGCCGCAAGGATTCCGAAGCCATGGCGCAGTACCTTAAGCGCGAGGGCGTTCGAGCCGCCTTCTATCACGCGGGAATGGAGCCAGAGGAACGTCGAAGAACACAGGACGAATTTGCCTCTGAAGAGATCGACGTCGTGGCAGCCACTGTCGCCTTCGGCATGGGTATAGATCGGAGCGATGTCCGAGCCGTCATCCATGCGGGGATGCCGAAATCGGTCGAACATTACCAACAGGAGACAGGTCGGGCCGGCCGTGACGGCCTGGAAGCCGAATGCGTGCTTCTTTATTCTGCTGCCGACTTCCTGAAGTGGGAGTCGCTCATCGACAGAAGCGCCGCTGAATCCGGAGCAGGTCCGGATTCAGTCGTTGCCTCGCGCGCATTGCTCGAACACATGCGGCGGTTTTGTTCCGGTATTCGCTGCCGTCATCGCGCGCTGTCGGAGTATTTCGGCCAGGAGTACGCGAAGGACGAATGCGCCGCATGCGACACCTGTCTGGGAGAAATTGAAAGCGTTCCTGACGCGACAATCACGGCACAGAAGATCCTGTCCTGCGTCGCGCGGGCCGAACAACGCTTTGGCGCAGAACACATCATCGACATTTTGCTGGGAGCGGACACCGAACGTGTGCGGCGTTGGGACCACGAACGGCTTTCGACCTACGGCCTCATGAAAGGTGTCGATCGCAAGGTGCTGACGGCGATGCTCTATCAGCTTGTCGATAGCGGCATTCTCGAGCGCACCACCGATGAGCGTCCGGTTCTCAAACTGAACGATCTGTCGTGGGCGGTGATGCGCGGGCAGCGCGAGGTCACGCTGCTTCAGCCTAAAACCAGGGTCCGAAAGACGCGCTTTGACGAAGCGTCGTGGGAAGGAGTGGATCGCCCGCTCTTCGAGCGGTTGCGCGAGTGGAGACATCAGGAAGCGCAGCGTCGTAATTTACCGGCGTACATGTTGTTCAGCGACGCATCGTTGCGCGATCTCGCGCGTGTGCGTCCCGGAACTTCGGCAACGTTGCTGAAGGTTCGTGGTATTGGTGAACGGAAACAGGCAGACCTCGGTCCTGCAGTCCTGGCTCTTATCCAGGAATACTGCAGCGCTAACAATGTTCCCATCAATGTCGTCGCGGAAGCACCGGTGAGATTTGCTTCTGCCATCGTACCGCCGCCCAAATCCCCGAAGGCCAAGGAGCAGGCATTCGAGATGTTTCTCAGGAATGCCAGCGTCGCGGACGTTTCGCAGGCGCTCGAGCGAGCGCCGAGCACGGTGTGGGGTTATCTTGGGGAATTCATCGCTCAACATCCCGAGCACCCTGTCGATCCATGGGTTCCAGCGGAAACTTTTAAAGCCATCGCCGATGCGGCGGCCGAAGTCGGCAGGCAGTATCAGAAGCCCATCTTCGACCATCTCGGTGGCGCCGTTCCCTACGAAATGATCCGCATGACGCTGGCTCGGTTGAACACGAGTGGTTCCTGACGAGTGGAATTCCTGGCCTTAGGTCGACGGGAATTCGTGGTGCCCGACCCAGAATTCCCTCATCGCCCAACAGTTATCTGAATCTCCTCGACCCTCTCACCAACATTCAGGGGCGATGTGAGCAGATCCACGGTTCCGGAGGTCATGGTCTTCACGCGAGTTCTCTCCGTTCCGGCAGCAGACTCCCTTACCGTGGCCGTCACCCGATATTGTCCTTCGCGCAGAGAGAGCTTCAGCGGAGTTCCCCCGGACGAGCCATCAAGGACCAACGGCACGGTGTCTCCGTTGGCTTCAACGAAACGGAGCGTGACTAAGGCACGGGCAGCTGGTGGAACGTTGGGTTCAATTCCCAGCTTCACCGACAACTGCCGCAGGTCCGGTATTACGATCTCTGCGTCCCGTTGACCTTCTGGAGGGACCGAGACCTTGACTTTAAGTTCCTCAGATCCTGCCCCAATGATCGCCGCCGTATATTCTCCAGGCGCGATTTTGTCGAAGACGAATGAACCGTCAGGTTGAGTCGTTCCCTGGAGAGGCTCCGCGCCGTCTGGGCGTTGCATCCTGATATTGCGCACAGGCTGCAACACTCCGCGCTGAGAGACAGCGCGCCCCGTGAATGCCACGGCTGGCGCCGCCTTCAAGGTTAGCGCGATGGCCACTACAGGTTCCGCAGAAGACAATTTCAAATTGTTGCTCAGCAGGTCCACACCGCCGGCGGTAAGTGATTTCACCTGATATCCGTTCGGCACGCGCTTCGCGGTGACACGGAATTCGCCTTCCGGGATGAAAAAGGAAAACTGTCGCGCGGCGACTTCCACAGCTCTCGTTTGTTTGACGTCCATGAAAGCCACGGAGACGCTGGGGGCGTCGCTGGCATCTTCCATGACGACACTTCCACTAATCGAGACCGCGGGCGGTCGGAATTCGATTCCGGTAACGTGACCATCGACCACAACGGGTATTGCAGCGGAGAAGGCATCCGACGACAGCCTCAGGGTGTATTGGCCCGGTTGAACGCGGTTGAACTCGAAGGCCCCGTCGGCGCTGATCGGTGCCTCCAGCGACGCAGCCCCCGCAAGCATCATCCGGGCACCGGGAGCAAGCTTCTGTCCCGGCTGTAGCACCACGCGGCCAGAGACGGTATGGGTCAGAGGCTGGACAGTCCTGAAGTCAATGCCGAAGATGCGGGCGCCCGCTGTGACGAGAATGGATTTTGCCGACGACAAGGTGTTCACACCAGGGTAGTACGATGGGGAATCGACGCGTCCCGCCGTGACGTAATATGTCCCTGGCTCGAGCATTTCGATGGTGTAACGCCCATTGCTGTCCGTCAGCGTCAATCCGACCAGTGTCGGCCCGGTGGCGTCGCCCTCGCGCGGCACGGGCATCGCCGCTACGCGCACTCCGGAAACGGGCAGGCCGCGATCATTGAGCAGTTGCCCTGTTACCGTTCCGATCTGGGCTTGTACCGCAGGAGCGAGCATCGCAACGAACGCCAACACCCGCGCATAACCCGTCATTCGTACTCCTTGTCGATGAGGCTTCCGTTAGGTTACATGACGTTCACGCCCCGGGCCCGGTTCACCCTTTTCGGCCGTCGCACAACAGAGCGGAGTTTAATGCTGTTCGGCATCTGGCGCCAGATTTCGGCCCCAGACTGTAGAATCGGATGAACCCGGGACGGACTTTGCTCGTCCTTGATATCTATGAACAGGGAAAAGGTCCTCTCAAGCCTCATCGTCCTCATCCTGCTCTCCATTCAAGCCCATGCGCAGGACCTCGATGCGAGGACTCCGATTTCCCTCGAACTCAATGTGGACTCGCGGGCCACCTATGAAACGATCGCGGAGCGCACGGGTCTGAACGTCGTCTTCGTGCGCAACTACATGCCGAAAGCCGCCGAACCTTTCCGCGTCGAGAACAAAACTCCCGCGGAAGCGCTCGACCAGCTGGCGAAGCAGACAACCACGTTCTGGACTCCGTGGGACAAGAGGACGATCCTGGTGGCGGAAGACACACAGCAAAACCGCCGGGACTACGACCGTCAGTTCGTCCAGGTCCTCCCCGTCGCCAACAAGACCGCGCTCGAGGTCTTTACCGACCTCCGCACCGACGGGTTCCTGCAAGTCGCGGCGACCGGGAACGCCATCATGGTTCGCGGCACCCCGGCGCAGATTCGCATTGCTGCTCGCGCGGCCAACCCTGATGCTCCCGTTCCCAGTTTCGATGTCGACGATGTTTTTGTTGCGGAGACCGGTATGACCTGGCGAACTCCCGAGATCAGGCGGGCCCAACTGAAGATCGGGACGGCAGCCCCTGTTTCACTGAACGTCAACGAAAGCTCTCGGGCAATCTACGAGAGACTGGCGAAGAGCGTGGGTCTCAACATTCTGTTTGGACGCGCGTTCCAGCCCACCAACGTTAAATTAACCGTCAGGAACGTTGGAGTCTTTGACGCGCTCGACCTGCTGGCGCTATCGACAGGCACGTTCTGGCAGCCCCTCAACGAAAACACAGTCCTGGCGTTGGAAGACACCCAGCAGAGTCGGCGTGACCTCGACGCCCAGGCGGTCGAAACGATTTACGTGCCGTCGGAAATGACCATCGCGCGCCTCAACGAAATCATGAACTCGTTGCGCACGGTGCTTGGCTTGCGCGGAATCTATCAGAGCGGATCGGCGAGTGCCATTGTGATTCGCGACATACCTGCACGGATCGAGCTTTCCGAATCGTTGATTGCAGATATGTCGGGCGCTCCCATCCGAAAAAAGCTCGCAACAGACATCCGGAGTTCACTCACGGAAAACGGCTTTTATTTTCACACCGCAGCGTCTGACCGCGACCGGTTGCAGATCAAGACGAAAGAACCCATTGCCTTCAGCAGCGCCGTCAGTTCGAAGGAGGCTTTTGAAAAACTCGCGGCCGTGGCGGGACTTCAGGTTCTGTTCGGACGAAATTTTCCGGACAGATCGGTCGATTTTAACGTCCAGAGTGTGGACGTCATCGAAGCCCTGGATTTCCTGGCGCTACAGTCTGGAGCCTTTTGGCAGCCGCTCGATGCACGCACGATTTTTGTCCTGGAAGACACCCAGCAAAACAGACGCGACTTTGACGAACACCTTGTGAAGACGATTTATCTTCCAAGAGAAATCTCCATCAACGGCATGAATGAGATCATGAACGTCCTGCGTACGGCACTTAGTGTTCGCGGTGTCTACCAGGCCGAGGCGCCCAGGGCGATTCTGATTCATGACATTCCGCAGAGAGTAGCGCTTGTCGAGACTCTCGTCGATCATCTGAACACCCTTCCCACCCCGACGAAATCCGTCCAGATCCCTGCTCCGCATTACGCCGAAAGCACGATCTTTGGAATCGCCGCTGCGGTTCGATCGGAGGTTTCCGTGAAAACACCGATGCCGGTTTCGATCAATCTGAACCAGGACTCGCGGGCCACCTATGAGGCACTCGCGGATATGGCCGGTATCAAAGTCAATTTCTCGCCGGACTTCAGCCCGGGCAGTCTGAAACCATTTCGACTTGAAGGCGTGGATGTGCTGGACGCGATCGACTACTTTTCACTCGTGACACAAAACGCCTGGAAGGTCATTGACGGTCAAACCATCCTGGTCTTTCCGGATACCCAGCAAAACCGGCGGGACCTGGAAACGCAAACCGTGAAGACGTTTTACATCGCATACAAACCCGCGGCGAACACCGTGAACGGTATTCTCAATGTGCTCCGGACGGCGATGGCGGTAAGGAATGCGCAATCCGGCGACGGCTCTGTCACGATTCAGGACTCGCCACAACGAATGATGGTTGTGGAAAAGGTCGTCGAAAGTCTGGATCGCAAGCCGATGGCTCCCGCAAATCCGGAGACCGGAAGCCTCAAGGTCGTCCTCTCGGCTTATCGGGACAACGTGGAGGTTCGTACTCAATCTCACGCCGTGGACGTGGAGGTCGGCGCGGACGCGGTGACCTTTCGATCTGGGAACACGATACCCATCTCGAACGGCGGTCAGACGTTTATGCAGCAGGTGGGCACCCAGATTAACTCTGAGGTCAGGTCGGCAGGAGAGGGGCGATACAAGGTCTTAATCACGATAACAAAGAGAGACGCCTCTGATGGGAGTCCAGTTCCTCCGATTCCGCAGAAGGTTCCGTCGATACCGATCTTTCACAATTTCGTCTTTGCGGGGGCACTGATTCTCGGCGATGGGGAAACCGCTCAGATCAGCGGGGTAGACAGCATTCGGAACGAGAGCTGGCGCGCAGACATCACGCTGTCGTTGAAGAGATAGGGGAGTCCATGAGAAGACGCGTTCGATGGATACTCGGATCGGCACTGGTGGCGTTGGCCGCGACCGCGCCGGGATTTCCTCAGGGTTCCTCCTCGGTACCCCTGACGATTCAAGTTGTCCTCACGAAAGGCGAAGGAGACAAGAAGGTACGCTTACCGTACTTCCTCACCAGCTCTTCCGGTGAGACCACATCCTTGAGAACCGGCGCCGAGGTCCCCATCGGCACCACGGGTCCCGACGGACTAATTCGATTCACCCTTCAGCAGTTTGGCACGCAAATCGATTCCAGAGTCACCGCCTCTGAAGGCGTAGCCGAGGGGCGGTACAAGGTTCAAATCACGATTACAAAGAGAGACGCCTATGATGCGAATTCGGCCCCTTCGATTCCGCAGGGCGATCCGTCGAGACCGATCTTCAACAATTTCGTTTTTGCAGGAACGCTGCTTCTCGGCAATGGTGAAACCGCCCAGATTGTCGCGACAGACATGGTGAGTAATGAGACCTGGCGAGCGGATGTCACGTTGTCGTTGAAGAAATAGAGGGCCCATGAGAAAACACATTGGATTAATACTCGGCTCCGCACTGATGGCTTTGGCTTTTGCCGCGCCGGGATTTACTCAAGCCGTATCGTCGACGGCTAAGCCCAAAGCGCTACCCGTGAAGGTTCAAGTCGTCCTTATGAGAGGCGAAGGCGAAAGGAAGATCAACTCGCCCTATTCCGTAATCGCCAGTTCTGCCGGTGAGGCCTCATCACTGAGAATCGGCACCGAGGTTCTGGTGGGCACCACCCTGCAACAGATTGGAACGCAAATCGACTATACAGTCACCGCCACTGACGACGGCCGCTTCAAGCTGATGCTGAGTCTCAAGGGACAATTCCTCTCCCCTGAGGGGCTGCCCCGTGGCTTCACCTCAACGAACACCTTCACATTCCGAGACGGAGAGTCCACGAAATTTACGGGGTCTGATGATGGCGGCGGGGCCTTTACCCTCGATGTGACCCTGACAGTTGTGAAGTAGCGCGCCCGGACTCCTTGTCTCGGTAGTAAGGTATCCCCGGTGATTCGATTTTTCAGGTTCAGAGTTCTCTTGCGAATTGCCTTGGCCACGACCGCGATCGCGTTGGTCCTGGTCGTCTGGGCATTCTGGTGGGAACCGTCCAGCCTTGGACTTGTCGAGCGGACCATAGCCGTACATCCCTGGCACGCGGAGCACGCAGGGTTGAAGATCGCCGTCATGTCCGACCTTCACGTGGGAGCGCCGCACCGCGACCTCTCAAGATTGCGAGAGGTTGTTTCCATGACCAACGAGCAGAAGCCGGACCTCATCGTCATTCTCGGTGACTTCGTCATTCAAGGCGTGTTGGGTGGAACCTTCGTACCTCCCGAACCCATTGCGCGCGAGCTTTCCGGTTTGCGAGCACCCCTGGGTGTCGTGGCGGTTCTCGGCAATCACGACTGGTGGCTCGATGGAGAACGTGTGCGGCGCGCCCTGGAGGCAGAGGGCATCAAGGTCCTGGTCGACGACAATCTGAGACTGAACTATAAAGACCGGTCCTTTTGGCTCATGGGACTCGATGATCTCTGGACGCGTGGAAATCACCTCCGATCGACGTTCGCTGCGATTGATGACAACGAACCCATCATTGCACTCTCACACAATCCCGATATCTTTCCGGATATGCCGCAACGCGTGACACTGACGCTGGCGGGACACACGCATGGAGGCCAGGTTGATCTGCCGCTTATCGGACCGCCGGTTGTGCCTTCAAAATTTCGCCAGCGATTTGCCTATGGCCTGATCGAAGAACGCGGGAGAAAACTCTTCGTGACCGGAGGTATTGGCACAAGCATTATTCCTGTTCGTTTCAGAGTGAAACCTGAGATCGCGATTCTGACCCTGATCTCCGAAGAGTAGCGAAGAATGCGGGCGTGTCCCGAGTTAGAAGTTCCTTTGCAAATTTGCTGGGGTAGAGGAAGAGCCGGGTGGCCGATGAATTCGGAAAGATGCCACGCATATCCCCTCCTTAAAGGAGGGGATATTTGCCGCCTCCTTGGAGCGAACGAATTTCTGGATTCCAAGAAGAAGCGCGGCCAATTGCCTTGCCTAATTGCGGGGTTCCTAACAGAATAG
>Ga0070675_100002784_pt1 | contig 13162 bp, 13 predicted proteins | sample KBSM43metaG_FD_65343 | JGI IMG/M metagenome (GOLD analysis project Ga0070675, IMG submission 65343) | Miscanthus rhizosphere microbial communities from Kellogg Biological Station, Michigan, USA - KBS M4-3 metaG | ecosystem: Host-associated > Plants > Roots > Rhizosphere > Soil ...
CGGCGAGAATACTGGAAAGTTGTCGCGCCACGGCCCGTTCGTTAGCTGACGAACATTCGTTCCGTCGGCATCCATCAGGTACAGATTCATATTCCCCTTACGCGAACTTCGGAAAACGATTCGCTTCCCGTCAGGCGAGAACGTGGACATTCCTTCGTTCACTTTCGCACCAGCGCCAACGCCCGAGGCTTCGGTGAGATTCACACGATCTCCGCCATCAGCTTGCATTCTCCAGACACCTGACTCATCGGTCAGCCCGCCGGCAAAGACACCCTGAGTGTAAGTAACCAGACTGCCGTCGTTCGAAAACTTGATGTCGAACAGACGCGTCCTGCCGTCCACGTTGGCGACAATGCCGATGCCTGGTACAAAGAAGAGGTCTGACTCCGCAGAGCCGTCGAAGTTCGCGCGAACCAGGCGGCTGCCCTTTTCATTTTCGACGGTAACGACGAGTTCGTTCTTGAGCGGATGTGGTGCGAGGCCCGTCGTGTGACGCATCGGATACAGGGCTATTGAACCGCCGGGTATATCGGTCCCAGTGAGTTCGACGGGATAACCGGGCGAGAGCAGGGGACCCGGGCCCAGGATTGCTTCCACCGCCTGTGTCTGAACCTCGGTTGGTCCCGGGCCATGGCAGAGCACTGCGCCTGTTGTTGCATTGGCCGAGGGGTTCCAGTAACTCGTCTTCCCGTCCGTTTCGGGGCGCAGGTCCGATCCATCGAGTTTCACCGATGCGAGACGCCAATCCTTATAGGTATCGCGTGTCGCAAACAGGATTCGGCCAGCAGCCGAAACGGAGGGTGACAACGCTTCCACTCCCTTCGGCGTGATCCGTCTTTGATTGGCGCCATTCGCGTCCATCGCCCAGATCTCGAAGCCACCTTCCTGCCCGAGAATCGGGCTGGTGGGCGGGCCGATCGTGTGATTGCGTCCGGAGTAGAAGAAGATGGTGTTCCCGTCCGGAGACCATGCCGGCGAGCCATCCCAGTTGGCCGCATTTGTCAGCCGTCGTGAATTGCTCCCGTCGCTGTCCATAACATAGATCTCGCCTTCGCGATGACGCGTGAACGCAAAAATCGGATGACCTGCCGTTGGCGTGTCGCGATCGGAGGAGAACGCGATCCGTTTTCCATCCGGCGAGAACGCAGGTCTGAAATCGCCTCCGGGGTGCCGGGTCAGATTTGTTGCGTTGTCGAAGGACTGCGTTGCGGCAGGATCGAAAGCGAGAGTGTAGATGTCCGCATTTCCATCGTGGGTGCTCATGAACGCGATGGTTGTGCCGTCGGGCGAGATGGCTGCCTGATCTTCCATGGCCGGACTGTCGATCAGAAGTTTCGGAGATCCACCCGCCTGAAGATCGAGCGTATAGAGATCCGGATTCCCGCGTCGCTCGGAGGTAAACACGACCCAGCGTCCATCGGGAGAAAACACTGCGTCGTAATCCGGGCCGGGGTCGTCCGTCAGACGCCGTGACTCGGCCTGTGGTCCGGAAAAGTAGTACACATCCCAGTTCGTCGGCTTGAGCGCCTGCCAGACGAGTCGCTCGCGGCCGCCGGAATTCTGCGCCGAAAGTGGACGGACACTCGGAGTTGGGTTTGCGCAAGCGCCGATCGTCGCACTCAGTGTTGTGAATGCGAGGACATGTCGCAGTTTCATGAATGCCTCAGCAAGGGAACACAAGCCATTCTGGTAAAGCCGGCCGATTCAGATTTTGTGAGCGGGATTATATCCGATTGGTTTCAACTCTCTCGGCACTCTGTGACGAGAAGTAAACGGGAGGCGGGGCGGAACAGGACAGACTCGGAATCTCGCAGAATTCTTCGAGTCTGTCCCAAGGGAGAATACAGCAGGACTTAACTCGCGTTAGCCCGGATCTTCTGACGGAGCCATTGGGAGGCCTGGACAACGGGTTCCATGTGTTCTTCCATGTAGCCTGTGAGATTCTCTCCGAGATCGCGAACGTGGTCCACCTGCCGGGCTCCAAACCTTCGCAAGTCGCGTCGTGTTTTTCGGCCACTCTGTGGTGCGTAAAGCAAAGCCGCAGAAGCACCAATAGCCGCACCGGCACAAACAATTCCAAGGGTTTTCAAGGTACCTTTCGTCGTCATTGGATCCTCCTTGAGACGTAGATTGTTAGTGTTAGACGTTTACGCCGGAGAATCGGCACAGCGCCACTGCACATCACGACGCAGAAAGCGCGCGGGTATCTTTTAGGTCATGGGAAGCTGTTTCCGGAATCCTCTAAGATGCTGTTTGTGATTCGTAAGGGGCCGCTTGTCATCTGCACTGCCCTGGCCCTGGCGTTGTCGATTTCTCCGTTGCTCGCGCAGACTGCCCGTGTGGAAGGGACTGTGCGGACGCTTTCGGGCGAGCCCGTGGCTCGCGCAACGATTCAGCTTGTGAATTCGACGGGCACGCTGATCATTACTCCGGATGGCGACCGAGGATTGGCCGGCTTCACGACCATCACCGATGATTCCGGAAAGTTTGAATTGGAGAACGTTCAGCCCGGCAGAAACTACCGTCTGATTGCCATGAAGGCGGGGTTCCTCGACTCGAACCTGACGACGCAGCTTACGTTGAATGCCGGAGACACGATTCGTGACCTTGTCATTCAGATGGCGGAGCAGGGAGTCGTCATGGGCCGCATCACGGACGTTAATGGCGTTCCTCTCGTGGGAGCGCTGGTGACTCTTCAACAATCCCGTTATACCAATGGAACCCGTCTTATGGTTTCGTCAGCAGCGCAGACGACCGATGACCGCGGTGTGTATCGATTCTCAAATGTGAATCCAGGACGCTACTACGTTGTGGCAAGCGATCAGACCAATCGCAGGGAAGAGACCAGGCCGGATTTCAAATCCGGTCAGCTGGTCAACGCACAAACCTATTATCCGAGCGCGGACAATGTCGATGCCGTTAGGCCGATCGACGTTCCTGGAAACGGACAGAGCATCGATGTTCTGATGCGTCGTGCAGCCACGTTCGCCCTCCGAGGCCGTGTGACCCATGAAGACACGGGCGAGCCGGTGCCGGAGGCCAGAGTCCTGATCGTCACTGTAAACGGAAGGACCATCCGCGCCAATCCGTACTCGCGTCAAACGGGTGCCGACGGATCGTTCGAGTTCACGGGTATGCCTGCGGCTTCGTATGTACTCGAAGTTGCGCCGCCGGCAACTCCCGGAACGACCCGGCGAATCGGACGCGCGGAAGCCATCATCGCAAGCTCGGACGTGTCCAACGTTTCAATTCGCGTTGGGAATGGCATCAGTATTCATGGCATCGTCCAACTCGAGGAAGGCGGCCTGCCGCCTTCTTTCTTCTCCGTCGTTCGGTCTGTGTTATTGACGGAGGGACTGCTTCCCGCAAGTTTGCGTTTGCGTGGCCGCGTCGGGAACGATGGCACCTTCACGATGGACGGCGTGCCGGCCGGCCGTTTCACGGTCAGCTTTACCGAACTTCCGGAAGATGTTTACGTGAAGTCGATTCGTTTTGGAGACGCGGATGCGATGCGCTCACCACTGGATCTGACATCCGAGCGCGGAGACTCGATGGCAATCACGTTGTCCAATAAACCGGCGACGCTGGATGGCTTGGTTCGCAACTCGACCGGCGGCGCTGTCAACGGCATTGCAGTGGTGCTGTGGCCAAAAGAGGTTAACGCCGGTGATCCAACCGGCGGTATCCGGCGCGTTGTCTCCGATCAGAACAGCAGCTACCGCTTTGCGGCGCTCCCCGTTGGGGAATACTATGTCGCGGCATTTTCTCGTGTGGATGCTGGACTCCTGGAGAGTCATGATTTCGTGAGCAGGTTCAACGGAGAGGCTGCGCGAGTGGAGTTGTTGGAAGGAGCGCACGGTAAGCTCGATGCTCCGATTTTGCCCGCGGATCGAATCGCAGAGGAAGTCGCAAAGGTGCCATAGCCCGCACAAAAGCCGATACCGGCTGGCGCGGAGAACTGGGAAACAAAAAGCTGAGTTGGCCTTTAACCGTCGAAGTCTGCAGGATCAACGGCAATGTGCCCCACGTGATTGCGCCATGCGCGAAGACCCTGCCGGCGGAGCGCCTGCGCCGCTCGTTCCGTGAAGCCCTCGTGGTCGAGCTGTCCGGAGAGCGCCGAGAGAACCTGTGAGATCTTCTCCATGGGTGCCGGAACTGGAGGCGATGCCAGACAGCCATCGGCATTTCGTGTGAGCGTGCCGCTCTCTTTCAGGATTGCGTCCATTCGTGCGTCGAGCGCATCGCTGAATTCGGCATTTGCGCGAAGGCGTCGTGTGAGTCCCGCAAGGCGAAGGTTCATGATGTTGTCATCTTCAAGGGCAAACCAGGGCATGAGGCTTAAGGGGCGAATGCAATCGGGCGCGAACGCGAATTCCTTCTCCACGAGTGAATCGTTTTCTTTGCGATAGACGATGTAATACGCCTCTGCCGCATTGGGTGAGTTCGCTCCGGCAATGACCAGACCACCATCCTTTATTTGCGCGGCCGCCCATTTCTCAAACTCGTGCTGGAAATTCGCACCGTAGTAAATCAGAACGTTGAAGCAACGGATCACATTGGCTGTGGGCAGGGCCTGCGATCCGACGCCGGCCTGAATCATCCGGAGATTGGCGGACTCAAACCGTCGAAGAGGCCATCGGATCAGTCGTGAGCCGTCTTCTTCCACCATCGCCATGTCGCCGTTGTCGTGAGGAAGCTTCGGAACCAGTTGTTCAAAAAGCGCGGGTATGCGTTCACGGCAGCGTCGGTAGTCGTCGATGCTTGTGATCCTGGCGCCCGGTTGCAGTTGAAAGTATCCGACGCTGCCGTTCTGGTCGATGCACGCATAGCTCTGGTCGCGATCGTAGATCAGGTAAGGGTCAAACAGAGGATCGGCGCCGATAATCTGCCAGTCGGGGAACCGCTGCGCGGTATCGATCGCGGTTGTCGGAGGAAAACCGCAGCCCAGGTCGATCATTACGGTGTCGCTTCCGAACGTAGACCATGGAGTCGTGGAGAGGTACTCGTCGATCGTTTTGTGCCGGCCTGGTGCAGTGATGGGTGGAATGCGGCCGCCCCAGGCGCCGGGCAGGAATCCTTTCGCCATCGCCAGGCCATAGGCAGCCCACGGTGAAAAGTTGTGAGCGCCGAGGTTTGCGATACTCATAAATCGGATGGCGCGGTGGACGAGGTTTCTAACCTCATCGCGATCCGCGCCGACCGGTTTCAGGATTTGAAGAATCTCGGGAGCCGGACGTCCGCCGAGAACGTGATCACACAGTTGCTCGATGCTGGTCCAGTCGAGGAAGTTAGTGTCTGCGGGTTTTGAAGTCACCTTGCTGTAATACCACGATGAGCCGGCAACAACACGTACTTGACGCATCCTCACCCCTTCAAGGCGTGAATCAGCACCCCGGAGGGGTGCACGGAGAGTAGCCGGGGGTAAGCGCGAAGCGCGCAACCCCCGGTTCGTTTTTGCCAGACGGCGCAGCATGAAGGGCTGCGAGGAATTCCTCGCACGCTTTCAGCGTGCGCAACCGTGTCAGCCTCCGTGAACCAGGCGTGTCGCGCTTCGCGCTCCATACCTGGCTACCCTCCTTGCACCCCTTCAGGGTGCTGATTTCACGTCTTGATGCGTCAAGTAGGTTAATGCCCTAGCTTAGGAGGGCGCTTGCGAAGTAGCCCGCTATCCAGATATTTGTTATTTTTATAACACTTCGTGTATAAGAGGGACTCATGACCACAAAACTATTCCCACGTGCAGTTCTCCTATTGCTGCTTCTTACGGTCGTGCCCGCTGTCCAGGCCAGCGGACCGATTGGGATATATGGAATTGTCGAGCGCGTGGTGTTTGAGCCATCTGAACAATCTCCGCAAAGAATCCGGGTTTTTGGAGCGTTCGCCCTGGTGGATGGCGGCGTGAACAACCCGGTAGGCACGAGCACCCCCAGACGCGGGTTTCTCTACTTTTCACTTCCGGAAGATCGAAACCTGCAGCAGGCCGTCCGCGCAGAGTGGGCGGACTTGAAAGCGGTCGCAGGAACGGGTCAGGCTGTTGGCTTCGGCAACTACGGCTACATCGGAGCTTTCAGTGGACTTCAAACAGATTCGCCCAACGGCAGCCCTCCGCGATCGACTCCGCCTTACACCCTGAGACCGGTACCCGGCGGTGGCGCGCAGGCGGACTTGTGGGTACAACCGGAATCGAAACAGGCGGCGGAGCCTGTGATCTACTCCACGAATTCCGGAATCGTCAAACTCTCCGAACAGGGCAGTCACGCCGCAATTGTGAGTCAACTCAAGCAGGCTCTCGCGCGGTAAAGGCTTCGACGGTCTCGACTCGTTGCTTCCAGGTTGCTTCCAGAGTTTCCGTTGATATCCGTGCAGTCCGCTATTTCTTCTTTCGCTTCGTTTTCGAGGTTACAAAGCGCCATGATGCGTTCAACAGATCGCGAAGTTCGTCCTCTGAGACCTGTGACAAGCGGACAAGTACGGAAGGGTACGGGGCGTAGTGATCCTTGAGATAGTACTTTTCGGGCGCCTCTTCAATCATGGCATCGCGCTGATCGAAATCCATTCTGACCATCAGCGAGTTGGGTTCGGCGGCCTTGTTCACAGCGATGCACGCCATCAGAGCGCCTTTGACCTTGATCGAAGGCGACCCGTACGTGCTTGCGAACTCCGCATCCGGGAGCGTTTCTGCAATCTTGCGTACCGTGTCGAATGTGACCCTGGATTTAGGCATGGGCGCATTTTAATCGACTGCGCGCGCGATTGCCGCGAATCCTTCAAATCTCCCTTCAACGCGCTTGACACTCCGTTCGAGCGTCTGGTATCCGGTGGGCACCTTTAGTCTACCGAAAATCTTGGTTTACGCGCTCGACGTTCCAGTCGGGCAGCGTTAACGCAGGTCCGAAACAGGGGAGAGCTGCAAAACGATTCGGGCTCGAGTGAATTGGATAAAGTGAACGAACGGCGCGGCAACCTTGCCTGGCTTTATGACGACCTGCTTGCCTGGCTTACGCCGGGCGGCCTGCTCGTTACAGCGCTTGCACTTCGGTTCCCCCAGGGCCTGGATCTCCTGAGGGCTCGGGCGCCCGAGCTCACCTTGCCAACCTGGTTTGCCGGCGCTTACGCGCTGGGGCTCGCCCTCAGTCCACTGGGCCGAATCATTTATGCGGTCGCACAGGCCATTGTCTGGCCTCGCCTGCGGAAGGCATGGACGCCCGCAATCAAGTTCCTGTCAGAAAGAATCAAACGTACTGAAGGGTTCTCGCTTCCCGATCCCGGCACCATGTCTGTGCAAATGTTTCATGATGTCGATCGCAGAATGCGCGAGTACCTCGAGGCCGTTGACTATTCATCGAGAGAAACGCTTCACAGGATGAAAGTCCTTTGCAGCCTGTCGTGCAACACCACTGCCGCCAGCGTCGTTTTTGTTCTGGTCGATGCCCTCGCCGGGAATGCTCCAACATGGACGCCGGCGCAAGCAGGCGTCACGGTGTTGATCATGCTGCTCGCTCTGGTGACGGCCGTTTACCGCGAGAGGCGGCGCCAGCGCACACAGTTGTCGATTTGGAGGCGTGAGATTCTCCGCACGCAGCACCAACTGAAGAGCACGCAGGAAGAAAGTTGAAAATGGAGAGTCCTGCATTGGAGATTCGAGATTGGAAAGCAATGGTGTCCCAATGTTTGAGAGGGCTAGTCTGGTAAGTTTCTGAAATAGGTAATGTTCGTGCGCTGTTCATCCTGAGCCCCACGTTTCCGGTTCAATGCGAGTCCCCGTAAAAATCTTTTCTTGCATGAGTCCTGAACTAGTACTAGCCTTCTAGTACTAGTTAACATGAAAGCCGGAGATTTCAGATCGTGAAACCAGCCAGAACCCTACTTACCAACCAGGAACTCGAGATCATGAAGATCGTCTGGAAGCGTGGCCGCTCGACGGTGCGCGAAGTTTACGAGGAACTTCTTAAGAGCCGAAGGATCGCATACACGACCGTCATGACCATGATGGGAACGCTCGAGCAGAAAAATCATCTGCGGAAGTCCGAACAGGGCAGGGCCTATGTCTACGTTCCGACGGCGCCGCAGTCCAAGGTCGTCCGCGGCATGGTCGAGGAATTCGTGAAGCGGGTGTTCAACGGGTCCGCAACGCCGCTGCTGGTGCACCTTGTCGAGACGATGAACGGTGATGAAGAAATCGAAGAGCTTCGCAGGCTGCTGAAGGGAAAAGCGGGCAGCCTCAAAGAAGATCGGGGCAGGAAATGATTTCCCAGATAGAGAGCAATCTTGCGCCCTGGGCTGTGCAAGTCATCGTGATGGGGTCACTCGCCGCGCTTCTACCGCTGATATTTCGCCTGCGCCATCCCAGAACACTGTTGGCCTACAACCACCTGGCTCTTGTCGTATGTCTTGTGCTCCCGCTGATACAGCCCTGGCACTCTACGACGACTTTCCCCGAGGCAGACGCCACCGTTGGCGGGATTGGTTTGCCGTGGCAGTGGATTGTCCTGGCGGTCCTGGTTGCGGGCTTCGTTCTTCGATTGGCATGGCTCGCGTCGGGGATGCTATGGATTCGTCGCTGCAGAAGGGCATCGACACTTCTGAACGCGCTTCCGCATTCTTTGAGACTTGCGAGCCTGCGCGTTCGAGCCTGCGCGCTCTTCTATGTCTCTCGTGAAGTCAGAAGTCCGGCAACGGTTGGACTGTTTCGACCCGTCGTTCTTCTGCCGGAGTCGTTTCTGACTTTGAATGCCTCGTGGCAGCATGGAATCGCGTGTCACGAACTGCTTCACGTCCGGCGCAAGGATTGGCTCGTGACCGTCATAGAAGAAGTCGTCGCCGCCGTGTTCTGGTTTCATCCTGGCGTGTGGTGGCTTCTATCCCGTTCCAGACTAGCCCGTGAACAACTCGTCGATGCGGCGGTCGTACGAATCACGTCGGCTCGAAAAGACTATATCGAGTCGCTCCTTGCGCTGGCCGGAACGCGGCTTGAATCCGTGCTGTCCCCGGCGACTCCCTTCCTGCGCAAGCGTCATCTGATCCATCGTATGCATTCGTTATTAGAGGAGGTTTCTATGTCGAAACCGCGGCTCGTATTGTCCTGCATCGCCATTGTGGCGGTCCTTTTTGCTTCGGCTATTGTCCTGGTCCAGGCATTTCCGCTCTCTGTCGCGGCTCCGGCACAGAATTTACCGCCACCACCACCTCCTCCTCCTCCGCCGCCGCCCCCTCCGCTTCCACCGCCCGATCCACAGCAGGGAGGCGTTATTGGAGGAGTACTCGGTGGCGTGATCCCGGGGAATGGTGAAGTTCCACCACCTCCACCACCACCACCACCACCTCCACCCCCGCCTCCGCCGCCACCTCCTTCGAAGAGTGGTGAGCCGAACGGTGTTGTGGGTGGGGTTTTGGGCGGTGTCGTCGGTGGTGTTGTCGCGCCGCGACCACCTATGCCTCCCCGAGCGAGAGCTGGTTCGGCAGCGAGGCCACTTCCGCCGCCACCTCCAGCACCTCCGCGGCCGGAAGACGGCCGGTAGGTACGACATCCACGCTGACAGTTGGATTCGATTTCGCTAATGCAGCACGGCCTTGCACATAAAGTCGGAGCGAGCAAACTCCCCGCCTTGGTTATCGAGCCGCTGTTCGTCGATGGATTCCAGGACGGAAGTACGCGAATTAGCCTCTTCTTGTTATTCTCCAGGTGGTGAAGACCTTCCCTGGTTTCCAACAAAAAACCAGACAACGATTCTCGTCTTTTCAGCGTCTGGCAGTGTGGACGACGATAACGACGTACCTTCTGATTCTCGTTGGAGGTCTGGTCCGCGCGTCGGGCGCGGGACTGGGGTGTCCCGACTGGCCTCGGTGCTTTGGTCGCTGGATCCCGCCGTCATCGTCTGCAGAGCTTCCGCCACAGTTTGATCCGTCGCTCTTCAACCCGACCCTGATGTGGACCGAATACCTGAATCGGTTGCTGGGCGTGACGGTCGGTTTCCTGATTCTGGCCACAGTCGTTTCAGCGTGGCGACACCATCGCCACGAACCACGGATACTCTGGAGCACGGTTGCTGCATTGCTCCTCACCGGGTTTCAGGGATGGCTTGGCGGGCGTGTCGTTGCACACGAGCTTGCGGCATGGATTGTCACCGTGCATATGATCGTCGCTCTTGTGATTGTGCAGTTGCTGCTCTATGCAACCGTGCGCACCTGGAGGAAGACCAGCGGGCCTTCTTCGCCGCTGATTTCAGCTCTCATTGTCGCGACGATGATTCAGATCGGGCTTGGTGCCCAGGTACGCGGCGCCATCGATGTTGCCACGGATACGGGAACGGGACCGAATGCGGCTCTTGCCTCAGTGGGGCTTGTGGACCATCTTCATCGCAACGCGGCAATCCTGGTGCTTGCCGGAGTTTTTCTCGCCGTGTTTGTTCTGCGGTCAAAACGACGCAATGAGCCGACACTGCTTCGATGGTCGTATGTCACCCTCGGCCTGGCGATTCTACAGGTCGCCCTGGGTATATCGATGGCTTATGTGTCTCTGGAGCCGCCGGCACAGGTTGCTCATCTGACAATCGCGAGCCTGTTGCTTGGCGCCGAGACGATTCTGCTGCTTACATCGAGCAGCGGCAGCGCAGCAATTGGATATTCATGAAAGAACAGCTCTGCCCGTATTTCCGATATCATCGTGGGCATCGAGGAGGATAGGCCATGTCCGAGCATGAACAGGTTGCTGGAATGTTGAGCGCAAAGAATGCGGCTCCCCTTGAACTCGATCCCACCCGCACCGCTCTCATCATCGTGGACATGCAGCGTTACTTCACCCAGCCGTCCTTTCCGTTCACGGACCTCTTCGAAAAAATGTCGCCGGGTGTTTGCTCGGGATATCTTCGACGGGTGCGCGAAAGCGTCATACCGAGCATCCGCCGCCTGCTGGACCACTTTCGCAGTAATGGTTCGCTCGTCGTGTTTACGGCGGTCGGTACCGAGAAAAAGGACGGCAGTGATCTGGCGGGCTGGGCACGAGCCCTCGATGACGCCGGGATGAGTCTGCTCGGGACTCGAATTCATCCGCCGGTTGGCGATTTGAGCTGGCAGATAGATCCCGCACTGGAACCGCGGTCAGGAGAAATCGTGGTCAACAAGTTGTCCGCCGGCACGTTCGCGACGACTGATCTTGCCGAACAATTGCGAGGCAGGGGCATTGACCGCGTTGTGATTACTGGCGTCGTTACCGACGTCTGCGTCAGCACTACGGCTCGCGAGGCTGCGGATCGCAATTTTAAAGTTGTCGTCGTCAGCGACGCTTGCACGACATTCAGCGAAACGCTTCATCGGGCCAATCTGGAAACGCTTCACGTCTTCGGCTGGGTGCGGGAAACGGCCGACGTGATTCGCATGTCACAGAAGGCGCACGCCACTTCTAGAGTTGTCTAGAGTCGTCTAGCGCGGCTTGAGCCAACGTCAGTGACACCCGATCCTGTGCAGTAGCGTTCTCGCGAATTGAGTGATGCAAGGACCACTGGCCTCACGTTACTCTCCTGGTTGTCTGTTTTTTCCAAAGACGGAGGACTGAGCTTGGACGTTATGGTGTTAAAGGAAAACCCTGCCGCCTGGCGCGCGCCTGTGCGGCGGCCGGTCGCATTGCGGCCCCGCGCTCCTCGCCCGCCTGGTCGAGGCGCCGACCACCCCCTGAGTTCGTTTGGCCGTTTTGTGACACGTCTCGTTCGGCCGCTCCAGCACACTCCTCCCGGCAAGGCGATGCAGCGACTGCTGCGCCGCTCCTGCGACCTTCGCGACATTGAGATACAACTCGGACGGGGTGGCGCCGATCTTGATGGCTTCCGCGTGGCCCTCCTGAGCGACCTCCACGTCGGATTCTTTTTCTCAGAGGCAGAGTTGGCCGATCTCGCACGCCGAGTCTCGGCATGGTCTCCAGACCTGATCTGCCTGGTGGGCGATCTGGTTGATCACGAGCGCTACGAACTTCAGTGGCTGGGCTCGGGGCTCCGCGCCCTGCGCGCTCGAGAAGCCGTGGTCGCGGTTCCCGGAAACCATGATTACTATGCGGAGCCCGATCTGCGGGTTTTTCGCGAGGTCCTCGAGAATGCCGGCGTCACTCCGCTGTGGAATCGCGGGATGCGTCTGCAGCGAGGGTCGTCCTCTCTTTGGGTCGCCGGCCTGGACGATCTCACAGCCGGGCGTCCCGATCTTGAAGCTGCTCTCACAGGCTTGCGCGAGGATGAGCCGGCGCTGTTGCTCACTCACCATCCGGATCTTTTCTGTGAAGCGGCTTACGCCGGGGTCGATCTCACGCTCGCAGGACACACGCATGGAGGGCAGATTACGTGGTTTGGACAATCTCTGTTGCCCGGCCATCACCACACGCGGTTCGGATACTGGCAGGGTCGTCATAACGTTGACGACGCCCAGTTGCTTGTCGGCCGTGGCGTCGGTGCCTGTGTGCTGCCGCTACGAGTTGCCGCAGCTCCCGAAGTCCTCCTGATCGAACTGCGAACCACCGGCAGATGAAGCCAGATGGACCTGTGCTGTCCATCTTCAGAGAATACTGACTGCATTAACTCCATACCCACTCCGGGCGGGTTCCGAAAAGGACCCGCCCAGTATTTTTGAGGAAATCACCAATGGTTCTGGATTGGGGAGAACTTCTTACTATTACGTTTGCCGCAGGAGTTGCCGGCTATGGCCTGCATTTCGGACTGACCCGGCGTGATACCCGCACCGAGCAGGAATTGAAGAGCGCCATCCGGAAGGTCGAAGAGAACTCGCCCGTTATTGTGCGCCACGAAATACAACGTGAAATCGAGCGGCTCGAGGCAAGACTGGCCGAACTGAGAGCCCGGCAGAAAGAGTGGGCGGAGAAAGGGTAAGCGAGGCCTCGCGAAACCAGGCGTGTCGCGCTTCGCGCTCCACACCTGGCTACCCTCCTTGCACGCCTCCGGCGTGCATCAGAACGTGACGCGTAGCTGGCCCTGGAACTGACGCGCTCCCGTCACATTGTTTCCGCTGATCTGGCCGAACATGCTGGCGGTGTTGATACCGAGACTCGGATTGCCCATGATCGGGTGGTTCAGCACGTTTCGCGCGTCTACTCGGATCTGCACGCTCTTCGTCTCATCGATTTGAAAGGTCTTGCTTGCTCCGAGATCGAAACGAAAGCTTCCGG
>Ga0070675_100002786_pt1 | contig 13160 bp, 21 predicted proteins | sample KBSM43metaG_FD_65343 | JGI IMG/M metagenome (GOLD analysis project Ga0070675, IMG submission 65343) | Miscanthus rhizosphere microbial communities from Kellogg Biological Station, Michigan, USA - KBS M4-3 metaG | ecosystem: Host-associated > Plants > Roots > Rhizosphere > Soil ...
CTCAGCCCGAACAGCGCGATCGCCACGATGACGGCGACGACACCGAGGCGCCGCACGAGGACGCCCGCCTGCTGCTGCAGGGGACGCAAAGAACTTCGCGTCCGGCGGCGCTTCATCAGGGGCGGATGGCCACTCGCGTTTTGGCTGCGGCTCGGATTCGCCGGTCAGGGAGGATTCGTCGATCGCCAGGTTTGCGACCCAACGGACGACGCCGTCAGCTGCGATGACGTGCCCTTCACGCAGGACGAGAAGGTCTCCCGGCACAACCTCCTCGAGTGGCACGGACACGACCTGCCGGTCGCGGACGACGTCCGCTGACGACGCGGCAGCGCGGGCCAGCTTTTCGAGCGCCGCGCGCGACCGGGCTTCGAGCAGGACATCAACACCAAGTACCGGTACCAGGGCGAGCGCGAGGACGACTGCGTCCCGCGTCTCGCCTAGCAAGAAGTAAACGACGGCCGCGATGATCAACATGACGGCCATCGGGTCGAGGAGAAGACGGACGACCTCTCGAAGCCGCGCGAAGCGGTCCTGCTTCACCCATCGATTCGGGCCGACTTCCCCCAGCCGGCGGCGCGCATCAATGGAAGACAGCCCGTTGAGCCCGGGCGGGATCTCGCTTTCCTTGTCGTGCACCCCTTGCTCTGCCACGTCGGCCACCACCTTCTCCGCGCTGGATCGCGACCGGCGCGACCACGAAACCGGCACTCAGGGAGTCGTCGGACTACAGCAGTCGCCAGACGGGCGGAAAGGTCCCCAGCACACCCAGCGCGATCAGGATCAGGGTCACGGCACCAACGCGGCCCGGCGCGATCTCGCGTGCTCTCCAGCGATTGTGCAGCACGGCCCACGCCATCAGCCACACGATCGTCGCCAACGTCGTTCGGCCGGATACGCCACCGGCGGGTGCATACAGCGTAGGCGCGGCAAAGATGCCGGCCTCATTAAGCAGTACCACCGCGCCCATCGCAAACGCGCCGATGCCTCCGCTCAGAAGCGCCGCCATCGCGCTGCCGTTCACCTCACGCGATGTCATCGAAAGAGCAGTCGTAGCCATGGTCATCTCCGATCACCTAGTCCAGGGGGGCCACCTTGTTGACGAACATACCCATCAACGACACGAACGCCACCAGGGCAAACGAGATCGCCAGCAGCGCCATCGACAGACTCCGCAACGATGAGTTCTGGAGCACCCTCGACCGGTAACGGACGGTGACGAATGCGACTGCTGTGGTCAGCATCGAGGCGATCCACGGCATATGCTCTTTGCTCTCCATGGCAAACGAGTGCAGCCACGCCGTACTCGGGCTCGCCAGTACGAGCGCGCGAGGGAACTCGCTCAGATCGGTCACTCCGGCCGGAGGCGTGACACGGTATGGCGGGAAGATGACGTAGGTACCCACGATCACGGTGAGCCAGAGCAGCACGGCGCTCAGCACCGTTGCGCCAGCCAAGGGCCCCGATCCGGGCGGGGCGGCCGCGCCATCGGACGAGCGCGCGGCATAGAGGTAGAACAATGCTGCGGCCAGACCGATAAGGGCGCCTCCACCCAATCCGATCCCGTGAACCATCGTCCAGATACTGCGTTCCGAGAACAACATGGAAAACCTCCAGTCGCAATGTCAGGCGCGCTCATCCACGACACGCGGTAGGGCAATCGTGACCTGTAGTCCGATGGTCGTCGCCGGCGAGTCGAGCCGGATTGTGCCCCGATGCAAGTCGACGATCCGCTGCACGATCGACAGCCCGAGCCCGGTGCCCGGTGCCTGCGTCCCCGGCGCTCGATAGAAGCGACGGCCGACGTTGGCGCGCTGCTCGGCAGGGATGCCGGGACCTGCATCCCGGACCGTCACGCGCACATCGGAGCCGGCGACCTCCATGTCCACATCGACCTTCGTGCCCGGGGCGCTGTACCGGATGGCGTTGTCGATGACGTTTCTGAAGAGAATCGAGAGAAGCCCGGCGTCGCCGGAGACCAACACGCGCTGTTCATGCGTCAGCTCGATGTCCATCCCCTTCGCGAGTGCGGCGGGCGCCAAGTCGCTGACCGCGCCCTTCAACACCGCCGCGAGCTCCAGTGGGACCGGTTGGAACGACACGGCATCGGGAGCCAGACGAGCGAGCGTCAACATCTGCTCGACCGTGTGCGTGGCGCGATCGCACCCGGCGATCACACCATCCAACGCGCGTGCTCTCTCAGCGTCGCCGGTCGCGCCTAGCGCGACCTGCGCCTGCGCACGGATGCCAGCGAGCGGGGTCCTTAGCTCGTGTGCCGCGTCGGCGGTGAAGCGGCGTTCCTGTTCAATCAGCCCTTGAACGCGCTCGAAGAGCTGATTGAGGCTCGTCACCAGTGCTCCGATTTCTGACGGCGCATCGGCAACATCAAGCGGCGTCAGATTGTCTGCGGACCTCGACGCCACTTGCTGGTTGACGTGCGTCAGCGACTGCGTCGCGGAACCGACAGCCACCCAGATGACGAGGCCGAGCATGGGTAGGGTGATGGCGAGCGGCACGACGAAGTTGCGGGCCACGGCGGTCCCGAGTTCGTCGCGCTCGTAGCTCTGCTCGGCCACCTGCACGAGCACGCGGCCGCGGGCGTCCCACGTACTGAAGACCCGCCAGCGGGTGCCGATGGTCACGTCACTGAATCCATCCCGTACCGTCGAGAGTGGTGTGTCCGGCGCATGCTGCGAGTGCAGGCCGAGCGTCGTCCCGTTTCTCCAGACCTGGAACATCACACGCCGGCCGTAGCGGTGCAGCACCGGTGCGTGCTCGGTGTCGACCTCGTTCTCGTCTTCGTCGCCATCCTGTTGCACGCTGATCAATGATGCCGTTTGCGCGAGATGTGCATCGAGCACCTCCGCGACCTCGTGCCGGGCATCTCGAAAACTCACGGTCGCGGCGATGATCCAGGCGATGGACACGGCCGTCAGGAGCAGCACGAGCAGCTGCCGTCGTACGGAGCGTTGGCGCGATTCAGGCATGTTCGCCCCGCGGCATCACATAGCCCACGCCTCGGATGGTCTTCACGATGTCCGCCCCGAGTTTCCGCCGCAGGTGGTGGACATGCACTTCGACCGCGTTGCTCTCGACCTCCTCGCCCCAGCGGTACATCCGTTCCTCGAGCTGTTCGCGCGACAGCACGCGGCCGGCGTTGAGCATCAGCTCCTGGAGCAGCGCGAATTCTCTGGGCTGCAAATCGATCGCCTCGCCATCGCGGGTAACCGTTCTCGCCGCCGGGTCGAGTGCGACGGCTCGCACGTGCAGGAGTGGTGCGGGCTCGCCTTTGGACCGTCGGACCAGCGCCCGCAGCCTCGCCGCGAGCTCATCGAGGTCGGTCGGCTTGACCACGTAGTCGTCAGCGCCGCTGTCCAAGCCCTTGATCCGATCATGAAGGGCGTCGCGTGCGGTGAGGATGAGCACCGGCACCTTGTTGCCTCGGGCGCGTTCGGTCCGCAGGAGCTCGAGTCCGGTCAGCCCAGGCAGCCCGAGATCGAGGATGATGGCCGCAAATGGTTCGACGCGTATCACGGTCTGCGCTTCGCGCCCGTCCTGGACCCAGTCGGGTTCGAACCCCCGCTGCTTCAGTCCAACCGCCAGGGCGTCACCGAGCAGCGGGTCATCTTCGACGATCAGCACGCGCATGTCGTCTCCTCGTCAGGCTGCGACGCCTTCGATTGTCCACGGACCGTAGACGTTGATGAAGTGCGCGCCGTGGGTGCGGAGAATTCGGGCGACGGCGTGCTGGTTTCGGTGCCCGTGAATGTGCACGTCCACGACCTGATGACCCCGACCAAGTTCCGCCTGGTACTTCCGGAGATGCGTTCCTTCCAGCGTGAAGCGCTGCAGTCCCCGAAGGATGTGTTTGACGCCGCCGCTGTAAGCGCCCTCGGCGTCCATCTGTCGCGCGCCTTCCTCCCCCGAGAACGTGGCAAGGTCCCGGTCCGCGACGCCGGCCCGTTCGAGCGTCTCGACGGCGGCCTGCGTCTGCCGCGGGTCGTCGATCACCGCGATGACCCGGTTCGTCAGATTCCGCAGGGTGTGTCCATTCTGGTTCGTCTTCATATGGCCTCCGAGGATCAACCTCGAATGCCAGTGTACGAACCGAACCTTATACCGCTCTTAACGCCTTGGCGGGTGGAATCTGAGCTCCGTTACCACCGAGGAGCACGGAATGGACACCCGCAGTCACGAGGACCCTGTAGAACGTGAGGAACGTCACGATGGATGCGGTCGTCAGGTACATGACGTTCGCCCACACGGTCGTGCGTTCGGTGCCGAGCAGCAGTCCATGCGCGAACGCCAACCAGAACGCGACGAAGCTCGCGTAGTGCAGGCGGCGCCAGATACGGCCACCGATCTGCCGACGGACGTGGAAGCTGGCAATGAGCAACAGCGAAAGCCACAGTGCGATCTGCCCCAAGGCCACCAGCAACGGTTCGGAGCTCCCGCCGAACGGCAGGAGGACGGCGCGCAAGGGGAAACTCACGTAGCGATCACCCATCAGCACGAGGCTGTGGAAGCAGGCGAACCCCACGCCGAGGGCACTGAGGAACTGATGTGCGTCGAGCAGTTGCGGCGGCCGCATCCAGGCACGACCCGTTCCGGTACTGAGCAGCAGACCCCAGGTCACCGACCCCCACAGCAGGAGATACGCGACGAACCCCGTGGCGCGGCTCAAGTACCAGAACGAGGTCGTGCCTGCCGCGAGACCGGCTGCCCCGATGCCGATGACAAAGCCGCCGATCGCGAGCGTGATGCCGACGACGGCGCTCACGACCAGGCTCCCTGGTGCAATGGCGTTCGTGTCAAGCGCAGTGGAACGAGGCATGGGGCACCACCTCTTGGTGTGGAAAATTACCGACGACCATCTCGCGGCCATCGGTGGCCGTCAACAGTGCGGACAGGTCGCGTTTCAAGACATAGGCTGTGCCGCCTCCGGTACCGAGCACGAGTACGACCTTGGCAGCGACGTCCGCTGTGATCGCGTCGGGCGCGTGCACCGCTACGGCATAGAGGTCACCGTCAGCGGACGTGCCGGTTCTCGGGTCGATCACGTGATGCAGGATCCGGTCTCCGCGCTGCCACCGGCGTCCGCCGGTACTGCTCGTCGCGAGTGCACCGCTGCGCAGTCGCACAAGGGCGCGGTCGCGTTCCGGCCTGAAGGGCTCCTGCACGCCGATTGGCCATGGCTCACCATCAACAGTGCCCACGACCCGCAGATCTCCGCCGGCGTCCACGAGCACCGGACCGAGCGGAGCGAGCGCGAGCGCGACGTGATCGACGGTCCACCCTTTCGCGATGCCTCCCAGATCCAGGGCGAGATCGCCCGGCAGATCGACCGAACGCGTGGCGTCGTCCAGCCGAATACGTCGCCAAGCGTCGAATGTCGGCGCCGGCGGCGCGTTGAGCTCCTCAGGGCCAATTGGCTCGATCGCGTCGAAACTGCGGTCGTAGCCTGCGTGCTCCAGACTGCGAAGTACGGTCGGATCGTAGATGCCGCCGCTCTCGTGGGCGGCGTCAAGGGCGGCCACAAGCACGGTCCAGAGCGTGGGCGAGATCTCCTGCGGTCCATGCCCCGCGGCGCGGTTCAATCGGCTGAGCGCAGAGGTGCTGCGGAAGCGACTCAATTCCGCTTCTACGCCGGCAAAGAGACCCTCGGCCCACCGCATCCCAGCTCGGATCATCGACGTTCGCTCGGCGTCGGTGGACCAGACCCAGACGCCGACGCCCGTGTTCATCGCGCGGAAGTGATGTTCGTGCAGCATGGTGGTCACGATCGGCGCGTACGCGTCACGGGCGCCTGAAACACCGGCTTCTGTGGCATCGCCGGCAGCATCCCAGCGCTCTGTGGTAGCGGCCTCGTTTGCTCCAGTTCGTTCATGTGGCGCGCGGGCGCGACCTGGGTCGGCCTTGGCGCCGTGTCGGGTGCGACAACTGCATTCTCAACGGGCGGTTCGCCCGTCGAGAATGCAACCCAGCCGAGCACAGTTACGCCGAGGCTGGTCAGCAGCACCCACGCCTTCCACCATTGGCCGCTGGCAGCCGAGCCACCGGGTCTCGGAGCCCGCGCTCCGTTTGCCGGGCCTGTCGTTGCGCCAGCCTTCATCGGACGTGATCTCCCCATGGCATCGCTGCCTGTCTCCGATCAGTCGTCGTGTGAACGGCGTCGGTCAGATCGGCGTCCACGGCGATCGTCATCGCCATCGTGCTCCCTCTCATCGTCATTGCGCGCGGAGGCGAGCTGGGGCTGCGGCGACTGCAGCGCGCGGATCTGCGCATAGGCATCGTCGAGGGCTCCGTATGCCTCTTGGAGCTTCTGCCGGTAGACGCCTACCTCGTCCTGAGTCGCCGTTTGCGTCGAACCCACGGCCGACCGGTTGGTCCCAATCGAAGCGGCACCGTCAGTTCTGGCATCGTCCGGCTGTGAATCGGCACCGATCGCCTCCGGCGAGGCTGCGCCCGACCCGCTGCGTAACCAGTCGTTATGGAACCCAAGCGCCAGAGCCCCGCCGCTCAGGACGAGCAGCGTGAGCAGGCCGGAGATGATGAGGATGGACCGATTTGAGGAACTGTGCATGGTAAGTCTCCTATTCCAGAAGCGGTGTCGCCAGTCTGGCGTTGGAACCTTATCGGCTCCTTAACGGCGCCCGGCTCCTACAATCGGGAGAACAGCGAGGATCTCATGCCCCATCGTGAGCGACATCGGAGTGAGCGAATCGGATGGCTTCGGGCAGCAGTGCTCGGCGCCAATGACGGCATCGTGTCGACCGCGAGTCTTGTCGTCGGCGTGGCTGCGGCGGAGGCGGCCCGCCAGAACGTCCTGGTCGCGGGTGTGGCGGGGCTCGTCGCCGGCGCGCTGTCAATGGCCGCAGGCGAATACGTGTCGGTGAGCTCGCAGGCCGACACCGAAAAGGCGGATCTCACGCGGGAGCGGCACGAGCTGGCAGCCGAACCGCAGGCCGAGGAGGACGAGCTCACCGGGATCTATATCCGCCGCGGGCTGGAGCCAGACCTCGCTCGAACCGTGGCGCGTCAGCTGACGGCGAAGGGCGCGCTCGCCGCCCACGCGCGCGACGAGTTGGGCCTGACGGACGAACTCGCGGCGCGCCCTCTTCAGGCAGCGCTCGCGTCGGCGGCAACGTTTGCCGTGGGTGCGGGGGTGCCCATTGTGACGATCCTCGTGGCACCGGCGACGGCGCTCGTGCTGGCGGTTTCGGTCGTGTCGTTGTTCTGTCTGGTTGCACTCGGCGCCGTCGCCGCACGAATTGGCGGCGCACCCATGCTGGTCGGTGCAGCGAGGGTTACCATCTGGGGAATGCTGGCGATGTTGGCGACCGCAGCCGTTGGAAGGCTGTTCGGCACGACGGTGGCGTGAACAGCCGATGCGGTCCGGGATCGAGAGCATTCGCAGGGCAAAAGCATTTGCGCCTGATGAGCAGGGTGGAGTAGATAAGTTCCAGCGGCCATGCTAGCCTCACCAGCCCCGCTCCTCGTCGTCATCAGCGCAATCGTCGCGCTTGCCGTGACGCGCAACCTGCTTGACGCGTCTCCCTACGTGATTGGCGCCCAGGCAATCGCCGTGACGCTAAGTGTATGGGCTCGCCGCTCCTTTCCAACGAACACGTATCGTGTCGCTGCGCCTCCTGGGGCGTCATCGATTATCAGGCGCGGCCCGTATCGGTTCGTTCGGCACCCGATGTATTCCGCCGCCCTACTCTTCATCTGGGCCGCGATTCTCAGTCACCTATCGCCGTAGACCCTGACCCTTGGCATCGTGGTCACGCTGGTGGTTGCGTTCCGTCTCATCGCCGAGGAGCGGCTGCTTCGGACGCGTTATTCCGAGTACGGCGAGTATGCTCGCTTGACGAAAGCGTTGATTCCTTTCGTTCTGTAGCGCCACCGCTGCAGCCGCGGCACCGACGTGCAGACTCGACGCACGCACGAAGGCTCCGACCGGGAATGACGCATCTTCAGGGCTGCGCGCGGCTACACTCATCCGATGACTCCGCCTGATCGTTCGTCGCCGCAACGTCGCCGGCAACCGGTTCAACCGCGCATAGGGACACTGACGCTCTGTCGCAAGCACTGGATCGAGCTCGACGGACGGTTTGTGATTGGTGAAGGAGGAGCCGAACTACTGCAGGCCGTGGATCGGCTGGGGTCGCTGGCCGAGGGCGCCCGCCATATCGGATGGTCGTACCGTCACGCGTGGGGCTACATCCGAAGAGCCGAGGCGGTCCTGGGTGTCTCACTGGTAGCGACCAAGGCCGGTAAAGGCGCGGCTCGAGGAACCGTCATCACCGATGTGGCGCGGGACATCGTCTTCACGTTGTTGCCCGAGCGAAGGAGGTCGGGATCAAAGGTGAACGGTGACGTTGCCGCAGAATCGACGAGGGGACAGAACAATGACCGAACTGCCGATCGCTTGCACATTGACGCCTGAAGCGCTGCGGGCCCGTCGCGAGGGCCTGTTAATGGATCTTGTTCGTGGTGCGGAACGGCGAGAGGATCTTGCCGACGGACTACGTCTCGAGTTTGCGCCGTCCGCAGAAACGATTCGCGCTCATCGCGCGAGCCGTCGAGGCCGAACGTCACTGTTGCCGGTTCCTTCGATTCGCCATGACGGTGGAACCCGATGGCGGACCGGTGCGCCTTGAACTGACAGGGCCTGCAGGAACTCGAGACTGCGTCAGCGCACTGATCGAACAGTGACCGCTAACATCGTCATCTTCGCGCTCGCGGCGTTTTTCGAGATCGCGGGTTGCTTCGCCTTCTGGATGGCGCTTCGCCGCGGCGCCACGCCTCTGATGGCCGTACTCGGCGTCGTCAGCCTCATCGCTTTCGCCTTCGCCCTGACGCGGGTGGACTCGGCGTTCGCCGGACGAGCGTATGCGGCGTACGGCGGGATCTACATTGCTGCGTCACTCGTGTGGCTGTGGGTGGTGGAACGGCAGGTCCCAACCAGAACCGACGGGTTGGGCGCAGCACTCGCGATCATCGGAACATTGGTCATCATTGGGTTTGCCGTCCGAGTGCGTTAACTGCGTCCATCGGTGTCTCAGCTCCGACTGAACCGGTCAGGCTCCCCGTTCTCGTTTCGGTCCTGCGGCATACCGGAGTACACGCACGGGTTCGACCGTCACGAGTGCACCTCCCGTAATCATCTCGTCGAGGATCGGCAGGAGTCGATCGACGTGCGCCTGGTCCTCGACGACCTCGATCACGACCGGCAGGTCTGTGGACAGCTCGATCAATCCGGCCGTGTGGATGACGCTGCTGGCGCCAAAGCCGGCGACCCCGTGGACGACGGTGGCGCCTGCGAAGCCTTCAGCTCTGAGTCGCTCCAGGAGCGCGCGCGACAGCGGCGTGTGCCGCCACCGATCCGACTCACCAAGAAAGATCCGAACGAGTAACTGATCGCCATCCAGAACGCGCATGAGCCTGCCTCCTTTCAGCGGCCGAGCACTTCGCGGGCGGCCACCAGCCCGAGCCATCCGGCCACGAGGCCACCGATCACGGTGACGCCAACATTCACGAACGCGACGGACGGCGCGCCCTCTTCGAACAGGCGCATCGTCTCGTAGTTGAAGCTCGAGTACGTGGTCATCCCACCAATGAAGCCGATGGTGGCGGCGGCGCGAATCGTAGGCGGCCAGCCGAGGATCAGCGCGGCATGCATCAGCGCAGCGATCGCGAAACAGCCGATCAGGTTGACGATGAGCGTGCCGTGGGGAAAGGCACTACCGAGTCGCTGTGCTGCCCAGAGAGCGATCAGATAGCGCGCGCCCGTGCCGACGGCGCCTGCCAGGCAGATCCAGAGTAGACGTTCCATGCCGTGTCGCCTTTCTCAGAGGCGCCGCGGCGTGCCTGAATGCACTCCCACGGCTACCCGTAGGAGTCATTGGCCGTCGGGAGACGGCGGTTACTGGCGGACTCCACCGCCTGCGTTTTCTGAGTCTGATGGCCAGCGGACCGGCCTGTCAAGCAGTCCGGTCGTTCATGACCGTGCGCGAATCGACGCGAGGCGGACGATGCGGGTCAAGTGCAGCCGGCGCGAACTTCGCCACCACTCGGAAATCGCGCGCGCACAATCGTTCTCACCCGGTTGAGCGCGTGGCCCCCACCCGACGGCGAACTCGACGTCAGCGCCATTCGAATGTCGGCGCGCGTCCGCATATACTGAGCACAGTTCGGACGATAGAAAGGGTGCAGCGGTCCTCCGCTGCAGGCAACTGGATGGTCGGGCCGCCATCCTCGTGGTCGCGAGACCAGGAGGATTCGATTGGGCAGGCCCGGTCAGTGGACCGCTCGCACTCCGTGCGTGTGTCGTCCCGACGCTACGACCCGTTCTCGCTACGGCACGCCTGGGAGCCGGAGCGATGACTGGCGCGGATCCTCTCCGCGCCGTGCCCGCCATCGATTCCACTTCACCAGCAGATTAATCGCTGGGACATCTCGCCTTCACGACACTCTTCTGCAGCCTTGCGGACGCTTCGTCGGACGACCGGGCTGTGCATCGGAGGCGAGATGCTCTTCAAGACCGCGTTCGCACTGCTCATCCTGTGGCTGCTTGGCATGTTCGGTGTCTACCGCGTGGGAGATCTCGGGCACGTCTCTCTGCTCGTCGGACTGATGCTCCTGTTGCTGGCCGTGCTCAAGGCACGGGAAGCGGCCTTGCGGCGCCCGGAATCCCGGAACAACAACTGATGGCCCATACTCGTTCCAAGCTCGCCAGCTTCGTCTTCGATAACTCGCTGTTGCTCCTCGTCGGGACCATCGCGGCGGTGACATGGGCGAATCTCGACGTCGCCAGCTACGACCGCGTCGCACACTCGTTGCGTTTCTGGGTCAACGAGGTGGGGATGGTGTTCCTTTTCGCCCTCGCGGCTAAGGAAGTCTTCGAGGCGACCTTACCGGGCGGAGCGCTGGCATCGCCTCGTCACGCGCTGTCGCCGCTCAGCGCGGCGGTCGGTGGCATGGTCGCGCCCGCTGTAATCTACCTGGCGCTGTCCTCAACGGTCGGACCCGCGGAGTTGAGTCGCGGATGGGCGATTCCCTGCGCCACTGACATCGCGTTCTCCGCAATGATCGCCCGCGTCATCTTCCGCCCTGGGCATCCGGCCATCCCATTCCTGTTGCTCCTCGCGATTGCTGATGATGCGCTGGGCTTGCTGATCCTGGCGGTCTTCTATCCATCAGGGCCACTGTCCGGTATCGCACTCGCGACGCTGATGACGGCGGCCTTGTTGGGAGCGCTCTGGCTGCGGCGCCGCCGCGTCCACAGCTTCTGGCCCTACATCATCGGTCCGGGTGCGCTGTCGTGGGCCGCGCTCCACTATGGCGGCTTTCATCCGGCCCTGGCGCTTGTGCCAATCGTGCCCCTCATGCCACACAGCGCGAGAGACCTTGGGCTGTTCGATCGGCGAGAAGCGGGCCAAATCGACACGCTCAATCAGTTCGAACGTTGGTGGGCGGTGCCCGTGCAGTTCATCCTGTTGCTCTTTGGCTTCGCGACGGCCGGCGTCCCGTTTGAACAGATTGGGCCGGGCACCTACTTCGTGCTGGCCGGACTGCTGTTCGGCAAGCCGATCGGCATTTTGCTGTTCGCGGGTGCGGCTGGGTTGGCCGGAGCGCGCCTACCGCAAGGACTGCGTGTTGCCGATTTGGTGGTCATTGGCATCACCGCCGCGATCGGCTTCACCGTTTCCCTGTTCTTCGCCACGGCCGCCTTCCCAGCGGGCGCGGCACTGGCCGAAACGAAGATGGGGGCGCTTCTCAGCTTCGGTGCCGCGCCCCTTGCGCTCGTGGCGTCACGACTCTTGAGGGTACGAGCGCCTTTGCCCGACTAGGTGCAGCATGCGACCTTGGCTGGTGCGTCTCGTCGAGGTGCTGAACCGCCGCATCCACAGCCGCTTCCGCCGCTCGACTTGACTGCCGCATCTTGCACGCAGCACGCGTCGGTGCCGGCCGGTGCAGGGCCTCCGCAACAGCCGCTTGCAGAACCGGTGTGCGTACGTGAGTTCTCCGCGTTTGCCTTCGTTCCGTTGCTCGTATCCATGCCATTTCTCCTCAAAGGCGAGCTGCATACCCGCCGCTCATGTAGGAAGACGGCAGCAGTTCACGATGGACGCAGCATTCCCTTCCGCCCCGTCTGCGTCCTTTCCGACGATGTCGCGTCTGTATAGGCAACGACGTAATTTGAGGAGGAGCTCATGGCAACGACGGTAGATAGTGAGCAGGTAAAGGCCGTAGTTCGAGAGACGTACGGCCGAATTGCAACGGAGGAACGGTCTGCGGGCTGTTGCGGCAGCACCGGATGCTGTGGCCCAGGCGCCGAGCCCACCACCTCGGACGCGCTCGGCTACTCGGATGAGGAACGCCGCGGTGCTCCCGAAGGGGCTGATTTGGGCCTCGGCTGCGGGAACCCTCAGGCGATCGCCGAACTGAAGTCGGGCGAGCGGGTGCTCGACCTCGGGAGCGGGGCGGGATTCGACGCGTTTCTCGCGGCGCGCCAGGTTGGCGAGACGGGTAGCGTGATCGGCGTCGATATGACTGCGGAGATGATCGCGAAAGCCCGCGCCAACATCGCCAAGACCGACTTGCGGAACGTCGAGTTCCGGCTCGGCGAGATCGAGCACCTGCCCGTGGCCGACCAGAGCGTCGACGTGATCATGTCGAACTGCGTGATCAACCTGTCGACGGACAAACCCGCGGTCTTTCGGGAAGCGTACCGTGTGCTCACCCCGGGCGGGCGCCTGGCGATCTCCGACATCGTCGCGCTCAGGGAGATTCCGCCTGCCGTGCGGAACGATCTCGAGGCGTACGCGGGTTGCGTGTCGGGCGCCGCGCTCATCGCCGAAGTCGAGGGAATGCTTCGTGATGCCGGGTTTGAGCACGTTCGCGTGGATCTGAAGAGCAACAGCGACGCCCTGGTGCAGGGCTGGTCGCCCGGCGCCGAGACGCTCGTGGCGTCCGCACTCATTCGCGGGACAAAGCCTCGTGCGGGCGGGGCCAAGCGTAGCGCGGAGTGCTCGACGGGTCACCGTGCGCGGAACGTGCAGCCTGAAGTTTAGGGCACACACTCGTATGTTCGTCGGCCGGCGTATTCGAAGCCGGCCGACGTGGACATCGTGCAAGGTCAATAACTGAGCCCCCCC
>Ga0070675_100002787_pt1 | contig 13158 bp, 12 predicted proteins | sample KBSM43metaG_FD_65343 | JGI IMG/M metagenome (GOLD analysis project Ga0070675, IMG submission 65343) | Miscanthus rhizosphere microbial communities from Kellogg Biological Station, Michigan, USA - KBS M4-3 metaG | ecosystem: Host-associated > Plants > Roots > Rhizosphere > Soil ...
GAGATCTCACGCAGCGCGCACGGCCAATTCAGTTTCAGGAAGCGCGGCGCTTTCTCGATACCCTGCCAAAGCCGCAGCTCGTGGTGCCGGGCAATCACGACGTGCCGCTTTACAACGTCTTCCAGCGTTTTTTTCAGCCGCTCGACAAGTTTCGCCGCTACATCACCGCTGACCTGGACCCGGAGTACAGCGATGACGAGATCACTGTCGTCGGGATCAACACGGCGCGCTCACTCACGTTCAAGCGAGGCCGCATCAACGAGGAACAGATCGAATACCTGCGCGGCCGGCTGTGCAAACTCGACGACCGGATCACTAAAATCGTCGTCACTCATCATCCTTTTGATCTCCCGCCGGGGGCGGACACTAAGGAGATAGTCGGCCGTGCTCGAGCGGCAATGGGCACATTGGCGGACTGCGGGGTCGATCTGCTATTAGCCGGACACTTGCATACCAGCGCTGCGACCGATACTTCGGATCGCTACGATATGGGCGGCTATGCCGCGCTCGTCGTGCAGGCGGGCACGGCGACGTCTACTCGCGAACGCGGTGAGGAAAATTCCTTCAACGTGATCCGCGTTGCACCGGCCGAAGTCTGTATCGACCGCTACATGTGGAAGCCGAACGTGCGCGAATTCCTGCTTGCGGGCCGCGAGGCGTACGATCGTGCGGCGACGGGTTGGCGAAAAAAGTTGCCGGACAAAACAAGCCTTAACGGCGCACGAGAGGGAAACCCGGGACGCTCGCACTGATAAATCGCGATCGTACTGCGAACGCATTCTGCCGGCACGCAACAACCATGAGGGGGTAACGGTATATGAGGTTGCGTGGCAGTCGGGCGCTAATCCCGGCAGAGTTCTTTTATTCCTTGATGGTTCCTTCTTGATCGCGGATATCTGCGTTCAGGGATACGCCGGTGTCGACCATGGTGATCTTTTTGAGCGCGCCGCCCCGGGAGCCGTCCCGCAGCGGAGCCATGCTCACGGTGACCTTATCGCCCGGCTTGACGGCTGTTCTCGACCATCCGCCCGCGCGCACGAGATTGCCGGGACTTGTCATTTCGAACACCCACAGCGCGGGTTCGTCGCCTTCTTTGGAAACACCGTAAACAAAGATTGCAACGTGGGGATTCGTCCAATGCACTTCCTTGACGGTGCCGGCGATCGAAACGACGGCCGCATGATCGAACATCGTCGTCGAATGATGAGCGGTGGCAGGATAAGTGACCGTCGCCAGACTTGAGAAAGCGGAATAGACGGCGAATCTTCTGAGACTGGGTTGCATGGATGCTCCTTTATGATGCCGAATCATTATGCGCCTCTGCGCACTGCCGCTTGGCGGGACTGTCGGCCGCTATTTCGGTGGTATGCGGTTGCCGCCCACATCATGGGGAATCGGCACGAAAGTCGCATTGCCGTCCTTATCGCTACCCGGAGCAAAATAACCCTCGAGGCACACGCCTTCGACGATATCGACTCTGCGCAACCGCTGCCTGAAGAATATTCGCGTGGTCTTCCACGGCTTAGTCAGCACTTTCGGCGCGATGATGGTGAGCTCGTCGTGGAGCACGTCAGGTTCGGCGAGCCGGATACGTTCGGTAATGTGCATGTCGCCATTATTCGGAATGCCTTGCGCCTCGCTGATTGCGATATAGGTTTGCGGGTGAATGGCGACCGTATCAACGATGAGGGTATCGCCTTCCCAGTGTCCGATGGAATGCCCGTGGAAGGTCGGATCGGGATCCGGCGGGTGAGGACGGCCATCTGTGTAAATGCGCCGCAGCCGGTTACCGTCTGATTCACCAAGCATCGTGACTCTGCCCGGCGTGAACAATATTTCCATCGCGTTGTGCGTAACGAGCATCCATGCGGGCATCGCTTCCGGTAGGCAGTTCACGAACAAAGGAGGCGGGCGACCGGCTTTTTCTTCTGCGTACTGGAATTCGATTTGCGCGGCCGCCTTGGCATTCCATGGTGGCGGATTGGTTTTCATCTGCGCGTTCTGATCCGAGCGCTTATGTGTCCATACGCCGCTCCAGTCCGGCAGTTTTCCGAGATCCGTCCAGTCCTTCGCGGTCGGCGGCGGGTTGATGACCGGTTTCTCGGCCGCGTGGACAGGACGCATGCAGAGGACGCTCAGCGCGAGAAGCGGAAAAATGATTGCAAGAAACCGGTTGTTCATAGGAGTTTGTCCGCCTGATGTTCACGCGTCGTTACGGCGATTCGTTTGCGCTCGCATGTGAGCGCGCAATGAAAAAGCCCCTCGCGGGGCTTTTTCGATTTACGCAACACGGACTGCAGGTGTTATCACTTTTTGTAGTCTTCTTCGAGATTCGGCCGCTCTGAATCGCGAATATTGTAGGTGTACGATTGTCCCGTGGCCGCGAGCGTGATCTTCCTCAGCCCACCGCCCTTGGTTCCATCACGAAGCTGATGCACTTCGGCCGTGACCTTGTCGCCCGGTTTGATAATGGAGCGCGTCCATCCGGACCGCACCAGATTTCCCGGGCTCGTCAGTTCAATCACCCAGAGGCCTTCAGGCACACCCGGCTTGGCCGCAGCGTTTTCGATGAAGATGGCGACATGCGGATTGGTCCAATGCAGTTCCTTCACGACGCCATCGAGCACAATCACGTTGTCGCGATCGAACATCGTCGTCGAGTGATGGGCCGAGACGGGATACGCGCCCGCCACCAAGCCGATGAATGCAGCGGAAGTTAAAACTTTTTTCGATAACGGTTTCATAGCAGTTCCTTCAGTAAAACGCATTCGGTCGTAAATCGATTATTTGGGCGGCACCCGATTGCCGCCGACTGCATGCTGCACGGGAATGAATATGTCGTTGCCGTCTTTGTCTTTGCCGGGCCGGAAATAGCCTTCGAGGCAGACGCCTTCGACGATGTCATAAAGTCTCGCCCGCTGGCGGAAGAAGATACGCGTAGTCTTCCAGGGCTTGGTCATGACTTTGGGAGCGGTAATTTCGAGTTCGACGTGCATCACGTCTTTTTCCGCGAGCCGGATGCGCTCGGTGATATGCATATCGCCGTTATTCGGCACCCCTGCCGCCTCGCTGACTGCGATCAGGGCCTGCGGAATTACGCCGACGGTGTCGACCACGAGCGTATCGCCTTCCCAACGACCGATCGAGTGCCCGTGAAAAGTAGGGTCCGGATCCTCGGGATGAGGACGACCGTCCGTGTAAATGCGGCGCAGCCGGTTGCCGTCGGATTCACCCAAGAGCGTCACGCGGCCCGGCGTGAATAACACTTCCATGGAGTTGTGTGTAACCAGCATCCATGCCGGCATCGCTTCCGGCAGGCAATTCACGAACAGGGGTGGCGGCCTGCCGGCCTTTTCTTCAGCGAGCTGAAAGTTGATCAGTTCCGCCGCTTTGGCATTCCATGGGGGCATGTTCGTCTTGACCTGCGCATCCTGATCCGTGATTTTCGGATTCCAGACGCCGCTCCAGTCCGGCAGCTTTGAGAGATCCGCCCAATCCTTGGCGGTTGGCGGTGGATTTATCACAGGTTTCGGCTTCGGCGCATCGGCCGCGTGCGCAGCACACCAAAGCACCACGCCCAATGCGATGCCAACGACATTTAGAACACGTTTCATGCGAGCCTTCCCCGAAGCTGAATTGTGCTGCAGCGCTAAGATATTACGGCCGGGCGCTGCTGTCCACCGTCCGTATTTCGATCATATCTCTGTCGGATTATCCACTTATGGCGGGCTTCAACGTAAAACCAACCCAGCGGCCGCACGCAACCACGCCGATCCAGAAGGCGAGCGATCCCATGCCCGCCAGTTTCGCCCTCAGCGGTATCGGATGCGGGTGAGTGCCCCAGCGGTGGATGTCGCGTCCAATGAACAGATGAAACAGCGCCATGTTCAGCCCGGCAAGCAGAAGGAATACGAGCTTCGCCAGAAAATAAAAGTTATGCGCGTAGCTGACGGCGTTCGAGGCGAATAGGAGACCGCCGGAGACGGCCGCGACTGCGAATGCAATCCACGTGCATCGCAGTACCTCTTCAGCGAGCCGAGGCACCGGGCGATCCAGCGAAGCGAGGCCCAGCAGACGCAAATCGACGATGGCGATCGAGCCGACGACAAGCGTGATCGCGAGGACGTGCACTGATTCGATCCACGGGAAGAGATTGTCATTTTCCCGGATCTCGGCGGCGATTCCAGTCGCATACAGCCAATGCAAGAAACCATCCAGCCCCATGCGCTAAGTCCTTATTCCCGAATGCGTGACGTCGGAACTGGCGTCATCACCGATCAAAGTACGCGATCCAGCGGCCTGCGAACACGATGCCGATCCACAGCAGCAGAGACAGCAGCGCGACCAGGCGCGCGAGTTGCCGATGACCACCGCTGTCCCAATATGAAGCGTTTCTGCGCAGCGGCGCCTGATAGGCGAGCGTGACAATGATTGCCGACACGAGCAGCGCCATCTTCAGTTGAAAAACCGGGTTGGCGAGCGACCGGCCGGGCTCGCCGGTGATCATGATGATCCCCGTGAGAAGAAGGATCGGCAGCGTCCACCAGATGACGGGTCGAAAGCGTTGCGACACACGGGCCAACGGTTGCTCTCGAAAAACGCCGATCAGGCGCAAATCAATCATCAGTACCGCCGCCATGACAGCGGCGATGCCTAGAATATGAATCGTCTGGACGGTCGGCACTACCCAGCTGTGCGTCTGAATCGCCTGGCTGAGTGGTGTCGTCTCAATCCAGGCGCAAAATTTAAGCAATGCCTGCGGCTGCATTCCCGTGCGTTCTTATCCGGTCAGTCGTTGAAGTGTACGCGATTTAAGAAAAACGGGCAGCCGACGCGCGTTATCAATTCAGATGAGGCGCGTAGCGGGCATGACAGGCCGCGCATACTTTGTAGATGTTGCCCCCCGCGTCGAATACTGCTGCGGTGTTTTTTGCTTCGGCTGCATTCATGGCGCTTGTCGCCGCTTCGGTCAGCGCATGCGCATATCTGATCCAACCGTCGCGATCGCGCGCGCGCCCTTCGATCATCAGCAGATTACCCGCTTCGGCCAGCACGGTGGCGCCATTGCGCACGTTGTCCCATTCCTCGCTCGTGCTCGGCGCGATTTCCTTGGTGCCGGTTTCCGTGATGACAGACTTAACCGAGTCCCAAATCACATCAGCGGCCGGATCGATCACCCGCTCCATCAGTTGCTTGGTGTTCGCTACGGGTGTGAAGGGTGGGACAGCGCCGCTGCCGCCTGGCGTACTGCACCCGCCCAGCGATAACATGACGATGAGAGGAGTAAGGCGCAACAGCGTTCGCATTCCGGGTCCTTCACTACGAGACGAATCGATGTTAACAGCGGCAATTATGGATGATACACACAGGGCACTCAAGAATTACGCCGTCACGTTGTCGCTGCGAACTTGCGGCGCAGGCGTCGCCATCCGATGACAACGCCGGTCACACTGAACGCAAGCCCGAATAAGCACATCACGATGACGAGCCCGGTGCGCAAGGCCGGCCGTGCGCTCAGCGCAGGAAAGTCGAGCGTGTGCAGCGCGCTGTAGAGCCAGCGATACGCACGGCGGGACGCGTCGAGCGCTTCCAGCGGGGCGCCATTCGCGCCATCAACATGAAGCCACGTCGTTGCGCACACCGTGCGGTAGACAGGGGCATTCGGCATGCTCGATGCGATCGGATAATCGTCGCTCGGGCCTAAAGCCACCGCAGGCGCACAGCCAGACACGAGCCGGCTGATTGCTTCAGTGACAGTCTGTGCTTGCAAAAATGGTTCGCTCGATTGCGCCGGAGCACCGGGTAGCAAAAGCTGCTGAGACTCGAGGCTTCGCCTGTCGCGGCGGTATATTTTGTTATCGAATGCAAACCATTCGATCTCGACGGCGTCCGGCGGTATGCCTTCGACCATGCCGGTCTTGTTCCATGCCTGCCCGTCTATCGTCGAGACACCACTCGCCGCACCGGCAGAATATGCGGAGAACAGTCTGCCGTGGTCCATCGACAGCCAGCCGCTGAATATCCACGTGAGTACGAATGTCATGCAGCTCAATCCCAGCCAGTGATGCCACGCATGCCATGCACGATACGGTGTCGCAACGCGACCCCGCTCAAATTCGAGTCGTAATACACCGAGTGCTGCGCCGGCAAGCGCAGTAAACAGCGCCGCAAGCGACAGCCACCAGACGGTTGCGTCCCATGCGCGCCAGTTGCGTCGTAATGATGTCGCATAAATCCAGTGCGTCACGCTGCCCGCGTAGTTCCACCAGCGCTCCGCCCGCGTTGTGTCGCGCACGATTTCACCGGTCAGCGAAGACACATACAGCTCCGTCCCCGCGGCGTCGCTGACAGCGATCTTATATAGCGGCCGGTGCATATCGAGATTATTGGGAACGGTCCACTGGTCGTAATCGTCCAGCCCCGCAAACGTTGCCGCGCCCTGAATGCCACGCCGGAGTGCGTGCGCCTCGGCGATCGTGATTGCTGACGTTTTCGTTTGCACGTTCGCGGGTAATAAATCTGTCGCTCGCACAGCCGCCGTGCTGGACGCTCCTTGCACAATGTAAACGGGTCCATCCGCGCGCATCAACAGTCGCACGCGCGTGGCATCATTAATCTTGCTCGCGCTTATTGCCTCAGAGGGGCCAAGCCGAATTTGCGCACGGTCGATAGATTGCAGACCGCCTATGCGCTCCGCTTCGGTGAGCGCGGGAAACGGGACGAAGTGCATGACGATGCCCGTTGCAAACCACATCGCGAACAGCAGGCAGAACGCTATACCCAGCCAGCGATGAATGAGAATCAGCGCGCGCAGTGCGGGCGAAGACGATGCGATCAAAACTTGATTGCAGCAGATATCTCGTAGCTGCGTGGCGCGCCGAGCAAAATCTGGTCAGGGTAGAACGGGTCGCCCCAGATCGCGTACTTCTTATCCGTTATGTTACGCACGCGGAACGTCAGCCGTGTTTTTTGAATGTCAACAAAAGCGTACGCATCGCCCACCGTGTATGCCAGCAACTTCACGCTGTTCGCGTCGCTGTTGAAGCGATCGCCGACATGGCGCACTAATGTTCCGATCTCTATGGGCATGGGCATCTGGAATCGATACGATGCGCCCGCGTTGGCAACGATCTTCGGAACGTTCGGCGGCGTGTTGCCGGAAAAAGAGCCGCCTGCAAACACGTAATCCTCATAGCGTGCGCGTGTGTACGCCGCGTTCGCCCACAAATTCCATTGTCTCGTCGGACGGACCGCAGCCGCGAGTTCAACGCCATCCGAGACTTGCTTGCCCGCAAGATTAAGCGAGCGCCCGCCTTGCGCCGCATAAACGTTGGTTCGTTCGATGTCGAACAGCGCAAGCGTCCATTCGGCTTTGCGGTCCCACAGTACATTCCTAATACCCGTTTCATACGTGCGGGACCGCGTGAGAGACAGCGGCTGGGACGCTTGAAGCAGAAAGATATTGTTTGCCGCCACATCGGCCGCGGTCGCATATTGCGCGTACCAGGTGAACGCAGGCATTGCGTCCCACGTGAAACCGACGCGGCCCGTCGCGGGACGCCAGGACTGCGAAAATGGAAAGCCCGGTCTACTTGCGCCGGCTACATCGGTCGAAGTACGGTCGAGATCGATCTCTTCATAGCGAAGTCCGCCAATCAACGAAAAGGCCGGCGTCACTTTGAGGCGGTCTTCGACTGCCAGCGCAAGATTGTCGATGCGCGTTGTCTGCTGCTGAATCGTCAAGAGTCCGTATGTGCCGCGAATCGGGTCGACGAGCGTCACTGAATCGGACGGAAAATTAGCCGCACCCGGCCGGGTGAAATCGAGCTTGCTCGCCTCCACGCCCACCACGAGGCGGTTCGGCATGCTTGCAACGTGCGCATCCCATTGCAGTTCAGCTTTGTTGCCAACGAGCTGCTGGTCGTGTGCGACATAAAAGCGCTCGCGGTCAACCAGTCCAGTGGTCGCGTTGAACGCCTCAACCTCGTTATTAAAGAATTCACGCGTGGCGGTGTAGTAATAGACCTGGTCGCGCAGCGTGACGCTATTGTTCAGATTCCATTCGAAGCCGCCGCGCAACCAATACTCTTCGGCGTTGTTGCGGTTGTCGGTGACGTTATAGTTTGTCTTGAGGGTGCGGTCATCGATGGTGACAGGGCCCAGGTTAGTCCCGTTATAGTTGGAAATGTAATTGCCCGAGACGATGCCGGCGCCATGCCCGCCGGCTGCCGTGGCGGACACGAGCGGCGTTCCCCAATACGCGTTGGAACGGTCTTTTTTATATTCAAAGGCGCCGAACAGCTTCAACGAATTTGATACGCGATAGTCGAGCCCCGTCGAAAGGTGCCAGTTTTCACTGCCCGTATCATCGACGAACCCGTTGCTCGACGCGCGGCTCAGGTCAAAGCGGTAATCGAGTCCTTCCTTTGACGTGCTGCCGCCCGATCCGAATCCTGCGCGAACCGTGTTGAACGAGCCGTATGAGATATACGCTTCGTTTTCGATCGGTCCATGATGAGGAGCCTTCGTTACCAGGTTGATCGCACCACCCGATGCGCCTTCGCCCGATATCAAGGAGGCCGGCCCTTTCAGTATCTCGATGCGATCGAGATTGTAGGTATCCATGATGCGCGATGTCATGTTCGGCGGGCCGATCTTGATGCCGTTGTAAAGCGTGTTGAGCTGGCTGTTGGTAAATCCGCGCATCGAGAAGTTGGCCGGCTGGGCGGGCGAATCACCAACGGTCACGCCTACCGCGCCTTGTGCCGCCTCGGACACGGAGCGGTAGCCGCGCGTTTTCATCGTGTCCTGCTCGATGACTTCCATGGTCGCGGGCATTTCGCGCGGCGTCAGTCCGAGCCGGCTGCCGCTGGTCGCGGGCGCATCGAGGTTGAGCAGGCTGTCGCGCGGGCCCTCGACACGTACCTCGGGCAATCTCAGTTGTGCCGAAACCGTCAAGGGCATCACGGAAATGACGAGCCCGGCGCAGCCCAAGATCGCCCTGGTATTCATCGTGCCTGACATTATTTTTACCCTCTCGTGTCGCTGGTGTTATCGAGCGTTCTTGTGCTCGGCCATCTGGCAATCACGTCACGTGATGCATCCGCGAGCGCGCGAGCTTATCAAACTCCGCTCGTCTGAGAAAGCATCAGGACGTACGCATTACATCGGCGCTGTCTACGCGCGCGAATGTCATTGAGCTTCGACTGCGCGGCTTGACCTACGCACTGGCGTGGGCGTAGCTTGCGCTATAGCTGAACGCGTTTTTCACCGGGGAGGTCGCATGCGATTGCTTTCGACGGTTGCTGCATATTTTGTTGTGTTGTGTGGCATTGCGGCGTGTTCGTCTCAGCCGCAGTCGTCCGTCACCGGAACAAGCCGCGTTACCGTATTCGAAGGCGCCCGATTAATTACCGGCGATGGCGGCGCACCGATCGAAAATGCTGTGTTTGTCGTGGAGAGCGGTCAGTTCACGCGTGTTGGCAGACGCGGCCAGATAGAAATTCCGGCAGGCGCTGTGCGCGTCGATCTGTCCGGCAAGACCGTCATGCCCGCAATGATCGATTTGCACGGTCATTTCGGCTTCCAGAATATTGCCCAAGGCACGATGTCGAAGGAAACATTTACGCGCGAGAATCTCATCGCTCACCTCGAGCGTCTCGCGTATCACGGCGTCGGCGCAGTCGTCGGTGTCGGTGACCTTGTGAGCCGTTCCGACATGCATGGCGGCCGTACGGATTGGGGCGACGTGCCGCTCCGCGTGCGCAACGAAGTCATTCCTAACGCCGCGCTCTTTCGTACTTCAGGGCCCGGGATAGCGTGGCCGGGCTCGGGCGCACAGGGTCATCCGTCGCGAGTCGACGTGTCGTATCCGGTGGCTACTGTCGAAGAAGCGCGCAGCGCCGTGCAGGACTATGTGCGCATGCAGCCCGCGTTTATCAAGATATGGGTGGACGATCGCGGCGGCCGCAAAAAAACGCTGACACCGCCGTTGTACCGTGCGATTGTCGATGAGGCACACAAGTATGGCGTGCCTGTCGGCGTGCATAACGTGACGCTAAGTGATGCCAAGGAGCTGATGAAGGCGGGCATGGACGGCTGGCTGCATGTGCCGGTTCGTGGCGGTGACACAGTTGATGACGAATTAATCGCCATCGTCAAATCGCGCATCGCGCGAAATGACAGACCCGAGATGTGGATGACGCCTTCTCTGATTACTTCGTGGATGAATACGCAGGGCCGTCAGCGGCCCGCATGGCTCGATGATCCGTTGCTCCGCGATACGTACTCTGCCCGACACATCGAGGAATACTGGGGCCGCCCGCTTGCCGCCATGACGCCCGAAGCTGTTACGCGGGCGCGTGCCAACTTTAGCGCCGTCGCGCGTAATGCCATGATGCTCCGGGCTGCCGGCATGCTAGTCGTCACAGGAACGGACACGGGTCAGAGCCGCTTTCTTATTGGTTACTTCAATCATCTCGATCTTGAAAGTATCGCTGCAATGGGTTTGACGCCGATGGAAGCAATCGTTGCGGCAACCCGCGATGCGGCGCGCATCGCTCGCGTCAACACCGGCACAATCGCCCCGGGCAAAGGCGCTGATTTCATCGTGCTCGACGCGAATCCGCTGGACAACATCGGCAATACGCGCCGGATCAGCAACGTGTATCTCAGAGGCGGCGAGGTGGATCGCGACGCGCTCAGGGCAAAATGGCGGGCGCAGTTCGTAGCAGCGTGGAACTGAATTCCGCGAGTGAAATGAAATCATCGGACGGTGCATGATTATTCGGAGACTCGCAAATTCGTTTGCGTTGGTTTGTGCCGCTATCGCATACGATGCCTGCGCCGGAGAGTCCGCACTCAGATTCATGTCTGCCGGGTCACCGACCGAGATCACTGCGTCGGTGCAAAAGCCTGATGGCGGCGGTCCCTTCCCTGCCGTCATCATCATGCATGATTGCAGCGGGCTGGGTCCGCGCTCGAGCGGGGCGCCGGCGAGATGGGCAAAGCACCTCCTTGCAGACGGCTATGCAGTCATGATGCCCGACAGCTTCACGGCGCGCGGATTGCCCGACGGCGTGTGCACGGCAGCGCGCAACCTGGCGATAGCGGCAAATGTATATGTCCGCTCCGGCGATGCTTACGCGGCGTTAGCCGCTTTGCGCGCGCTGCCGTATATCGACGGCAAGCGCATTGGCATCATGGGTGGTTCGCACGGCGGATCAACAACGCTGGCGGCAATGGTAGCAGCGTCGGATTCGTACGCACCGCCGGATGGCTTCATCGCAGCGATCGCGCTTTATCCCAGCTGTTCCGCACGCTATGGCACATGGTCAACGGTTCAACAATACGGCAGCTACGGTCCGGTGACCGGTTATGCCGGTGTTTATCATCCGCTCGCGCCGCTTCTCATCCTCACAGGCGAACTCGACGACTGGACGCCCGCCGAGCCATGTCGTGAACTGGTCGAGAGAGGCCGCGCTGCCGGATACCCGCTCGACATCCGCGTGTATGCGCGCGCGCATCACTCGTTCGACAGCGATCGTCCGGTGCGATATATCGCTGCAAGGAACAATAACAGTTCAGCGAACCGCTACGGTGCAACAACCGGCGGCAATGCGGAAGCGTGGGCCGATGCGCGGCAGCGCGTGAATGAATTCTTTGTCGCGAATCTCAAGACGAAACAATAAGCGCTGTACTAGCTTGTGGTCACTGCCCCTGAACTCTGCCCGTATGGCCGGTTGGACGGATCCTCCGGTCTTTGTTTCTAGCGCGTTACTGCCGCTCTTTCTGTAATTGATCGAGGTAGAGCTTTTCGTAGCGCTCGATTTTTGCCCGATAACCGGCGGGATCGACGAAGCGGTTCGCGTCGTATGCGTCACCGGGCTTGTATTTCTCATGCAGATTGAAATGGCCCGCATGCGATGACACCCATACTTCCGGCGTGAGCTGTTTCTGCCTGGCAAAAGTATCGGCATAGGCTTTAGTGATCCCGGTAAATGCGGGCATGCCGCTTACTTTGACGCCCGGATTGATGCTGCCCATGTTGACGATGAGTACGCGATACGTGCGGCCGGCATCCTGGGTCGTGAACGTAAAGCTCGTCGCGCCTTTTGTGTGACCCGGATGGTGAATCACCGTTAACTCGGTGCCGCCGAGACTGACTTTGTCACCTTCCTTGAGCCGCCTGTCTACCTTGACCGGCTCATAGACAGCGCCCCGCCCGTCCGAAAATCGATAGTCTGAACTTCCGCCATCTTCGAGCATTCCCGCGTCGTCCTCGTGCATCATCATGCGCGCGCCGGTAATTCGTTTGATTTCGGCCATCCCTGCCACGTGGTCCCAATGGCCATGGGTAGCCAGCAGGAGTTTGGTATCGGTGAACTTGAACCCGAGCGCCTCGATGTTCGCGCGAATGCCGGGCACCGAATCGTTGACGCCCGTATTAATAAGAATGTTGCCTTCAGGCGTGGTGATCAGATACACGCCGAGATCATAAGTGCCGACGTAATAAAGATTGCCGACGACTCTCAGCGGTGGAAATGGTTTGACGTAGTCGGGATTGCGCACGGGCAACTGCTTGAACGTCGACTGTGCATGCGCAGTGCTCGTCAGCATCAACAGCGTGAGCGCGATGAAAGGGGTCAGTCGATGCGAGCGCATGAGATATCTTCCGCTGAATGTGTATGTGCCGCCATTCTCGCTTACTGCGCCGCGACCGGCAATGCACCGCCAGCCTATACTCCTTGCTGCATGCGCGGGGTCTTCGCGATAATCGCGGGCATTGCCGGCACTCAATAACCAAGAAATCCGCAATGGACTTGCTGCAGGTGGTGCTGTTTCTGCTGGTATGCGCCGTGGCGCTGGGCTGGGTCGCACGGCGCTTCGATTTTCCGTATCCGATCGCGCTTGTCATCGGCGGCGGCGCGATGGGGTTAATGCCGCGTCTGCCCGAGATCCCGTTCGACCCGCAATTCATTCTCGTTCTCGTGTTGCCGCCGATCCTCTATCAGGCAGCGCTGCTGACTTCGTGGCGTGACTTCAAAGCGAACCTTCGACCAATCGGCCTGCTCGCAATCGGGCTCGTCATCGTTACCACACTTGCGGTGGGCGTCGCATTCAAACTGCTCATCCCGGGATGTCCCTGGGGAGCGGCGT
>Ga0070675_100002788_pt1 | contig 13157 bp, 17 predicted proteins | sample KBSM43metaG_FD_65343 | JGI IMG/M metagenome (GOLD analysis project Ga0070675, IMG submission 65343) | Miscanthus rhizosphere microbial communities from Kellogg Biological Station, Michigan, USA - KBS M4-3 metaG | ecosystem: Host-associated > Plants > Roots > Rhizosphere > Soil ...
ATGGTGACGCTGCGGGGCGAGCGGATGTACGAGTTCCTCGACCGCCTGATCAGCATCGCGCTGCCGCGCGTCCGAGACTTCCGCGGCGTGTCGCCCAAGGGTTTCGACGGCCGCGGCAACTTCACGATGGGACTGAAGGATCAGCTGCTGTTCCCGGAGATCGACTACATGAAGGTCGACAAGGCCCGGGGCATGAACGTGTCGGTCGTGACCACGGCCAGGACCGACGAAGAAGCGCGGAAGCTGCTGCAGTTGATGGGCATGCCGTTCCGCACCAGTCAGAGCTAGGAACACTTACATGGCCACGACCGCAAAAGTCGCCAAAGAAGCGAAGACGCTCAAGTTCAAGGTCCGTCACCGCAACCGCTGCCACCTGTGCGGGCGCCCGCGCGCCTACATGCGGAAATTCGACATGTGCCGGCTCTGCTTCCGCAAGCTGGCGCTCGAAGGCGACGTGACCGGCGTCACGAAGAGTTCCTGGTAGGGCCCCGGCTCGCCAGCCAGTCAGTTATTTGAGAGAGCGAACATGACCGATCCGATCTCAGACATGCTCACGCGCATCCGCAATGGAGTGTCGGCCAAGCACGCGCGTGTGGACATGCCCGCCAGCAAACTCAAGGCGGAAATCGCGCGGATCCTGCAGGACGAAGGCTACATCCAGGGCTTCCGCCTGGTGGACGCGCCGGCGGGCAAGAGCGGCAAGCCGGGCGGCCAGCTGATTCGCCTGTTCCTGCGCTACGGCCCGCAGGGCGAGAAGGTAATCACCGGCCTGCAGCGCATCAGCCGTCCCGGGCGCCGGGTCTACTTCGGCGTCGAGGAGGTCCCGACGGTGCTCGGCGGGCTCGGCACCAGCATTCTGACCACGTCGCGCGGCGTCATGACCGGCCGCGCTGCCAAGAAGGCCGGCGTCGGCGGCGAAGTGCTCTGCACTGTTTGGTAAAGGTCTGAACCATGTCTCGAATCGGTAAGAAACCCATCACGCTGCCGAAGGGCGTCACCGTGAAGATCGACACCGGTGCCGTCGAAGTGCAGGGACCCAAGGGCAAGCTGCGGCAGGCGGTGCCCCCCGGCATCCTCTTCGCCAAGGACGGCGAGGCGCTGGTGGCGAAGCTCGAACGCGCCGACGACGCGTCGCTGAAGAAGTTCCACGGGCTGGCGCGGAGCCTGGTCGCCAACGCGGTCACCGGCGTCACCGACGGGTTCAAGCGGGAGCTCGACATCGTCGGCGTCGGCTACCGCGCCGAGCTCAGGGGCAAGGAAGTGCACTTTGCCCTCGGCTACTCGCACCCGGTGGTGTTTCCGATCCCCACTGGCATCGACGTGGCCGTGGACAAGAACACGCACATCGTGGTGACGGGCGCCGACCGGCAGCTCGTCGGCCAGGTGGCGGCGAACATGCGGCGGCTGCGCAAGCCCGATCCTTACAAGCAGAAGGGCGTGCGCTACACCGGCGAAGTGCTCAAGAAGAAGGTCGGCAAGACCGGAGCGAAGTAGCGATGCGTATCAAGACCAAGGAAGACCGCCGCGACCGGATCAAGCTCCGGATTCGCAAGCGCGTGCGAGGCACCACCGAGCGCCCGCGGCTCACCGTGTTCCGCAGCGTCACCCACATCTACGTGCAGGTGGTGAACGACGCCGAGGGGACGACCATTGCTTCCGCCTCGTCGCTCGAGCCGGCGGTGAAGAGCACGCTCGACAAGGCCGCCAAGGGCGGAAACGTCGAGGGCGCCAAGGCGATCGGCAAGACCATCGCCGAACGGCTGCTCGAGAAGGGCGTGAAGCGCGTGGTGTTCGACCGGAACGGGTTCCTCTATCACGGCCGCATCAAAGCGGTGGCTGACGCGGCGCGCGAAGCCGGTCTGGAGTTCTGACGTGGCAACCATGAATCGCTTTCGCGAGAAGATCGACCCGGCGCAGACGGAGTTCAAGGACACGGTGGTGTCCATCAACCGCGTGACGAAAGTGGTCAAGGGCGGCAAGAACCTGAGCTTCAGCGCGCTGGTCGTCGTCGGCGACGGGCACGGCATCGTCGGCTTCGGGGTCGGCAAGGCCAAGGAAGTGCCCTCGGCGATCAAGAAGGGCATCGAGGCGGCCAAGAAGAACCTGATCAAGGTGCCCCTGTCCGGGACGACCATCCCGCACCAGGTGGTGGGCAAGTTCGGCTCGGGCAGCGTGCTGCTCAAGCCGGCCCCCGAGGGCACCGGCCTCATCGCCGGCGGCGCGGTGCGCGCGGTGGTCGAGAGTTGCGGCATCCACAACGTGCTGACCAAGTCGCTGGGCTCGGCCAACCCGCACAACGTGGTTCGCGCCACCTTTGCGGGCCTGATGGATCTGAAGAACCCGGCCTTCGTGGCGCGGATGCGCGGCAAGGAACTCTCCGAGCTGGTGGGGGCGTAAGGGCGATGGCGAAGCAGACAGCCGGCAGGATGCTGAAGATCACGCTGGAGAAGAGCGTGATCTGCTGCAACAAGTCGCAGAAGGCGACCGTGCAGGGCATGGGTCTGCGGCGCATCCGGCACTCGATCGAACTGCCGGACACGCCGGAAACCCGCGGCATGATCCTCAAAGTCCGTCACCTGGTGACGGTCAGTGAATAGCGTCCGTCACCTCGTGACGGTCCAGGAATAGGCGCAGGTAGCAGCGATGGGTCTCGAAAATCTCAAGCCGGCCCCCGGGTCGACGCATTCCAAGAAGCGCATCGGCCGCGGGCACGGCAGCGGGCAGGGCACGCAGGCGGGCCGCGGGCACAAGGGCGCGCAGTCGCGATCGGGCTACAGCTTCAAGCGCGGGTTCGAAGGCGGCCAGATGCCGCTGCACCGGCGCGTGCCGAAGCGCGGGTTCCACAACCCGTTCCGCACCGAGTACGCGGTGGTGAACCTCGACGCGCTGGCGGAGCAGTTCGACGCCGGCACGGTGGTGACGCCGGAGTTGATGCGGGAGAAGGGCCTCGTGCGCGGCAAGCGCCTGCAGATCAAGGTGCTCGCCCGGGGCGACGTGAGCAAGGCGCTCACCGTGAAGGCGCACAAGTTCAGCGGCAAGGCGGCTGAAAAGCTCGCCGCCGCGGGCGGTGCCGCCGAGGTGCTGGAGAGCTCGAAGCGTGCGGAAGGCTAGCGCAAACTAGCAGATGCTGTCCGGCCCGTGGGGCCGGACGGGGATGACGTGATGGACAACCCGCTGAAGAACCTCTTTGCGATCGCCGACCTGCGCAACCGCGTGCTGTTCACGCTGGCCATGCTGGGCGTGTATCGCATCGGCAGCCATGTCCCGACGCCGGGGGTGAACACCGAAGCGCTCAACGCCTATGCCGAGCAGGCGCGGAACACGATGTTCGGCCTGTACGACATGTTCACGGGCGGCAACCTGTCGCAGGTGACGATTTTCGCCCTGGGCGTGATGCCCTACATCAGCTCGTCCATCATCCTGCAGCTGCTCACCGTGGTGTGGCCCTACCTGGAGCGCATCTCCAAGGAAGGCGAGCTGGGGCGGCGCAAGATCACCCAGTACACCCGCTACCTGACGCTGGTGCTGGCGTTCGTGCAGGCGCTCGGGATCGCGATCTGGCTCGAACGGTCGGCCGACGTCGCCGGCTTGCCGCTCATCTACAACCCGGGCTGGGGTTTCCGCTTCGTCTGCGTGATCACGCTGATGACCGGCACCATGTTCATCATGTGGCTCGGCGAGCAGATCACCGAGCGCGGCATCGGCAACGGCATGTCGCTGCTCATCTTCGCCGGCATCGTGGTCCACCTGCCGGTGGCGGTGCTCACGACGTTCGACCAGATGCAGACCGGGCAGATCTCGCTGCTCCGCATCGTCCTGCTGCTCGCGGTGATGGCCTTCGTCGTGGCCGCGATCATCTTCGTCGAGCGCGGGCACCGGCGCATCCCGGTGCAATACGCCAAGCGCGTGGTCGGGCGGCGCCAGTACGGCGGCTCGAGCACGCACATCCCGCTGAAGGTCAACACCGGCGGCGTCATCCCGGTGATCTTCGCCTCGTCGCTGCTGGCGTTCCCCGGCACCCTGGCCACGATATTCCCGACCGGCACGTGGGCGCGCGCGACTCTCGACCAGGTGGCCTACGGGATGCCGCTCTACAACCTGCTCTACGTGGCGGGCATCATCTTCTTCGCCTACTTCTACACCGCGATCATCTTCAACCCGGACGACGTGGCGGAGAACATGCGCAAGTACGGCGGCTTCATCCCCGGCATCCGGCCCGGCAAGCGCACGGCGGAGTACATCGACACGATCCTGGCCCGCATCACGCTGGTCGGCGCGGTCTATCTGGCGGGTGTGGCGCTGCTGCCCGAGTTCATGGTCAGCGGCTTCCGCGTGGCGCCGATTCCGTTCATCGGCGAGGCGCTCGACGCGAACCTGCCCAGCTGGTTCACGCAGGGCCTGGGAATCACGTTCGCGTTCGGCGGCACGTCGCTGCTCATCGTCGTCGGTGTGGCGATGGACACCGTGCAACAGGTCGAATCGCAGCTGATCATGCGGCACTACGACGGGTTCATGAAGAAGACACGCATTCGCGGCCGACGCGGATAAACGGCAATGGGCCTGAACGTCATCATGATGGGGGCCCCGGGTGCGGGGAAGGGCACCCAGGCCGGTCGGTTCGCGCGGGAGCGGGGGCTGCCGAAGATTTCGACCGGAGACATGTTGCGCGAGGCGATCAAGGAGAAGAACCCGGTCGCGCTCGAAGCCCAGGCGCTCATGGACCGCGGCGAACTGGTGGACGACGACACGATCATCGCGATCGTGCGGGATCGACTGAGCAAGCCGGACACGCAGCCCGGGTTCGTGCTCGACGGCTTTCCCCGCACGGTGGGGCAGGCCAGGGCGCTCGACGCGATCATGGATGAGCGCGGCCGGGGCCCGCTCGTGGTGGTCGACGTCGTGGTGCCGGATCAGGAGCTGGTGCGGCGGCTGGGGAGCCGCCGGATCTGTTCGCGGTGTGGCGCCAACGCCGAGCCCGGCGCGACCGCGTGCACGAAGTGCGGCGGCGAATTCGTGGTGCGGGCGGACGACGACGCGCAGGTAGTGCTGGAACGGCTCAAGGTATACGAGCGCGCCACGCGGCCGGTGCTCGAGTATTACCGGGCGCGGCCCACGTTCCGGACGGTCAACGGGGCGCAGGCGCCGGAACAGGTGGCGCACGACGTGGACTCGGCGATCGACGGCGCGGCCTCGGGTGGCGCTCCGGGGCAGGTCGCGGGCGAGCGCCGGATGAGCGCCCGAGTGGCGGAGTAGGTTGGGCATGAGCATCGTCTGCCGTTCGCAGGCCGAAATCGACAAGCTGCGGCGTGCGAACCAGCTGGTCGCCGACGTGCTGTCCGAGCTGCGGACGATGGTGGCGCCGGGCGTGACCACGCAGGACATCGATCGGGTGGCCGAAGCGCGGGTGCGCGAGGCCGGAGCGAAGCCGGCGTTCAAGGGGTATCACGGCTACCCGGCGACGGTGTGTACGTCGATCAACGAGCAGGTAGTGCACGGCATTCCGTCGTCGCGGCCGCTCGTCACCGGCGACATCGTGTCGATCGACATGGGCGCGGTGCTCGACGGCTACTACGGCGACTGCGCGGTGACGGTGCCGGTGGGGCAGATCACGGCCGAGACGGCCGAGCTGCTGCGCGTCACCGAGGAATCGCTGTTCCGCGGTATCGACGCAGTCAAGCCGGGCGCGCGGGTGTCGGACATCGGCGCGGCGGTGCAGCAGCACGTCGAGGCGGCGGGGTTTTCGGTGGTGCGGGAGTTCGTCGGGCATGGCATCGGAACGGCGCTGCACGAAGAGCCGCAGATTGCCAACTACGGGCCGGCCGGGCACGGTCCGCGGCTGTCGGAAGGCATGGTGTTCGCCATCGAGCCGATGGTCAACGCGGGCAAGGCCGACGTCAAAGTGCTCTCGGACGGCTGGACGGCGGTGACACGGGACGGACGGCTGTCGGCGCACTTCGAGCACACGGTGGTGGTGACGCGCAGCGGCTGCGAAATCCTGACGCTGCTGGCCGCCGACGCCGCGCGCGCGAAGCAGTTGCTGGGCGCTCCGGTGCGGAGCGCCTGAGGTCGTGGTGAGGCGCCGGTGCGAAGCGCAGAGGCGCGGCGGAGCGCGTAACCGGGGCCGGGCGTGGGCGAGCAACAGGTAGAGGGCGTGGTCACGGCGCAGTTGCCGAGCGGCCTCTACCAGGTGGAGATCGCGGGGAAGTGCCGCATCACGGCGCACGTTGGCAGTAAGAGTGCCGGCGGGGCCGAGCGCAATTTCGTGCGGGTGCTGGTCGGGGATCGAGTAGTGGTCGAGCTCACGCCGCGCGATACGACGCGGGGACGCATCGTGAGACGGGCGTAACCGCGCGGAAGGCGTCGGGAAGACGACAGGAAGCAACCTATGAAGGTACGGGCGTCGGTTCGGAAAATTTGTGACAAGTGCAAGGTCGTGCGGCGGAAGGGTGTCGTCCGCGTGATCTGCAGCAACGCCAAGCACAAGCAGAGGCAGGGATAGCCGCATGGCACGTATCGCAGGCGTCGACCTCCCGCGCACCAAGCGCGTCGAGATCGGTCTCACTTACATCTACGGCATCGGCCGCAAGCGGTCGAACGACGTCCTCACCGCGGCGGGCGTGAGCCCCGACATCCGCGTCAAGGACCTCTCCGAGGACGACGTCCGGAAGATCAGCCGGGTGCTCGAGGAAGTCGGCGGCGTCGAAGGCGACCTCCGCAAGGAGATCTCGCTGAACATCAAGCGCCTGATGGAGATCGGCTGCTACCGCGGCCTCCGTCACCGGCGCAACCTGCCGGCCCGCGGGCAGCGCACGCGCACCAACGCGCGCACGCGGAAGGGCCCGCGCAAGGGCGCCGTGGCCAAGAAGAAGACGGTTTAGTAGGTAGACACTGATGGCAAAAACCGAAGCGGCGGGAACCGAGAAGAAGGCCGAGGGCGGCAAGAAGTCGGCCCGCAAGACCTTCAAGAAGCGTGGCGAGAAGCGCGTGGTGCACCACGGCTACGTGCACATCCACGCCTCGTTCAACAACACGCACATCACGATCACCGACACCGAGGGGAACGTGATCTCCTGGTCGAGCGCCGGCGGCATCGGTTTCAAGGGCTCGCGCAAGGGCACGCCGTTCGCGGCGACGCAGGCGGCCCTGAACGCCGGCAACGCCGCCAAGACGCACGGGCTGCGCACGGTGGACGTGAAGGTGAAGGGCCCGGGGTCGGGCCGCGAGTCGGCCATCCGCGCCCTGCAGACGGTGGGCATCGAGGTGAAGTCGATCCGCGACGCCACGCCGATTCCGCACAACGGCTGCCGGCCGACCAAGCGGCGCCGCGTCTGAGAAGCTTTCGTGGGGCCGGGTCTTCAGATCCGGCCGGGATTCGTTTGAGAAGGATTGACTGAATGGCTCGTTACACTGGTCCGGTCTGCCGCCTGTGCCGCCGCGAGGGGATGAAGCTCTTCCTCAAGGGAGAGCGCTGCTACACCGAGAAGTGCGCCATCGAGAAGCGCAACTTCGCCCCGGGACAGCACGGCAAGACGCGCAAGGCCAAGCTGGCCGGCTACGGAGTGCAGCTGCGTGAGAAGCAGAAGGTGAAGCGCATCTACGGGGTGCTCGAGGATCAGTTCCGCCGCTACTTCGAGCAGGCGGAGCGGATGCGCGGCATTACCGGCGAGACGCTGCTGCAGCTGCTCGAGCGCCGGCTCGACAACGTCGCCTACCGCCTCGGTCTCGCGACCTCGCGCCCGCAGGCGCGGCAGCTGGTGCGCCATGGCCACCTCACGGTGAACGGCCGCAAGGTCGACATCCCGTCGTTCTCGGTGAAGCCGGGCGACGTGGTGGCGCTGCGGACGAGCAGCCACAAGGTGCCGGCCGTCGTGCACGCGCTGGAAGAGGTCAAGGGCCGCGGGGTGCCGGAATGGCTCTCGTTCGACCCGAACGCCTTCTCGGCCAAGATCAGCTCGATCCCGACCCGCGAGCAGATCAACCTGCCCGTGCAGGAACAGCTGATCGTCGAGCTGTACAGCAAGTAGTAGCTGGTTGAGTTTGAAGTAGCGGCGGGTCTTTAGACCCGCCCGTAGGGGCCACCTCTAGGTGGCCCATCGATGGGTGGCCTTGAGGCCGCCCGTTCGCATCCATCGGCCCGCAGCCTTTCAGACCTGCGGTGGGAGGCCGGTGGAAACACAGTGCAGGTCTGGAGGCCGGAGCTGCCGGCCCACGCGAAAGGATACGAATCAATGCTCTGGAGAGGCTTTCAACGACCCAAGCGGCTCGAGTTCGAACGCGAAACCCTGACCGACCGGTTCGGCCGGTTCTACGCGCAGCCGTTCGAGCGCGGCTTCGGGACGACCATCGGCAACTCGCTGCGCCGCGTGCTGCTGTCGTCAATCGAGGGCGCGGCGATCACCGCCGTGAAGATCGACGGCGTACTGCACGAGTTCTCGCCGATCCCGGGCGTGGTCGAGGATGCGACCGACATCATCCTCAACCTCAAGCAGATCCCGTTCAAGATGCATTCGGAGCAGGGCCGCACGTTGTACCTGCGCGTCGAGAAGCCCGGCGTGGTGCGTGCCAAGGACATCGAGGTGGATCAGACCATCGAGATCCTCGAGCCCGAGGCCCACATCGCCACCGTGTCCGAGGGCGGCAAGCTTCACATGGAGCTGCGCATGAAGCGCGGCCGCGGCTACGTCTCGGCCGACAAGAACTTCGACGAGGACCTCGGCATCGGCTGGATTCCGGTCGACTCGGTGCACTCGCCGGTCAAGAAGGTGAACTACCTCGTCGAGGCCGCGCGCGTCGGCCAGGCGACCGACTACGACAAGCTCACCATCGACGTCTGGACCAACGGGTCGGTGACGGCGCGTGACGCGGTGTCGCTGGCGGCCAAGCTGGTGCGCGATCACCTCAACATCTTCATCAACCTCGAGGATCTCGGCGAACAGGCCGCCGACGCCGCTGCGACCGAGCCGCGGTCGGGTGCGGCCAACGAGAACCTCGACAAGAGTGTCGAGGAGCTGGAGCTGTCGGTCCGCTCCTACAACTGCCTCAAGAACGCGAACATCCGGACCATCCGCGAGCTCGTGCAGAAGACCGAGGCCGACATGCTGAAGACCAAGAACTTCGGCCGCAAGTCGCTGAACGAGATCAAGGAAATCCTGCACACGATGGGGTTGAGCCTCGGCATGCGGCTCGACGCGGCGGTGCAGGAGTAACAGCACGATCCGCCCCGCCAGAGGCGGGGCGAGGTAGACAGCGGAGCATCGCCAGCCATGAGACACAACGTAGCGCACCGGAAACTGGGCCGAGTCACCGAGCATCGCCTGGCGATGCTGCGGAACCAGGCCATCTCGCTGCTCCGGCACGAGCGGATCGAGACCACCATCCCGAAGGCCAAGGAACTGCGGCCATTCGTGGAGCGGCTGATCACGATCGCCAAGCGGGGCCTGGCGGCGGGCGATGCCAACGCCAAGACGCTCAACGCGCGCCGGATGGTGCTGGCGGAGTTGCCCGACACCGAAGTCGTGAGCAAGCTGTTCAGCGACCTGGCACCGCGGTTCGCCGATCGTCCCGGCGGCTACACCCGCATCCTGCGGATCGGTTTCCGCCGCGGCGACGGCGCCGAGACGGCCCAGATCGAGCTCGTGGGGAGCGAGTGGACCCCGGCCGAGGCGCCGAAGGAAGGCGAGGACGCCGAGGCGCCGAAGAAGAGCAAGGGCCTGGGCGAGCGGCTGCGCCAGACCGCGCGCAACCTGCGGGGCGGCGGCAAGGACGGCGGCTCCAAGGCGGCGGCCGGCGGCCAGACGCGTGGCGGCCGCAAGACGACGACTCCGCGCAAGGTCGGCGGATCGTAAGCCGGCTTGGGGTTTAGGGCTTAAGGCAGACGGGGCAGGTCTTCGGACCTGCCCCTTTTCTTGTACGGGCCGCGGGTTCAGACCCGCTCAGCGAACGGCGCCCACGCTATCCTGTCCGGGCATGCGGCAGCCGCTGCCCATCCTGCTGGCCTTGTTCGGCGCCACGTTGCTCGCGGCGACGACGCTCGCCGCCTGCCGCGCCGACCGCGAAACATCGGGGCCCGTCGTGCGCCTCTCGCCGCCGCAGTTGGCGGACACGGCACGGCTCACGACGCTCGGCGCGGAGCAGCGCAAGTCGGCCAGCCGCTTCTCGGTGTTCCACGACTTCCGCTTCACCGACCGCCTGCCCGACAGCGGCATCACCTATCGCAACCGGGTGGTGAGCGACGCGGCGAAGACCTACAAGTCCGCGCACTACGACCACGGCACCGGGATGGCCGTGGCCGACGTCGACGGCGACGGGCGGCTGGACGTTTACTTCGTCTCGCAGGTCGGCGGCAACGCGCTGTGGCGCAACCTGGGCGGCGGCCGCTTCGAGGACATCACCGCCGCAGCCGGTGTGGCGCTCGCCGATCGCGTCGGGGTGAGCGCCTCGTTCGCCGACACGGACAATGACGGGGACCCCGATCTCTACGTCACCACCGTCAGGCACGGCAACGCGTTCTTCGAGAACGACGGGCGCGGCCGGTTCCGCGACATCACCGATACCGCCGGCCTCTCCTATTCCGGTCATTCATCCGCGACGGTGTTCTTCGACTACAACCGGGATGGACGCCTCGACCTCTTCCTGGTGAACGTCGGCCGCTACACCACGGACACCGTCGCCGGCGAGGGCTACCGTTTCTACACGGCCGTCGACGACGCGTTCTCCGGGCACCTCAAGCCCGAGCGGGCCGAGCCGAGCCGGCTCTTTCGCAACGAGGGCGGCAACCGGTTCGTCGACGTGTCGGCTGCGATGGGGTTGCAGGACGTGTCCTGGTCCGGCGACGCCAGCCCCATAGACGGCAACGGCGACGGCTGGCCCGATCTCTACGTCCTCAACATGCAGGGCAACAACGAGTACTACGAGAACGCCGGCGGGACCCGCTTCGTCCGTCGCAGCCGGGAGGTGTTTCCGCGCACCTCGTGGGGCGCCATGGGCATCAGGGTGTTCGACTTCGACAACGACGGCCGGATGGACATCTACATCACCGACATGCACTCGGACATGAGCCAGGAGGTCGGCCCGGAACACGAGCGCGAGAAGTCGCACATGGTGTGGTCGGAGGAGGTCCGCGGCGATGGCACGGCCAGCATCTGGGGCAACTCGGTCTTTCACAACGAGGGGGGCGGCCGCTTTCGCGAGGTGTCCGACGCGGTGAACGCCGAGATGTACTGGCCGTGGGGCCTGAGCACCGGCGACCTGAACGCGGATGGCTTCGAGGACGTCTTCATCACCGCCGGCATGAACTATCCGTATCGCTACGCTACCAACTCGCTGAAGCTGAACGATCGAGGCAAGGGCTTCGTCGACGCCGAGTTCGTGCTGGGGGTGGAGCCGCGTCGTGACGGCCAGGTCGCCACCCCCTGGTTCGAATTGGACATGGCCGGCGCCGACAAGGGCCACCGCGAGGGCGCCGGCGGCGACGGCCGTGTGTCGATCTGGGGTGCGCGGGGCTCGCGGTCTTCCGCCATCTTCGACGTGGATGGCGACGGGGACCTCGACATCGTGACCAACGAGTTCAATGCCGAACCGATGGTGCTGCTGAGCAACCTGTCGGAGCGGCATCGCGTCCGCTTCCTGCAGGTGGTGCTGCGGGGCGCGCGATCGAATCGCGGCGGGCTTGGCGCCGTGGTCACGGTGACGGCTGGCGGAGTGACGCACACCCAGGTCCATGACGGGAAGTCGGGCTACCTGTCGCAGAGTCTCATGCCCCTCTACTTCGGCCTTGGGGACGCCGAGCGTGTCGAGCGTGTCGAGGTGGTGTGGCCGTCGGGCCAGCGGCAGACGGCCCCAAGTCCGGTGTCGGTCAATGGGACGCTTGCGCTCCAGGAACCCTGATTCGGCAGCCGCCCATAGTCTTCGGCGGGTCGTGGTGGTGGCGGCGGTGTGTGTCATCGCCGGGGTGGTCGCGGGTTTCGTGCTCACACGTGGGAGCGGCACGGCTCCGGGTGCGACGCCGGGCGCGACCGACGGCTGCGAGGCAGATCGTACGTATGCGGGATGTCTGGAACGAGCCAAGGCCGGAGACGCGCGTGCGCAGTTCCGCCTTGCGGAGGCCTACGACGGTGGCGAGGGCGTGCCCGAGGACGACGCGGCGGCCGCCGAATGGTACCGCCGCGCGGCCGAACAGGGACATCGTGAGGCCCAGTTTCAGCTGGCCACGCTGTACGACTCCGGCAAAGGGGTGACGCGGGACGCTGCCGAGGCCGTGCGATGGTACCAGCGCGCGGCCGAACAGGGGATGGCTCTCGCGCAGTACAACCTCGGGCTCATGTATCTGGAGGGCGGCGGCGGGCTGACGCAAGACACGGCCGCCGCCGTGCGCTGGTTCACGCTGGCCGCCGAACAGGGGGTGGCCGCGGCGCAGTACAACCTCGGCGTGGCCTACCAGACCGGCGAGGGCGCGAGCCAGGATGTCGAGGCGGCGGCACGCTGGTACCGAAAGGCTGCAGACGCGGGCCATGCCGGGGCGCAGTACGCGGTTGGTCTCCGGTACGCCACTGGCGACGGCGTTGCGAGAGACGGGGCAGAGGCCGTTCGGTGGTATCTCCAGGCCGCGGCACAGGGCCACGCGGAGGCGCAGAACGACCTGGCCGTCATCTACGACGCCGGTAGTGGAGTGGCCGAGAACGATACGGAGGCCGTCCGGTGGTACCGGCGGGCGGCCGCAGCCGGCAACCCGAGTGCGCAGCACAACCTCGGCCTGATGTACGCGAACGGCGAAGGCGTGCGGCGCGACGATGGCCGCGCCTATCTGTGGCTGTCACTCGCCGCTGCCACGAGCGGTGGCACCATCGACCGCGCGGCGCTCGACCGTGTGGGGGGAAGGTTATCGGCGGTGGCACGTGCCGCTGCCGACGGTCTTGCAGCCGCGTGCCGCGAGTCCGCGTTCAAGGACTGCTCCGAGCCAGCCGGCCCCTGACATGTCCCTCTCGGGTTCGCCCGTTCGCGGATGAGCGTCCCCGTCAGGGTGGGTCGTGGGCTTGACCCGCGATATCCAATTGATTCTAATTGGTCCGCCCTCCGGCAAAGGTCCTGGTTGACGCCGGCCCGTGGTGGCCGCGGAGGTAAGCGCGTATGCGTTGCTTCGGCAAGGCTCTGCTTCTCGG
>Ga0070675_100002789_pt1 | contig 13156 bp, 11 predicted proteins | sample KBSM43metaG_FD_65343 | JGI IMG/M metagenome (GOLD analysis project Ga0070675, IMG submission 65343) | Miscanthus rhizosphere microbial communities from Kellogg Biological Station, Michigan, USA - KBS M4-3 metaG | ecosystem: Host-associated > Plants > Roots > Rhizosphere > Soil ...
GAAGCTGTGCATCTCCTGGTTGCCGGCGACGCTCAGCAGCTCCGCGCCGCGCGTGCGCAGGGCATTGACGGCACGCGGAAGGAGGTCGGCGCTGTGTCGCGTGTCCGCGTCGGTGAAGAGCAGGAGCTCGCCACTCGACTCGCGGGCGCCCGTAGCGCACGCCCATTGCTTTCCGAACCATCCGTCCGGCAGCGGTGGAGCGTCGACGACACGAAGCCGCGCGTCGTCGCGAGCGATTCGACGGGCGATATCGCCGGTGCCGTCGGTGGAGTGATCGTCGACGACGATGACTTCGAAGTTCGGATAGGCCGCGGCGAGCACTGATCGTGCGCAGCGCTCGATGTTGCGGCTCTCATTTCGCGCCGGGATGACGACCGAGACACGCGGTGGATCGGACGGCGGCGTTTCCGGAACATCGCCGAGTGATAGCGAGTGTCGCGCGCGGAAAAGCACGACCGCCGGTGTCAGGACCCACGGCAGCGACCATAAGATCGGGGTGAGGTACTCCATCACCCCGCGGGCGTTCCGTCGACGACGCGCTCGCCCACCGGGACCGTTTGTCGTCCGACGATCGTCGCGGCGGCGAGCTGGCCGGTGACGTTGGCCGTCGTGCGGAACATGTCGGGGATCGTGTCCACACCGAAGAGAATGCCGATCCCTTCGATCGGAAGTCCGACGCTGGCCAGCACTGGTACCATCGCGATGATCGAGCCGCCGGGAATTCCTGGAATGCTGAAGCTCGTGACGACGGACGTGGCGACCACGGTCGCGATCTGCGTCGGTCCCATTGCCACACCGTACAATTTCGCGAGGAAGACGCATCCTACAGTGAGCCCAAGCGTCGCGCCGACGCGAAAGAGAACCGTGGCGAGCGGAATGAAAAACCCGGTAATCTCCTCGGGCAGCGACAGTCGCGTCTTCGCCGTGTCGATCAGCGCCGGGAGCGCGGCGAGCGACGACCGCGACGAGAACGCGACTGCCTGAGGCGGCAGTGCGGCGCGCGCGAATGTGCGAATCGAGACACCGCCGAACCACGCCGCCGCCGGATAGAGAACGAGGGCGCAGAAGAGCACGGCGTCGAGCGACACGAGGATCACGTACGTTCCGAGCGCGCTGATCGCCGATGCGCCGAGTCTAATGACCAACGGCAACGCGAGCGCGAACACTCCAAATGGTGCGACGACGAGCAGCCATCGCACGATCACGAGCATCGCATCGGCGACGGCTCTGAAGAATGTCACGACGGGCCGCGCCGCGTCGCCGAGCGTAACCAGTGCCAATCCGAGTAGCAGGGCGAACACGATCAGCGGCAGCATCGAGCCGTCGACTGCCGCGCGAACCGCGTTCGCCGGAACGAGACTCACGATCCACTGCGCCGGGGTTTGAATGGCCGCGGCGCCGGAAGTCACGGTGGTCGACGCGGAGGCGACGGCCGCGCGTACGTTCGCCGCCGCGGCAGGGTCGATGGCAAGTCGCGAGAACACGGGTGGCGCCGTCACGGCGCCGACGAGGCCCGACGCGACGAGCAGCACGACGAAAAGCACAAATCCCTTGCCCCCGACCTTGCCGACAACGGCGCCGCCACCGGCCGAGGCGATGCCGACGATCAGACTCGACACGACGAGCGGAATGACCGTGACGCGAATCGCGTTCACGAAGAGCGTGCCGACCGGCTCGAAGATTGCGACCGCAGTCGACGCCGCGTTCGCGTCGAGATACCGAAGTCCAAGGCCGGCCGCCGTTCCAGCGATCAACGCGAGGAGAACGCGGGTGGAGAGAGACACGCGAAGAACTTACTTCGTCGCGGCCTCTTCCGTTTGGCAAACTCGAAATAGGGTCAGACCCCATTTCGAAAATACGAAATAGGGTCAGACCCCAATTCGATTTTGATGCGATGGGAATGAAAAAGGGCCGCGAACTCTCGTTCGCGGCCCCTCACAACGGTAAAGCGTCCTTAGCGCTGTGGTGGGTTGCTCGAACCACCACCGCCTGAGCTCGAGCCGCCGGACGAGCCAAAGCCGCCGCCCGATCCACCCGTGCTCTTGTCGGTCGTGTTCTTGTCGGTTGTGTTCTTGTCGGGGCTGCTGGGGCTGCCACCCGGCGTGCCACTCATGCCGCCCTTGTTGCCGGAGCCGCCGAGCCCTTGGTCGCTCTGGCTGCCAGTGCCCTTGCCCGAGGATCCACCCGTGCCACCGGAGCTCGATCCACCAAAGCCGCTCGAACCACCCGAGCCGCCCGTGCTGCTCGACCCCTTGTCGCTCGAACCGGCGCCGTAGCCGCTGTCTTTGTTCGAGCCGCCCGAACTCTGCGAGCCGCCCGACGAGCCCTGGCCGCTCGACGATCCGCTCAGGCCGCTGCTGCTGGAGCTGCTCGACGAGCCGCTCATACCGCTGCTGCCCGATTGGCTCGATGAGCCGCTCATCCCACCCTGATTATTCTGGCGATCCGCCATAGTTGCGTCCTCCACAACAGTGAATTCATGCCGGTCTCTAGAAGACATCCCGCCGGCTCGGCGGTGTAACATCAGCACCATCGGTGCCATTTGTTTGACTTTGTGTCGATTGACGAGCCTTACCGTACCTGCGTATGTGCGTAATGCTCTTTCCTCCAACTCTCGCGCCCGGTGCGCACGTCGCTCTGGTCGCGCCCGCTGGTCCGCTGCGTGATCGACAAGACCTCGATCGATCCGTCGCGAATGTCGAGAGCTTCGGGTGGGTCGCCGTGCCGGGCGATCACGTGCTCGAGCGCGACGGCTATCTCGCCGGCTCGGACGAACACCGTCTCGCCGACCTGAACCGATTCCTTCGAGACGAGTCGATCGACGCGATCTGGTGTATTCGCGGCGGCTACGGTGCGATGCGGCTGCTCGACGGAATCGACTACGACGCGCTCGTCAAGCGCCCGAAGGCGATCATCGGCTATTCCGACATCACGGCGCTGCACGCCGCGCTGAGTCGACGTTGCGGCCTCGTCTCGTTCCATGGCGCGACGGCGCGGGCGCATCTCACCGACGTAACGCGCAAATCGCTCGGCGTCACACTCGCCGAGCCGTGGGAAGCACTCACCATCGTCGAGCCGTCGATGACACCGCTCGTCAGCGGAACGGCGCGCGGACGGCTCGCCGGTGGAAATCTCGCACTCGTCGCCGCACTCGCTGGCACACCGTACGCGCCGGATCTCGACGGCACGATCCTGATGCTCGAGGACGTCAACGAGGCGGTGTATCGCATCGATCGCATGCTGACGCAACTGTGGCTGAGCGGCGCGTTGCGTGGCATAGCCGGTCTCGCGTTCGGAAGCTTTACCGAAATCCCTCCCCCTCCCTCGGAGGATTCGGCCAGCGGCGATCGCCCACTCGAACGCGTGTTGGAGGAATTCGCCAAGCGGTGCGGTGTGCCGTGCGTGTCCGGGTTTCCCATGGGCCACATCGACGACCAGAACACATACCCACTCGGCGCCATGGCGACATTGAACGTCGACGAAAGAGTCCTGACGATCGAGCGTTAGACTTCACGGACAACCAACCAAGCGATTCGATGAAGACCGGTGAGCAGTTGATGGCGGAAGCAAAGGCGCGAATCAAGGAAGTAACGCCGCAGGAAGTCCTCGACAGACAGCGGCGTGGCGATTCGGTCACGTTTCTCGACGTGCGCGACCTCCACGAAGTGAACGCGGCGAAGATCCCCGGAACGATTCATGTCTCCCGCGGCAATCTCGAGACGAAGATCGAAGCCCAACTCCCGCGCGAGGCCCACGTGATCGTGTATTGCGCGAACGGCAACCGCTCAGTGTTCGCCGCGGATCTGCTCCAGCAGATGGGCTATCAGGACGTCGCCTCGATGTCGGGAGGCATCCGCGGTTGGGCGGACGCCGGCGGCGAGGTGGAATGAGTGGCGTCTCCCTCGTTGGACGCTCTCCTCGAGCGTCCTGATCTCGCACGACTCGTCATTCGTCTCGCCGGACATCCCGGCGCGACGATCGACCTGGAGGGTGCGATGCGCTACGCCGCGATCGCACTGGTGCTGCGACCCAACGATGAGGGCGATTCGGATCTTCTCATGATCAAGCGCGCCGAGGTCGAGCGCGATCCGTGGAGCGGGCACATCGCCTGTCCCGGCGGTCGAATGGATCCGACGGATCGCGACCTCGAGCACACGGCCATTCGCGAGACATGGGAAGAGACGGGCATCGACCTTTCGCGCGACGGCCGCATCCTCGGCACCCTCGACGACATCACACCGCGGACTCCGACACTACCGCCGATCGTGATTCGACCATTCATTGCCGTGGTGCGGCAGGACGTGACAATCGTTGAAAGTCCGGAAGTGGCGGAAGCATTCTGGGTGCCGATGGCGGCGATTCGGGAGACGGCGCGTTGGGGGAAAGCGTTAGTGCCGATCCGGGGCGTGGGCGATAGGGAGGTTGAGGTATTTCGGCACGGAGCATATACGGTGTGGGGGCTGACGCATCGTGCGCTCACCCAGTTTGTGGCGCTATCTCGAGATTGAACGGCGCAACCGCTAACCGCGCGACTGCCAGAGGGCGCGACTGCCGAACTGCGCAGCTGCCGAAGAGCGCGGCTGCCGAACAGCGCACGGACTGACGACGAGGGGAGCGCAAAGCAAAGGGCGACGCGGACTAGTGAGTCCGCGTCGCCGTTTTTTCCCTTTGCGCTGTGTTCGATTCCAGTGGTTGCGCTGTCCGGCAGTCGCGCCGTCTGGCAGCCGCGCTCCTCGGCAGTCGCGCCTTTCGGCAGTCGCGCGGTCCGCCGTTACGCCCCTAGAACCGGTAAGCCTCGACGCCAATCCGTACCGTCCTCGGCATCCCCTGTGAAACCACGAACGGACTCGCCGTCGTTCCCGCGCCGGACAGATTCACCTGGTATTTCACGTCGCCGATGTTCTCGACCGACAGGAACGCACGCAGTCCGCTCACGATCTCGCGTTGCACGTTCGCATCGACGACCGAGAAGGGATCCAGGCCGACGCCTTGGAGGGTCGTCGTGCGCCCTTCGTGGCGCCACATCGCGGTGAGTGAGCCGAGCATCGGCGAGGTCCACGTCGCGCGGATCGTCTGCTTTGGCGACGGAACACGGTTGATGTGCGGTTTGTGATCGTCCGCCGTGTTCGCCGGGAGGCCTGATTGCTGACGTGCGTCGTCGTAGTTGACGCCGGCGCTCACGAAGAGCTGCTGAATTGGACGGATCGCGAGATACGCCTCACCGCCCTGGCTGCGCGACTTGTTGACGTTGAGACGCGTGCGGCAGGTCGCCACCGTTCCGCACTCGGTCGGGCGCGGCGGCACCGACGTCGTCGTGAGGTTCGTCGGCACGTTGAAGTTGTTGTAGTCGGCTACGTACCACGTGCCCTTCGCCTGAATCCACTCGAGCGGCTGCCAATCGAAGCCTGCCTCGCGGCCCAGCGCTGTCTCGGCGGCGAGGCTCGGATTCGGGATGGTGATGGTGCTCGAGCTCACCGATTTGCGATACAGCTCGGCCAGGTTCGGCGCGCGGAATGCCTTATACACCGCGCCGTGCAGCGAGAACGTCGAGTGGAGCTGATAGCGGGCGCCGAGTCGCGGCGAGAATGCGCCGGCCGACTTGTCGGCGTAGGTCGCATCCGCGCGCACGTTCGCGGCATTGGTGACGAACGAGTGCCCGTTGTTGTTGTTCCACTGATCGACGCGGGCGCTCGCTTCGACGCTCAGGTTCGTGATCGGCGCCATGATCGCCTGGACGAACGCGCCGCTCAACGATTGGTCGCCGCCCGACGACACGTGCTGCGTGAGCGAACCGCAAGCGGGCCCGGTTGGGCAGCCCGTCGTGCTGAAGTCGACTTCGTTGAAGTCTCCCTGATAATGCCGGAAGTCCGCACCGACGCTGAACGACTGGAGGTGCCAGGTGTTCGCGCGCGTCCACTGCAGCGACGCGCCCCAATCGTGGCTCGGGATTTCGGCCGTGAGACTCGAATCTTCCGCCGCGCGACCGACGCCCGACACCGTGCGCATCGTCGTCGAACGCTGGTTCTCGATCTGCCGACCGTCCCATGCGCGGACGCCGAGTGAGCCGCCGAGCAGGGCGTTGTAATTGAAGCCAAGGTCGACGTTCCGCTGATCGCGGTTCGCGAAGCTGAGCGGCGTGCCGGTGCCGCGGGTATCGCCGAACAGGTGTCCGGTGAGGAACGCCGACCAGTTCGACGACGGATCGTAGTTGAGGCGGAGGTACGAATTCCGCTGAATGACGTTCGAAATGACGTCCGCGGGACCGGCCGGCTGATATTTGATGGTGCTGCTCGGATCGACGATGCTCGAGTCGCGAATGATCCGATAGCCGCCCTTCTCCTGATAGTCGCCGTTGATGCTCGCCGTCAGCGCCCCAACCAACGGAACGCCCGCGGCGATGTACGCATGCCTCGCGTCGCGGCTGCCACCCTCGACCGACAGGTCCATCGATCCGGGCGCCATCGGGCGGGAGAAGAACGAGATCATGCCCCCCATCGCGCCGTTGCCATAGAGGCTCGACGTGCCGCCTTCGACGACTTCAACGCGGTCGAGCATCGACTTCGGCACGCGCCCCCAGTCGATCCACTCACCCCACGCATCGTTGATCGGTACTCCATCGAACAGCACGCCCGTGCGTCCTTCGTCCACGCCGCGGATCGACACGATCTGCGCCGTTCCGCCAACGAGACTGCTCGTCCGCGGCAGCTCGACCGCCGGAATCTCGCGCAACATGTCCTGCGCTTCGCGCGCGGGACTCTGCTGCACCTGCTCCGGCGAAAGAACGTTCACCGTCGACGCGACCTTGCTCGCTTCCATCGGTGTGCGCGTCGCCGAGACGACCATGCTGCTCAGGAGGAGCGAACCTTCCTTGAGCGAGATCTCGAGCGTCGTCGGGCGGCCGGCGGCGACGGCGACCGAGCTCGTGTCCGGCTTGCGGCCGATCGCGGTGGTGATCACGCGGTAGGTGCCGGCCGGCAGGTTGCGAAGCGTGTAGGCGCCGCGCTGGTCGCTGATCGCGACGCGCTCGGGCGCCGCGACCGACACTCGCGCACCGATGACGGCGACGTGTGTTTCGCTCGTCGTGACGGTGCCGCGAACCTCCGAGCCGCTTTGGGCCAGCGCGGTGCTCGCGCCGATCACCAGGGTGAATAAAGCCAGTCCAGGCGCTGTTAACCGTGAGGGAAGCATCGGGAATCGCATGTAGGGGACTCGGAAGGAATCATGAATTATTCATGAACTGCGAAGCTACCCAGCGAACGCGACGTGAGCAAGGCAAACGCCCACTGCCGCGACCGCCGGCCCCTCGCCAGAATTAGCGTCCGATGAGTGCGCCCCCTCCAGACGCCGCGCCAGACATTTCCCTCCCCGCGTTGAATAGGCCGGTCGACGTCCGCGTCGAGGGACTTTCCAAGCGATATGGTCCATTCTGGGCGCTTCGCGACGCGTCCTTCGATGTCCACGCGGGCGAGATCCTCGGCCTGATCGGTCCCAACGGATCGGGCAAGACCACGCTCTTTCGCTCCGTCGCCGGCCTCGCGCCGGCGACATCGGGCGCGGTGCGCCACGCCGGGGCAGTCATCGCCCCAAAACATCGCAAGCATTTCCTCTACTTCGTTCCGGACGGCATACGTCCGTGGCCCGATCAAACCGTCGATTGGGTTCTACGCTTCACGGCCGGCCTGCACGGCGCAACCGTGCAGGCCCGCGACGAGATCGTCGAGTCGCTCGGGCTTGCTTCACTCCTCGGCGCCCGGCTGCGCGAGCTGTCCAAGGGTGAGCACCGCCGGGTGATGCTGGCCGTCGGTCTGCTCACGCCGCAGCCGCTCCTCATGCTCGACGAGCCGTTCGACGGTCTCGATCTGCGACAGACCCGCGACGTGATGAGCGTCCTCACCGCGCACTCCCGATCGGGGCGCACGCTGTTTCTCTCGATCCACCAACTGGGCGACGCGGCGCGGATCTGTGATCGACTCGTCTTGCTGAGCGACGGACGCGTCGCGGGTGAAGGCACGCTCGACGAGCTGCGCGCGCGCGCGAATCTTGGCGAAGCAGGCTCACTCGAAGACGTTTTCCTCGCCCTCACATGAGCGTGCACCGCACTCGCTGGTTGCTCGAGAAAGAGCTCCGTGAGCTGGCGGCGTCGCGGTCGTATTGGCTGCTCCTGCTCGTGATCGGTGCCCTCGTCGGTCACCAGTTCATGACGGCGACCAGCATCTACACCGAGGCGAGCGGCGCCGGCGGTGGACCGGCGGCGTTGAGTCAGGGACTGAGCCCGCTCGAAGGCATCGTCGTGCCGACCCTCGGCGCGTACGACATCGCGGCCACCTTGCTGTTTCCGTTCGTCGTGATCCGACTGATCGCGAACGAAAAACAGACTGGCGCGCTCGCCCTCACGCTGCAGTCGCCGCTGCCCTTCGCGGCGACGATGGCCGCGAAGCTCCTCGCCCTGCTCGCGGCGTGGCTCGTCGCCGGCCTCGCCGGCGCGATCGCGTTGGTCACGTGGCGTGGAGTGGGCGGACACCTCTACGGACCGGAAACGATGACGGTCGTTCTCGGGCATGTGTTGCGCGGCTTGTTGACGATCGGCGTCAGCGCGGCGGCGGCAGCGCTCGCGACGAGCGCGGCCAGCGCGGCGATCGTTGCGCTCACGGTGACGCTCGGAACCTGGGCGCTCGATTACGTCGCGGCGGCGCGCGGCGGAGTGATCGCGTCCGTTGCCGCGTACACGCCGTCGGCGGCACTGCGGGTCTTCGAGCACGGCGAGCTTCGCGTCGCGACGTTGCTCATTCTCGTGACACTGGGCGTCGGCGGCCTCGTTGTCGCGACGGTATGGCTGCGCGAAGGGGAACAGGTCTCGCGGCGCGTTCGCGACGTCGTGTTCGCACTCGTGGCGATCGTCGCGCTGTGCATCGCGTTCGCGCGAGTACGCGACAGCCGCGACGTCAGCGAGGACCGTCGGAACTCGTTTCCAGGCGCCGACGAAGCGGCGTTGCGCACGATCGACGCGCCGCTCCACGTCACGGTGTACCTCGCGGCGGAGGACCCGCGCCTGGTCGACCTCGAGCGTGGAGTGCTCGCCAAGCTGCGGCGCACGATGAACGAGGTCGACGTCACCTACGCGGCGCGCGGACGCAGTGGTCTGTTCGAGCGGCCGGATCAGCATTATGGCGAGATCTGGTATCAACTCGGCGACCGACGCGAGATGACGCGGTCGACGACGGACGAGATCGTGCTCGAGACGATCTACCGCCTGGCGGGTCGCGCGGCTCCGTCGGCCGCAAACGAGAAGCCGTATCCGGGGTACCCGGTCACCGCGCGCATGACCGCCGTGCCGTGGATATTCTTCCTCGCGTGGCCGCTCGTCGTGATGGTCACTTGGTGGCTCGGTCGGCGGCGCGGCGTTTCGCGGCGACGAATCGACTGATTGGAGATCGCCAGCATGCGCGTTCTGATTGTCGAAGACGATCGCCATCTCCGCACGTCGATGACGCGTGGACTGCGCGAAGCGTCGCATGTCGTCGAGCAGGCTCCGACCGGAGAACAGGCGATCGCGCTCGCCAAGTCGAGCGTGTTCGACGTGATGATTCTCGATGTGCGGCTTCCCGGCGTGGACGGCCTTGCCGTGTGCCGCGCCGTTCGCGCGGCGGGGAACCGCGTGCCGATTCTCATGCTCACGGCGCTCGACGACGTCGACGACCGGATCGCGGGGCTCGATGCCGGTGCCGACGACTACCTGACCAAGCCGTTCGACTTCGGCGAGCTGCTGGCGCGTCTGCGCGCCCTCGGCAGGCGTCGTCTGGATGGTGTTCCGGAAACACTCACCGTCGGCGATCTCACCGTCGACACGGCGCGGCGCAATGCGCAACGCGGCGACCGCACGATTGACCTCACCGCCAAGGAGTTCGCGCTGCTCGTCTACCTCGCGCGAAACGCCGGACGTGTCGTGAGCCGCGCCGAACTGCTCCAGCATGTATGGGACGACCCACAGAACTCGTACTCCAACATCATCGACGTGTACGCGGGTCGTTTGCGACGCAAGATCGACGAGGACGAGCGCGAGCCAGCGCTGTTCAAGACGGTCCGCGGGATGGGCTTCATGCTCGAGGCGCCGCCGCGCGCCGCGCGGTTGCGCCCGCGTACTCGCAACTAGGTTCGCGGCATGCTGCGCTGGCCTTCGACGCTCCGTTGGCGGCTGACGCTTTGGTACACGGTTTTGCTTGCTGTCCCGCTCGTTGGCCTGGCGTTCGGGTTCTACGCGCTCTTTGCTCGAACGCTCTCCCAGCGGACGGATCGGTTCATCGACGACGCGCTGACGGCGTTTTCTCGCGAGCTGATCGCCGAGCGTCGCGCGGCGTTGAGCGCGGAAGTCGCGATTCGCAGCACTGTGGAAGAGGTTCGGTTTCGCGATCTGCAGATTGCCGTGCGGGACGCGCGCGGGCGACTCATCGCGACGACGCCGCCGTTGGCCAACGGTGCGGGCTCGGTTCGCATTGTCTCTCGGCCCGTCGCGCTTTCCGCCGAGACGTTCGAGGTCGCGGGCACGTATTCGACCATGGATATCGATGACATCCTCAAGCGGATCCGTGATGTTCTTGCCGTCGTCATTCCGCTGCTCGTCGTTGGCGCGGCGGCGGGCGGCTACTTCCTGGCCACGAGAAGCCTGGCTCCCGTGTTCGCGATGGCCGATCGCGCGGCGGAGATCACGGCGACGAACCTTCGCGAGCGCCTGCCGGTGTCGGGCGGTGAGGAGCTGGCCAGGTTGGCGCGCGTCGTCAACGAATTGCTGGCGCGTCTCGAGGACTCATTCGCGCGACAGCGCCAGTTCATGGCCGACGCCTCGCACGAGCTGCGCACGCCGACGGCTGTTCTGCGCACGGAGGCGGATGTCATCCTCGCGCAGCAACATCGCTCGGAGGACGAGTACCGTGCGTCGCTGACGGTGATTCGTGACGCGGCGAGTCGGCTGGCTCGGATAGTCGATGATCTCTTTGCCCTCGCCCGCGTCGACTCCGAGAACATCGCGTCGAGGCGCGAGCGCGTGTACGTCGAAGAACTGGTCGACGACGCCATGCGAATGGTTCGGCCGCTCGGCGCCACGCGCGGGGTTCATGTGAAGCTGAACGAAGCGGTCGAGGCGCCGGTGCATGCCGATGCGGACCTCCTGGGACGACTCTTGATCAACCTGCTGGACAACGCGATCAAACACTCGCCGGACGGCGGCGTGGTCGAAGTGCGCATGCAACGGCGCAACGGTCTCGTCGACGTCGGCGTCGTCGACCAGGGGCGAGGAATTCCCGCGGAAGATCGCGAGCGCATTTTCCAACGGTTCGTGCGCCTCCCGGACGGCGATAGGGCGACGCATCAAGGCGGCGTCGGTCTAGGACTCGCGATCGCACGTCGCATTGCCGACGCGCACGGCGGTTCTCTGGTCGTTGTGGATTCGGCGCCCGGCCATACGGAATTTCGACTCACGCTGCCGATCGCGTAGCGGTAACCGGCCTAACGAACGCTCACCGCCGTTCGTATTGTCTGCAGCCAGTCCTGTTCAATCTCAGTGAAGGGAATAGGCATGCTGCAGGCTTTTCTTGCGACGTACGCCGCGGTTTTTGTGGCCGAGATCGTCGGGGACAAGTTGCTCTACACCTCCGGCGTCCTCGCAACGCGCTTCCGATGGGGCGCGGTCATCTCGGGCATGAGCGTCGCGTTCATGGCGAAGATGGCCGTTGCCGTGGCGGTGGGCGCGGCGATCGGAAAGCTGTTGCCCCCGTGGCTCGTCGCAGTCCTCACGGCCGTGAGCTTCATCGGAGTCGCGATCGCGATGTGGCGCAAACCCGACGTGCGAACGCCAAAGGAAAAGGACACGCGGATCTTGCGCGGGGCGGCGATCGCCTTCGCGACGATCTTTTTCTCGGAGTGGGGCGACAAAGGCATGACCACGGCGGGCGTGTGGGCGGCCGCGTACGTGAGCAGCGCCGCGTCGCGCGGCATGAGCCGCACGTCGGTTGCGCTGATCGTTTGGGTCGCGGCCTTTCTCGCCATGGTCACCAAAGGCGGGCTCGCCGTCACCCTCGGCGCGAGCGTTCGGTCATGGATCGCAAACCACATCCAGCCGCGTTACGTCAGATATGGCGCGGTCGCGGCGCTGATTCTTCTCGGAACGCTATCGGTACTCGAGGTCATGGGGATTCTCGTTGACTGATTCATCACTTTCGGTGACGGCGGACACCCGCCGCGCCGCGTTCCGCTTCATCGTCTGCATCGGGCTGGTGAGCTTGTTCGCGGACATGACGTACGAGGGAGCGTACAGCGGGATTGGTCCGTTTCTCAACGAGCTTGGTGTCGGCGCGGCGATGGTCGGGGTGATATCGGGCTTCGGCGAGATGATCGCCGCGAGTTTGCGCTACTTCTCCGGCAAGTTTGCGGATCGCACGCGCGCCTATTGGCCGATCGTCATCACCGGCTACGTAATGAACCTGATCGCGATCCCCGGCCTCGCCTTCGTGCACTCGTGGCAGGCCGCGGCGGTGCTGATCGTGATCGAACGAACGGGGAAGGCGATTCGCGGTCCGGCACGCGATGTCCTGTTGTCAGAGGCAACGGGAGTGGTCGGGCACGGGAAGGGCTTCGGGATTCACGCGGCAATGGATCAAACCGGCGCGATCATCGGGCCGCTGTACGTGGCGTGGGCGGTCGCTCGCACGCACACGTTCGGCCCGGCGTTCCTCAACCTCGCGCTTCCGGCCGCGCTGGCGCTTGGCGCGCTCCTCGTCGCCCGGTACTTCCGACCGAACAAGGGGACGCCGCCAAAGCCAAAGTCCGAAGGGGAGCTCACCCGCCTCTATTGGATGTACGTAGTCGGCGCGGGATTGTTGGCCGTCGGGTTCATCGACTTTCCACTTCTCGGATATCACTTCGAGCACACAGGGTTGTTTTCGCCGGCGACGATTCCGCTGTTGTACGCCGTCGCGATGGGCGTCGTCGGCCTCACGGCGTATGTGTGCGGCAATCTGTTCGATCGCTTTGGCGTCTGGGTGCTCGTCATCGGCGTGCTCGTCACCATGCTCGCGCTTCCCTTGGGCTTTCTCGGTGGACCGACGAGCGCGGCGATCGCGGTCATGTGTTGGGCGGCGGGACTCGGAGTCCAGGACGCCACGCT
>Ga0070675_100002793_pt1 | contig 13150 bp, 13 predicted proteins | sample KBSM43metaG_FD_65343 | JGI IMG/M metagenome (GOLD analysis project Ga0070675, IMG submission 65343) | Miscanthus rhizosphere microbial communities from Kellogg Biological Station, Michigan, USA - KBS M4-3 metaG | ecosystem: Host-associated > Plants > Roots > Rhizosphere > Soil ...
CGCGGCGACGAGGAGTACGGCGGCGAGCTGCTGCGCTCGCTGGAGGCGTTCATCGAGCAGAACGGCCAGTGGGAGCGGGCGGCCCGCCAGGTCTACTGCCACCGCCACACCCTGCGCTACCGGATGCGCAAGGTGGAAGAGCTGACGGGCCGCGACCTCTCGCGCGCCCACGACCGCATCGAGTTCTGGTTGGCCCTGCGAGCGAGGGAGCTGGTCGCATGAAGATCGGAGTACCGACCGAGATCAAGTCCGACGAGTACCGCGTCGCCGTCACCCCGGCCGGGGTGCGGGAACTGTCCGAGCACGGGCACGAAGTGCTGGTCCAGGCCGGGGCGGGCGAGGGAAGCGCGATCGCCGACGCCTCCTACGAGGCGCAGGGGGCGACGATCGTCGCCGACGCGGCCGGAGTCTTCGAGGCGGCGGAGATGGTCCTCCACGTCAAGGAGCTGCAGCCGAGCGAGATCGAGATGCTGCGGCCGGGACAGCTCCTCTTCACCTACCTGCACCTGGCGCCCGACCCCGAGCAGACGCGCGGGCTCTGCGGCTCCGGCGTCACCGCGATCGCCTACGAGACCGTCGAGGACGCCCACGGGCGGCTGCCGCTGCTGGCGCCGATGAGCGAGGTGGCGGGGAAGATCGCGACCCAGGCCGGTGCCTTCATGCTGGAGAAGCCGATGGGGGGCCGGGGGATCCTGCTGGGAGGTGTGCCCGGGGTTGCCGCCGCCAACGTGATGGTGATCGGCGGCGGCGTCGTCGGGATGAACGCGGCCTTCATCGCGATCGGGATGGAAGCCGACGTCTTCGTCTACGACCGCTCGATCGACCGCCTGCGGGAGCTCGAAGTCGACTTCGGCGGGCGCTGCTCGACCGTCTACTCGACGACGCTGGCGATCGAGGAGATGCTGCCGCAGGCGGACCTGGTGATCGGCGCGGTGCTGGTGCACGGGGCGCGGGCGCCCTACGTGATCCGCCGCGAGCAGCTGGGGCTGATGAAGCCGGGCGCGGTCCTGGTCGACGTCGCGATCGACCAGGGCGGGTGCTTCGAGACCTCGCGGCCGACGACCCATCGCGAGCCGACTTTCGAGGTCGACGGGATCACCCACTACTGCGTCGCCAACATGCCCGGCGCGGTCCCGATCACCTCGACCCATGCCCTCACCAACGCCACCCTGCCCTACGCTATCGCCCTCGCCGACCACGGCGTCGCCGAGGCGATCCGGCCCGACCCGGGGCTGCGTCTCGGGGTCAACGTCGCCGGCGGCAAGGTCACGCACCCGGCGGTGGCGGAGGGAGTGGGGATGGACTACGTGCCGGTCGAGGACGCCCTCGGGCTGGAACAGGCCGTCAAGGGGTAGAGCGAACTTGAAAACCAAGATCCAGGGGAGCTGAGATGAGCACCTACGCAGTTGTCAACCCGGCCACGGGCGAGACCGTCAAGGAGTACCCGGAGATCAGCGACGAGGAGCTACGCGCGGCGATCGACCGCTGCGACAAGGCCTCCAGGTCCTGGCCCGGCTCGACCTCCGTGGCCGACCGCGCGGCGCTGGTGCGCAGGGTCTCCGAGCTGCACTCCGAGCGACGCGAGGAGCTGGCCGAGATCATCGTCCGCGAGATGGGCAAGCCGATCGAGCAGGCGCTGATGGAGGTCGACTTCGCGGCGATGATCTACGGCTTCTACGCCGACAACGCCGAGGACCTGATGGCCGACGAGCCGATCGAGCTCTCCGAAGGCGAGGGCAGCGCGGTGATCCGCCGCAGCCCCTTCGGCGTCCTGCTCGGGATCATGCCCTGGAACTTCCCCTACTACCAGGTGGCCCGCTTCGCCGGCCCGAACCTGGTGATCGGCAACACGATCCTGCTCAAGCACGCGCCGCAGTGCCCGGAATCCGCCGAGGCGATGCAGAAGATCTTCGACGACGCCGGCTTCCCCGAGGGGTGCTACGAGAACGTCTACGCGAGCAACGAGCAGATCGAGTGGGTGATCGCCGACCCGCGCCTGCACGGCGTCTCGGTGACCGGGTCCGAGCGGGCCGGCTCCGCGGTCGCCTCGATCGCCGGGAAACACCTGAAGAAGGTCGTGCTGGAGCTCGGCGGCTCGGACCCGTTCATCCTCCTCGGCACCGACGACCTCGACGAAGCGGTGACCGCCGCGGCCGAAGCGCGGCTCGACAACACCGGCCAGTCCTGCAACGCGGCGAAGCGGTTCATCGTCGTCGACGAGCTCTACGACGATTTCCTCGAGAAGTTCAAGGAGCAGCTGGGCGAGGCGAAGCCGGGCGACCCGACCGCCGAGGACACCGCGGTCGGTCCGCTCTCCTCGCAGACCGCGGCGGACCGGCTCGAGGACCAGGTGAAGCGGGCGATCGCGAACGGGGCCGAGGTCGTCGTCGGCGGCAACCGCGACGGCAACTTCTTCGAACCGACGATCCTGACCGGGATCAAGCCGGGCGACGAGGCCTCCCAGGAAGAGTTCTTCGGGCCGGTGGCGCAGGTCTACAAGGTCTCCTCCGAGGAGGAGGCGGTGGAGCTCGCCAATCAGACCCCGTTCGGGCTCGGCTCCTACGTGATGACGACCGACAAGGACCAGGCCGAGCGGGTCGCCGACCGGATCGAAGCCGGGATGGTCTACGTCAACCTGGTCGGCGCCGACGCCCCCGAGCTGCCCTTCGGCGGCTTCAAGCGCTCCGGCTTCGGCCGCGAGCTGGGCCGCTACGGGGCGGACGAGTTCGTCAACAAGAAGCTGATCCGCAGCGCTTAGGCGCTGCGGACAGCGCCTGATCCTTTCTGGTCCGACGCGGGTTAGGTCGGGTATGACGGATACGATCCCGCCCTCGTGAGTCGTCTCCGGGGGGCCATCGCTTTGCTGCTGCTCGCCTTCGCCGCGTTCGCGGCGATCGCCAGCGCTGCTACCAGCGAAGAAGAAGACGTGCCGCGCTGCCACGGACGGCGGGCGGAGATCGTCGGCACCGACGGCAGCGACATGATCCGGGGAACGCCGGAGCGCGACGTGATCCAGGCCGGCAAGGGCGACGACGTGGTCTTCGGCAGCCTCGGCAACGACCTGATCTGCGGCGGGCCGGGGGCCGACCAGATGCACGGCGGCCGGGGCAACGACGAGGTCTACGGCGACGGCGGCGACGAGGACCAGGTGAACGGGAACCTCGGCGACGACAAGATCGTCGGCGGGCCCGGCGACCGCGACGAGGTCGCCGGCGACCTCGGGATCGACATCGTCAACGGCGGGCCCGGCGACGAAGACCTCGTCCACGGCGACTACGGCTACGACCGCATGTCCGGCGGCGCCGGGGCGGGGGACATCGCCTCCTTCGCGACCGCGCGGGCCGGCGGCAAGGGCAGCGGCGTCTGGGTCTCCCTGGAGGAGCACAAGGCCCGCGGCGACGGCCACGACAAGCTCTTCGGGTTCGAGAGCCTCGAAGGCTCGGCCTTCCGCGACACGCTGATCGGCAACCCCCAGGCGAACGTGATTACCGGCGGCCTCGGCGACGACCGCCTGGTCGGCGGCGGTGGGGCCGACGTGCTTGACGGCGGCCAGGGCAGCGACGGATGCGAGGGGGCGAAAGGGCGGACCAGCTCCTGCGGCAAGGAGCCGGCGCCGAGCGGCTCCGCCTACGTCCAGCTCAACCCGACGCCGGGCGGCGGCGCCGGCCTGCAGGTCGTCGGCGGCCCCGGCCGCGACCAGTTCGTCGTCGCCTTCGACGAAGCGACCCAGACCTTCGGCATCACCGCGGAGAAGGGGGTCGCGATCGGCCCCGGCTGCGTCCACGCGCCGCACAGCACGACCTCCGTCTCCTGCCCCGCCAACGGTCCCGGCCGCTGGATGATGGCCGACCTCGGCCCGGGCAACGACAGCCTCCGGGTCGAAGGGACGCTGGAGTCGATCGGCAGCGTCCGTTTCGCCGGCGGCTTCGGCAACGACACGATCCACGCCGGCCCCGAGGACGACCTGGTCGAGTCGGGACCGGGGGCGGACAAGATCTACGGGGGAGACGGTGCCGACGGCCTCGTCGGCGGCCTGCCCGGACCGACCTTCCTCTACGGCGAAGGCGACGGGGACCTGATGGCGGCCGGCGGCGGCTGCGCCGGCGGGGCGCTGGTCGGCGGCCCCGGCCGCGACGACGCCTCCTTCGCCGAGACCCAGGCCCATCCCGGCCTCCTGATCGTCTCCTTCATGGCGCACGCGGCCTGGGTGACGACGGTCAAGGGCTGCAAGCACGTCCACCTCTCGCCGACCGACGAGGACATGGAGGGCTCCTTCGACTGGGACGTCCTGATCGGCGACGGCGGCCCCAACGCGATGCTCGGCCAGCCCGGCGAAGACCGCTTCTACGGGATGGGCGGCGAAGACATCATCGACGCCCGCGACGGCGTCAAGGACTTTTCGATCCAGTGCGGCCGCGGCGAACCGCCGCGCAAGATCAAGGTCAGGGGCAAAGGCGGGAAAACCGAAACGAAGGAAGTCGAAGGCACCGGCGAACCCGAGGGCCGCGCCATCACCGACTCCTTCGACCCCGCCCCCTACAACTGCGCCACCGTCAAATACGGCACCCCCGTCCCCGGCCTCAACGGCTGATCCCGAAGCGCTCCAGCAACCCGTAGAGCCCGGCAACCCAAAGCGCCCGCAGGGCGCAACCCGCCGCAATTTCCGCCAACGCCGCGCCCGCGGGACGGGCCGCGGGGGGAGAACCAAGGTGGCGTTCGTCCTTTGTATCCCTGTGGGCGACAAAGGACGAACGCCGGATGGACATCGACCGCTGATGGACCTTGCGACCCGGCAGCACGGGGTGGTTTCGACCCGCCAGCTCGCTCAGCTTGGGTACACGCGCAGCTCAGCCGCGAAGGCAGCGGGCGTCTCGCGGTTGCATCGGCTGCACCAAGGGGTCTATGCCGTCGGGCATCGGCGGCTTTCTTGGCACTCGCGATGCTGGGCCGCCGTGCTGGGGGCGGAAGCTAACGAGGTGGACGGGGTGGTTTGGCCTGCCGTCGCCAGTCATGGGTCGGCTGCCTACCTCTGGGGGATCTACCGGTATGCGCCGCAACGGATCGACGTGACGGCGCCGATTCGGCGGCGGGCGAAGCGGGAGTTCGTCGTCCACTTCTCCTCGATCCTGGCGCCGGAGGACCAAGAGGAGCGGCAGGGGATACCGGTGACCTCGGTGCCGCGATTGCTGATGGACCTGGCGATCCGTAAGCGGCCGGATCAGATCGATCGGCTGCTGGAGCGGACCGAAGAGCTCGGCCTGTTCGACCTGGCTGCGATCGAAGACGTGCTCGACCGCGCCGGCGGTCACCGCGGTCGCGGCAGGCTGCGCCGGGCGCTGGCGCTCTACCAGCCCGACCCCACCTTCACTCGCTCGCGCTTCGAGAAGGACTTCCGCCGACGGGTTGGCCGCGCCGGAATCCTCACCCCCTCGATGAACTTCAACGCCTATGGCTACGAGCTCGACGCCTACTGGCCGGACCTCCGCTTCGCGGTCGAACTCGACCTCTTCGAGACCCACGGCAGCCGGGCCGCCTTCGAGCGCGACCGGCTCCGTCATGAGGAGCTGAAGCTGCTGGGGATCGAGTCGATCCGGATCACCCGGCCGCGCCTGCAGAGGGAACCCGAGACCGTGCTCGGCAACCTCGCGACCCTCCTCGACCGCCGCCGCGCCGAGCTGCACCGCCCTTGAACTAGGCTTCGCACATGGCACCGAAGACCGCTCGAGGCGACGAGGCCGCGGCCGTCGCCGCCGCGATCGCCCAGTTCGAGGCCGAGTTCGTCGCCGCCCCGGCGCCCGAGGGACCGCAGACGCCCGCCTGGCAGCGTGCGGCCATGCTGGAGGGCGTCAGCGCCAAGGAGACCATCGAGGACCTACGAGGAGGATCCGCATGGCTGTCGTGAAAATCATCGAGCTGGTCGGCAGCTCCAAGACGTCCACCGACGACGCCGCCAAACAGGCGCTGCTGCAGGCCCAGGGCTCGCTGCGCAACATCCGCGCCGTCGACATCGTCTCCACCGGGATCCGCGGCGAGAACCTCGACGAGTACCGCGCCCACGTCCGCGTCGCCTTCCTAATCGAGGGAACGGAGGTCGACTGATGGCCGATGCACCGCAGGGGGAGACCCGCGAGGTCTCGCGCGAGGAGGCCCGCAAGCTGATCGAGGAGGGCGCCCAGCTGGTCGACGTGCGCGCCGACCACGAGTGGGAGGTCGGCCGGATCGCCGGCGCCACCCACGTGCCGCTGCCGGAGCTGCCGCAGCGCCTCGAGGAGATCGACAAGGACCGTCCGGTCGTCCTCTACTGCCGCGGCGGCAACCGCTCGACGATGGCCACCGACGCCCTCACCGACGCCGGCTACGACGCGGTGAAGCTGAGCGAGGGGATCGTCGGCTGGAACGGGGAAGACCTGCCCCTGGAGCCCGACGGCGGCTATGTCGCCGACTCCGGCCAGGCCTCGGCCATCCTGCAGTCGCAGAAAAAACCGTCCCACAGCTGAAATCCGCCACTAGCAGGCGCTTTCTCGCCCCTCGCTCTGCTCAAGAAATTTAATACCTGAATCCCAATCAGGTTTGCTACCTTTCTGCCCATGGAGGTAGCCGTCGCAGAGAACAAGGAGCAGCGGGGCAAGGGCCGGCCCGGGACCCTGACGAACCCGGAGACCTACGAGAACGTCCCCGGTCACGTCATCCCGATCATCGAGCGAGAGTTCGACGACTTCGACAACGAAGCCGAGCAGTTCCTCGGCGGCCAGCTGGAGGAGCACCAGTTCATCGGCTTCCGGCTCAAACAGGGCGTCTACGGGCAGCGCCAGCCCGACGTCCAGATGATCCGGATCAAGCTTCCCTTCGGCGGCGTCACCCCCGAGCAGATGGATGCCTTCGCCAGCGTGGTCGAGAAATACGCGCCGCTGAACAAGGGCCACATCACCACCCGCCAGAACATCCAGATCCACCACGTGCCGCTGCGCGACACCGAGTTGCTGCTGCGGGAGATCGCCGAGGCCGGCCTCTCCTCCCGCGAGGGCTGCGGCAACACCATCCGCAACGTCACCGGCGACCCCTGGGCCGGCGTCGCCGCCGACGAGATCTTCGACCCGACCGCCTACGGCACCGCCTACGTCCGCTACTTCGTCCGCCACCCGACGACGCAGCTGATGCCGCGGAAGATCAAGACCGCTTTCGACGGCTCCGACTCCAACCGCTCGATCACCGAAATCCACGACATCGCCTTCCTCGCCCGCGAAAGGGACGGCGTCAAGGGATTCGAGGTCCAGGTCGGCGGCGGCACCTCGATCATGGCCCGCGTCGCCCCGACCCTCTACGAGTTCGTCGAGGCCGACAACGGCGACTACCTCAAGGTCGCCGAGGCCGTCTTCCGCATCTTCGACCGCCAGGAGTGGCTGCGCGTCAACCGCGCCCGCGCCCGGATCAAGGTCCTGATCGACAAGATCGGCATGGACGCCTTCCGCGAGCTCGTCGACGAGGAGCTCCAGGGCGAGTGGGTGGCGGAGCGCGAATTCGGCCCCGAGCTGGTCGAGCGCCTCGGCTTTGCCGTCGACGAGGAGGCCAGCGCGCCAGAGGCGCCGCTGCAGCCGTCTTCCCCCAACGGCGACCGCACCGAGTTCGAGCGCTTCCTCGCCGGCAACGTCGAGGCTCAGCGCCAGGAGGGTTTCAACACGGTCGAGGTCAAGATCACCCGCGGCGACCTCACCCCGGAGCAGTTCCGCGGTCTCGCCCAGATCATGCGCGAGTACACCGGCGGCGCCGCCCGCAGCACCGTGCAGCAGAACTTCGTCCTGCGCTGGGTCCGCGACGAGGCGCTCTACGACGTCTGGGAGCGGCTGGGCGCCCTCGGTCTCGGCGAGGCCGGCGCCCGCGAGATCACCGACACGGTCAGCTGCCCCGGCACTGACAGCTGCAAACTCGGGATCACCTCCTCGATGGGCCTCAACCGGGCGATCAAGGAGCGGGTCACCGGGATGCAGATCACGGATGAGCTGACCAAGCGGATCCACATCAAAATGAGCGGCTGCCCGAACGGCTGCAGCCAGCACCACATCGCCAACATCGGCTTCTACGGCGCCTCGCTGAAAGTGAATGGCCGCCAGATGCCCGCTTACATCCCCCACATCGGCGGCAACTTCGAAGGCGGCCCGGTCGCCTTCGGCAAGCGACTGAAATCGCGCCTGCCGGCGAAACGGGTCCCCGAGGCGGTCGAGCGCTGGATCCAGCTGTACGAGACCGAGCGCAACGAGGGCGAGGAATTCAACGCTTTCGTCGAGCGGGTCGGCGCCGAGCCCTTCGAAGCCGCGGTCAAGGAGCTGACCCTCCCGGCCGAGTTCAGCCTCGAGACGATGCAGGAGTTCATCGACTGGAACCGATCGAGCCCGTACGAGGTCGTGCGCGGAGAGGGGGAGTGCGCGATCTGAGTCGCGCATGCCCGCGATGAAGCCGCCTCCCGTCACCCTCTCCGGCACCGTGCCCACACCGGCCGATCTCGACCACGAGGAGATCGCCGCCAAGCTCGAGGGCTCCAGCGCCCAGGAGGCGATGGAGTGGATGTTCGAGAACTTCGGCGAGCGCCACTACATCGCCTGCTCGTTCCAGAAAACGAGCAGCGTCACCGCCCACCTGGCGACCACGGTCAACCCCGAGGCGCGCTTCTTCTACCTCGACACCGACGTCCTCTTCGAGGAGAGCTACGAGACCCGCGACCGCCTCGCCGAGGCGCTGGGGATCGAGTTCGACCGCTTCCACAACCTCACCCTGGAGGAGCAGGAGGCCGAGCACGGGCCGGAGCTGTGGAACCGCGATCCCGACTCCTGCTGCGGCATCCGCAAGGTCGAGCCGATGCGCCGGGCCCTCTCTTCCGTAGACTGCTGGGTCGCCGGCGTCCGCCGGGCAGACTCCAGCAGCCGTTCCAAGACGCCGAAGTTCGGCTGGGACAAGCGCTTCAACCTCTGGAAGCTGAACCCGCTCGCGGACTGGACCGAGCGCGACGTTTGGAACTACATCCGTGAGCACCACCTCCCGTACAACCCGCTTCACGATCGCGGCTACCCCTCGATCGGATGCACCCACTGCACCCAGCCGGTCGAACCGGGTGGGGATCTGCGCGCAGGCCGCTGGACGGGCCTGGCAAAGACCGAGTGCGGGATCAACTAGCGGCGACCGGCAAGCCGCCCCCTACGTCCTTCTGAGCAAGACCCTTTCCCCAACCCCCTAACAAGGTGAGATGAGCGAGACGATGGCTGAGCTGTCCCTGACCCTTTCCGAGCGCCACACGGCGGACTTCGAGATGATCGGCAACGGCGGCTTCGCGCCGCTGACCGGCTTCCAGGGCTCCGCCGACTGGGAGCGCGTCTGCAGCGAGATGCGGACCGCCGACGGCGATTACTGGCCGATCCCGATCACCCTGGCGAGCGACCTCGAGTGCGAGGTCGGCGACGTGATCGAGCTTTCCTCCGACGAAGGCAAGAAGCTGGGCCGCCTCACCGTCGAGGAGATCTGGGAGCGCGACGTCAAGCGGGAGGCCGAGCAGGTCTACGGGACCACCGACGAGGCCCACCCGGGCGTCGCCGCGATCTACGAGGAGGGCAACCGGATGCTTGCCGGCCCGATCGAGGTCGAGGCGCTGCCCGATCACGACGAGGCCTTCATGCGCCGCTACAAGACGCCGGCCGAGCACAAGGCCGACTTCGAGGCGCGCGGCTGGAAGAAGATCGTCGCCTTCCAGACCCGCAACCCGATCCACCGCGCCCACGAGTACCTGACCAAGGCTGCCCTGGAGACCTGCGACGGGCTCTTCATCCACCCGCTGATCGGCAAGACCAAGGCCGGCGACATCCCCGCCGAGGTGCGGATGCGCTGCTACGAGGTGCTGATGGAGAACTACTACCCCCAGGACCGGGTCGTGCTCGGCGTCAAGCCGGCGAAGATGCACTACGCCGGGCCCCGCGAGGCGGTCCTGCACGCGATCGTCCGCCGCAACTACGGGGCGACGCACTTCATCGTCGGCCGCGACCACGCCGGCGCCGGCGACTACTACGGCACCTACGACGCCCAGAAGATCTTCGACACGATCGACATCGAGGAGCTGGGGATCGAGCCGCTGATGTTCGAGCACACCTTCTGGTGCAACGAGTGCGAGGGACTGGCCTCTAACAAGACCTGCCCCCACGACCAAGACGCGCGCCTGTTCCTGTCCGGGACCAAGGTCCGGGAAATGCTCGGCAACGGCGAACGGCCGCCGCACGAGTTCTCGCGCGACGAGGTCGCCGACATCCTGATCGACGCTTACAAGGAGGACTGACGTACATGGCTGGTGAGAAAGGCTTCACCCTCTGGTTCACCGGGCTCTCCGGGTCCGGCAAGACGACGATTTCCCGCCTCCTGGAGGGCCACCTGCTCGAGCGCGGCTCGAAGCTGGAGATCCTCGACGGCGACGTCGTCCGCGAAAACCTCTCCAAGGGCCTCGGCTTCTCGAAGGAGGACCGCGACACCAACATCCGCCGCATCGCCTTCGTCGCCGACCTGCTCAGCCGCAACGGCGTGCCGGTGATCACCGCCGCGATCTCGCCCTACAAGGAGATCCGCGACGAGGCGCGCGAGCTGATGGGCGACCGCTTCGTCGAGGTCTTCGTCAAGGCCTCGGTCGACACCTGCGCCGAGCGCGACGTCAAGGGCCTCTACGAGAAAGCCTTCAAGGGCGAGATCAAAGAATTCACCGGCGTCTCCGACCCCTACGAGGAGCCGGAGAACCCGGAGTTCGTCTGCGACACCGAAAACGAGACCCCCGAGGAATCGGCCGACAAGCTGCTGGCCTACCTTGAGCAGCGGGGCCTGATCCCGGCCAAGGAGGCCGCGGCGGCGTAGTCGCCCGGTCAGCGCTGGAGTTTCCGAGGGGAGGGGCGAGAGCCTCTCCCCTTTTCATTTCGTGAAGCGTTCGAAGGCCTCGCGGTCTTCCTCGAGGCGCTTCTTCAGCCGTGCCTTGAACGCTTTGTCGGACAATTCGGCGGCGACGCGGTCTTCGATCGCCTCGCGGATCGCCCTGGAGACCGAGACGCCGTTGGCTCGGGCGACGGCGGTGATTTCCGCCGCTATCTCCTCGGGCAGGCGCAGGCTGAGGACTTTGGTCGCCATCGGCGTTTACAGACAATAGGCAAACTTGTAATATTTTGTCTGTATACGGTCCTGCGTAGGTCTTAAACGGTCCTGGGTAGTGTTAAGGTACATATGCCGTATACGGGTCGACAGCAACTGTTGACAACCCCGTGGTCAAATCCCCGGCTCGACGCAGGCCTGAGGTGCTCTCGGGTCACTGCGCGAGCCGGGGGTAAATCGCCGCCCCGACGCTCAGGGACGGGGCGGGACCTGCGGCTCGCCCAGCCCGAAGGTGTCGTAGGCGCCGAACTCGGCGAAGGTCTTGTGGGTGGGGCCGTGGTAGTCGGAGCTGGCGGTGGGGACGAGGCTGAGCTCGTCGCAGAGGCGCAGCAGGTGCTCGGTCTGCTCCTTGGTGTGGCTGGGGTAGAAGGCCTCGATCCCGTCCGGTTGCAGGGAGCGGACCAGGTCCTCGACTTGGTCAGGGTCCTTGACGTCCCAGTAGGGATGGGCGACGACGGCGACGCCGCCGGCCTCGCGGATCGTCGCCACCGCCTCCTCGGCCGTCGGCCAGCGGCGGGGGACGAAGGCCTTCGCGCCCGGCACCAGGTACTCCTCGAAGAAGGGGCCGAGGTCGCCGGTCGCCCCGGCGGCGCGGGCGATGTGGGGACGGCCGATCGAGTCGGCGGCGCCGGCCTCGCGGATCGCGTCCTCGAGGGTCAGGTCGAAGCCCTCGCGCCGCAGGTTCTCGACGATCTCCCCGGCCCGCGAGCGCCGCTCCTCCTGCGCCCGGTCGCAGGCGGGCGCGATCTTCTCCAGGTCGATCCAGTAGCCGCAGACGTGGAGGTCTTCGGCGTAGCGGTGGACGCAGGACATCTCGATCGCCGGCACCAGCTCGATCCCGAGCCGCTCCGCGGTCTCCGCCGCCTCCGGAACCCCCGCCACCGCGTCGTGGTCGGTAAGCGCCAGCGTCGTGACCCCGGCCTTCGCGGCTTCGGCGACGACTTCAGCCGGAGCCAGCTGGCCGTCTGAGACCGTGGAATGGCTCTGCAGCTCGACCAACATCGACGGCGCACCCTAGCTGGCCAATAAATAGACTGCGCCGCCGTGTTCCAGAAGGTCCTCATAGCCAACCGCGGCGAGATCGCGATCCGGGTCGCCCGCACGCTGAAGGAGATGGGCATCGTCTCGGTCGCCGTCTACTCGGAGATCGACCGGGACGCCCCCCACGTGCGCGAGGCCGACGAGGCGTTCCTGATCGGCCCCGCGGTCCCCGCCGAGAGCTACCTGAACATCCCGAAGATCATCGAGACCGCGAAGGAAGCCGGCGCCGAAGGGATCCACCCGGGCTACGGCTTCCTCGCCGAGAACGCGGAGATGGCGCGCGCCTGCGCCGAGGCCGGGATCACCTGGATCGGCCCGCCGCCGGAGGCGATCGAAGCGATGGGCTCGAAGACGCGGGCGCGGGAGATCATGGAGAAGGCCGGGGTGCCGATCGTCCCCGGCTCGACCGAGGTCGCCAAAGACCTGGACGAGGCCCGCAAGCAGGCCGACGAAGCCGGCTATCCGGTCGCCTGCAAGGCCGCGGGCGGCGGCGGCGGCAAGGGCTTCCGGGTGGCGATGACGCCCGACGACCTGCAGGAGGCCTTCGAGGGCTCGGCCCGCGAAGGCGAGAAGTTCTTCTCCGACTCGCGCGTCTACATCGAGCGCTACCTCGAGGACCCGCGCCACGTTGAGGTCCAGGTGCTGGCCGACGGGCACGGCAACGTGATCCACCTCGGCGAGCGCGACTGCTCGATCCAGCGTCGCCACCAGAAGGTGATCGAGGAGGCCCCCGGGCCGCACGTCGACGAGGAGATGCGGGCGCGGATCGGCAAGATTGCCACCGATGCGGCCGCCGCCGTCGGCTATCGCGGCGCCGGCACGATCGAGGGCATGCAGGTCGGCGACGAGTACTTCTTCCTCGAGATGAACACCCGCGTCCAGGTCGAGCACTGCGTGACCGAGATGGTCACCGGGATCGACATCGTCCGCGAGCAGATCCTCGTCG
>Ga0070675_100002794_pt1 | contig 13148 bp, 5 predicted proteins | sample KBSM43metaG_FD_65343 | JGI IMG/M metagenome (GOLD analysis project Ga0070675, IMG submission 65343) | Miscanthus rhizosphere microbial communities from Kellogg Biological Station, Michigan, USA - KBS M4-3 metaG | ecosystem: Host-associated > Plants > Roots > Rhizosphere > Soil ...
GCCGCGCGCCAGTCCTGCCACTCCTGGTACGAGAGGCCGCGCGTGAACCGCCCGGCCCGTGCGGGGACGCTCGTGTTCAGCAGGACCACGCGATCGGGCTGCTCGAAGGGCAGCGGCCGCAGGAAGATGCCGTTGGCGAGCGTGAAGATGGTGTTGACCGCTGCGAGCGCCAGCGCCAGCGCGCAAATGGCGGCGGCGCTTACGCCACGATCCTTCACCAGTCGCCGGATACCGAGACGCAGGTCGGACCAGAGTGACATGGTGTCCTCAGTCGGCCCGCAGCGTGCGAGCCGGATCGAGCCGGAGCACGCGCCGCGCTGGCACCCACGCTGCGGCAATGCCCACTGCCGACATCGTGGCGGCCACTGCCAGGAGCAGGATGGGATCGCGCGCCGACGCCTGGTAGACGACCGCCGTGAGCGCCCCCTGCGCAATCGTGCCCAGCACGAGGCCCGCAACCGAGCCGCACGCCAGCAGTATCGACGTGCGGCCGAGCACGGAGCTGAGCGCCTGCCGGGGACTCGCGCCAATCGCGAGGCGGATCCCGAGCTCGCGGAGCCGTGCGCTGACCGAGTACGAGGCGAGGCCGTAGACGCCGGCGAGCGCCAGCACGATCGCGAGTGCGCCGAACACGCCCAGCGCGGTGACCGCGATCTGCGACGGCAGAAACGCCAGCGCAGTGGCCTCCGATACGCCGGACTGGATGGAGAGCGGCACCCGCGGTTCGAGCCGCTGTACCGTGTTGCCGATGAGCGAGGCGGCACGGCCGGTGCCGAGAACGGTACGCGCCACGACCACCGTGCTGCCGTTGTACGACTGGTAGATCGGAAAGAACATGACGGGACGCGGATCCTCGGTCAGCGCGTAGTACTTGCCGGTCTCCACCAGGCCGACGACCTCGATCAACGTGCTGCCGGTGGGACCATCGCGGAAGCGCTTGCCGACGGGGTCGTTCGTGCGCATCACACGTTGTGCGAAGGCCTGGTTCACCACGGCCACCCGCGGCGCCGTGATCCGGTCCGTGGTGCGCACGTCGCGCCCGGCGAGCAGTCGAGTGCCCGCCACGGCGAAGTAGCCGGGCGACACCTGATAGACCGCTGCGATGATCGCCCTGCCGGTCCGCGCTTCGGAGCCGTCGTCGGGATACACCTCGTTGTTGTTCTGATTGGGCGAGAGAGGTAAGGCGTTCGCCATGGCCACGGCGGTCACGCCGGGTATCGTCGCAACCTCGCGCAAGAGACGATCCTTCAAAGCCGTTCCGGCGCGCCCATCATATGCGGCCACGCCGAGATCGAAGCCCACCGCCGTGAGTCCGGCGGGCTCGAATCCGAGCGGCGTCGACATCGCGCGCGACAGCCCGCGGACGGCCACGAGGGAGCACATGACGAGCAGACAGCAGACTGCGACCTGCGCGCCGAGGAGCACGTCGCGCACGCTCCAGCGGCGCGTCAGCAGATGCGTCCGCGTGCCGCCGGTCGATTGCACCAGGCTCGTGCGCCACGCCCGCCGGGCGGGTGCCAGCGAGGCCAAGGCGGTGGTCGCCAGCGTGATCGCCGCCGCGAAGAAGAACACGGTTGGGTCCGGCATCACGGCGAACTGCACCGGGATCGGCAGCGGCAGCCGCCAGGCGCTGAGCGCGCGCAGGCCGCCGGCGGCGAGCAGCAGTCCGATGCCGCCGCCACAGACCGACAACACGAGCGTTTCGGCGATCACATGCCGCGCCACCGCGGGCCGGCTTGCCCCCAGCGCGAGCCGCAGCGCGACTTCGTGCGAGCGATCGACGATACGCGACGTGAGCAGACTGGCGAGGTTCACGCAAGCCGCCAGGAGCACCAGTCCGCTCAGGGCGAGTACGCCGGCCAGGAAGGCCGAGGCCGGAGTTCTTCCCGAACTGCCCATCAGGCCCGGCGTCGAGAGACGCAGCCGGTAGCCCTCGTGCGTCGTCGGATACGACGCGGTCAGCCGCGTCGCCACCGCCCTGAGATCGAGAGCGGCCTGCGCTGTGGTGACGCCGGGCTTCAAGCGGCCGATGACCAGAGAATTCGACGACGTGCGCGAGTCCAGCCAGGAGAAGCCCTCGATCTGCGCCTGCATGGACATTGGCACCCACATCTCGGGTCGCAGGAACACCTCGGTGCCGTGGAAACCTTGCGGCAGGACACCGACGATCGTGTACGGCAGTCCGTTGATGCGCACGGTGGTGCCAGCGATGTCGGGCCTGCCGCCGAAGCGCCGTTGCCAGGATTCGTAGCTGAGCACCGCGTACGGCGATGCGTTGCGCGCGACGTCCTCGCGCGCGGTGAAGAAACGGCCGACCGACGGCGTGAGGCCCATCGCCTCGAAGTAGTTGCCGGTGACGAGGTATCCGAACACCTGCTGCGCGCCGTCACCGCGCTCCACCGCCATCGTGGTGGGCCGGTAGGCGGAGAGCGCCGCGAACACCGTGTTCTGGCGCTGCAGGTCGAGATAGTCCGGAATGGACATCTGCACGTAGCGGTTGGATTCGACGAGCACTACGCGCTCCGGATCCGCGACGGGCAGCGACCGTAGCACCAGCGCTTCGAGGATGCTGAACACGGTGGTGTTGACGCCGATGCCGAGCGCCAGGGTGATGATCGCAACGGCCGCGAACCCGGGACTGCGGCGCAGGCCGCGCAGCGCATATCGAAGGTCCTGCAGCATCGGTGACCCCTCCCGGCAGGTGGCCTACGACACGTCGATGAAGCCGTCGCGCAGCCGGATGACGCGGCTCCCGTACGCGGCGTTCGTCTCCGAGTGCGTCACCTGGACAATCGTCGTGCCCTTCTCATTGAGCTGGCGGAAGAGCTCCATGATCTCCTGCGCCTGGCCGGAGTGCAGGTTGCCGGTCGGCTCGTCCGCGAGGATGACCGCGGGGCTGGCCACCACCGCGCGCGCCACGCCGACGAGCTGCTGCTGGCCGCCCGAGAGCTGCGAGGGATAGAGATCCTTCTTGGCGACGATGCCGAAGCGGTCGAGCACGTCGGCGACGATGCTCTGACGTTCCGACTTCTTGACGTCACGATAGGAGAGCGGCAGCTCGATGTTCTCGTAGACGGTCAGGTTGTCGAGCAGGTGGTAGCTCTGGAAGACGAAGCCGATGTGCCGCTTCTGGAGCGCCGAGCGCTCCTTGGCCGCCAGCTTGTGTATCGGATGACCCATGAGCGAGTACTCGCCGTTCCAGGCGCTGTCGTGCAGGCCGAGGATGTGGAGCAGCGTCGACTTGCCCGCGCCCGAGGGCCCCATGATCGACACGAACTCACCGGGGACGATGTCGAACGTGATGCGGCGCAGGACGAAGGTCTGGCCGGCGCCGACCGGAAACGACTTCTCGACGCCGCGCAGAGACATGAGGCCCGCACCCGGCGTGGCTTCCCACGGTTCCGCGACGCTCTCGGCCGATCGCTTGAAGAACATGCAGCAGCTCCGCCGCGATCATGTATCAATCGGTGTGCCGGGCAAACCGGGCGAAATCAGGCCTCAATTGCCCTGTGTCGTTCGGTTGTGGGACCGGGCGTCCCGGAACCGAACAGCAAACCTGCGGTCAATCCTCGCGCAACGCTGCCACCGGGTTCAGCCGGCCGGCCCGCACCGCCGGTATCAAGGACGCGAGAAGCGACGCCAGGAAGAGGACAGCGGTTGCTGCCGCCAATGACGAGGCATCGGTGGAGCGAACGTTGTAGAGAAGATCCGTGAGCGCCTGAGCCGCGGCCATGGCCCCGGCGAGCCCCACGGCCGTTCCGATGGCCGCCAGGCTCACACCCTCGGTGAGGATGAGCCTCCGGACATCCGCGGGCGTGGCACCCAGTGCCATCCGCACGCGCAGCTCGCTGCGCCGCTGGTGCACCGATGCCGCGGTGATCGCAAAGACCCCGAAGGCGGAGAGCACCAGCGCGGCGAGCGCAAAGCTGGCGCTCAGCGATGCCGTGAAGCGTGGGCGTGCCAGCGGCTCCTGACGCAGCGAGTCGAGCGACTGCACCGCAGTCACCTCTATAGCCGGATCGACCGCCCGCACAACGGCGCGCACCGCTGTTGCCGTGTCCGCCAGCGATGCGCTGGTTCGGATGGCGAGCGCCTGCGCGGCGACGATGAGCTGTTCGGCTGGCACGTACAGCACCGGCCGTTGCCTGGTCAGATCGCGATAGCGCGTCGGCCTCGCGATGCCGACCACGGTCAGCCAGTCGCCTTTCGACGCCGCGTCGCCCATCTTGAGGCGATGGCCGATCGGATCCTGTCCAGGCCACGTCCGCGCCGCCACATCCTCGCTGACAATCCCCACGGCGGGCGCTCCCTCCCGATCTCCCGGCGCGAAGGGGCGGCCGCGAACGACCTGGACGCCAAGTGTCGCAAAGTAGCCGGGATGGACCGTTTCGAGATCGAGCGGGGGATTGGCCGAGGCGAGGGTGGGGTCCTGTCCTTCCGCCACGAACGCAGGCACGGACCAGCCCACGCCGGAGAAGGGGCGCACGTTGATTGGAGTGGCGGCGACGACAGGAGCGCTGGCTTCGAGGCGAGCGACGAGGTCGTTCAAGAGGCGCAGCAGGCGAGCGCGGTCGGATGACGTCGCCTGCGGTACGGCGAGCGAGGCGACCACGAGGTGATCGACGTCGAGGCCGGTATCGACGGCCTGTAGTTGCAGCAGACTCCTGGCCAGGAGCGCGCTCGTGGCGACGACGGTCACCGCCAGGGCCAGCTGCGCCGTGACCAGCACGCGCCGCCCGGTGCGCGCGGCGGTATCGGCGGTGGTGCGGCCATGCGCCGCGACGCGCGTGGCGAGCTGGCCGCGGACGATGGTGAACGTCGGCACCAGCGCGGCCGCGACCCCGGTGATCAGTGCGACGAGGCCGCAGAAGATCAGCACGCGGTCATCGATCGCCACCGCGTCCAGACGTGGCAGGCCCGGCGGCGCCCACGACAGCCCCACGCTGAGCAGAATGGCGGAGACAGGAGCAGCCACCACGCCTGATGCCGCGCCGAGCAGCACGCTTTCGAGCATCAGCTGCCAGGCCAGACGGCCCCGGCTGGCGCCGAGCGCCGCCCGCATCGCGAGCTCCGGTACGCGCGCCTCGCCTCTCATCAGCAGCAGGGTGGCGACGTTGGTGCTCGCGATGAGCAGCACCAGTGCCATGGCGCCGAAGAGTGCGAGGATCGTCGGGCGGGCCTCGCCCACGACCGCGTCGTCGAAGCGCCGAAATACCGGGCGAAGTTCGCCTGGCAGGGTCAACGAGGCCGGCGCGATACGCGGCAGCAGCGTCCGCAACTCTTCGTCCGCCTGCACCGCCGTGACGCCGGCGCGGAACCGGACGATGGCATCCAGCTCGTGGGTCACCGCCTCTTTGAACGTGTCGTTGGCGGCGATCGATGCCAGGGCGGCGACCGTCACCCACGCCTCGGTGCCGCGCGGGAAGTCGAGCCCCGGCGGCATGACGCCCACGATGACGAACGGCTGCTGGCCGATGACCAGACCACGGCCGATCACGTTGACGGCGCCGCCGTAGCGCCGCTGCCATGTGCCATGACTGATCACAAGCGTGCGCGGCGCGCCAGAGAGGTCGTCGCGACGCGAGAGCGTCCGCCCGAGTGCCGGTGCGGCACCAAGCACGTCGAAGAACCTCCCGGTGACCGGAGCGACGCGAAGAGAGGTGGCCTCGCCTCGCTCCTCGGCCACGATCGGTCCGGCGCCGAGCCATCCAACGCCGGCGGCGCCGTCCAGCGTGTTGCTGTTCCGATTCAGAGCGTCGATGCTCGCAGCCGTGAACGGCACGTGGCTGCTGTTCGTGCCGCGGGGCTGTCGCCAAACGACCGCGAGCGAGGCCTGATCGCGCACCGGCAGCGGCCGGAGCAGCACGCCGTCGACGAGCGCGAACATGGCCGTGCTGGCCGCGATCCCGAGTGTGAGCGCGATGACCGCCGCAACCGCGCCGCCACGCCCGATCCGCAGGTGTCGCCAGGCGAGCCGGAGGTCGTGACGCAGCGCGTCGGCCGAGGACATTCAGTCCTGCCGCAGCGCGGCGAGCGGGTCGAGGCGCGCGGCGCGCAGCGCCGGCACGAACGCCGCGAGGAGCGTCACCAGGAGCAGCGCGGGCACGACCAGCGCGTAGACGCCGAGCTCGATGCCTTCGCTCGACGGAAAAATGCCGCGCAACAGTCCGCTGACGGAGACGGTCAGTGCGAGACCGAACACCACACCGATCCCGACGAGCAGGGTGCCCTGCCGCATCACCAGGCGGAGCACGGAGCCGGGCTGGGCGCCGATGGCCATCCGGATCCCGATCTCGCGCGTGCGGCGGCTCACGGCGTAGGCGACCAGCCCGTAGAGGCCGACCATGGCCAGCCCGAGGCCGACGAGCCCCATGCCGCCGACGACGCCAGTGAGGTATCGCGTCAGCGTGGCGGCGTTGCCGTCGTAGAACTCTTCGATCGTCCACACGCCGGTGATCGGCACGTCTCGATCGAGCGATTGCACCGCAGCGCGGACCGGAGCGGCCACGGAGGCGCTGTTGCCTGATGCGCCGACGAGCAGCGTCGTCCGGATCGCTGGGTCCTGCCGCGCGGCGAGGTAGACGAAGTCCTGGCGCGATTCGGTGATCGAGGCGTATCTCGTGTCGGCGGCGATACCCACGACCTCTCGCCACATGCCGTCGGGGAACCGCACACGCTTGCCGATGGCCTGCTGCCCGGGCCAGTACTTCGCCGCCATGAATTCGTTGACGATGACGACCGGAGGCGCCTCGGTCGTGTCCGTCGACAGGAAGCCACGGCCCGCGACGAGTCGCACGCGCATGGTGTCGAAGTAGCCCTCGTCGACGCGGCTCGCGAGCATCCGTACCGCATCGACGCCCTTCGGGAGCTGGTAGCCTTCGGGCACCAGCGCGACACTATCGCGATAGTCCTGATTGAGCGGCACGAACGACGACAGCGCCACCGACGAGACGCCGGGCAGCGTACGCACGCGGTCTTTGAGCTGTTCGTAGAACCGGGTGGCGCGCGGCCCGTCGTAGCGCGCGAGGGTCGCGTCGAGATTGACCAGCAGGATGTGATCGGTTCGGAAGCCCGGTCCCCTGCGCAGCTCGGCCCCGAACGTCTGGTAGAGGAACACGCCGACCGTCACCAGGGCGAGCGCCAGCGCCACCTGCCCGGTGACGAGCGTGTGGCGGCCCCAGAGCCGCTGGCGCATGCCCACCTCGCTGCCGTTTCGCAGCGTGCCCGAGAGGTCGCCGACGCGCGCCGAGCGGAACGCCGGAATCAGGCCGGCGACGAGCGCGCTCGCGGCAGACACCGCCACAGCGACGGCGATGACCCGCCGATCCGCGTTGAAGTCGACCCGCACGCCGATGTCCGAAATGATCGTGCGCTGCTGGAACAGGCGAATCACGCCGTAGGCCAGGCCGACGCCGGCCAGGCCGCCGGCAATCGCGATGAGGAGTGTCTCGGTGAGCAGCTGGCGGACGAGGCGAAGGCGGCCGGCGCCCATGGCCAGTCGCACGGCGATCTCGCGCGCTCGTACGGGAGCCCGGCTCGTGAGCAGCCCCGCCACATTGGCGCATGCGACGAGCAGCACGACCAGCGCCATCGTCAGCATCATCGCGACCACGTAGAACGCGAAACCGCGCTCCACCTGGCGGGCCTCGAAATGGGTGCGCAGAATGAGCCCGCGATTCCGCTCGTCCGCCGGATGTGCCTGCTGCCAAGCCTGTCCAATCTGCCGCACCTCGGCGCGGGCCTGCGTGAGCGGCACGTCCGGGCGCAGGCGCGCCCTGACGTTCAACATGCGGGCCACCCGCAGGTCGAGCAGGTTGGCCTGCGCTGGCGGCACCAGCCGCGGCAGACTGTTCAGAGGGACGTAGAACGCGCCGGGCAGCACGAGCTCGAGACCGGTGAACGAGGCCGGTGCCACGCCTATTACCGTGAAGGGCACGCCGTTCAGCCGTAGTTCGCGGCCGACGACCGCAGAATCCCCATGGAACGCCTGCACCCAGGTGTCGTGCGAGATCACGACCACGGCGTCGCGGCCGGCCACCTGATCCTCGTCGGGGAGGAAGAATCGCCCCAGCTCCGGCCGCACTTCGAGCACGTCGAACAGGTTGCCGCTGATCGCGAAGCCGACGCGGCTTTCGGCCTGGTCTTCGCGCCGGAGGGCGAAGCTCGTGGCCAGCACACGATGCGCGCCCATGCCGCTGAAGCTGCGAGCCGTATTTCGCAGTTCCTGGTAGGCGAGATACGAGAGGCCGGTCCCGCGTCCGCCGTCGTCCGGCGCGGTGCCGTTGATGGTGACGACGTCGCCGCCACGCGGCACCGGCAACGGGCGCAGCACCAGGCCGTCGGCGACGCTGAACATCGCCGCGCACGCCGCGACGCCGACCGCGATCGACGCGATGGCGACGACCGAGAAGCCCGGGTTCTTGACGAGCATCCGCAGCCCGTGCCGAAGGTCCTGAATCAGCGTCTCAAACATTGTGAGCTCCTCTAGTCGGCGCGCAAGGCGGCGACCGGATCGACCGCTGCCGCGCGCCGGGCCGGGATGTAGGCCGCGAGCAAAGTCACCACGACGAGAGCCGGCACCACCAGCGTGTATGTGACCAGGTCGATGCCGCCCTGAGCGGGGAAAACGCCTACCAGCAGCCCCCTGGTCGCAACGCTCGCAACCAGACCCACTCCGATGCCCGCGGCGGACAGCCGCAACCCTTGGCGAAGGACCATCCGGAGCACCGCCCACGGCTGGGCCCCGACCGCCATGCGAATGCCAATTTCGCGTGTCCGACGCCCGGCGGCATAGGCGACCAGCCCGTACAGTCCGACCAGCGAGAGCACCAGGCCCAGTGAGCCCATGGTGCCCACGCTGCCGACGATGAGGCGCGACGTGTAGACCGCGCGCGAGAAGTAGAAGTGCTCCATCGTCCGCACCCCGAACACGGGCATGTTGGCGTCGAGAGTCCGGACGGCATCGCGCAGTGGAGTGGCCATGGCGGCGGCGTCGCCGGCCGTCTCGACGAGCAGCGTGGTCTGCGGGCTCCGCCGCTGCAGGCGCGGAACGTAGATGGACTCCATCGAGGGCAGGGCGACGAACGCGTTCTTGATGTCGCTGGCGACGCCGACGACCTGCACGAGATCTCCAGCCCCCTCATCAAGCCGTATCCGTTTGCCGACGGCGTCCTGATTCGGCCAGTAGTGTGCGGCGAAGGTGGCGGTGACCACCGCCACGTGCGGCGTGTCCGCCGTGTCGGTGGTGCGGAACCCGCGCCCGGCGAGAAGACGGATGCCCAGCGTGTCGAAGTACCCTTCGTCCACGCGCGCCCACAGGACATTCACGTTCTCCGTGCCGGGCGGGAACTGAAACCCGTCAGGCGCCAGGGGGACGGTTTCCATCGTGTCCACCTTCATCGGGACGGCCGACGTCAACGCCACCGACTTCACACCGGGCACGGCGAGGGCTCGCTCCTTGAGCGAGCGATAGAACTGGCTGGACTGTGTCTCGTCGTAGTGCGCCAGGGCGGGATCGAACGTCATCATCAGGAGGTGATCGGTCCGAAAACCTGGGCCCTGCTGCAACTCTCCCTGGAAGGCGCGGTACAGGAAGACCGAGATGGTCAGGAGCACCAGCGCCAGTGCGACCTGGCCGCTGACCAGAATGCTTCGTCCCCAGAGGCGTGCCCCGGTCGAGCCCGGCGTCAGACCCTTGAGGGCACTCACGATGTCCGTGCGCGTGGCCTGCCACGCCGGGATGAGGCTGGCCAGCATCGCGCTCACGACGGCGGCCGCGATGCCGACCGCGAGCACGCGCGTGTCGAGGGCGAAGGTCAGCTTCAACGGAATGTCGGTTGGAAACTCGAGCCGTTGGAACATCGCCACGGCGCCGTAGGCCACCGCCAGGCCCACCACGCTGCCGCCCACCGCGATGAGGAGGCTCTCGGTGAGTAGCTGGCGGATCAGCGTGAACCGGCGAGCGCCCGAGGCGAGACGCACGGCGAACTCGCGTGCCCGGGCCGGAGCCCGGCTCGCAAGCAACCCCGCCACATTCGCGCACGCGACGGCGAGCACCGCCACGGCCAGGGTGAGGAGCATGACGACCAGCCCGCCGTCACTGCTCGGACCCTGGTTGAAGGCGTCGAGCTGCGTCCGGGCGATCAACCCGCGACCGCGATTCGTGTCGGGGTAGGCGTTGGCCAGACCGGCGGCGATCTGCCGCACCTCCGCCCGCGCCTGCGCCAGCGTGACTCCGGGCTTGAGGCGTCCTTTCACCACCAATGTCGCGGCGCCCGCGTCCCGCCGCGTCAGCTCGTCGCCCTTGGTGCCAGCTTGGACCGTCGTCCACAGGGCCAGCGGCACGTAGAAGGCTGGATGTACGTCGTGATCGATGCCGGTAAAGCCGGCAGGTGCGACGCCTATCACGGTGACCTCGACGCCGCCGATGCGAATGCGCCGGTCCACGATTGCCGGGTCCGCCCCGAAGTCCTGGGCCCACGCGTCGTAGTCGAGGATCACGACGGGACTGTGCCGGCCGGCGCGGTCCTCCTCGGGGCGGAAGGCGCGGCCGAGCCGCGGACGCACGCCCATCGCGTCGAAGAGATTGCCGCTCACGGCCATCCCGGCTTTGCGCTGCACCTGTTCGTTGGCGTCTCGGGCAAAGCTGGTGACGACGAAGGTGTAGGCGACGAGCCCCTCGAGGCTGCGCGATTGAGCGCGCAGGTCGAGGTATTCGGGATAGGACAGCCGGGGATTGCGAAAGCCCACGCCAGGCGCGAGCGCGTCGATCGTCACGATATCGCCCGGTCTCGGCACCGGCAGCGGGCGCAGCACCAGGCCGTCGGCCAGGCTGAACATGGCCGCGTTGGCGCCCACGCCGATGGCGATCGAGACCACCGCGGCGGCGGCAAACCCTGGATTCTTCCCGAGCATCCGCACGCCGTGGCGCAGGTCCTGACGAAGACTATCCAGCATGGTGCCTCCCCTTGCAGCGCTACTCGGCGCGCAGCGCCTCGACCGGGTCGACTGCGGCCGCACGGCGCGCCGGCAGCAGGCCGGCACACAGGGCGACCGCCAGCATGAGCAGCGCGGCCCCGCCCTGGACCCGCGGGTCCATCGGGGTGACGCCGTACAGCATCGACTGGGTGAGACGGGCCATGCCCATCGCGAGCCCGACGCCGATGAGGCTGGCGGTCACCGCGATCCGCGACGTCTGCCCGAGCACCATCGCGCGCACGTCCGATCCGCGGGCGCCGAGCGCCATGCGGATGCCGATCTCGCGGACCCGCTGCGAGACCGAATAGGCGAGCACCGCGTAGAGGCCGATGGCCGCGAGCAGGGTGGCGAGCGCGGCGAGGCTGGCCGAGAGCGTCATGACCACGCGCTCGGACGTCGTGTTGTCGTCGAACTGCTCGTCCATGGTACGCATGGCTTCGATCGGCAGGTTGGCGTCGAGGCGATGCACGAGCGCTGGAATCGCCCTCATCACGGACGCCGGATCGAGGCCCGGGGCGGTGCGCACGTAGAACGTGAGCAGCCCGGGTGCGACCTGGCGGTAGGGCCGGAAGAACTGCGCCGGCGCGGTCTCGCGCGCCGAATTGTAGGTCGCGTCGGCGACGACGCCCACGATCTCGATGTCCGGCGGCTTGCCCTCGGTTCCAATTCGCGCGCCGACGGGGCTGCGCCCCAGCCTGAACTTGCGCGCGAACGCCTCGTTGACGATGGCGACGGGGCGCGAGGCGTCGGAGTCGGCCGCGGTGAACTCGCGTCCCGCAATCAACGGGATACCCACCGTGGCGAAGTAGCGCTCACCGACGTCGCTCGAGAGCGCGTGCCTGTCGTCGTCGGGGCCGGGCGTGAACCCGGTAGCCGTCATGTCGCTGCCGTTGCTCGTGTCGGCGAGGAGGGGGACCGTGGCCGCGCTCACCGACACCACACCTGGTGTCTGCTGCAGAGACGCGGCGACCCGATCGAAGAGCGCCATGGACTGTGGCGGCTGGTAGCCGTTGAGCACCGGCGCAATGCGGAACATCGACAGGCCGGCGCGCTGGATGCCAAGGTCCACGCGCGCGAGGTTGGCGAGGCTGGCGACGAGCAGGCCGGCGAGCGCGAGCAGCGCGGTGGCCAGCGCCACCTGGCTCCCGGCGAGGAGCGCTCGCAGGCGCGTCGTGCTCCGCGTGTTCGTGGTCCGCCCCTGGCCGGCCGGAATCCTTTCGGCGGTCCTGCGCAACGCGTGGACCGCCGGCATCACGCCGAACGCCAGGGCGGTGACCAGGCCGAGGCCGGCAGTGAAAAGCAGCGCCGTAGAGTCGATTGAGACACGGAGAATGTCAGCGTCAGGACCGGGGACGAGTCGCGTCAACCCGGAGAGCGTCATGCCGGAGACCAGCAGCGCGCCGGCGCCGCCGAGCATCGCCAGGAGCGTGGCTTCGAGAAACATCAAGCGAAGGATGCCGGCAGACGATGCGCCGACGGCGCGGCGCACGGCGATCTCGCCGGAGCGTTCCGTGGCGCGCGCGAGCAGCAGGTTGGCGACGTTGGCGCAGGCGATGAGCAGCACGAAGCCGGTGACGGCGAAGAGGATCGACAGCACGGCCATCGTTTCGTCGCGGTTGGCGTTGTGGCCGCGAGACCCGGCCTCGAGCACGACGGTGCGCTTCGCATACGCCGCGCGTGCGTCCGCCTTGAGGCGGGCAAGCTGGGCCGGCAAATCGATGTCGCGGATCACCGCGTCGAACGGCGGCCGCAGCCTCGCTTCGGCCTGCGCCATGGTGAGGCCCGGCTTGACGCGGCCAAACACGTAGATGAACCAGTTGCGCCGGCTCGTGGGGTCGCGCCATCGCGAGACGCGGGGCGCCATCCGGAGCGGCACGAAGAAGCGCTCCAGGTCCATCGTGGACGTGCCCTTGAATCCGTCGGGCGCGACGCCGACGATCGTCATCGGCACGCCGTTGATCGTGAGCGTGTCGTTCAGCACCGCCCGACTTGCGTTGAACCGGCGGGTCCAGTAGCGGTGGCTGAGCACCACGACGTCGTTGACGCCTCCGTCGCGATCGTCATCCGGCGTCAGCAGCCGTCCGAGCGCCGGACGCAGCCGCAGCGTCCCGAAGTATCCGCCAGACACCAGCAAGCCTTCTTCGCTCGTCGTTTCGCCGCGGAACGCGAGA
>Ga0070675_100002798_pt1 | contig 13145 bp, 16 predicted proteins | sample KBSM43metaG_FD_65343 | JGI IMG/M metagenome (GOLD analysis project Ga0070675, IMG submission 65343) | Miscanthus rhizosphere microbial communities from Kellogg Biological Station, Michigan, USA - KBS M4-3 metaG | ecosystem: Host-associated > Plants > Roots > Rhizosphere > Soil ...
CCGCGGCCTGCACTACGTCCTCCGCGTCGTCGTGCGACCTGGTCAGCACGGACGCAAAGCGACGCAGCCGCGGCAGCAGTTCGACCAGCTCGCGCCTGAACTCCGGCATGTTCTCAACCTGTCTCCAACCGACAACGATCCCGTAGGAGGATTATTCCCCTCGGCGGGTTCTTTCTGTAGTGTGCAGCTCATGGGTCGTCCGGTCCAAACATTCCGTAAAACTGCTGTTTTCGCTGCTTTGGCGCTGTTCACGGTGGCTGCGTGGTCGCATGAAGACAGCGAGCATCGCGACGGCGAGACACGCGAGGATCGCAGCGGTCGCGACGATCGCATCGACAACTCGGGCAGCGGCTCTTCGCGATCGGGATCGGACGACAGTCGTCGCGAGGACCGCCACGATCGCGCCGAGCGCCGCGGCTCGTCCACGAGGTTCGAGGTCGAACGGGACACGGCCGGCCGCGAGCGCGTGCGACGTGAAGTGCTGATGGTCGCGGACCAGCAGTCGATCGACACCGTTCGTGACGCCGGGTTCGCGATCATTTCAGAGCGACCGCTGACTGCATTCACTGAAACGCTCGCGCGCATTCGCGTGCGACGAGGACGCTCGGTGGAGCAAACGATCAGCGAGCTGCAGGCACTCGCGCCGCTCGCGAGCATCGCGCCTGATCATCTCTTCCGTCCGTCAGGCGATGACGCTGTCACGAGTGTCGAGATCGCGCCGACGCCGGGTCCTCCAATCAACACAGGTCACGTCGGCGTGATCGACACGGGAGCAGATGTCTCCTGGCCCGCGCTTGCCCATTCGATCGTGCGAACCGAAGGCTTCGCCGACGGCGGCTACACCTCGCGTGCCCATGGCACGCTCGTGTCGGAGATCGTGGCTCGCAGCGGTGCGCATCTCACCGTCGCTGATGTATTCGGTGTGGATGCAGACAATCGCTTGATCGCACCGGCCGCTGCGATCGCAAGCGCAATCGACTGGCTAGTCGCGAGCGGCGTGCGCGTGATCAACATCAGCATCGAAGGGCCCGACAACTTCGTGCTTGCTCACGTGATCAAGCGTGCGCTCGCCACAGACGTCGCGATCGTGGCCGCGGCAGGCAACGGCGGACCCGGCGCTGCGCCCGCCTTTCCTGCCGCCTATCCCGGCGTAATCGCAGTCACCGCAGTCGACGAGAACGGCCAGGTTTATCGACGCGCCAATCGCGGCGACTACATCGCGTTCGCCGCGCGCGGCGTGCACGTCGAGTCCGACTACGAATCGGCGACGTCGAAAGCGAAGACCGTGTCGGGCACGTCCTTCGCTTCGCCGATCGTCGCAGCGGCCATTGCTCGCAGGCTCGATGGAACCGCAGGTCTCGGCAGCGTCATCGACTCGCTCAAGAGCGAGGCCCGCGACCTCGGCGCCCCTGGCCGCGACTCAGTCTACGGCTGGGGCGAGCTCGACATCCCCCAAACGTTGACCGCCAATTCCCGCTAGTTGTCTTCGCAACGCGCGCTTGCGCGGCCGTGGTGAACGGAGCATTCTGACGGCGACTCGCGAACCTGATGGCGGCTCGTGTCATGGATCGTCCGCAGCATCGCCGAACCCTCCTCGTCGCACTCGTGCTCCTCGCCGGCGCAGCTTTGCTGTTCCTTGGCAGGCAGTGGAAGTCGGAACCTGAACGGCTCGTCGCCGAGGCCGAGTTGCCCCAGCAGCAAGCGCCCGAGCCGCAAGCCTCCAACATCGCGCCCGCGCGAGGCGCAGCAGACACGAACGCACCTGCCCCACCAGCCACTACGGCTGCCGCGCCCGCAACCGGCTTTCGCGGTCGTGTCATCGATGCTGTCACTCGTCTGCCGCTGCCTGAGTTCGAAGTTCGGCTGATTCCCATCCGTCACGAGGGAATGGGCACGAGCTATCTGGAGCCGATCACTAAGACCTTTCAGTCCAAGAGCGGTCGCTTCGTCTGGAGCGACCTGGACGCCGGCACCTGGGTGGCCGGCGTCTGCGCGCCTGGCCATCAAATGTTCAACGTCCCTGAGTTCACGATCGAGGCCGGCAAGGCGACAGGCGAGATCGTCATGCCGCTACTGCGCGGCTACGCTGTCCGCGGACAAGTCGTCGATGCAAGCACGGGTGCAGGCATCGCCGAAGCGGGCATCGGATTTCGCGTTCCCGCCGACCGGTACGGCGGGTACGGCGGCCCGCGGTCGGCACCGTGGGCAAAGTCCAAGGACGATGGCTCGTTCGTGCTGGATGGGATTCCTGGCGGGGACATCGTGCTCACCGTCGGCGCACCGGATCACGCGTATCGCGAATTGCCGCTGCTGGTGGATGAAAAAACTCCGCCGCAGGAAATCACCCTTTCCGTCGGCGCCACGGTCGCGGGCATGGTGACGACGACAGCGGGTGCACCCGTCAAAGGGCGTGTCTCGCTCACCGGAGCGATCGCCGGCTATAGCGCCGAATCGAACGAAGCCGGTCAGTTCTCCTACAAGCACATGCCACCAGGCCGTTACAGCCTGGGAGCAGACACGAGCGCGGGCAGCGCCCAGCAGCAGCTCGTGCTGCAACAGGATGAGATCAAGGACGGCATCGTGCTCGTGGTCGGCGCAGGCCGCACGATCCGCGGCGTAGTCCGAGGCCCGCGGCCGGAACAGATCCCGAAAACACATCTCCTGTTTCGGGCGGACTCCGGCGGGGCCTTCATGAGCGGACATCCCAACGAGCGTGGAGTGTACGTGTTCAACGGCGCACCGCCGGGACCCGCGACAATCATCGTGTACGCCGCCGGTGCGCAATTCGAGAGGCACGTCGACGTGCCGACCGACCAGGACGTCACCTTCGACATCGTCCTTCCCGCGGGCGCGCGCCTGTCGGGCCTCGTCACCCAAGGCGGCAAGCCGGCGCCACACCGGAACATCTGGATGCGCTCGACTGACGCCAAGGCGGACGTGGTCTATCGAGCGACCACCTCCGACGACGGTGAGTACGAGATCGAAGGCCTGCCTCCAGGCGACTATCGCTTGCGTGCGGACGAAGACATCAGTCGAGCCATCGCGATCGCCGGCGATTTCGTGCTGAACATGGAAATTCCGTTGGTGCAGCTCGCCGCTCGCGTCGTGGAGGACGGCGGCTCGGTGCCGGTCGTCGGCGCCGACGTGTATCTGCGAGGCAGCGCACCCGAGACGGCGCGCGTCCGCGGCGACAAGAGGACGGATGACTTCGGCGCGGTCGCGCTCACCGGTATCGAGCCGGGCGAGATCGTGCTGATCGTCTACAAATCCGGCTACGAGATGTATCGCGAGAAGATCGCGTACTCCTCACCGATCACCAACAAAACGATCACGCTGCGCAAGAACGGCGGCGTGGAAGTGCGAGTGAAGACCGGTAGCCGGCGCTTTCCGATCGGCTTCACGATCACCCAAAGCTTTCCCAGCAACGACAACTTGATCGACATCTGGGTGCCGCTGGACCGCGAGCGGGTCGGGCACGTGCCGAGCGCCCTCGCCGGCACCACGTTCCAGATCGGGCGCTTCAGCGGCCAGCCGCTGGTCTACGAAGATTGGGATGGTCAGCCGTTCGAGCTGCCGTGACGCCGCGATTCGTCAGTGCGTGGCGACGTGCAGGCGCAGGCCCTGATCAAAGCTAACGGCTGCGGCGTACTCGAAGTGCAGCACTCTGCGCGAGGCAGTCATGGTGACCTTCGATGACGCGGGAATGATCGCGAATCCTGGGTCGATCACATGAGGCGCTCCGCTCCCGCTCGATGGATGTAGACTGCCGCAACGATGAGTCACGACAGAATACCCGATGTCCGCGATGGTCTGACCCGCGAGCAGCGCGTCGTGCTCTACGTGCTGAGCCAACTGCAGAAGGAACGCGGCGACCACAATGTGCCGACGCCGATGCTGTGGGGCCGCGTCTGCGAGCACTTCTACATCAGTCCTGAGCGGCTCTCCGAGATGCTTGCGCAACTCGGAGCCCGCAAGAGCTAGTGGATGTGGAGGACGTTCGGCTCTCGAACCTGATCGCCGCCTGTTCCCGTCTTCGCCTCGCGCTGGATGGCGTCGATCATCGGCTGCAGCCGTGCGCTATCCAGCTGCTCGATGACATCATCGACCAGCATCGCAGCGAGATGCGCCGCTTCCGCGTACGTCACCGTGTCTTCGCCTTCGGCGTAGAGCAGCACCTCGTACAAGCAATGCAGCACGCTATGCGCTTGCAGCAGCTTGCGACGCTGCACTTCGAGAAATCGTTCGAGCTGCGTGGGCGTGCGCTGCGAAGTTTCCAGTGGACCGTTCTGCTTCTTCGACGTGTCATCCGTGTTGGCCATGATCGAAACCCTCCTTGAGGTGAGCGCGAGCGATCCTACTCGAAGATCACGCTCCTGTACATCCGTACAGAAAAAGTCATGCCCCGGGGGATCGGTCGATTCGTTTCAGCTGCTCGCGGAAACGCCGCGCGTTCTCGACGTAGTGGATCGCGCCGTGCTGCATCTCCGCGATTTGCTCGGCGCTCAGCTCGCGCACGACCCTCGCAGGCGTACCGACGATCAGCGTGCCATCAGGAAAATTCTTGCCCTCCGTCAGGACGCTGCCCGCTCCGACGATGCAGTTGCGACCGATCCGCGCTGCGTTGAGGATCACGGCGCGACTGCCGATCAAGGCGCCGTCGCCGACCGTGCAACCGTGAAGCATCACGAGATGGCCGACCGTGACATTCTCGCCAATCGTCAGCGGGATGCCTGAATCGGCACGCAACACGGAGTTGTCCTGGATGTTGGTGTTACGCCCGATGCGAATGTCTTCGACGTCACCGCGCACCACGGCGCCGAACCAGACGCTGGAATTTTCGGCCATCGCGACCCTGCCGATTACCTTGGCGCTCTTCGCGATCCAGGCAGTCTCGTGAATTCGCGGCACGTGCTGGCCGAGGCTGTAGATACCCATGAGTCGCTCCTGTTCCCCAACAATTGAGTTCTCAGGCTGACGACTCTAGCGCGGCAGTTTTGCAGTCGAGAGTCAGGTGAGCGGATTCAATGACCGTACACCCGTCGTCTGGTAGTGAGAGACGTTACAGGTCACGACCACCAGATCGTGAATCAAGGCCGTCGCGGCGATCTGCTTGTCCAGGGGATTCTCCGCGTTGGGGGCTCGAAGCCGACCCCACACGTGTGCTGCATCCTGATCGAATGGCAGGATGGCCTGGCCAAAGTCGGCCGACACGCGGTCGAGCCATCGCTCGAGACGCGTTGCCTGAGGTGCGTCGCCGCGGCAGCGAATAGCTTCGACACCTTGGCGCAGCTCACCTATGGTGACCACTGAAAGATAGACCGCTGCTCCTTCCTGAGCGGCGTTGCGGAAGAAGGCCCTGACACCGGCGTTAGCCTTCTCGCCTTTCCGCACTTCACTGATAACGTCCGTGTCGACGAGGTACATGTCTACCCTCGTCGATCCGACTGCTTCCGAGCGAAGTCCTCGTCCTTGCCGACATTCGGCATTGAGGCCGCAATGGAAACTCTAATCAACGCGCTTCAATGGCCAGCCATGATCGCCACGCTGACCGCCGCGTGGCTGGTCGCCTCTCAATCGAGTCGCAAGCGCACGGTGGGATTCTGCTGTTTCATCGCCAGCAACGTTCTGTGGATCACGTGGGCGGTGCACGACCATGCGTACGCGCTCATCGCACTCCAGGTCGGTTTGTTCGCGCTGAACGTGCGCGGCGTGAAGAAGAACGAGCCCGTGACTTGAACTTGGCTTCTGGTCGAAAGCGGCCAAGGCCCTTTCGACGACGCCGTCAAAAGGCGCGACCTTTGCCGGCTACCGCAGCTGGCTGTCTTTGCTGCCGCGTCGGTTATAGCCGCTGAAGGCCTCTGCTTCGCGGTCTGCGGCTTCCTGGCAGGCGACACACAGGCGCACGCCGGGGATGGCCTTGCGGCGCGCCTCGGGGATGGACGCGCCGCATTCCTCGCAACGCTCCAGTCCGGGACCGGTGGCCAGGCGGCTTTGCGCCCGGCTCACGCCGTCCTTCACCGTTGCGTCGATCTGATCCTGTACTGCGCCGTCGCCGGCCCAACCTGTCGCCATGGCGGCGACTATACCGACTCCGGACCTACTCCGGCAGCACGACGCCCGAGCCGCCCATTTCCTTCGGCATATCCTTCATCTTGGGCTTGCCGTCCTTGATGCGCAGCACGGTCTCCTGGTAGTTGACGTGCAGCGCGGGCTCGAACTTCAGTTGCGGAATCATCGCCGCGTAGATGTCCACGAGCTGCATCGGCGGATGATCCGTGAACAGGTGGCCGCCGCACTTCGTGCACCACTTGCGGTAGCTGACCGGCGTCTTGTTGTAGGTGCCGATGCTGGCGGCGCCCTTGGTAACACGCAGCGATTGCGGGTTCCACAACGTGAACGCGTTGACAGGGCCCGCCGACCAATGGCGGCAGGATTCGCAATGGCAATAGCCCATTGCAGCGGGCGCGCCCGTGACTTCGAACTCGACCTCACCGCAGAAACAGCGGCCGGTGTAGCGTGCGTTGGTCATGACTTCTCTCACTTCTCCAAAGGCATACAGTGTACGGCCAAAGACCGTCGTGACGTGATTATGTTCCCGCTGGGGAGACGCGTCGCCCTGACGAAAGTCACTTGTCTCCACCATCGGCACAGAAGCCCCGGGAAACCGCATGAACAGTTTCGAGATCAAGTCGATCGGCAAGGTGTCGTCGAGTCTCAAGTCGCTGGAGGCAGCCCCGCGACAGGCTGACGAAGGTGCGCCCGAAGCGTGGCTGGTGTTCGAGCCCGCAGCCGTCGAGGGACTTCGCAACATACGGCCGGGCGACGAGCTGGTACTGATCACGTGGCTCGATCGTGCGCGGCGCGATGTGCTCAGCGTGCATCCGCGTGGCGAAGTTTCGCGTCCGGCCGAAGGTGTGTTCAGCACGCGCTCGCCGCATCGTCCGAATCCGCTCGGTCTGCACGACGTGACGGTGACAGCCATCGAAGGCGGACGTGTGCGCGTGCGCGGACTGGAAGCGATCGACGGCACACCGATCATCGACCTCAAGCCGGTGCTCAGCCCAGATGTCGCACATCGTTGAGAATGGCTATATTCCAGGGATGATGCGAGCACGCTCCAAGATCGCACGACTGCTGCTGCTAGTCGCGACACTGCTTCCGGTCGCGACCGCCCTCGCTGCAGAACAGACCTTCACGCCGCGTCTGCAAACTCCGCGCGTCGCGCCGCTAGGCAAAGAGAATCGCACGCCCGAGCAGGAGGCGATGCTCGCAAGTCGTCCCGACTTCAACATCTACAGGACGCTCGCTCATCATCCCGATCTGTACAACCGTTGGAGCCCGCTCGGTCGCTTCATCCTCGAGGGCTCCAGCCTGCCGCCGCGCGAGCGCGAGATGGTGATGTTGCGCATGGGCTGGCTGTGCCAGTCCGAATACGAATGGGCCCAGCATGCTCGCATCGCCAAGGCTCAGGCCGGTCTGACGAGCCAGGACGTTCATCGCATCGCTGCAGGTCCTGCGGCCGCCGGCTGGTCCGACTTCGAGCGCACACTGCTGCACATGGTCGATGAGCTGCGCTACGACACGATGATCAGCGACGCAACGTGGCAGGCGTTGCGAGCGAAGTACTCGGTGCAGCAGGTAATCGAAGCGCTGTACACGGCCGCGCAGTATCAACTGGTCTCGATGGCGCTCAACAGTCTCGGCGTACAGCTCGATCCGGGGCTCGAGGATCGCTTGCCGAAGGACGTGACACTGCCGGCGCTCGCGACACAGCCGAAATCCCTGCGCTTGAAGCAACCGCGCGTGCCGCCGCTCGCCGAGTCCGAGTGGACGAACGAGCAGCGCAAGCTGATCGCCGAGCAGAAGATCACTGGACCGGTGATCAATCTCTACGCAACGATGCTGAATCATCCGGTGTTGTACGGTCCGCGATACAAGTTCGGCAGCTATCTGCAGCGCGATTCGCTGCTGCCGCCGAAGACACGCGAGCTGCTGATCATGCGAACCGCTGCGCTGACCGGAGCGGAATACGAATGGGGACATCACGTCGAGTCCGCGCAGCAGGCTGGTTTTTCCGCGGACGAGATTCGCCGGATCAAGAGCGGTCCCGATGCGCAGGGCTGGAGCGAGGAACATGCAGCGGTGCTGCGTGCCGCGGACGAACTGCGTCGCGAAGCGTTCGTGAGCGATCGAACCTGGGCGACGCTCACCAAGTACTACGACACGAAGCGGCTGATCGAGATCGTCTACACCAGCGGCGGCTACACGATGACCGCGCTCGCCATCAACAGTCTCGGCATCCAGCTCGAACCTGGCTATCCGCGATTCCCATGAGATTCCACGCCGGCCTGATGCTCGCAGGCCGGCTCGGCAACACCTAGCTCGAACGCACAGATGGCATCGCAAAACGCAGCGCCTCACGCGGAGTACAGCCGGCGATTGGAAGCGCGCCAGGAACTCGTCGCGCAACTCGATCGCGCCTCCGAACGCGTTTCTTATGTGCGCATCGCGCTGGCGATTCTGTCCGTCGCAGCGATCTGGCTCGGTAACTACTGGTGGCTGCTGCCGGCAGTGCTGTTCATCGTCGCAGTGATCTATCACTCGCGCGTGCGCCAGGCGCGAGCAAGCGCGGATCGCGCGGCCGCTCACTATCGAGCAGGCATTGCACGCATCGAAGATCGCTGGAGTGGACAGGGCAATCCCGGCACGCGCTTCGACGATCCGCATCATGTCTATGCCGCGGATCTCGATCTGTTCGGGCCGGGCAACCTGTTCGAGCTGCTGTCAATCGCGCGCACGCGGATGGGCGAGAACGCACTCGCGAGCTGGCTGGTCGCTCCGGCTCCGGTCGCAACCGTTCTGGAACGACAGCAAAGCGTCGGGGAGTTACGCGAGCGAGTGGATCTGCGCGAGGACCTCGCGGTGCTCGGCGAGAACGCCGGCGTGGGCGTGCAGCCGGAGGAACTCGTGCGCTGGGCGGAGTCGCCCAATCAACTTCGTGTCGGCTGGGTGTTGCCGGTCGCGCTCGTGTTGCCGCTGCTGCTCATCGCGACGCTCGTAATCTGGAGCACGACGGGAGTTGCGGCGCCGCTCATCGTAGTGCTCGGGCTGGAATTCGGCGTCGTGCGGCTGCTGCGCAAGCAGCTGCGCGATCTTTTCGGCAGCACGGAACAGGCGTTCGACAATCTCAAGCTGCTGGCGAATCTGACTGAGCGACTCGAACGAGAGCCGGCGGAGCAAACCTTGTCGAAGCGGCTGCTCGGTCAGTTGTCGTCGGAGGGCATCCGGGCGTCGCAAGCGATCTCGCGGCTCGGCACGGTCGTGCAGTTCATCGAGTCGCGACGCAATATCATCATCGGGCTGTTGGATCTGCCGCTGCTCTACAGCGTGCACGCTGCTCTGGCGGCGGAACGCTGGCGCCGCCATCACGGCCATGCTGTGCGTGTCTGGTTGCAGACCATCGGCGATCTCGAGGCACTGATTTCGCTGTCCGGCTACAGCTACGAGCATCCGGCCGACCCGTTCCCCGAACTGATCGAGGGCGAGGCAATATTCGCGGCGACTTCGATCGGGCATCCGTTGCTGCCGAGCGCGACTTGCGTACGTAACGACGTCGCGATCGCAGGCGAGACGCGAGTGCTGTTGATCAGCGGCTCGAACATGTCAGGCAAGAGCACACTGCTGCGCACTGTTGGCATCAACACCGTGCTAGCGATGGCCGGCGCACCGGTGCGAGCTCAGCGATTGAGTTTGTCGCCCCTGCAGGTGGGCGCGAACATCCGCATCAACGACTCGCTGCACGAAGGCAGCTCGCGCTTCTACGCGGAGATCACGCGCCTACGACATCTCAATGAGCTCGCGGCGGGCACGCCGGCGCTGTTGTTCCTGCTCGACGAAGTCCTGCAAGGGACGAACTCGCGGGATCGATTCGTCGGTGCGCAGGGCGTCATCCGTGCGCTGCTCGGGCGCGGCTCGATCGGCCTCGTCACCACTCATGATCTCGCGCTCACCGAAATCGACGTCGCCGCGCGCGGCCGTCTGCGCAACCTGCATTTCCAGGATGAGCTGCGCGACGGCCGCATGAAGTTCGACTTCAAGCTGCACGAAGGTATCGTCACGAAGAGCAACGGCCTCGAGCTGATGCGCTCCATCGGCCTCGACGTCTGATCACTCCGCCGGCAACGCGATCGATGCCTGGCCGAATACGTAGCGCCAGCCCTTCGGCGTGCGGACATAGGTATCGCTGAACCAGAGGCGACGCTCGAAGGATTTGCCTTCGGCGACGTACTTCAGCCACAGACGAGCAGTGACGACGGCCGTGTGGTCACCCCACAGCCGCACTGTCTGCGTACCCGGATCTTCGTCCTGACGCTCGTAATCGATGTGACGCGAGCGGGCCGACTCCAGCAGATCGCCCCGCGTATAGGTCTTGCCGGTGCCCAGGACCAGCACGAAATCCTCATGAAGGATCTGCGCCATGGTCTCAGCGTCGTTGCGCTTCACGGCGTCCTGGTACTTGACATCAATAGCCGCAACTTCCGCCCGATCCTGCTGCGGCGAGGCAACGCTCGCGGAGCTTCCAACCAACAACGCCGCGGCAGTCACCGCGGCACCCACCGTCGATGCATTCATGCAAACCTAACTCCAAGGAGAAAACCCCGCGAATCCTAGCCGCCCAGGACCACCCGTAACTTGGAGAAAGTTGCGGTGCCGGGGGAAGAAAGCGGCCTATAACTCAGCACTGCAACAATTGCGACGCACGGACGGGAGTCATGCTGCGGTGCTGAGTTATGACTCGTTTTCTTCCCCCGGCACCCGTCCTACTTGCGGCGCTTGATGCGGACGTCGTCGGCAACCGTGGCGCTCGGAAACACGATGACTTCGTCGCCTTCGGCGATGCCGGAGGTCACCGCACGGAAGTGCGGATCGGCCTGGGCCACCTGCACTGCCGTAAGCTTCGCCCGGCCAGCGACGACCTTGTAGAGCGCCCAACCGCTGCCCTGCCGGAACAGCGCACCGAGCGGCACGCGGATGGCGTTCTTCGCTTCGCCCACGACGACACGAACATCGACGCGGAAATCGTGCGCCTACAGCGATTCCGGCGACGGCTCCTTGAACTGCAGAATCACGTTCGTACGTTGCTCTTCGACGCCGAGCGCAGAGATCTTCGTGTGGGCGACGGGCTCGACGCGATCGACAACCGCCGGCACCGGCACGCCGCCCCAGTTTTCGATCTGCGCGGGCGCGCCAGACTGCATTTTCACGGCATCCTGCGACAGGAATTCCGCGATGACCTCGACATGCCGCGGATCGCCGACCTCGACGATCGGTGTGCCGATCTGGATGACAGCCTCGCTCTCCTGCGGCCGCCGCAACACCCGCCCCGCACTCGGGCTCGTCACGTTGACGATGCCTTTCTCCATCCGCGATGGATCCAGCAACGCGCTGCGTGCCCGATCGACCTCTGCACGAGCCGCATCTCGCGATGCCCGGGCTGCATTCAGGCGAGCTTCGCTCTGATCCGCCGCGGCCTTGGAAATCAAATTCGCCCCGACCAGTTCCGTATTGCGCTTGTGCTCACGCTCAGCCAGATCGAGATCAGCTTGCGCGGAGCGCAACTGAGCCTGCGTTGCCGTAACCACAGCGCGCGCCTGCAAGTCGCTGCGCGTATCCAGAAACCCCGCCGCCGCTCGCGACATGTGCGCCAGGACTGCGCCCGCTGCAACCACATCGCCCGGCTCTACTTCGACGCGCAACACCCGCCCGGTGATCGGCGCACTGACGACATAGATGTCGTGCATGCGCGTGCGCCCCTCGTCGACGACTTCGACTCGCACGTCACCGCGATCCGCCTTGGCAAGATCCGCCTCGACCGCGTCGGGCAGCATCGACAGTCCGATCGCGATGAGGACCACCGCCGCGGCAACGATCCAGAATATGCGCACCCGGCGCGAACGCCGCTGAAGCTCTTCATTCGCCATTCTTATTCTCTCGACTTGAGCACACCGACGAGATCCAGGCGATCGACTCCGCGCCGCACCGCCAGCGCCGCGCCGACGACGGCGGCAGCGACGAACAGTGCGGACTTGCCGTAAGCCTGGGACTCGGTGATGTACGGAAACACGAACATCTCGGTCTGAAACTGCGCCATGAGCCAGCGCGACAACAACGTGCCGAGAATGGCACCCGCCGGCAGCGCAATCAGCAGCAGCACGCCGATCTCGGCCAACAGCACATACGAAACCTCGCGCCTGCTGAAGCCCAGCACTCGCAGCGTCGCCAGATCCCGCTCCTGTTCAGCGAATGTGACGCGCGCAGCCGAGTAGGCAACTCCGGCCGCCATGAGACAGGAGAAGGTCACGAACATGTACGCGAAGAAGCCGCTGCCTTCGTTGAACAGCTTGCGCATCGAAGCCGAGGCGTTGTCGAGGAACGATACACCGGCAATCATCGGCAGTTCCTTCACTTTGCGACTGAGAGCGTCGCGCTCGGCACGATCCATGAGCACGTACGCTGCGCTCACTCGCCCCGGCTCGCGCAAAGCACGACCGAGCGCATCGATCTGCATATAGGCGGCGCCGGCAAGATACGGTTTGACGACCGCAACGACCGTCAGATCCGCATGCGCACGATGACCGTCGGTTGCCTGCACGCTCACCGTATCGCCGACCTTCACGCCGAGCTTGCCCGCGAGGTTCTGCGACAGCGTGATGCCATCCTCGCGCAGAGCGACCGCCTCCATGTCCTGATCGAGCAGACGATACAAGTAGGCGCCCTCGGGCAGCCCCATCAACGTATCGCGGCGCTTGCGACTGCCGGCGGTCAGAATCACTTCGGTCGCACGCAGCGGCTCAACGGTCTGAACGCCAGGCAACCGCCCGACCTCCGCCAGGATCTTGTCGTCAGCGGTCTCCGCGAACGTCAGCGTCGCGTCCATCCGCTGCGCCACACCAAACGTCACATCGACGATGTGATTCATCGAGATCGGAAAGTGCTGTGACGTGATGAGCAGCGCGAGCGCCAGCATCAGGCCGATGACTGTCGTGGCCGAGCGGCGTGGGAAACGGGCGATGCGGCGCGCGACCATGCGCGACTTGCCATCCAGGCTGCGGGCTGCGTTTTCGATGCCCTGACCCAGGCGGCTG
>Ga0070675_100002800_pt1 | contig 13136 bp, 10 predicted proteins | sample KBSM43metaG_FD_65343 | JGI IMG/M metagenome (GOLD analysis project Ga0070675, IMG submission 65343) | Miscanthus rhizosphere microbial communities from Kellogg Biological Station, Michigan, USA - KBS M4-3 metaG | ecosystem: Host-associated > Plants > Roots > Rhizosphere > Soil ...
GAGCCACTGCGCGGCGAAGTTGGTGACGAGCGCCGACGACCGGCTGTCGGCGAGCATGCGCCGCACCTGCCGCTCGAGCACGGCGGGCTGCTGGAGCCGGCCGGCGATGGCGGCGTCGAGCAATTCGTCGTCGGGGATGCTGCTCCAGAGGAAGAACGACAGCCGCGAGGCGAGTTCGAGGTCGGAGATCGAGTACGGGGCAGGGGGGTCTGAAGACCCCCCTCTACGTACGGATGGTCGCTCGATCCGGAACAGGAACTGCGAGCTGACCAGCATCCGCTCGAGCGCTTTCTGAATGCCCAGATCGAAGCTGCCCGCCGCGCGCCCCTGCTGAAAGAACGGCAGCAGGTCGCGCAGGTCCACGTCGGTCACCGGGCGGCGATACGCGCGACGCGCGAGCGACGACAGGATCTTCGTGGCGCAGGGGACTTCGTCGGCGGGTCCCGACGGCGTGCAGATGAAGACGCGCCGCCGGCTTGGTGAATCGCCCGGCGTGCTGGCGCCGTGCGGTCCGCTGATCGTCACCGCGGCAATCGCCGGCTGCGTGCCGCGGCTGCGCGTGCGCTGTCGCAGCGTGGCCTCGTCGCGCGCTTCGGTGCGCTGCAGAAACGCCACGCCGACGAGCCGCGGCCCGGCCTTGATCGTCAGCGGGAACTCGAGCCGCGGCTCCGGCGCACCGCCGCCTCGCCCGCCGCGGCCGCGGCCTCCCGGCGGCGCGCCCCCAATCGCTTCGAGCTTCACGCGCTCGCCGTCCACGGTGATTTCGAGCTGCTGCGGCTCGCGCGGCGCACCACCGGCCAGCTCCACCTTCACCGTGTAGCTGCCGTCCACCGGAAAATCGCTCTTCACCGCCAGCCCGCCGCGCGTCCCGAACGGGAGCTCGTCCACGCGCTCGTCCTGCGGATGCTCGGGATCGAGCGGATGGATGTTCACCAGCACCGGCAGCGTGGTGTCGCCGATGGCGACGCGGCTGACCTTCTGCGCCGCATCGAGGTAGCGCTCCATGGCGCTCGGCGAGACGAACAGCAGATCGGCAATGGTGTCGAACCCGCTGCTGATGTTGTCGGCCGGCAGCAGGTAGTCGATGCTCAGCTCCTTCGGCAGGTCGCCCAGCGCGAGCAGGTCGCGCACCGCGTTGCGATACTCGGTGCGGCTCAGGCGATGCGCGAGCGGGAGCGTTCCCACCTTCGGCCGCGCGGCCGCCGCGCGGTCGATCGTCGATTCGATGGCCGAGGCCAGCGCGTCGTAGGTGGCCTCGTCCGGACGGGGCGCGCCGGCCGGCGGCATGGCGCTCGTCCGCAGCTTCTTGACCACCTTCTCCCAGCTGTCGGCGTGATCGCCGGCGAGGGCGAGCTGCGCGGGATCGATGACGAACCCCGCCGTCTTCAGCCGCTCGTTGTGGCAGGTGACGCAGTAGCGCGTGAGGACGGCTTCCGGATTCGCCGGTGGCGCGGCCGCGCGCGGCGCAGCCGTCTGGGCACGCAGCCCGGGAGCCACGAGGGAGCCCAGTACGATCGCGCCACCCAGCACGCCAAGTCTCGCGACGTTCATTCGCACCGTGACAGGGTTATAGGGGATCCGGCGGCCTGGATACAACCGCTACTGAACCCGAGCGCCGCGCAGGCTGAAGCTCGAATCGAGCTGCTCGGTCTGGCTGTAGACGAAGGCCCGCAGGTACGACGTTTCGCCACCCGTCAGCGATCCGGTGAAGTACAGGTCGCCCCCGGCGTAGACGTCGCTGGTCGGCTGGCTGCACAGGAATCCCACGCTCGAATCAGAGGCAAACCAGTACTTCGTTCCGCCGGCCAGCGTCACCGCGGGGTCGAACACGTATTCGCCACCCTCGATCCCGGTGGAACGCGCCACGAGCCCTGGCGCCGTGCTCACGCTCGTGATCGGACCCAGGTATTCCCGGTCGATGACGTACACCGATCCCGTGAGCGGAGGCGCCCCGGGAAACGGAGTCCACCGGAATCGGATGTGATTGAACGCTCCGCCAGGCGGGAGCGTGATTGATTGAGCCAGCAGTGCCGGCCCGGCCTGCGCGGGGTTGGAAAAGGCCAGCTCCGCGACTGTCTGAAGCACTACCGGAGTGGGCGCGGTGGGCTTCTCACCGCAGCCCAGGGCCAGGCAGGCCACGGCGGTCAACAAGATGGTTCGGGACAACATCGTCAGGCAGGCGGCAGTAAGATACATCGCGCCCGGAGGAACTCGATGCATCTGGCTACGCGTTGTGTCGTCGTGTGCACCCTGAGCGGGCTCGTCGCCGCCGCGGCACCAGCCCTGGCCCAATCTCCAGCCGATCTGATCGACGCCACCAAGCGTCAGGACGTGTCCGCCGTCAGGACGCTGCTGGCCAAGAAGGTGGACGTGAACGGCAAGGCCGCCGACGGTTCCACCGCGCTCCACTGGGCGGCGCAGCGCAACAACCCGCAGCTCGTGGATCTGCTCGTCCGCGCCGGCGCGAACGCCAAGGCCTCCACGCGCTACAACGTGCCGCCGCTGTATCTCGCCGCGCTCAACGGCAACGCGCAGGTGATGGAACGGCTGCTCGCCGCCGGTGCGGACGCGAACGCCACGGTGTACGACGGGCAGACGATGCTGATGACGGCGGCGCTCTCGGGTCGCCCGGAGGCGGTCAAGCTGCTGCTGCAGCGGGGCGCCAAGGTCGACGCGGTCGAACCCTCCCGCGGCCAGACGGCGCTGATGTGGGCCGCCTCGGAGGGGAACACCGACGCCGCGGCGGTGCTGCTCGAAGCCGGTGCAGGCGTCACGAACAAGTCCACTGGCGGCTTCACGCCGCTGCTCTTCGCCGTCCGCAACGCGCATCTCGATACCGCGAAACTGCTGCTCAACCGCGGGGCCAACGTCAACGACGTGGCGCCGGACGGATCGAGCGCGCTCGGCATGGCCACGGTCAACGCCTACTACGAAGTGGCGTCGATGCTGCTCGATCACGGCGCCAACCCGAACCTGCCCGATCCGCGCGGGTCGCCGCTACACACCGTCGCGTGGCTGCGCAAGCCCGGCGCCGACGGCGCCGCCGGCGTGGGCAACACGCCGCAGGGCACGCCACCGCAGACCGGCGAGGTCACGCCGATGCAGCTGGCGAAGAAGCTGCTCGAGAAGGGCGCCAACCCGAACGTGCGCATCGAGTGGAAGGAGCCGACCTTCGGCAAGGAAGGCGGCACCGCGCGCAACCCGCCGAACGTGAAGCTCGGACGGCATCTTCTCAGCTACATCGGCGCCACGCCGTTCTACGTCGCAGCCAAGAACGGCGACGCGCCGCTGATGCGCCTGCTCGCCGATCACGGCGCCAACCCGACGACGGCCACCAAGGCGGGCATCACGCCGCTGATGGTGGCAGCCGGCCTCGACTACTGGGAGGGCGAGAGCCCGGGGCCGTTCACCGGCGTCACCGAGGCCGAGCGGCTCGACGCGGTGAAGCTGGCGATCGAGCTCGGCAACGACGTCAACGCCCACGCCGTCTTCGGCAGCTACCGGATGGACGGCGAGGTCGAGTACACGCTGCTGTACTACCCGCACAACATCGACGACCTGCTGGAGCTGGGCGTCGGCGATCCGCGCTGGAGCGGCAGCACGCCGCTCATCGGCGCGGTGATGTCGGGCCAGCCGTCGATCGTGCAGTACCTGCTGGATCACGGGGCCCGCCCCGACGAGCGAACCGTACTCGGATGGACGCCGCTGCGCGTCGCTCAGGGCGTGTTCTGCTGCAACGCCAAGAAGGAGTTTCCGCCCGCCGAAGCGATCTTGAAGAAGGCGCTTGCCGCGACGCCCGCGCAGGCGCCGGCCGCGCAGGCGCCCGCCGCGGCTGGCGGCGTCGTCTACGTCGAGCGCGACAAGACGGCCGATCTCTTCGTGAAGGGCGGCGCGCTCGGGTCCGGGCCCGACTACTCGGCCAACATCGCGCGGCGCACGGGACCGGGACAGGTCGAAGTGCACGACAAGGAGACCGACATCTTCTACGTGGTGGACGGCTCGGCGACCTTCGTCACCGGTGGAAAGATGATTGGCGGCAAGCTCACCCGTCCGAATCAGTGGCTGGGCACCTCGATCGAGGGCGGCGAGACGCGCCAGTTGAAGAAGGGCGACTTCATCGTCATCCCCGCCGGCATCCCGCACTGGTTCAAAGAGGTGCCGCAGTCGGTGAACTACTACGTCGTGAAGTCGATCAGACCGTAGACGGGCCGCCTGAAGGCGGCCCCTACGACGGCCCGCAACTACGTACGGCGGCGGGCGCGCGGACCCGCCACCGGCGGGCTGGGCTGCGGCAGCGTCGGATCCTCCCGGAACACCTCGGCGAGCTGCTCGCGCAGCCAGCGGCTGCGCGCCTCGTTGTCGAAGCGCCGGTGCCAGTGGAACTTGAGGTCGAAGGTCGGCGCCTCGAAAGGCGGCGGCACGCCGACGAGCGACGGCGACATGCACGCGAAGTGCAGCGCCACCGAATGCGGGATGGTGGCGATCAGGTTCGAGCGCGACACCAGGAACGGCACGCTCAGGAAGTGCGGCGACATCAGCGCGACGTTGCGCTTGATGCGCCGCCGCTCGAGAAACCGCTCCAGCACTTCCTGGCTGCGCCCCTCGGCGCTCACCACCAGGTGCTCGGCGGCGCTGAACGCCGACAGGGTCATCGGCTGGGACCGCAACGGATGATCGGCGCGCATCACGATCGACCAGTGCTGCGTCGACACGCGGCGCTGGCGCACCGTCTTGAGCGACAGCGCCGGGAAGAAGCCGACCGCCAGGTCCACTTCGCCTTTTTCGAGCTCGTGCGCGAGCTGCGCCGTCGGCACCGAGACGGAGCGGATGCTGCAGTGCGGCGCGCGGGCGCGCAGCGCCGCCAGCACGCGCGGCAGGAACGCCATCTCGCCGACATCCGACAGCGCCAGCGTCCAGGTGCGCGTGCTCGACGCCGCGTCGAACGTCTCGCCGCGGAGCAGGTCCTCCTGCAGCCGGCCGAGAAGCGGACGCGCCAGCTTGACGATGGCGTGCGCGCGCGGCGTCGGCGTCACGCCGCTCGGCACGCGGATGAACAGCGGGTCGTCGAACGCGATGCGCATGCGCTTGAGCGCCATGCTGACAGCAGGCTGGCTCATGCCGAGCAGCCGCGCGGCGCGGCTGACGCTCAGCTCGTCGTACAGGGCAAACGCAATCGGGAGCAGGTTGAGGTCGGGGCTCTTCATCGTCGAGAGTCGGGTCAGTGCCCGATGTGAATCTGGCCGCTGCGGCTGGCGAGGCGCACGGTCGGACCGCCGCCGCGCACCGCACCAGACACGCGACCTTTGGCGGCGGAGCCGTCCACCGTAAGGCCCTTGATGTGGACGTCGCTCGTGCTGCTCGTCGCCTCGAGCGTGAACTTCGCGGACGGTTCGAAGGCGGCGGCGATCACGCTCGAGCCGGTCGTCACGTCCCACCCGGCGGTAGGCGCGCCGCCGAGCTCGACGCGCCCGGACTGGGTGCGCACCATCGTGCGGCCCGACAACCCTTCGAGCTGGATGGCGCTCGATCCGGTCTCGACATCAGCGGAACCGGCCCCCGTAAACGACGCGCGGACCGCGCCGCTCTGCGTGCGGGCTTCCAGCGGACCGCTGAGCGCGCGCAGCGTGATGGCACTGCTCTGCGTGACCACCCGCAGGCCGCCGGCGGCTCGATCGACGTTCACGTCGCCTGAGCCGGTCTTCACCTCGGTCTTGCCCTCGAGGCGGCTGAGGCTGATGGCCGACGACTCGGTGGTGACGGTCACCGGCGCTTTCGCGCCGTCGACGGTCACCGCGCCCGAGTCGGTGCCGATGATGATGGTGGTGTCGCGCGGCACCCGCACCTGGTAGCTCACCGTCAGCGCCCGCAGCTCGTCGGCGTTGGCCGGCGGGCGCAGGCGAACGATGTTGCCGGCCACCTCGATCGGCGGCCGATCGGCCACCCGCTTCGCGAGCACGAGCGGGTCGGCCCCGGTGAACCCTGCGGAGACGCGAACGGTGACGGTGCCATCGACACGGATCTGCCGGGCTTCGTGGGTCGTCACGTCGATGCGCCCGCGAATGGTGGTGACGTCGAGCGTGGCGCCCGGCATCACGTCGATGGCGCGTTCGAAGGGCAGCCGCTGCGCCACCGCAGGGGACGCGCCCGCAACCCACACGGCAATGGCTAGCGCGGCGGGACAAAGGCGGCTTGAAAGCACGCCCAAGTCTAGTCCCGGGGCGGTCATCTGGGGAGTATCATCCGGCACACCATGCGCGGTCTCGAACCGCATCCCGCACTGGTCCGCATCACGCATTGGATCAATGCGGTCAGTTTTGCGGCGCTCCTCGTCAGCGGCGTGGCCATCCTGCTGGCGCACCCGCGCCTCTACTGGGGCGAAACCGGCGCCTACGGTGCGCCCTCCCTGATCGACCTGCCGTTGCCGCTCGTCCTCACCGGGCAGTCGGGCTGGGGCCGCTCCCTGCACTTCCTGTCCGCCTGGGTGTGCGTCATCGCCGGCGCCGCCTACCTGCTGGCCGGACTTCTCTCGGGCCGCCTGCGGCGCGAGCTGCTGCCGGCGCGCAGCGATTGGCGTGACGCCGCGGCGCATCTGCGCCCGCGGCGGCCGGCCGGGGACGGGGACCTTTCCTACAACCCGGCTCAGCGACTGGCGTATTTCGCGGTGGTGATACTGCTGGTCCCGGCCATGATCTGGACCGGCCTCGCCATGTCGCCGGCCGTCACCGCGGTGGCGCCGTTTCTCGTGAACCTGCTGGGTGGCCAGCAGACGGCGCGCACGCTCCACTTCGCGATGGCGTGCGCGCTGGTGATCTTTCTGGCCGGCCACGTAGCGATGGTCGTGCTGTCGGGATTCCGCGTCCGCATGCGCGGCATGATCACAGGGCGGCGCGCGATGGGCGCCGGACGCGCATGATCTCCCGCCGCCGTCTCATCACCACCGGCCTCACCGCCGTCGCCGGCGCATCGGGACTCGCGGTCGCCGCACGCCTGGCCGCGCAGTACGGGCTCATCCCGCCCGATCATGGCGGCCTCTACGGCGCCGGCGAAACGCTGACCTACGCGGCGCATCGCCTGCTCACGCTGCACCAGCCGATGGCACGCGAGTTCGGCCGCGATCAGATCTCGCGCGTGGCGCCCGTCAACGGCGACCCTCCCGAGAGCGACGACTACCAGCGGCTCCTGCGGGGCAACTTCGAGGAGTGGCGCCTCGAGGTGGACGGACTGGTCGCGCGGCCCTCGTCGTTCAGCCTCGCGGAGTTGAAGCGCATGCCGATGCGTTCCCACATCACGCACCAGGCGTGCGAGGAGGGATGGTCGTTCATTGCCGAGTGGACGGGCGTGGCGCTCTCCGAGATCCTGGCGCGTGTCGGTCTGAGCCCACGCGCGAAGTTCGTCGTGCTCTACCCCTTCGACGACTTCTGGGACAGCATCGACCTGGCCGATGCGCTGCATCCGCAGACCCTGGTGGCCTACGGCATGAACGGGCGCGAGCTCCCCGCCGGCCACGGTGCGCCGGTCCGCCTGCGCGTCACGCGGCAGCTCGGGTACAAGAGCGTGAAGTATCTGTCGCGCCTGACCGCGGTCGAGACGCTGGCCGAGGTGGGCGACGGGCAGGGCGCGGGCGCGGTGGCCTTCGGCTATTCCTGGTACGCCGGGATCTGATCGCCTACCAGCTCAGCGCCCGGTCTTCGCGATGCCACGGTGAACGCCCGGCCGTCGTGTTCGACAGCGCCCGCCCCGGATTCAGGGCCAGCCGCAACGATGCGCGAGCGAAGCGGTTGCGCGTGCGGCGTTCCACCCACTTGACCAGGAACCGATCGAGCGCATCTTCCACCACGATCCAACCGAAGGCGCCCGCCGGCGTCACGACGTGATCGACCCAGCCGGTGGTCTTGGGATCCATGCCGACGTTGCCGATGGACGCCTCGCTGAGCGGACCGACCTCGAATTGCACGCTGTAGGCCGCCGCCCACGCCGTCGCGCGTCCGCGACTCGCCCAGTACCGCCGCGACAGGCTGATCTCGAGCGGCGCGCCCGGCTCGTGATCGAGCCAGATATACCCGGCCGCGGCGCCGTGGATGGGATGGCCGATGTAGTTCACCCACCACGCGTCGGTGTCGTTCCACTGCCCCGGCATCCGGACCGACTTCTGATAGTCGCTCCAGAACGGGCCGCCGAGCTCGTGGCGCGTCTTGTCTTGAAAGGCGATCCGCGTTCCGTGTTCGATGATGAGCAGCTTGACCGAGCCGCGGAAGGCGCCCAGAACGTCAGCCCCCTCGCGGTCGTCGTGGCTGCCCGCCGTCGCCGTCAGCCGCTCTTGCGCGCGGGCCGGGGCGATCCCCAGCGGGCTCGCAGCGATCAGGAAGCACACGCCAACGGATATGCCGAAACGGAACGCGACCGGCGCGGTGAATGTCACAAAGACCGTCACCGGCGGCGAGTGCAAACGCCATGCCTCGGAATCGAGGCTCGCCCCGTCGTCCGCCGCTAATCGCCTTTCATGATCGCCGCCGGATCAACGCGCGTGGCGCGCCAGGCCGGAATGGCGGTGGACAAGGCCGCGGTGACCAGGAGCATGGCGATCACCCCGGCGAAGGTGGGCGGGTCGAGCGGCTGCACGCCGAACAGCACGGTGTCGAGCACGCGCGACAGGAGCGACGCCAGCACCAGCCCGACAGCCGCACCGGCAGCCACGACACCCGCCGCGCTGCCGAGCACGAGCCGCAGCATGTCCGCGCGCGTGGCGCCGAGCGCCATGCGCACGCCGAACTCGCGGACGCGCTGCTGAATCGAATACGCCATCACGCCGAAGACACCCACCATCGCGAGCACGAGCGCGAGCCCGGCGAACGTCACCACCGCCACCGCGCGGAACCGGTGCCGCGACGTCGCCACGCGCGCCACGTCGTCGAGCGTCATCACGTCGGCGACGTTCACCAGCTGCGCCGTGTCCACGCGTCCGATCGCCGCCCGGACCGACGGCGCGAGCGCCTCGGCCGGACCCGCGGCGGGCCGCGCCAGCAGGAAGATGTCGTCGATCGCGTCCTGCCCGATCGGCACGTAGGTCTGGATCAACTCCTCGGTCTCGTCCGGACGCGCTTTCACCTGTCGCGCCACGCCCACGATCTGGCGGATCTGCGCGTTCTCGGACCCGGCCTGGAACAGGACCCGGACCCCGATGGGGTTTCGGCCCCGCAGGAACCGGCGCACGAAGGCTTCGTTGACGATGCACACCCGGACCGAACCGGGACCGTCGCGATCCGTAAAGGCCCGCCCGGCAACGATCGGCAGATCGACGGTCTGGAAATACGCAGGGCTCACGATCTGGTAGTCCGCGGTGGGACGGGAACGGGCGTTCACCGGGGGATCGCCGATGATCTCGAACGGCAGGTCGCCGACCTCGGACGTGCCGAGGGGCAGCGTGCTCGCCCAGGCGACACTGCGCACCGCGGGATCCTTGCGCGCCTCGCGCTCGACATTCTCGAAGAAGCGTTGCAGCGATCCGGGCTCCTGATATTCCGACGCCAGCGGATCGACCATCATCGTCAGCACGCGGTCGGCCCGGTAGCCGCGATCCACGTCCTCGAGCGCCAGCAGCGTGCGCAGGAGGAGCCCGGCCCCGAACAGCAGCACGACCGCCGTCGCCACTTCTCCCACCACGAGCAGCGTTCGCAGGCGGCCGCCGCGTCCGGTCGTGCCGCGGCTGTCCGACGCCATGATCGTGGAGGACGTCACGCCCGTGGCCTGCCAGGCCGGCGCCAGGCCGAAGACGACGCCGACGGCGAGCGCCGCGACGGCACAGAACACCGCCACGCGCGTGTCGAACTCGATGGTCACGGCGCTCGGCAGCAGCCCCTCGGGCATGACCGATGGAGCCACCTGCAGGATCAGCGCGCCGACGCCGGCGCCGAACACGCCGCCGATGACCGACAGAATGACGCTTTCGGTGAGCAGCTGGCGGAGCACGCGCCGGCGGCCGGCGCCGAGCGCCGAGCGGATGGCCAGCTCGCGCGATCGCACCGTGGCGCGCGCCAGCAGCAGGTTGGCGACGTTGGCGCAGCAGATGAGCAGCACCAGGCCCACAACGCCCAGGAAGAGCATCGCCGTCAGCCGCACCTCGCTGCCGACGAGCGCGGCGCGAATCGGCTCGACGAGGACGCCCCGGCCTGCGTTGGTCTGCGGCAGTTCGCGCGCCAGGTCCGCGGCCACGCGCGACAGATCCCCGGTGGCGGTCTCAATCGACACGCCGGGTTTCATGCGGCCGATCGTCTGGATGAAATACGCGGTGCGCATCTGCGGAATGCGCGGCGGACTGACGAGTGCCCAGATGCTCGTACGGCCAAACTCCTGGAACGACCGCGGCACGACGCCCACGACCGTATAGGGCTGGCCGTCGAACCGGATCTGACGGCCGATCACGCCCGGGTCGGCGTTGAAGCGCCCGCGCCAGAACGTCTCGCTCAGCACGACGGCGCGCGCCTGACCGCGAGGGTCGTCGTCGGCTGGTTTGAAGGTGCGTCCGGCAATCGCGGGCACGCCGAGAACGTCGAAGAATCCGGAGGTGACCCATTGACGGGGCACGCTCTCGGCCAGATTCCCGACGCCGCTCATCACCATGGCCCCGACGCCGCCGATGTAGCCGCCGAACGCCTCGAAGGTCTGTGTCCGCTCGCGCCAGTCGGCCACGTTGGCCGGCGCCGTCGGCGTGCGGGCCGACGACGGATCCCGCTCCCACACCTCCACCAGCCGGTCGGGACTGGCAAGCGCCAGCGGGCGCAGCAGCGCCGCGTCCACCAGCGCGAAGATGGCGCCATTGGCGCCGATGCCGAGCGCCAGCGTCAGGGCCGCGATCAGGGTGAAGGCCGGCGCGCCCCGCAACTGGCGCAGCGCGAAGCTGGCGTCCGAACGAAAATCTTCGAACCACTGGTTCAAGCGCATGTCACCGCTCCCGGGCGCCCTTTGGGGCAAGACCGATACCACCCGTGAGACGGGCTTCCGCCCGGAAACGTTCGGTTGTCGCGACCGGTCTGTCCGCTAGCGGGATTCGGCGTGTTCGACGCCGGACGCTGGTCGTTCCCGGTTGGCGGCGTCGCCGTTCGGGGATTCGTCGCCGTTCGGTGACGCGTCGCCGCGCTGCCCCGACTGCGTGTTGCGGCGCCACATCCAGCCGGCGGCGCCGAGGATTGCGAGGCTCACCGCGCCGCCCCGTACGAGCTGCCAGGTGCTGAGGCCGGACTGGTGCTCCTGGCTCGCGGTCAGCAGCTCCTTGTACGTCTTGACGGTCTCGCGATCCGCTCCGTTGGGGGTCGCTGGCGGGCGCGTGTGTGCGCGGCGCTCGGACGCCGGCACCCAGCGCTTGATGAACGCAAACGATTCGGAGGCGCAGATCGGGCAGCGCGATTCCTCGTGGATCTCGTCGCAGTCCAGGCACAGCCGGGCGTTCCGCAATTGCATGGATCAAGTGTACGCAGAGATCCCGCAGTCGAAGCCCAACAGGACGATCCTCAGCGCGGCAGCCGCACGGCAAAGCGGCTGCCGCCGGGGCCGCTCGCGTCCAGCGTCAGCGATCCGCCATGGGCCTCGACAATCCAACGCGCCAGCGGCAGGCCGAGCCCGGCGCCGTCCGAGCCGGCGTGCAGCCGGACGAAGCGCTGAAAGATCCGTTCGCGGTCGGCCGGCGCAATCCCCGGCCCCTCGTCCTCGACGGCAATCGCGACGTGGTCGGCCTTGGCGGCAATCGTCGTCCGGACGGTGCCGCCAGGCCGGGTATGACGGATCGCATTGTCGAGAAGGTTGAGCAGCATCTGGCGCAGCAGTTCCTCGTCGGCGAAGAGCTGCACGTCGACGTCGCCGGTGGACTCGAGCCCGACCTGCCGATCGGCGGCAATCACGCCGAGCCCGCGGACGCATTCGCCGAGCAGCTCGTCGAGATAGAGAGCCTCGGTCCGCAACGTGCGCCCGCCAGCGTCGCCCCGCGCCAGCAGAAACATCGCGTCGACCAGCCGGGTGAGGCGCGCCGACTGCTCCGCGACGATGGTGGTCGATTCGCGATACTCGGTCTCGCTGCGTTGATCCTTGGCGAGCGTGACCTGCGCAGTCGTCCTGATGATCGAGACCGGCGTGCGCAGCTGATGCGAGGCGTCGGCCATGAACTGCCGCTGGGCGTGCAGCGCCGCTGGCTCGATCGCGTGACGTCCCACCAGCCATCCCCCGGCCATGGCCACGAGCAGTGCCACGAGGGTGCCAATCGCCAGCGCGCGCAGCAGCTCGCTCCGCTCCCGCGCCAGCGGATCGAGGCGCGCCAGCACCGTCACCACGAAGGCATGGTCGCCGTCGCGCACCGGCACCTGCACAGCGCGAAAGCCCTGACCAGCGATCCACAGGGTACCGGCGCTGTCTCGAGCGCTGGCGTCGGGCACGCTCCACCCGTCGGGCAATGCGTCGCCCCATCTGCCGAGCACGAGGCCGCCAGGACGATTGACCACAACCGTCCGTCCCTCGGCCACGACCTCGACACTGGCTTCCTCGACGGCGCCGAGCAGATCGAGACCTTCGCCGAACTCGTGGTGGAGCACGGCGGTAACCGTGTTCTGCAGGCGCGTCAGCTCGTCGTCCAGCCGGTTCTGCGCGACCCGCGCCTGCACCTGGGCGATGACGACGGCCCCGGCGGCAATCGCGACGACGACGACCGCGGCGTACCACGCGGTGAGCCGCGCGCGAATCGAGAGGGTCACGCCGGGTCCGTGGGCGCCGCGATCAGATAGCCCTCGCCGCGGCGGGCTACGATCAGGGTTGCCGCGCCCGGCGGATCGATCTTGCGGCGCAGGCGCTGCACGTAGACGTCGATCACGTTCGAGAGCGGATCGTATGAGGCGTCCCAGACGTGCTCGGCGATCGCCGCCCGGCCGACGACGGCACCGGCGTGCAGCATGAGGTACTCCAGCAGCGCGTATTCGCGCGCGGTGAGAGGAATCGAGCGCCCGCTCCGCGAGGCGGTCCGTGCCTGCACGTCGAGCTCGAGCTCACCGGCGCGCAGCACCCGCGGGGCCACCGGCCGCGTGCCGCGCCGGATGATGGCACGCAACCGGGCGAGCAGCTCGCCGAAGTCGAACGGCTTGGTCAGATAGTCGTCGGCG
>Ga0070675_100002801_pt1 | contig 13133 bp, 11 predicted proteins | sample KBSM43metaG_FD_65343 | JGI IMG/M metagenome (GOLD analysis project Ga0070675, IMG submission 65343) | Miscanthus rhizosphere microbial communities from Kellogg Biological Station, Michigan, USA - KBS M4-3 metaG | ecosystem: Host-associated > Plants > Roots > Rhizosphere > Soil ...
CGATAGCCCTGGCACTCGCGATAGAGAGGCGCGCGCCGGTCCAGGAGATCTCTCGGGGCCGAAACGGAAGCGGAAGCGGAAGCGGAAGCGGAAGCGGAAGCCGAAGCGGAAGCGGAAGCCGAAGCGGAAGCCGAGGCCGGCGAGGGTGACGGTGGATCCGCGGGCGGCGGCGCCGCAGCCGGAGACGTCGCGACGACAGGCGGAGCGGCTTCGCGCTCCACGGGTGGGGCGGAGTCGCGATGCGCCGAAGGAGCGGGCTCCCGGGCCGGAGGCGGCGCCGCACCGGAAACGGAGTCCGGCACCGGGGGCGCCGGAGGCGCCGCGTCACCTCCGGTCTGGAAGCGGAACCGGTCCACCGGGATCAGCGGCAGAGTCGGAGCCTCGGACGGCGGCACCGCGGGGGCATCGCTTCGAGGCGCCGAGAGAGCCTCCGGAGAGACCTCTCCCTCGCGGGTCTCCGGGATCGAGGCCTCGGGAAACGGATCGGGCTCGTCGCGTTCGCTCATCGTCTCACCGCCCCGCGAGCACGTTCTTGGAGATCACGATCCGCTGGATCTCGCTCGTGCCCTCGTAGATCGTCGTCACCCGCGCGTCCCGGTAGTACCGCTCGACGGGATAGTCGGGCGAATAACCGTACCCGCCGAAGATCTGTACGGCGCGCGCCGCGATCGCGTTGCAGGCCTCGGTCGCATAAACCTTCGCCATCGAGGACTCCTTCGAGAAGCGCACTCCGGGAGTCTCGGAGCGCAGCGCGGCGCGGTAGGTCAGGGCGCGCGCCGCCTCGAGCTGCACGCGCATGTCGGCGATCTGGAACGCGATCGCCTCGTGCTCGGCGAGCTTTCGGCCGAACGTCTCGCGCGTCTGGGCATAGTCGACGGCGGCCTCGTATGCCGCCTGCGCGATCCCGATGCCCTGTGCCGCGATCCCGATGCGGGAGTGGTCGAGAGTCGCCATCGCGATCGTGAATCCCTCTCCTTCACCCCCGAGCCGCCGCTCCTCCGGCACGCGGACGTTGTCCAGGTAGATGGCGGCGGTTCTCGACGCGCGCAGCCCCATCTTCGCCTCGGGCGCGCCGACCCGAAGGCCCGGATCCTTCGCCGACACGACGAACGCCGTGATGCCGCGCGTCCCCGCGGAGGGGTCCGTCATCGCCATCACGACGTACCAGTCCGCCTCGCCGGCGTTCGTGATCCACGCCTTCGACCCCTCCAGGAGGTAGCCCGAGCCGTCGCGCACCGCGCGCGTCTTCTGGTTCGCGGCGTCCGACCCGGACTGCGGCTCCGTGAGCGCGTACGCTCCGAGCGCCCTGCCCGACGCGAGCTCCCGCAGCACTCCCGTCTTCTGGTTCTCGGTCCCGAACTTCCAGATCGGATAGGAGGCGACCGAATTGTTCACCGACACGATCACCGCGGCCGACGCGCTCACGCGCGCCAGCTCCTCGATCGCGAGCACGTAGGACAGCGCGTCGGCGCCCGCTCCGCCATAGGCCTCGGGCACCATCATGCCCATCAGGCCGAGCTCCCCCATCCGCGCCAGGATCTCGCGAGGGAAGTGCTCGTCCTTCTCCCATCGGGCGACGTGAGGGGCGATCTCCGCATCCGCGAATTCGCGGACGGACCGGCGGATCTCCTTCTGGTCGTCCGAGAGCTCGAAGTTCATACGCCCGGTCCTCCGGCTCCCGAACCGCCCGGTGCTCCGCCGCCGCCGCCCGCGCCCCCGCCCTCCGGCGCGCCGCCGGGGCGACCGCCGCCTCCGCGCCGCCGCTTCCGGAATCGGCGTCGCCGTTTGCCGCCGCCCGCTCCCTCGGCGCCGCCCGGCGCCGGCGAACCGGCCGATGCGGCGCGCGCCGGAGCGGGCCCGCGTCCGCCGGAGGGGGCGGCCGCGACGCCTCGCTCGGCGGGCGGTCCGGAGGCCTGCGTGCGCCCGCCCGGCGCCGGCTGCGGACGTCCGCGCTGTCCCTGCTGCGGACGTCCACCCTGACCTTGAACTTGTGCCGGCCGTCCACCCTGCGCCGGCTGCGGCCGACCACCCTGACCCGGCTGCGGGCGCCGGTCGGGACCGGCCCCCGGGCCCGGGGCGCGCTCGCCCCGCTCGCCACGCCCGCCCCGTCCGCCGCGGCGCCGGCGGCGGCTCTCGCGCTTCGGCTCGGGCGTGTCGACCCAGCCGTCCTCCAGGTGTCGGAACGTCACGAGGATCTCGGGGCGCGCCGCCTGGGAGCGGATGAATTCCACGATCCGCGCCCGGAGCGCGTTGGTCGGATCCGCCGATACGGTGGGAAGACGCTCCGCGTCGAACAGCATCATCCGCGTCCAGGCGATGCGCTTGCGCACGCCGCCGGGGCCCTCCATGTCCATGACGAAGAGGTCGCGCTCGTGGTCGAGCACGTGCTCCCGGTACTCCAACTCGGGCAGCGCCTCGCGGCACAGGTCCTTGAGGATGGGGAGATGCTTCTCGCCGCCCTCGAGGGTCTGCTCCATCGAGACCACCCGGTCCCGGAACATGCGGGTCTGGCCCATGTGACTCGAGCTCAGGCCTCTCGCGGTCCGCTGCGCGGACCGTGAAAATGAGAGGGGAAGTCGCGATGGGGACCTCTCCCCGTGATCACCCGCCGAGCGCGCGAACCGGAAAAATACATCATCCGATCTGCAGCCCGGAGTCCCTGAAGATCTCCCTCGCGATGATGAGCCGGTGGATCTCGCTCGTGCCCTCGTAGATCTCCGTGATGCGCGCGTCGCGAAAGTTGCGCTCGACCGGGTATTCCTTCGTGTAGCCGTACCCGCCGTGGATCTGCAGGGCCTTCGTCGTGACCCGCTGCGCCATCTCCGCCGCGAAGAGCTTCGCCGTCGCGGCCTCCATCGAGAAGCGGCCGCCGTTGCGGCGCGCCGTGTCCTTCGCCGCGGCCGCCTTGCGTGTGAGCAGCCGCGCCGCGTCGAGATCGGTCGCCATGTCCGCGATGTAGAAGCGCAAGGCCTGGAAATCCGAGATGGGACGTCCGAACGCCTTCCGCGCCTTCGAGTACGCGACCGCCGCCTCGAACGCCTCGGTCGCGATCCCCACCGCCTGAGCGGCGATTCCGATCCGTCCCCCGTCGAGCGTCGACATCGCGATCTTGAAGCCGTCTCCCTCTTCGCCCAGGCGGTCGGCGGCCGGCACGCACACGTCCGTCAGGAAGATCTCGACGGTCCCCGAGGCGTTGACGCCGAGCTTCACCTGGTGGCGGGAGCGGTCGAATCCCGGCGTCGATGCGTCCACGACGAACGCCGAGATCCCGCGCGTCTTCTTCTCCGGGTTCGTCATCGCGAACAGGAGGCACAGGTCCGCCGCCTGCCCGCACGTGATGAAGACCTTCTGCCCGGTGATGCGGTAGACGTCTCCCTCGAGGATCGCGCGGGTCTTCTGGTTGCCCGCGTCCGAGCCCGCGTCGGGCTCCGTCAGCGCGAAGCAGCCGAGCTTCTCGCCGCGCGCGAGCGGCGTGAGGAACCGCTTCTTCTGCTCCTCGTTTCCGAACTTCTCGATCGGGTCGCAGACGAGCGAGTTGTTGACCGAGAGGATCACGCCCATGTTCGCGCAGGTCCGGGAGATCTCCTCGATCGCGATCGCGTACGCGACCGTGTCCATCCCGGAGCCGCCGTATTCGACGGGGACGGCGACGCCGGCGAGCCCCAGCTCGCCCGCGGCGCGGAACAGATCCCTGGGGAACTCGCCGGACTGGTCGATGACCGCGGCGCGAGGCCGCACCGAGCCTTCCGCGAACTCCCGCACCGAGGTCTGGAGGAGCTGTTGATCCTCGGTCAGATCCAGATTCATGGAGGCGGGAGTATACGGGACTGACGGAGCTCTCCCACGAATCCGGCGATCGCCTGCGCATACCGCGGCCACGAAGCGCGCTCGGCCGCGGCGCGAACCGCGGCCTCGTAGAAGCCGCCCGGGCGGGCCAGCACCGTCTTCACCGCGGCCGCGAGCCCCGCCGCGTCGCCGGGGTCGAAGAGCTCGCCGGTTTCTCCCGCCGCGACGGTCTCGCGAAGGCCGCCGACTCGCGCCGCGACGACGGGTCGACCCGCGGCCAACGCGCGGGCCGCGATTCCGCTGCCGGACACGGCGCGGTACGGGAGCACGGCGGCGTCGCAGGCGGACATCCAGTCGCGCATCTCGTCTTCGGCGACGTACGCGTCCTTCCAGATCAGGCTCCCGGCAACCGCGCTCCCGGCCGCGCGCCGGGACAGCTCACGCACCTCGGGGAAGACCTCTCCGACCACGGCGATCCGCGCTCCGGTCTCGCGCACGATCGCCGGCGCCGCGTCGAGGAGCGTGTCCACCCCCTTGTACCGGCGGACGAGCCCGAGGAAGAGGACGAGCGGCGCGGTCTCGTCGAGCCCGAGCCTCCGCCGCGCATCCGAGCGCTTTCCATCGGGAACGCTCTCGACGGGATGCGGAAGCGTCAGCACGCGACGCCCGGGCGCGATCCGCGCGAGCCGCTCGGCGTCCGCGGCCGCGTGTACGACGAAACCGTCGGCCTCCGTGATCGCACCGCGCGAGAGCAGCGCGCGCCCGGCGCCGCCCTCGTGGTCGACGACGTTGTGGCAGAGCAGCACTCGCGGCGTCGGCGGCGAGAGGCGCCGCACGCGGCGCATCACGGCTCGATCCGGAAGCGCCCAGAACGCCGTCCACCACGGAATGATCAGGCCGCCGGGCGCCTGCTCCGCGGCGCGTCGCGCCGCCTCTCGCCAGGAACGTGGGCTCGCGTAGTCGAGGACCGGGAGCGCGGCGTCGGGCCGGCCGCCGTCGTGCTCGTCGAAACGGCGCGGGTCGAGCCACGCCGGATACCGCCGCGAGAAGGTGAGCCAGAGGACGGGCTCGATGCGTCCGAGCTCCTCGACGAGCCGCGCCGTCTCGCGCGCGATGCCGCCCCGATCCGGGGGCGACGGTCCGAGGACGGCGAGGCTCAAGCGCCGGGTCGGAGCGCCGCCTCCCGCCTCCCGTTCGCGCCCGCCCGCACGCGCCTCACGGACACGGGAACGCGTCCGTGTCCTGCAGCGGAACGAAGGCCGCGCCCAGCGGGTTCTCGTACGTCTTCGTGGCGCCGGTCTGCATGTCGACGACCGTGATCACGACGTGCACGTTCGTCAGGCCTCCGGCGAAGACCCAGTAGCGCCCGGGGCTGCTCGAGCACGCCCGCAGGACCTTCACGACCAGCTCGATGTTGGCCGGATTGAAGAACCAGAAGTAGCCGGAGTCGCTCGTGAGCGGCACTCCCGTCCCGGAGCCGGTCTGGCCGTTCGACGTCGCGAAATCGGCCGTGACGCGGAATCGTCCCCCGTTGAGGCAGAGCGTGTTCGCGTCGGCGACGCACGTGCCGGCCGCGACCGGCTGGAGCCACGGCGCCACCGAGGGAAACGTCACGCGAAACGCGCCGTCGACGGTCGAGTTGTCCACCACGTCGCAGTCGTCATCCGTGTTGGTCCCGCAGGCGCCGAGCTCCTGGCCCACGACGCTCAGGTCGCCGAGATACACGGGCGAGCCGGAGCTCCCGCCTCCGGTTCCGCCCTCAACGTCCTTCTCGTAGAGGAAGAGGCCCTGCACCACGTCCGTGCACGCGACGGGATCGGGGGTCGCGCTGATCTGCTCCTTCGTGTAGATCTGAGGATCTCCGTTGGGGTTGCTGAGCCGGTGCAGGATCGTGCCGCCCGAGTGGCTGTAGTCCGTCGTCGTCCAGCCGAGAAAGACGCTGTTGTCCGGCGGGTCCTCGGACAGGCGCACGAAGGTGAAGTCGCTCGCGGTTCCGGTCGCGAGGAGTGTCGAGCCGAGCGTGCGCGGGAAGAGGCTCGGGCTCGGGGCGGGGCCGTTGCAGGAAGCGGTCTTGTACTGCCACAACGCCTCGAGCGACGTCGCCGCGGCCTGGTTGTCGAAGCAGTGGTTGGCGGTCAGGAGATAGGGCACGAAGGTCGACGGCGTCGCGTTCAGGAGCCCGCCCGTACACACGAATGCATCGCCTGCGTCCACGAACGTGAGCTGCCCGATCGCGTTGGACGCGTCGGCGATGCTCGGGAAGTCGGACGTCGAGACGCAGCTCGCGTCCACGAAGCACGCATCGGACTTCGGCCGGACGACCGCGGCCGAACGCGAGGATGCCGCGGCCGGCGCCCGCGGCGGCGCGAACGACGGATGCTCGAGGTGGACGATCGCATCGACCGAGAGGGCGGCGTCGCGCGTGCCGGCGGGAAGGCGGACCTCGAGGAACACCTCGTCCGCGAAGACCGTGTTCGTCCAGAAGCCCTCCGCGGGAAGCTCTCGGTCGAACGCGTACGGGCCGTGGACCTCGCCCGCCGCGGAGTAGACGTAGGCCCGCGAGCCCTGCGGAAGCCGCGCCGAGCGGAAGTGCAGGCGCAGGGCGCCGGCTCCCATGGAGGAGAAGGCGGCCGTCCAGACGGAGCCGCCCGGCGCCGGCTCGAGAAGCCCGCCCCCGACGACTCGCGAGGCCGGGGCGCCGACATCCGCGGGAATCCCGGTGAAACCCACGGCCGGGGTCAGCTCGCGGGAGACGCCGACGCGGACCGCCGGGCGCTTCGGCCGGAGCGTTGCGGCGCCCGTCCCGGCGGCGAGCGCCGCCTTCTCCCGCGGCGGGAGCGCGCCGAGCGCGTGCCGCGCGGCCGCCGGGAGGCGCGGTCCCGCGAGGACCAGGTCCGCGGCCCTCGCCTCGGCCCTCGGCGCGACGGGATGGAAGACGGCGGGACCCGCGTGGGTGACCGGGCGCTCGGCGAGCAGCGCGGCGGCGGGAACGACGGCGGCAAACCCGATCGCCGCCAGGAGGGTCCGTCTCATGGCGTGAGTATAGATTTTCGGTTCGTCATCCCGTGTCACCCGTCCCGCGAACTCAGCTCTCCCTCCTCAGCCACAACCCCTTGAGGTATTCCCCCTCCGGGCAGTCGATCGAGACGGGATGATCCGGCCCCGCGCCCTGGCGGGCCGCGATGGAGAAGGACCGCCGGGCGTCCGTGCTCGCCGCGAAGACGATCTTCTGGAAGAGGTCCGCGTCGATCAGGCCGGAGCACGAGCAGGTCAGGAGCCAGCCCCCCGGCGCGACGAGCGCCATGGCGACCCGGTTGACGTCCTTGTATCCGCGCGCCGCCCGATCCACGTCGGCGCGTTTCTTCGCGAACGCCGGAGGGTCGCTGATCACGACGTCCCACGACTCGCCTTCCGCGACACGCCTCCGCACCTCGTCGAAGACGTCGGCCTCGACGAAGTCTTCGTCCGCGGACGCGAGCGCGTTGGCAGCGCGCTGCTCCCGGGCGAGAGCCAGCGCCGCGGCGGAGGAGTCCACGTCCACCGCGCGCGCGGCGCCGCCCGCGAGGGCCGCGACGGAGAACGCGCCCGAGTAGGAGAACAGGTTGAGCACGGTGCGGCCGCGCGCGAGCGCTCGCAGCCGCGCGCGGTTCTCCCGCTGGTCGAGGAAGAAGCCGGTCTTCTGTCCCCCCGCGAGATCGGCGACGAAGCGGAGCCCGTTCTCGACAAACGGAGCGGGGTCTCTTCGCCCGTCGCCGACCGCCCTGACCCCGATTGCAGAGGAGCCCTTGTCTCGCTGCGTGCCGCTCTCGCGGACGACGAGCCGTCCCGGTGCGAACACCTCTCTCGCCGCGGCCTCCAGCTCCCCACGGCGCGACTCGGCTCCGGAGGTCGTCAGCTCCAGGACCGCGGCCTCGCCGTAAACGTCGACGAGCACGCCCGGGCAGAGGTCGCCCTCGGCGTTCACGGCTCGGTAGCCTGTGGTTTCCGGAGGCAGGACGTCGCGGCGCAACGCGGCGGCGGCCCGGAACCGCTCGCGGAAGAGGTCGGGGCCCACCTCTCGCCCGTCGAAGGTCCAGAGCCGCGCGAGGATCTGGGATTCGGGCGAGTAGAGGCCGCGCGCGAGCGGCCGTCCCGAGGGGTCGAGGACCTCCGCGAGGCCGTCCGAGCCGTCCCCTTCCGCGGACGCCACGGCCCCCGAGAAGAGCCACGGATGCCGGCGCCGGACGGAGGCCTCCCGGCCCGGCCTGAGCCGCAGGCGGATCAAGAGGCCCCGGGGGTCGCGTTCACGCTGCGGACGATATCCCCCGGCCCTCCCTCTCGAAAAAGGGAAAAAAGAAAGCCCCCCGTTCTCACCCGGGGGGCCCTAAGGAGGAGATCTGTGTGCCTGCCTGTATTACGGAGGAGGGGCCGGGACCGTTAGCGACGATCTGCTCTTTCTCCGGTCTCATCCGCGCCGGCCGGGGCCTCCGTTAGCGGTCTCCTCCCCGCGGGGCTCACTTCTCGAACGCGAACACCTTCTTCCAGTCCTTCTTCATGTCCACGACGGTCCAGCCCTTCGCGGTCGCCTCGTCCCACGCCTTGTCGAGCTTCCCGATGTGGGATGCACGGTCGTAGGCCCACTCGCGCTCGGCGTCGGTGTGATGCACGAGGCCCATGAACGGGGCTCCCTGCCCCGCCGCCGTCCACTCGAGCATCTGCTGGTCGCCGTCGGAGTTCCCGAACGCGAACACCGGGCGCCGCCCGATGATGCGCTGGATTCCCTCGGGCTTGCCCGGACCGTCGTCGATGAACTCGACCTTCGGAAGCTTCATGAGGACGGGGCCGTTTTGCCCGAGTTGGAACTTCGTCTCGCCCGCGCTTCCGACGACCTGCTCCGGCGGGATGCCGTAGACCTTGTCGGCGAACGCGCGCATGAACTCGACGCCGCCGCCCGAGACGATGAACGTCTTGAAGCCGCTGGCCCGCATGTACCCGAGCAGCTCGACCATCGGCTGGTAAACGATCTCGGTGTAGGGGCGATGAAAACGCGGGTGGCGCGCCGTCTCGAGCCACGCGCGGACGGTCTTGTCGAACTCCTCCGTCGTCATCCCCGCGTGCGAGATCATCATGATCTCGAGGATGGCCTTGTCGCCCTGCGCCAGCGCCTTCTCGACCTGGCCCTCGAGGACGGACTTGTAGGGCTCGGTCGTCTTCCACTCCGGGTGCTGCGGAGCCATCACCTTGACGCGGTCGATGCCGAACAGGAACTGGAAATAGAGCGGCTGCTCGGCCCACAGGGTGCCGTCGTTGTCGAAGACGGCGATGCGTTCCGCCGGCGGGACGAACTTCGGCGAGCCCTCCTTCGTGGTATCCGCGACGAAGCGCGTGATCGCCTGTTTCGCCGGGCCGTCGTTCCACGAGGGAAGGGGATCGGACTGGGCTGCGGCGAGGCGCGAGAGGGCGAGACCGACGAGGACCGCCGGGACGACAGACCGGGGGCCGGTACGCAACATGGGACGCTCACTTTCTCCGGCCGCCGGCGGGTCATGGATGTCTCGGGTGCGGTCGGGTTGCCTCAAATCTATCAACCCGCGGCGCCATACGAAGCTCGTTTCGCGCGGGCACGCCTTCTCCCGCGCTTCGATCTTCATGCCGGCTCAACCGGCCGTCCGCCAAAAAAACCGGTCGCGGAACCGGACTTGGCGAGATGATGCGCCCAACAGCTCGCGCCTCCCACAAGACACCTCCGTTGGGCGCGAGGAGATAGAGGAGGAGGATCGCGATGCCTTCCAAGTTGACGAGTGAGTTCCTCGGGACGTTCTGGCTGGTGCTCGGCGGATGCGGCAGCGCCGTGCTCGCGGCCGCCTTTCCGAGCCTGGGGATCGGTTTCGTCGGAGTGTCGCTCGCGTTCGGGTTGACGGTGCTGACCGCGGCGTATGCGCTCGGGCCCATTTCGGGCGGCCACTTCAACCCCGCGGTGACGATCGGGCTCTGGGCGGGCGGCCGCTTCCCGGCGAGCCAGGTGATCGCTTACGTCGTCGCGCAGCTCGCCGGCGCCGTCGCCGGCTCGGGCGTGCTCTACCTCATCGCGAGCGGCAAGGCCGGGTTCGACCTCTCGGGCGGCTTTGCGTCGAACGGGTACGGCGAGCACTCCCCCGGCGGCTACTCGCTGACGGCGGCCTTCGTGTGCGAGCTCGTCATGACGTTCATGTTCCTCGTCGTGATCCTCGGAGCCACGCACCGCCGGGCACCCGTCGGCTTCGCGGGGATCGCGATCGGCCTCGCCCTGACTTTGATCCACTTGATCAGCATCCCGGTCACGAACACGTCCGTGAACCCGGCCCGCAGCACGGGGCCGGCCCTCTTCGTCGGCGGATGGGCGCTGTCGCAGCTCTGGCTCTTCTGGATCGCGCCGATCCTGGGAGCGCTCCTGGGCGGCTGGGTCTACCGAGCGGTTCTCGAGGGAGTGCGCGAGCCCGACATCGCGGGACGCTGATCCCTCCGGTCCGATTCGGAGCGGCCCGGGGGCCGGCGCGAGGTGGACCTCGCGATCGAGCCCCCGCTCCGCTCGAGCTCTCCCGGTGCGCGGCTCAGTGCGAGATGGCCGACAGGATCCGGTAGCTCAGGGCGCCGATCGCCGCCGCCAGGGGAATCGTCAGGATCCAGGCGTACACGATCCGGCGCGCCACTCCCCACCTCACCGCCGAGATCCGCTGCGCGGCGCCCACGCCGACCACCGCGCCCGTGATCGTGTGCGTCGTCGAGACGGGAATGCCCGTCATCGAGGCGAGCGCGATCGTCGCGGCCGCCCCCGTCTCCGCGCAGAACCCCGAGAACGGCTTCAGCTTGGTGATGCGGCTGCCCATCGTCCGCACGATGCGCCATCCGCCGGTCAGCGTCCCCAGTCCGATCGCCGCGTGCGCCGAGAGGATGATCCACCACGGGATCGTCTTGATGTCGGGAAGATGCATCCAGTGGAGGCGCGACGACGAGTCCCGGAACAGCGCCTCGTTGGCCACGAGCAGGCTCGCGATGATGCCCATCGTCTTCTGCGCGTCGTTGGCGCCGTGCGAGAGCGAGTATCCGGCCGCGGAGAAGAGCTGGCCGCGCCGGAACCAGCGGTCCACGGAGCCGTAGGGCGTCTTGCGAAAGATCCATGACACCGCGACCATGAGCATCCAGGAGATCGCCATTCCGATCAGCGGCGAGAGGACGATGAAGGAAAGGGTCTTGACCCACGCCATGCCCGGAACGATCGCTCGGATTCCCACGCGCGCCACCGCGGCTCCCGCGTAACCGCCGATCAGGGCGTGCGAGGAGGAGGACGGGATTCCGAAGTACCAGGTGAGAAGGTTCCAGGCGATCGCGCCGATGAGCCCCCCGCAGATGACGTCCGAGTTGACGACGGCGATGTCGATGAGCCCGGAGCCGATCGTCTTCGCGACCGCGGTCCCGAAGACGAATGCCGCCACGAAGTTGAAGGCGGCGGCCCAGAACACGGCCACGATCGGCGACAGGACGCGAGTCGAGACGACCGTGGCGATCGAGTTCGCCGAGTCGTGCATCCCGTTGATGAAGTCGAACGTCAGAGCGACGAGGATGATGACCAGGACGTAAGTCATCGGCGCGCTGCTCGAATGCGACGGCGGGTTACGAGTGCTTCAGGACGACGCTCTCGAGGACGTGCGCGACCACGACGGCGGAGTCCATGCACCGCTCCATCGTGTCGTAGATCTCTTTCCACTTGATGAGCTCGACCGCGTTCGGCTCGCCGCGGAACAGGGACACGATCGCTTCGCCGTAGACGGCGTCGCCCTCGTTCTCGAGCTTCTTGATCTGGATGCAGTGCTCCATGACTCCCTTGTTCTTCCGGAGCTTCGAGACGGCCTCGACGAGCTCGGTGGCGGATCGGACCACGAGCTGCGACAGCCTCGCCGAGAGGGGCGTGGGCGCGTGGATCTGGAAGAGCACGAGCCGGCGGACGGTGCCGTCGATCAGGTCGATGACGTCGTCGAGGCGGACGGCGAGCTGGTGGATGTCCTCCCGGTCGATCGGCGTGATGAAGCTCTGGTCGATCGAGCGCAGGATCTCGTGCGAGATCTCGTCGCACTCGTGCTCGAGGCGCTTGACCTCGGTCGCGGTCGCCGCCACGGCCGCCTCGCCCCGGAAGAAACGGTCGAGCGTGCCCGCCGCGTCGCGGATGCGGACGGCGAGGTCCGTGAAGCGGTCGAAGTAACGTTCGTCGCGCGGAAGGAAGTTGAGCATGGCCGTCGGAAGACGGCGCGTATCCTATCCGAACTTCAGGCGGCCTTTACCCCCACGAAGGACCGCCCGGCGGCGAAGCATCTAAGATCCTCGCATGATCGCGCGAGCCTCGCTGTCGGCGCTGCACGTCCTGGCGCTCGCCCTCGGGTTGGGCGCGGTGTTCGCGCGAGGGCTCCGGCTGCGCGACCTGCGGCGGGAGCCCGGGAGCTCCGAGGCGCGCCGGCGCCTCCTCCTCGCCGACAACCTCTGGGGCCTCGCGGCGCTGCTGTGGATCGGCACGGGCCTGGGACGGGCGTTCGGCCGTCTCGAGAAGACGCCCGACTTCTACCTGAGGAACGGCTTCTTCTGGGTCAAGATGGCGCTCTTCGCCGCGGTCCTCGCGCTCGAGATCCGCCCGATGCTCACGTTCCTGCGGTGGCGATTCGCGGCGCGAGGCGGGACGACACCGCCTCCCGTCGACCTCCGGACGCTCATCGCGCTGAACGACGCGGAGGTCGCGATCGTCTGCGTCATCCCCTTCGCCGCCGCGCTGATGGCGAGAGGCGCCTGGTTGTTCTAGGGCGTACGGGTCAGCGGTCCTCGGACTCCCCGTCCTCTTCTTCGCTTCCGGCTTCCAGCGGGCGAACGAACGCGGCGTGGACGGAAGGAGGCATCGGAGAGCTCTCACCCCGCACCGACCGCCAGATGATCTCGTTGAGCTCGCGGTCGGGCGCGCGGTCCGCCTCGTCGAGGTCCATCGCCGCCGACGCGGCGGCGCCCCAGGCTTTCGGGTCGTTCTTCTCGTCGATCGGGACGCGCGGCGGCCGGGCCTCGAAGGGACGGACGTCCGGCGTGGACCCGAACGCCTCGTACATGGGCCGCGCCGCGGCGTCGTACTGGCTCATCGGCGCGATCCCGAGGATCAGCTCGATCGTGCGAAGCATCCCGGAGGTCGTGTACAGCGTCGAATCGACGACACCCCGGCGCGCCCAGGGGCTGGCGACCAGCGCCACGGAGCGATGCGCGTCGACGTGATCGGGACCGTCCTGCGCATCGTCCTCGAGCACGAACACGGCCGAGTCCTTCCAGTAGCGGCTCTTCGAGATCGCCTCGACGATCCGGCC
>Ga0070675_100002802_pt1 | contig 13132 bp, 9 predicted proteins | sample KBSM43metaG_FD_65343 | JGI IMG/M metagenome (GOLD analysis project Ga0070675, IMG submission 65343) | Miscanthus rhizosphere microbial communities from Kellogg Biological Station, Michigan, USA - KBS M4-3 metaG | ecosystem: Host-associated > Plants > Roots > Rhizosphere > Soil ...
CGGCTGGAAACTTTCATCGATGCAGCATTTGCGTTTGCAATCACCATGCTCGTAATCGCCACACAGCAAATCCCCGACGATATCGAAACGCTGCTCGCTGCTTTTAAGAATGTGCCCGCGTTTGTGGCGAGCATCATTGTGCTGGGAATCTTTTGGCGCGGTCATTGGTTGTGGAGCCGGCGTTATGGTCTGGAGGATGGTGTATCGATCTTCATCAGCTGGGCGATGATTGTTACGATGTTGATTTACATCTACCCGCTCAAAGCGATTTTCAGTTCCATGTGGTTTTTGGTCAGCGGCGGCCGAGTCGGTCACGTGCTCGGCGCGCATTCTGAGTCGCAAATCCGCGCTCTGTTTGCAATCTTCGCATTGGGGTTCACTGCCATCGCACTAGAGATGGTGCTTTTGAATCTGCGCGCGTGGCAATTGCGGGAGCCGTTGCGGTTGAATGCACGAGAACGAGCAATGACGTTTCATGAGGTAACCGGATGGAGTATTCCAGTCGGCGTCGGGCTTGTTTCGTTGGTGCTGGCGTTATGCCTGCCTAGAGCGCAAATCGAGTGGAGCGGCTGGATCTATTTCTCCATGATCATTCTGGTGCCGCTGCACAGAGCTTACTTTAGGCGGAAACTGGAATAGGAGGAATTGGTGAACTACGTCTTCGTTCTCGCTCTTGGAATCGGAATTGTGGCTGGGCTCCGTTCGTTAAGTGCGCCCGCTGTCGTGGCGTGGGGCGCGCACCTCGGCTGGCTGAATCTGCAGGACTCACCGCTTTCGTTCATGGGATCAACGGCGACTGTCGCGGTGTTTTCCCTGCTCGCGATCGGCGAGTTAATCGCAGACAAACTTCCGATGATTCCGAAACGCACTGCGCCTGCGCCATTGATGGCGCGTGTCGTAACAGGAGGTCTTTGTGGCGCATGCTTGTGCGCGGCCGCAGGGAAACCGTTGGTTGCCGGCGCACTTTTGGGTGGAATCGGCGGCGTTGTCGGCGCTTTCGCCGGTTACGGCATCAGGAGACGTCTGGATTTGCACATTAAGGACGTGGTGGTTGCCGTCTGCGAAGATGTGGTTGCGGTGGGTCTGGCGTTATTTCTTGTTTTGCGGTAGGGCCAAGAATTTTGCTGCGCGCCTCAAAGCGGATTGATTCGGAGCCGTCGACCAGTCTTAAATCAGATCGCGATGCCAAAGCCTTCTCAAACGGCCAGCGCAACCGCGACGCGGCAAATCCGTCCGCCACCGCTTTCCCAGCACCTGCGCGAGTTCGCGTCGCGGCCAGATGCGTGGATCGTACTCGCGCGCAACATGATTCCTGTAGTCGGCATTTATGCTTTCGGCTGGTCCGCTGCGGTCGCCGTTTTCAATTATTGGTTCGATGGATTAACCGCCGTGGCCGCGATCGTCGCCGCGATGATTCCACGCGCGCTGCGCGAAACGCAAACCAAGGCGGATCACGCGACGTTGGCCGGTAACATTGTACGCGGTGTTTTTGTGTGGCTCTTGCTCGTCGTCGTTGTCGGTCTGCCGTACTGGATCGTCCTGATTCCGCTCCACGATCTCCTCCTCGGCAACGATTTGCGGCGCCAACTCGCGCAGTCTCCGGCACTCTGGTTCACTTTCGGCTCGCTCGCAGCCAGTCATTTCTGGAAGGCGTTCCGAATGGGCTACGACACTATGCCTGACAAGGAGCTGAAGCAGAAGGTGCGCTGGGATCTCTATCTCCTGATCCTGCGCGCAATCGCGATGTTTTTCATGGCTGCACACGGACTCTACTTCATTTTGGTCCCCCTAATGGCGCTGCTACTGACCTATCTTGAGATCTGGCCCGGCCGCGCGATTGGCGCGGTTTTCGGCGATCCCTCACGTCTGTGGGAATACGATCCGGGCGATCCTACATCAAAGCGGCGGTTACCCTGACGCCCCCAGAGGCACATCCTTTCCCCGAGATTTCTTGCTGCGTTGCTAGTCAGGTTTCGAATCCTTTTTGCCGCTAAGTGCTCTCCAAAGGCCTAACAAGCTGATCAAAAACCAGAAAGCCTCTACGATAAACGCCGACAAATTGAAGGCGAAGATGAGCGAAACCATTATCAGCAGTGCGCCGGCCGCGTTGAACAATGAATACCTCGGCGACGAGCTTTGGAGTTTCTCCAGTTGTAGGAGCAGGTACGCAACTATTATCAACGCGACGCCGATGAATCCTGCAAGGTCGAACAAATGGAAGTTCATGGTTATCGCCACCGCCATGGCGGAGCGGTCTGAATCTCGCGTTCCGGTAGCTCATTACAACCTCCGTCAGTTCGATTACTCCGCTTCACGAACGCCACACTTTGTGGGCAAAATCACGTGCCTATCCGCGGAGGACAGCGGATGCTACAGCGAACTGAGAACAGTGGACGCTATAGCGATTGCCTTAACGCTGTGCCGAAAAGGGACGCGAATTTTAATGGTCCTGCTTCTTACGCTCGCGCCGATCTCGATTTTCGCCGCAGCCAGGAACCATGCCTTATCGCAGCTAGCCGGATACCGGGTTGTGCCGGTTCACTACGGTCCGCCTAACAAGATGATCATGTCCTTCCGAATCAATGGCCACAGCGCGAATCTGCTGGTCGATACTGGCGCAAGCCAACTCATCCTTGACGCCGCCGCAGCCGAGTCTTTCGGCATTAACCCGTCGCAGCGCAACCTCGTGGAGGAGAGTGCCGAAGGAATTCATCCAGGCCGATACAGTCGGTTCACGCAAATTAACGGGGAGGACCTTCCCGTCGGCATTGCGCAAAGTCTCACTGCCGGCAGCATGAACTTTGGCAGCAGCCCGGTGGCGCTGCGAAGTTCAAAGGAGTCCGGCGCCGGAAACGGTCGCGTTGACGGTGTTCTCGGTTTGGACATTCTGCTCCGCCACAAAGCGGTGATTAATTGCCAAACCAGGCTCGTTTTCTTCAAGGTTGATCGAGCGCGCCAAATGCACCTCAGTGCTGTCGCATCGTCGGCGAAATTCACGAGGGTGCCTCTGAGTCGGGAGGAAAACGGCGCGCTTACAGTGCCATGCTCGATTCACGGACAATCGGCTCGTCTGCTCGTAGATACCGGCGCATTTGTTACGACTTTCCACGAAAGCTTCCTTAAGTCGCTTGGGATTGCATCAGAACCGACAAGGATCTCCGCTCGTCTTCCCGGCGGAGCTACGCGGCCAATTCATGCTGCGCGAATTAACGATCTGACCGTCGGCAATTTCAAAATGCCGCCGGACAAAATCGGCGTAACTACATTGCCAAATTTCGTAAGGCAGCAAGGCGGTGCAATCGTCGGCGGCATTCTTGGGATGGACATGCTGTACATCTGTCATGCCATCATCGACCTCGACAGCATGAGTCTGTTCTTGAAGTAACGACTGTTCCAACCTTTCTCCGCTGGCTTCCATTTGCCTGCCGAACACGAGACGCCAGATTACGGGTAGATATGACGAGCACCTTCTTCGAGGAGTTGCAGCGACGAAAGGTTTATCGTGTCGCCGCGGCTTACATCGTCGCCGCGGGATTCCTGATTCAAATGGCCTCGGCAGCGTTTCCAGCATTGGAATTGCCAAATTGGAGTTTGCGACTCGTGATTGTGCTTTTGTTAATCGGTTTCCCGATCGCGCTTATACTTGCCTGGGCCTACGACATTACCGCGAAGGGAATTCAGATAACCCCGACAACCGGAGTTCACCGGCGACGAAATCTTATCTTGCTCGTCGCCACCGCCGTCATCCTCTCCGCTTCTGCTGGATTGCTTCTTTTGCCATGGGCGGTCCGACAAAAGGTCGACAAATCAGTCGCGGTGTTGCCTTTTGAAAACTTAAGCAGCGACCCAGACAATTCCTATTTCGCCGATGGCATCCAGGAGGAAGTCCTGACGCGTCTGACTAAGATCGCGGAGTTGAAAGTGATTTCGCGCGCTTCGACGCAACAGTATCAGAGCAAACCGGACAATTTTGCTGAGATCGCGAAAGCCCTTGGGGTAGCGAACATCCTTGAGGGTAGTGTCCAGAAAGCAGGCGATCAGGTGCGGGTCAATGTTCACCTGGTTAACGCGCAAACCGGTTCGCAGCTCTGGGCCGAGACGTATGATCGGAAGTTAAGTGATATCTTTGTCGTCGAGAGCGAGATCGCTAAAGGAATAGCAGAATCGTTGCAAGCAAAGCTGACCGGTCGTGAAGAGCAAGCTTTGGCTGCGAACCCCACAAACAATCCGGAAGCTTATGATGCTTATTTACGCGGGCTGGCTTTTGAAGCGCGCAGCAACTACTCGAGCGATGCTCGCTTCAAAGCCATCGATTTTTATGATCTGGCGGTGCGGCTTGACCCGAATTTTGCGCTCGCGTGGGCGCGACTTTCTGGTGCGCACGCGCTTGTTTACGTTAACCGCGTTGACACAACTGCCGCCCGCCGCGATGCGGCCAGGGAAGCTTTAGAACACGCGCAGAGACTGCAACCGGACTCGCCCGAAACCCTGCTCTTCACAGGCTATTATCAATATTGGGTGCTGCACGATTACGGGCTGGCCAAAGCTACATTTGGACGCGTCAGCAAAATGCTGCCGGGAAACAGCGAGGTCTTATACGCCCTTGCGGCAATTGCGCGAAGCGAGGGACATTGGGATGAAAGCGTTGCTTATTGGGAACGGGGCCTCGCCCTCAATCCGCGGAATACCGCGTTATTGACTGAAGTAGCATTTACATATGCCGCGCTTCGACAATTCCCGGCAGCGCTAAAGCTTTATGATCGCGCCCTGGATATACTTCCCAATGAGTTTTACTTAATGGCGTCAAAAGCCAGCATCTACCAGGCCGAAGGTAATCTGAAAGAAGCGGCTAAATTGCTCGTGCAGGTAAACGCACAGACGAATTCGAACGCGGCTTTTCGAATCAAGCTAATCCAATTGAGACTTGAGCGAAATCAGCCTGAGGCCACCCGGTTAGTGCAAGCCCGACAAGCTGAACTCAATGTTGCGTCTGGGATCGACAAGGCCAGCAAGCTGGTGGGGCTAGCGTTGGCCGAGCGTGTAGCTGGTGACACCGCTCATGCAAAAGCCGCCGCTGAACAAGCACGCAACACGCTTGAAACAATCAAAAAGGAGCAATCAGACAACGCTTTCGTTGCAGCAGCGCTTGCCGTAGCTTACGCCATCCTCGACGAGAAGGATTCAGCCCTGAAGGAAGCGGGGCGTGCAATCACGCTTGTGCCGAGTAGCAAAGATCGACTGTCCGGGCCCGGGTTCGAAGAGAACCTGGCGTTGGTTGAGATGATTGTTGGCGAGAACACTCGTGCGATCGCAACTCTCACACGATTGTTACAAACGCCGTATGGTGGCTGGATTTACAGTCCAGCGCCCATCACGCCGGCACTTTTAAGGCTCGATCCGATCTGGGACCCGTTGCGCACCGATCCCGCTTTCCAAAAACTTTGCGAGGAGAAGCAGCCGTGAATTTGCGCCCGTCTTTGGTGTTCCACCCGGAAAATTAAGTGAAAAGAGTTAGCTCCCGAGGGTCTGTAGCAATGCGACGCGATGATTCTGCGTCGCGCCGCTAGCGATGTTAATCGCGCCAACTGTGCTTAGAGGCCGTCGCCTCTGTTTTCCGGCGGTTGCATTGGCGGCGCTGGGGAATTTTGGTCCGACGAGGTTGCGCTATTCCCCTCGGCGGCTCGTTTTGCAGCCCATCTGGCTTTCATCGCGGCTGCAAGTTGAGCACGACGTTCCGGTGAGAGATTCAGTTTCCTCTTGGGTTTTTTTCCAGCTGATGCAGTAACGCGGGCCGCGGATTTTCTCGCAGCTTTCAACGCTTTTGCCGTTTCCGCCTGCTGTAGTTTGCTTTTTAGTCTATCCAGTTTCTCTGAACCTTCTCGTAGACGTTTCTCGAGTTGCTGGATCCTCTTCTTTAACTTCTTCGGCTTCATGATTGTCCCCCCTCCTCTCGCCGAACGGCGATTAACGATTGGGTTTTCAGTTAATGGCAAATCCCGCCGATGTCACGCTATTCTTCGGGAGACGCAGTAGACTTTCGATAAAGCGTCGATCCCCAACGCTCTTGAAGAAATGTCGGCAATTCAAAAGCTTTCCAGAGGCCGAGCACGAGAAAAATCGCTACAATAAGGGAAATCAAAGTCGCGCTCGCGAATTTTAGATACTTCCATCGGCCAATGAATAATTGCAGCCAAATTGTAGCGATATGGATAATTCCGGTCAGGATAAGAACCAAAACGCCGCCCGACTGCACTGCCCCTTTTCCAAAGATCAGCCCGACCAGGACCAAAAGCGCACCAATTATGTAGAAGAGCGAGCGCCAATAGCGCCAAAGAATCGCCCACGGCGTTCTGGGAACTGAAACTTCGACCAAACCACTAAAGATAGCCGCTGCGCGGACAATGAAAGCGGTATGGATCTGCTTTGGATTCTTTCCCCGATCAGACCCTATTTTCTCGAGCATCTTCCCAAAAATCTGGGAGCCGCGCGCAAACAATCGCAAAAGCACCTTGGGCTCGAGCTGGCGATTTACTTCATAGCTTGTCTTGTAATAGGAAAGCAGAGCGGCGTCATCTTTACAAAAATCCTTGATGCTTTGCATGTGCTTTTCAAGGGTGGGCGAATCATTGAAGAATTGTTTCATCTCCTTGTCCCGCATGGCGGGATCGAGCTTGGGAAGAACGTCGTGCAACATATTCCATGCGTCTTCGCGCCGCTGCGCGGGGAGAGTGTCACTTAGGATCGCGGTGTGTAAGTCATCGATAAAAACATCGGCGAGGGTTCTTGAATCGTTCGGTTGCAAGTCGCGCTCTTGCATGGTGGGATGACCAAGCGCCTGAGTTTCTGCCACCGGCGTGTTTCGAAGGAGGTCACGCACCAGAATCTCGGCGCCGTCGAGCCGGCCCCAAAGCATGTCGTTCTCGCGCCAAAACTTTGCGAAAAACGCGCCGAAGGAAAAATACATTCTGCCTGCAAGCTTGCTGCGTTGGCCGCCGGAATCGTCGCACAAATTCTTGGCGTCCGTTGGACTGATGCGGACAATATCGACATGAGGTGTTTCCGAGGAATTGGTTCCATATTGCATCGGCAATATCGCCATGTCGTAATGATCAAAACGTTCGTATATGTCACGCAATACATCCCGAGCGATCTTGCCCTCCGGACTGGAACCCGTGTCGGCCAATGCGTCCTTGCACACTTTAGAAACCTTGATGAAAGCCTCTTTGTACGCTGTGACGAGATGATCTGAAATTTCCTTGAATTTGGGCGCCTTCGCTATCAACTGGCGAGCCGTGCTGTCGTCGGACAAACATTGCACGAGCTTCTTCTTATCGAGCTTCAGTTCCTTGATGAGATTTTTGAGTTCATCGGACTTCCGCAAAGCGTGACAATCACGCCGCAGGTCCGCCAGCGCCTTTGCCAAAGGCAGCTTGATTTTGAGGAGCTCTTCGCGGAAACGTCTCCAGCGGCTTTCATCGCCACTTTTCAGGATATCCGCGATTTTAGGTGGCAGAGCATCCGCGTCACCTTGCTCCCGGGATGAGCCTGGTACGAAACGATAAAAGAATGTGATCTTGCGATGAATGAAGAAAAGCCGGCGTAATCGGTAACTGGGATCGAAATCCATCAGAAATTTCGATTCCGTCATGATCTTCTTGTCGGGGTCGATCTGCGGATCTTGGTCGGGAGGATCCGCAGCGTAACGGCTCTTTCGCCAGGCCTCGACCAACAGGCGAATAGCAAGATGCTCGTCACTTTCCGGCGGGTAATTCAAGATGTCACTCACCAGCGCTGCCAGATCGCTCGTTACTTCCGCCACCTTGAGTCGGTGGTAAGTCCCGTAGGCGATGCCAAGCTTTTTGATATGATCTTTGAGCGGTATCCTCTCAAACGTCTCGGCTGCCGCAGACTGAATTACCTTTTCTCTGAATCGATGAATTAAAGCGTCTACGTCCTGATCAACTCGGCGCGTTGTTTCATCGATTCGCGCCAGAAGATGATTACGATCCAAAATCAGACCAATGTCTTCGCGAATTGTCTCATAGCGCGGCAGCTCGACCAGCGCCGCGAGGGAGTGTGCAATAGCGTCTGGTTTCGGCCGAGGTGAGGCCGGATCCAAGGCAAGCCTCTCCGGTGAAGGCTCTATATATATAAGTTTGCGTCGTATCGGGTGGTGCGCCTGCCGCCGCATCAAGGCGCGGGTCGCATAGGTAAACGGCTTGTTGTCGAGAAAACCGCCGTCGCCAAAATCGCGTTTCCGAAAGTCGCCAGTTTCATTTGTTTTCAGATATTCAGAATAAACCGGCTTCCATTTCGGCGATCCATTTTCCGCCATTGCCCGGTATGGCCTTCGTGCACGCAAGACGGGGGAGGTATCTTCCAAACGCATCGGTTCGAAAGCTGGAGGAATCGAGGAAGTGCAGCGTCCGGCAAAGGCCAGCAAAGGATTAAATTCCCAGGTGAAATCGTTTGCGTCGGCGCGGTAGCGAAAATTAAAAACATTTTTATGCCTCAATTCGTTAGCCACCGTATTGTCGAGCTTCAGATAAATGGGCAAGCCGGTCAGGTCGGTCGCTGTTACGTACAGGTCGAGTTCTTCTACCAGCGGAACCCTGGGCGGAGGCGCAGGTTCGTTTGCGCTCGGGCGATCAAAGTTTTCGTCGTTGGGAAAATCCATTACGTGCAACGCTTCGAGGAGTTTCGCATACATGCGCTGGCTATTGAGCAACGAATCTGGTTGCCGCTTTGCCGGAAGTTCGGGCAAGCTCGATTTTCTATCGTTGAGGAGTCGCTCGATATCGCCTTCATTCATCCAAAGCTGCTTGAGTCCCTCCATGTCCTCGTTGTTGACGAGTGCCTTCGCGAGAAAAATGGAATTGAGACCGCCGGCAGAAGTGCCGGAGAGGACGTCCACTACGAAACGTGTACGAATCTCGTCACTTTCGCTGTCTTTGAACAAAAGTGCAGCGTCCATAGAATCGCTGTCGAGATATTGCCCGAGGCGTCGATAGAGTCTGGCGCTGGCGCTTAACTTTTCCTTCGGGATCGCGACACCGCCGCCATCAGACGCGGTCGCTTTGGCCATCTCGAGTAACTCCTGCGCAACGCCGTTGATGTAAATGCAAAGGGAAACACCGCCATACATGACAACGGCATAGCGCACCTCATTCGTGATATTAGTTTCCGGTAAATTTTTCACGGGAGAGCTCGGCTTGGAAGACTCGGTCATAAGTTGTTAGGTTAAGTCTAAAATTGCAGAATCTGCTTCGCGGCCGGCGATGACGAGCGCTATTTTGCTCCCGAGGGAGCAACCAGTTTCTGAAAGCGCGGGTCCTTACGCAGCGGTTCAAACATTGGATCCAACCGGAGAAGCGCAGGAGTGAGCGGCGGGTTGGCAGCTAGCGGCGCCTCATAGGGAATCGAAAGTAGCTTTTCCAATGCGGAGATCGACCGATCGGCGTCGCCGGTGCGGGCTGTCACGCGCGCGAAGATTTCCAGCGGCCTGGGGCCTGTAAGCGCGTCTTTCTCGATCGGGACCATCTCTATCGCGCGCTCAGCCAGAGCCAGCGCCGCATTGTTGTCACCAAGAGCCACGTTTGTAAGCGCGAGATCTCCTATTAAAACAAAATTTTCAGGTTGTTCCTTGAGGAAAGATTCCAGCTCGGTTCGAGCCTGACTCCCGCTTTCGCGCGCGCCGGCATGGTCACCAGCAACTTCCTGTGCCCAGGCTAGCCAGAAGCGGAGTTCGCCAGCGTAAAAACCTAGTGTTTGATCAGGCTTGGCGAGTATCTCCTTTAGCTGAGCAATCACCGGCCCCGGGCGATGCTCAAGGATAGCCTGATAAACCTGTGTTTCCAATGCGTTGACGTAGCCAACTCCCGGCCGGAGAGGAGCGAGGAGTGCACCGGCGCGCGAAAGGTCGCCTTCTGCTTGTGCGATTCGCGCTTTTAACACAATCGTATCTATGTCGTCGGGGTTGATGTTGAGGATCTGCTCAAGCTCCGCGAGCGCTTCCCCAAAACGACGAAGGCAAACGTAGGAACGCGCGTGTTGTGAGAGTAAATTAACGTTGCGCGGATCCACTTTTTGGGCTTGCTGAAAGTACGCGTCGCTCTTGTCCCAGTTGCCTCGCCGCCTTTCAACAAAGGCCAGACCTTGAAGAACCCGGCTGCTTTGGGGCAGAACACGCTGTGCCTGCTCAAGATATTTCAAGGCAGTGTCATAGTCCTTCAGACAGGCATAGTGATAGAAACCCATGGCTAACAAACCTTCGCCGAGATTCGGCTGCAGTCTCAAAGCCGTTTCGGCTGCCTCGCGCGCTTCTTCGCGCAGAGCGACAGTTGGTTGAAGACTCTGTGTAAGATAGCCACTCGCATCCACATAAGCCAGCAGCGCCCAAGCCAGAGCGAAGTTAGGATCCAATCGCACTGCTTCCTTAACGTATTTCTGCGCCGCAAGTGAGTTCTCCGGTGTGAATGCAGTCTTTAGCGAATAAGCCAAGCCGCGCAGGTAAGAATCATAAGCCTGAGGGTTGCTGGTAGGCTTGGCAGCGATGACTTGTTGTTCGTCACCAGTGAGTTTGGCACGTAACTGGTCAGCGATGGTTTTGGCTACCTCAGTTTCGACTGACAGAATGTCCGTCAGCTTGCGATCAAATGTGTCCGACCATAGGTGCGAATCACTGGCCGCTTTGATCAGCTGGACGTTAACACGAACAGTGTCGGCGCTCTTCTGTACGCTCCCTTCCAGAATGTGGGCGACACCAAGTTGCCTTGCGATCTCGCGCAGGTTTTTCGGCGCGCTTTCATAATGCTGCGTGGAAGTGCGCGAAATCACCCTCAGATCGCTGATCTTGGATAGACGCGTCAAAATTTCATCCTGTATTCCCTCGGCAAAATAAGCGTTCTCTTTGTCGCTGCTGAGGTTTTCGAAAGGCAACACGGCGATCGATCGCTCCTCTGGGGTAAATGGCCGCAAGCGTTGATACAGCCACGTCCCAAATGCAATGGCTATGATGGCCAACATCAACGCCACGTTTAAGATGATGGCCTTCCTTCGCCTCGAGCGAGCTTCAGGATTAAACCTGTCGTTGCAGCTGTGAACAGCAAGGAGTAACTCGCGCGCCGATTGCGGCCTGTCGTTTGGGTCCGCAGCCAGCATCGATTTCAGCAGCGCGACGACCTTGCCCGGCAGGTGCAGGCCCTTGAGCTGTTCCAATCGCAACTCCGTGGATTGCCGCGCACGGATTTCCTCCATCGTTCGGCCGATAAATGGCGTCCGGCCGGTGAGCAAATACCATAGCGTGACGCCTAACGAGTAGATGTCGGAACGGGTATCAACCGGCAATTGCCCGGCGCCCGCAAACTGCTCCGGACTGGCAAATGCCGGCGTACCGATGAACCCCGCATGAGTTTGCTCGGCCCCGGATTGCGTCTGCGGGCCCATGACTTTGGCCACTCCATAATCAATTAGTTTCACACGCAGCGCGCCAGTTGGATCGGATTCCAGCATGACGTTCGATGGCTTGATGTCGCGATGAACGACGCCGCATGCTTCCGCAGCGGCGAGAGCACGTGCCGCTTGCTCGATCACATCCAAGGCGACGGCGAGCGGCATCTGTCCATCGCGGCGCACACGCGCTTCAAGCGTTTCGCCTTCGACCAGCTCCATCGCGTAGAAACACTCGCCATCTTGTTCGCCGTAATATGTCACGCGAGCGACATTGGGGTGACGAATGTTCGCCGCTGCACGCGCTTCGCGCAGAAAACGGGAACGCGCACCGGGATTCTGCGCCACCTTGCGATCGATGACCTTCAGAGCAACAAGCGAGTTCAAAACTGTGTCTCGCGCGCGATACGTTATGGCCATCGCTCCCGCACCAAGCTCAATCGGAAATCCGTCTGCTCCGGTCTCTACTTCGAAGTGGGCGTATCGCAGTGGACCAGGCGTCAGCCGGCTGCGCGCCGCTGGCCTCTCCGGCTGCTCTCCATCTCCCAGGAAGGTAAGGCTAACGAGGCATCGCAGGCATTCGCCGTTGGGACCGGATTGAGTCAGCGGTCGTCCACAGGTCGCGCAGGTCTCCGCGGTGTCACTCTGCGCTTTCCCGGTTCCGAGACCAATGCTGATGTCATCCATTTCTGAAAGGCCGCCTCAGGCCATTAATATCTGGTACAGATGGCGCAGTTCTCCATCGATATCTGCCGGATCCGAAACCGTGCTTCCCACTTCTGTTCTCAACGACTCACGGAATCGTTGGCGGAGACGCGAGAGCCAGGTGCGCAGAGTTGCGATTGGCACTCCGAGTCGAGCTGCGGCTTCCTCCTGGCTCGGCGGCTTGGCGCTGCCGCCGGCCACGAACGGCCTTAATTCCTCCAGCCACTCAGCTTTGCCTTCCGCTTCAAATTCGTTTTCCAAATTCTTCCATGCCCGTGAAACGATATTCGAAGCCCACACGAGATCGTAGCAACCGGCATCGCTCAGATGAACGGTCGCGAACATGGCCGCCTCGGCTTCGGGCAAATGCTCCTCAATCGATAGCACCTGCCGGCCCCCGCCGCGCTTGAGCGCTCGCGCGCGATCGTACTCGTTGTACAAGAAATTCTCCAGAGATCCGAGGAGAAATGTGCGGAGCCGGCCCTTCTGCCGATCCGCGTGGCTCAATATGTTTTGCTCGAGCAGATGGGCGAAAAAACCCTGGACCAGGTCTTGCGCATCAGCGGAGGAATGACCGCGGTGGCGAAGAAAACTGTAAAGCGGCGGCCAATACGCTTCGCAAAATCCGGAAAGCGCCTGGTGAGCAGAGGCTTCTGATTCGGGTTCCCCGGCACGAAACACCACGGTCCAATGCGTCGTTTGAAACGACGCACCGCCTTCCTGCAGCGTTCCAGGGATTGCTTTCGTGGGAAAAGAGCGTGGCCCACGAGACGTGATTTTGCGAGAACAAAATCGTGTGGCGGTTCTGTAGGGCCAGCTCGCCGGCTGTTTACGCAGACTCCACGTCTACCGCTACGGTGCCAATTCCGCTGAGACAGGTTCCCGTTTAGTAAAGGCGGGGAATGCCCGTCTCGCCTGCAGCGACCTCGCTCAAACTAACGTTGTTTGCCGCGATATATGGGTTATGCCCATCCCGCGC
>Ga0070675_100002806_pt1 | contig 13124 bp, 9 predicted proteins | sample KBSM43metaG_FD_65343 | JGI IMG/M metagenome (GOLD analysis project Ga0070675, IMG submission 65343) | Miscanthus rhizosphere microbial communities from Kellogg Biological Station, Michigan, USA - KBS M4-3 metaG | ecosystem: Host-associated > Plants > Roots > Rhizosphere > Soil ...
GCCGCGTCCAGCGACGCGAGGATCCGCTGGTAGGCAACGAGAAGATCGTTCGACGACGCGATGCCGCGGGCGGCCAGCACCCGGTCGCGCGGTTCGAGGTCGCCGAGGTCGGGGATCTCGATCGCCTTGAGTGCCGCGATCTGCGCACGCACCTTGGTTTCCCACGCCGCGTAGAGATCCGGCCAGTTCTGGTAGTAGTGGCCGGCCCGGACGCCGAACTCCTGCGCCCGCCGGCCGATCTCCTCGGGGTCCTCGACCCCGTTGGAGCTCATGTAGACGTACCCGTTGAGCACCCGCACGTCCAGCCCGAGCGCGGGCGGCAGGGCGAACACGCGGCTGTTCATCACGCCGACGCTCATGAAGGCGCTGTCGGAGGTGACGATGTCGAAGGGCGGCATCGGCTCGGGGAAGTGCATGCTGTTGAGGAACCAGGTCCGCTGCGAGTCCAGCTCGCGACGGCTCTCCAGGAACCGGTTGTAGTACGGGTACATCTCCTCCCACCCGTCGGCGCCCGGCGGCGTCGGGATCGCGTACGGGTCGGGGAAGCGCGGCGCGGTACTGGTCATGGGGTGCCTTTCTGCGGGTGGGGTGCGCGGACTACCGCGTCGGCGTCGATGGCGAGGTCCGCGGCGATGGCCCGCCAGCAGTTCAGGCTGCTGCCCCGGCCGATGCCCGACCCCGAGTGCATGCTCGACGAGCAGTTGTAGAGGTTCGGCAGGATCGTCCGGTATCCGGAGAGCTCCGGGACCGGCCGGAAGCGGCCCAGCTGGCTCGCGATCGTGCTGCCCTGGCTGTAGCCGCCCTCCACCATGTCCGGGTGCGTGGCGTGGATGTCGCGCGGCAGGATCATGTGCAGGCTGGCGATGTTGTCCCGGGTCATGTTCGGCGCGTACCGCTGCCACTCCCGCACGATGTGGTCGGCGAACTCGGATTCGATGCGCTTCCACTCCTGGCTGGTGAACATCCGCAGCGGCGCGCAGAACTCCTCGAGCCCGACGAGGTGCTCGCCCGTGGGCGCCCGGGACGGATCCCAGATCGTGTCGGCGCTGGTGAACGCGTACGCGCGCGACGCGTAGCCGCGCGTCATGATCTCGGCCTGGTACCGGGTGGCCAGCCAGTCGGGATCCTTCGGTCCCCACAGCAGCCGCGGCTGCGGCCCGACGTCCGGGTCGCCGGTCTTCGCGGCGTAGTCGGGCAGCTCGTGGACGGCGACGTTCGCCCAGATGAGCTGGCCCCGGTCGTAGTGGATGTTGCGCAGGCGGTGCGCGGTCCGCGCCGGCACGTCGACGGCGGGCAGCAGGTCCAGCACCGTCTGCGGCATGCCGAGCCCGCTGACGACGAGGTCGGCGCGCACCGCTTCGCCGCCGGCGAGCCGGATTCCGGCCGCCCGGCCCTGCTCCACCAGGATCTCGGTGATCCGCTGGCGGGTGTGGTACTCGACGCCGCGCCGCCGTCCGGCACGCACGAGCGCCTCGGTGATCGCGCCGGTGCCGCCGATCGCGATCGCGGCCGGCTCCAGCGACAGCGTCAGCCCCAGCACGTGGACGAGACCCTGAAGGCCGAGCACGTCGTCGGCGTACGCACCTGTCGACGTGGTCGCCGCGCGCATGAACAGGGTGCGCAGCTCGGGCGACTCGAAGAAGTCGTACGCGAGCTGGCGCAGGCTCATCACCTGGTGCACCGGTTCGAGCAGGCCGCCGTCCTCGACCAGCTGCTCGAGGTGGTCGGGCGTGCCGTGCGGGGTCGGCGGGCTGAACCGGTGGGCGCCGAAGGCGCGCTTCCACCGCTTTCCGTAGGCGTCGTGGATGCGCAGGTACATGTCGGCGTCGGCGTTCGAGAACCGCCGGATCGCCGCCTCGGTACGCGCGACGCCGTCCGGCCACGGCTCCTGCGTCCCCCTGTCGTCGACGACGCGGGCGGCCGACCACCCGACGAAGGCGGTGCCGTCGTCGAAGACCATGGCCTCGTTGCCCTCGGGGAAGACGTACCGCAGCCCCTCGGCGTGCAGGTCGAAGTCGCGGTAGGCCGGGTGTGAGTAGAACCGGGTCCAGTGGGCGTAGTGGTTCATGGTGTAGCCGCGCAGTGGCCCGGGGCCGCTCAACGCCGCCCCGCCCAGCCGGCCGGAGCGCTCGAACACCCCCACGGACATGCCGGCGCGGGCCAGGTAGCACGCGACGATCGTCGAGTGGTGGCCGCCGCCAAGCACGATCGCGTCGTAGCTGCTTGTCACCCGGGACCTCCTCGCGTGGGAATGCCACAGTGCCGGATCATCTCGCGGGCTGTCTCTCGTGTCTTCCGGTCACTGAAAGCCCGGCGTACGGTCTCGTGACATGGTGGCGAGGCGGGCCGGCGAATCGCGGTCCGGCACGGCGCGCGCCCTGGCCGTCCTTTCCGCGTTCGACCACGCGCACCGCAGCCTCACACTCTCCGACATCGCCCGGCGGGCCGACCTGCCGCTGGCCACCACGTACCGGATCGTCGGCGAGCTGGACGCCGCCAGGCTGCTCGTCCGGCGGCCCGACGGCGCGTACGAGATCGGCGCGCGCGGCTGGCACCTCGGGCTGCTCGCCCCGCAGACGGCGCTGCGCGAGGCGGCCCTGCCGCACCTCCAGGATCTTGTGACGGTCACCGGGCACACGGTGCACATGGCGGTGCTCGACGGCCCCGCGGCGCTCGTCCTGGAGCGGTTGGCCGGCTCGCGCACCCTGCCGACCCGCCACACACCGGGCACGCGGCTGCCGCTGCACTGCACGGCCGTCGGCAAGGCGCTGCTGGCACACGCGCCGGCGGCCGTGCGGGCGGCGGCGCTGGCCGGCCTCACCCGCCACACCGCGTACACGGTGACCGACCCGCGTTCGCTGGAACGCCAGCTCGACCACATCCGCCGCAGCGGGGTCGCGCGCAGCGCCCAGGAGCACCGGCTGGGCGTCTCGTCGGTCGCGGTGCCGCTCCTCGACCATTCCGGGCTGGTGGCGGCGCTGGGCCTGCTGGCGCCGCTCACGAGCGCCCGGCTGGGGAACTCGCTGGCCCCGTTGCGGGCCGCGGCGGCGGCGATCACCCAGGGCTTCTCGGCGGCCGCCGCCCAGCGGACCTGAACGGGAGCCGGCCGGAGGGGCATCCTTCCGGTGGCAATACGGCGATCTTGCACTTACAGTGCGGTGCAAAGGCGGTGAAATAGCGATTAAATGGGCATCGCGACTGCAAGATCGCGGGACCGGGCCCGGCGAGCCGCGCCGCGCCGCGCCGCACCGCGGCCGCGGCCGCCGAGTCGATCTTGCAGGCGCGGCGGCGCGGCGGCGTCAAAATCAGGACAAAGTCGGGTGAAAGTATCGCCAAATTTGCAAGGTCGACTGATGCGCGCTGAGGGTGTGTCGCCCCGCCCGGGGTCCTTGAACTGCCGTCAGGAGCGGGCGGCTGTCGCCTCGCGGGCCGCCACGGCCTGCGTGTAGAGGCGGCCGGCGCGGTACGAGGAGCGCACCAGCGGGCCGCTCATCACACCCGCGAAGCCGATCTCCTCGGCCTCCTCGCGCAGCTCGACGAACTCCTCCGGCTTGACCCAGCGCTCCACCGGGTGGTGCCGCGGCGTCGGGCGGAGGTACTGGGTGATCGTGACCAGCTCGCAGCCGGCCTCGTGCAGGTCGCGCAGCGCCTGCGACACCTCGGCCCGCTCCTCGCCCAGCCCCAGGATCAGGTTCGACTTGGTGACCAGGCCCGCCGCCCGCGCCTGGCGCAGCACATCGAGCGAGCGCTCGTAGCGGAAGGCCGGCCGGATCCGCTTGAAGATGCGCGGCACCGTCTCGATGTTGTGGGCCAACACCTCGGGGCGCGCGCCGAACACCTCGGCGAGCTGCGACCCGTCGGCGTTGAAGTCCGGAATGAGAAGTTCGACGCCGCAGCCCGGGAGCAGCTTGTGGATCTGCCGGACGGTCTCGGCGTACAGCCAGGCACCACCGTCGGGCAGGTCGTCGCGGGCGACGCCGGTGATCGTCGCGTACCGCAGGCCCATCGCCTGGACGGACTCGGCCACCCGGCGCGGCTCGTCGGCGTCGAACTCGGCCGGCTTGCCGGTGTCGATCTGGCAGAAGTCGCACCGGCGGGTGCACTGGTCACCGCCGATGAGGAAGGTGGCCTCGCGGTCCTCCCAGCACTCGTAGATGTTGGGGCAGCCGGCCTCCTGGCAGACGGTGTGCAGCCCCTCCCGCTGGACCAGCCCGCGCAGGTGCGTGAACTCGGGACCCATCGTCGCCCTGACCTTGATCCACGGCGGCTTGCGCTCTATGGGGGTCTGCGCGTTGCGGGCCTCGATGCGGAGCATCTTGCGGCCCTCGGGGACGACGGATGTCACCCCCTCAGCGTACGTCCGCCACCGTCCGCCGATCTCCCCGGAGCGACGGAGGTCACCGCACGCGTTCACGCGCTGTCGTCACCGGCGAGCCGCTCACTCCAGGTCGAACGCCCGAATGATCGCCTCGGTCAGGGTCGGCTCTTGATCGGGAAACAGGTATCCGATGGTGCGACCGAGTCGGTCCGCTTTGATCGTGATGATGTTGTCGCATTGCACCACGCTGTCGTGGTCGATTCCGTTACGCGGCCCCACCGGGACCTCGGTGGACAGGCCGCGCACGGTCGAGGTGATCGGGGCGACGGTGATATCGGTGCGCACCGCCCGCACCTCCTCACGGGTCAGCACCAGTACCGGGCGCATCTTGTCCAATGACGTCAGCATGATGGGACGCATCAGTCGAGGTCCGGCAGGTTCGCGACGGCGTGCTCGGTCAGCCCGTCCAGTTCCGGATCTTCACCGTGACTCGCGTATATCTCCGCATCGCGCGTCGCCAGTACACGCCGCTGCTCCCGGAGCAACGCACGGGTTACGACCTGGGCCCGGCTCAGGGCCGCGCCCGACTGCACCTGCTGATCGGCGAAAGCCACCAGGTCATCCGGCACCCGTACCGTGATCTGCGTACTCATCCCAGTATCATACCGCTTCGAATCCCAAGTGCATACCATGCAGAGCAGGCGCTCAGATATTCAGGCGCACCCACGCTACGGCATCCCGTACCGTTGGCCGCCAACGGCGACGACGGAACTGACAATCCCGAGCCGTAGCACCACAAGAGGCCCGCCGCCCGAGGCGGGTGAAGGCGCGGTGGTACCGCGAGACCCCACTCGCCCGCGCCCCTTGGGGACAGCGTTGCTGTCGAAGAGGGAGGTGCCGATCATGCCGCAACGCGTCCTTTCCGCCGAACTGCCCGCCCACGTGGGCGAGACCGTGCTCCTGCACGGCTGGGTGCACCGGCGGCGAACCCTCAAGACCGTGTCGTTCCTCGTGCTGCGCGACCGGGCCGGGCTGGCCCAGGTGGTCGGCGCCGACCTGGACGGCCACCCCGAGGAGACGGCGGTCGCCGTGACCGGGCGGGTCGTCGCGAACGAAGTGGCGCCCGGCGGGGCGGAACTCGTCGACGCGGCGGTGACCGCACTGTCGCCGCCGGCGCAGCCGCCCCCGTTCGACCTGTACCGGCCCGAGGTCCGCGCCGGCCTCGCGGTGCAACTGGACGCCGCGCCGCTGGCCTTCCGCCATCCCGGCCGTCGCGCGGCGCTCGCGGCGTCCGCGGCCGCCGCGCGCGGGTTCCGGGCGACGCTCGACGCGCTGGGCTTCACCGAGATCTTCACCCCGAAACTGGTGGCGGCGGCCACCGAGAGCGGCGCGAACCTGTTCGGGGTGGACTACTTCGGCCGCCCGGCCTACCTGGCCCAGAGCCCGCAGTTCTACAAGCAGTTGATGGTCGGTGTGTTCGAGCGGGTCTACGAGGTGGGCCCGGTGTTCCGGGCCGAGCCGCACGACACCGGCCGGCACCTGGCGCAGTACACGTCGCTGGACGCCGAACTCGGCTTCATCGCCGACCATCGCGACGTGATGCGCGTCGTCCACGCCGCGATCCGCGGGATGGTGGGCGAGGCGGGCGCGCCTCTGGCCGTCGGGGAGGAGTTTCCGGCCGTGAGTTTCGCGGACGCCCTGCGGATCGCGCACGCCGACCCCGACGAGCCCGACCTGGCGCCCGCCGACGAGCGGGCGGTGGGTGAGTGGGCGATGCGCGAGCACGGCAGCGAGTTCGTGTTCGTGACCGGGTATCCGCTGGCGAAGCGGCCGTTCTACACGGCGGGCGGGAACAGTTTCGACCTGCTGTTCCGGGGGATGGAGATCGTGACCGGCGGGCAGCGGCTGCACCGCTACGACGACTACGTGGCCGCGCTCGCGGGTCGTGGGCTGCCGCTCGAACCGTACCGGTCCTATGTGGACGCTTTCCGCTACGGCATGCCGCCGCACGGCGGCTTCGCGATCGGGCTGGAGCGGTTCGTGGCGCGGCTGCTCGGCCTCGGCAACGTCCGGGAGGCGACCGCGTTTCCGCGCGACCGCACGCGGTTGGAGCCGTAGAAACGACTGGGCGGGACGGCTTGTAGCCGTCCCGCCCAGCGGTTCTATGGATCAGGAACTACGCGGCGATTGCACTCGACGCGCTGCTGACCCGTGCCCACTGCGACCACGTCGTGCCGTCGTAGACCCGGTGCCACAGGGCGTTGTCGAACCCGACCGCGATCACCTCGAGGTCGCCGTCGCTGTTCGTCAGGAGCCGCGGGTCGTTGACGACGCTGCCGCCGAGAGCCTGCCACGACGTCCAGGTGGTGCCGCCGGCCGCTGACTGGCTGATGGTCCAGACCGAACCGTCGCCGGCCCGGCTCGCGACCACGGCCACGCCGCTCTTCTGCACCTCGACGGCGATCGAACGGACGTCGCCGCCCGCCGACGTCCAGCTGGACCAGGTGTTACCGCTCGCCGAAGTCTGCTGCCGCTGCCAGACGGCGCGGTTCAGACCGATCGCCAGCAGGTGCAGCTGACCATTGGCGCCACGGAACACGAGCGGTTCACCGACGATGCCGCCGCCCAGCGACGTCCAGGCACCCCAGTCGCCGTTCTCGTCCTGCACGCTGGTCACCACGCTGCCGTTGCCGGCGCGCGCGAAGACCTGCAGCTGACCGCTCGCGTTGCGCACAGTCGACCCGGTCACGTTGACGCCCATCGGAGTGCCGGCCTTGATCTCGCTCGGTTCCGAGTTGGTCCCGGTCGCCCCGTGGGCCACCACGGTGACCGAGTACGGCGTGCCGGGCGTGAGACCGGTGATCGTGCACGTGGTCGAGTCGGCGTCCGCGGTGGAGCAGGTCGCGTCGCCCGGGGTCGCAGTCGCGGTGTAGTACGTGACCTCGATCCCGTTGTCCTCGCCGGCGGCCCAGGAAACCATCAGCTCGGACTGGCCGGCGGTGACCTCGACGTCGGTCGGGGCACTCGGAGCCAGCGTCGAGACCTCGGCCACGACCTCGGTCGCCTCCGCGTCGCCTTCACTGGTGCTCGGCGTCACGGTGATGGTGTAGGTGCCCGCTTCGAGTGCCGTGAACTGGCAACCGGTGGCGCTGCTCACCAGCGTCGCGGCGCACGTGCTGGCGCCGACCGTGTCGGGGGAGACCTCGACCTTGAGGACCCGGTTGACGCCGGTGCCCCAGTTCACGGATGCGGTGTCCCAGTTGACGGTCACGGTGGAGCCCGAGACGGTCGGCTCCTCGACGGTCACCGCGCCGCTCGGTGCGGTCGCCTCGACCTCGATCTCCTTCGTCACCGCCATGCCGCGTCCCATTTCGGTCTTCGGCGTCCAGGAGACCGTGTACTTGCCTCCCTGGGTGGGGACGAACCAGCAGGACTCGGTGTCCTCCGGCATGTCCGCGCCGCACTTCTCGCCGGCGGCGCTGACCCCGGCACTCACACCCGGCGGATTGGCGACGACGTCGATCGTCCTGTCGTCACCCGTGCCCCAGACGATGTCGTCGGAATCCCAGGTGATCGTGATCACGCCGTTCTCGCTGGGCTCGGACGCAGTCGGCGTGATGGTCGCCACGGGGGCTTCCTCCTCGACGACGGCGATGTCCGACGCGGTGCCGACGCTGTCGCCCTCGTCGTTGGTCGGCGTCAGCGTGACCGTGTACTGTCCGGCCGCGGTCGCGCTGAACGAACACGCCTCAGCGGTGCTGGGCAGGACCTCTTCAGAGGCGCCGGTCTCGTCCACGCCACAGTCGTTGTCGCCGATGCCGGTGCCGGCAACGGTGACCTTGAAGCCCGGATCCTTGGCGAGGCCCCACGAGGTCACGCCCGCCTTCTTCCAGGTCACGTTGACCTGAGCGAGGGCCTCCGAGTCCACAACGGCCTGCAGGGCCAGCTGCTGCGGATTGCTGGTCGGCACGGTGCCGTCCACGGTGACATCGAACGAGTCCGAAACACCGCTGCCCACATCGTTCCGCGCGGTCACGGTGACCTTGTAGGGCCCGGCCGCGGTCGCGGTGAAGGTACACGACGGACTGTCGTTGTCCTCCGCGGCGATGCCGCCCTCGCAGGTGCTGCCGCTTGCGATCGTCGCCTTGTCGATGGTGACGTCGAAGAAGCGAGCCTCGGGTTCGGCGGTGCCCCAGTCGATGGCGGACGGGTCCCACGTCACTGTCACGTCCGCACCGTCCGCCTCGGCGTTGACCGAGTCGTTCAACGTGCCCTGCGGCCCGAGTTCCTCCACGATGATGGACTCGGACTCGCCGGTACCGTCGTCGACGTCGTTGGTCGGCGTGACGGTGACCGTGTAGGTGCCGGTCGCGGTCGGCGTGAACGTGCAGCCGGTGCTCGTCTTCGCCAACAGCGCACTGCTGGTGTCACAGGTGTTCCCGTCGACGGTGCCGGGGTCGACGCTGACCGCGAAGCCCGCGTGCTCACCGTTGCCCCAGGAGGTCACGCCGCTCGGGTCCCACGACGCCACAACCTTCCCGCCCTCGCTGGTCAGCTGCAGGTCGGAGACGCCGCCCGTCGGCGCGCTGATCGGCGCCGTCACGTTGACCGTCGTGCTCGCGGAGGTGTTGCTGCTGCCTTCGTCGGTCTTGGCCGTGACCGTGATCGTGTAGGTCGTCGCCGCTGTCGCCTGCGCGGTGAACGTGCAGTCTTCGCTCGCGTCGGTGACCTCGTCGCAGTCGGACTCCCCGACCTTGTCGGCCGGCGTGATCGCAACGGTGAAGTCCCTGTTGTCGCCGGTCTTCCAGTCGACGCCCGCGTCGTCCCAGGTCACCGCGACGTTCGCCCCGGTGGCCGTGGCCTTCAGCTTCGTCACCTTGCCGACGGGCCGCTGGAGGCTGACCGTAGCTTCCTCCGAGGCGGCCCCGGGGCCGCCGCCGTCGACCGGAGTCGCTTTGACCTTGTAGTCACCATCCGCCGCGCCGGCCGTGAACGTGCACGAACCGGCCCCGGTCTCGTCAACCGTGATGAGTGTGGGGTCGCCTTTACAGGTGCCCTTGGCGGTGCCGGTGACCGGCGCCCCGCCGGGACCGGTGATGTCGATGCGCACCTGAGGCGCGAACGCCGTGTCATCGCCCGCGGTCAGTGCCCAGTTCACCGTCACCAGCCGGTCGGCGCCGACCGACGCGGTGACCGTCGCGACGTCGTCCGGCGCGGCGAGGGCGGGCTGCGCCCCGATAAAGGGCACTGCCATGGCCGTTACCAGTGCGGTCGTCGCCGGCAGCCCCCATTTGGGCAACCTTCGACGATCACGCGATTTCACCACTTCATTCACTGTGCAGAACCCCCGTATCGCAGGCGCCAGCTTCCGGATCGGCCGACGCGCTATCTGTAGGCAATGTATGGCGAACCTTGATTTCTCGGGTGAAATTGGATAAAGACGCCGAGAGTAGCTCGCGTACGGAGCCCAAGCGATCATGGGCGTCTGCCGTCGCGGCAGCGACGGCAGACGCCCATGATCTGCGGGGTATAGGCAGTATCAGGCCAGCATGGCGGCCAGGCGGGACTCGACCTCGGTGATCGCGTCCGCGACCGTCACGGTACGGCCCAGTTCGGCGGAGATCGATGTGACCCCCGCGTCGCGGATGCCGCACGGCACGATGCGGTCGAACGCGCTCAGGTCGCAGTCGCAGTTCAGCGCGAACCCGTGCTGCGTCACGCCCCGCGCCACGCGGATGCCGATCGCGCCCACCTTGCGGTCGGGGCCGCGCCCGTCGGCCGGCACCCAGACGCCGCTGCGGTCCTTGACCCGGGTGGTCTCGAGGCCGAACGCGGCGCACACGTCGATCAGCAGGCCCTCGACGCGGCGCACGTACGCGACCACGTCCATCGGCTCGACCAGCCGCACGATCGGGTAACCCACGAGCTGACCAGGCCCGTGCCAGGTGATCTTTCCACCCCGGTCGACGTCGATGACCTCGGTGCCGTCCATCGGGCGGTCCATCGGCTGGGTGCGCTTGCCCGCCGTGTAGACGCTCGGGTGCTCGAGCAGCAGCACGGTGTCGGGATCCGCCCCGTTCACCACCGCCTCGTGGATACGCTGCTGTTCGGCCCACGCCACCCGGTAGTCGACCAGGCCGGCGCGGACGATCGCGAGCGGCGTCACCGTAGTCACGAAACGAGATTAGCCCGGCCCTCGCGCAGGTCATCACCCAAGGGAGTGAGCGCGGTCACAGCGAGAAGCCGTCCAAGATCTGCATCGGATCCGGCGACGACAATCGAATAGCAGGGTAGGAGGCATCGATGACGACACCCGCGACCGGTCGCCGGCTGCGCTGGCTCCTGCCCGCCCTGCTCGTGGTCGCGTTCCTGGCGATCGCCGGGCCGATCGGCTCGCTCGCCGGCAAGACCGCCGAGGTGCAGGAGAACGACAACGCCGCATACCTGCCGACCAGCGCCGAGTCCACCCAGGTCGACGCGTACACGGAGAAGTTCGTGGGCGACCCGACGCTGCCCGCTGTCGTCGTGTACGTCCGCACCGACGGGGGAGCGTTGACCGACGTCGACCTCGCCGCGATCGCCACCGACGTGGAGGCGGTGAACGCCACCCAGCGCGCCAAGCTCGCCGGCCCGCCCGTCGGCCCGGTGCCCTCGGAGGACGGCAAGGCGGCCCAACTGATCGTCCAGTACGCCGGCGCCGACCCGGAGAAGCTGCGCGGCGACGTCGAATGGCTGCGCGACCGGGTGAAGTCGCACCCGGGGCTGGCCGCACACGTCACCGGCCCGGCCGGCGTGTTCGCCGACCTGCTGGTCGTCTTCGACAGCATCAACGGCGTCCTGCTGCTGGTCACGGCCGCGGTGGTCCTGGTGATCCTGGTCATCGTGTACCGCAGCCCGCTGCTGCCGCTGCTCGTGCTGTTCAGCGCCGGCACCGCGCTGGGCCTCGCGAACGGCACCGTCTACCTGCTCGCCAAGGCCGACCTGATCACGTTGTCCGGCCAGACGCAGGGCATCCTCGACGTGCTCGTCCTCGGCGCCGGCACCGACTACGCGCTGCTGATCGTCTCCCGGTTCCGGGAAGAACTGCGCCGGCACGAGAGCCGGTTCGACGCGATGCGGGTGGCCTGGCGGGCGTCCGTCGAACCGATCCTGGCCAGCGGCGGCACCGTCATCGTCGGTCTGCTCTGCCTGCTGGTCTCGGACCTGGCCTCCAACCGCGGCCTCGGCCCGGTCGCGGGCATCGGCATCGTGTGCGCGCTGCTGTCGATGCTGGTCCTGCTGCCGGCGGTGCTGGTGCTGATCGGCCGGGCGGCGTTCTGGCCGTTCCGGCCCGCGTACGGCTCGCCGCCCGCCGAGGAGACCGGGATCTGGGCGAAGGTCGCCGCGCTCGTCGGCCGGCGACCGCGCACGGTGTGGGTGTTCACGCTCGTGCTGCTCGGCGTGCTCACCCTCGGACTGGTGCGGCTGGAGGCCGGCGGCATCCCGCAGACCAAGTCGTTCGTCGGGGCCACCGACTCGCAGACCGGGCAGGAGGTGCTCGGCGAGCATTTCCCGGGCGGGGCCGGCAACCCGGCGATCGTCCTGGTGCGGGTCGAGAAGCTGCCCGACGCCATGACCGCCGCCCAGGGTGTGCCCGGCGTCGCCTCGGTGGTGCCCTACACCGGTGCCCCGGCCGGGCCACCCGGGCCGAACCCGCCGCCGACCCCGCAGCCGAAGGTGGTCGACGGCCTGGTGCGGCTGGACGTCACGTTCGGCGCCGCGCCCGACTCCGACGCGGCCAACCGGGTGATCCGCGACCTGCGCCGCGCTGTCCACGCGATCCCGGGCGCCGACGCCAAGGTGGGCGGCTTCACGGCCATCAACCTCGACGTGCAGGACACCGCCAAGCGCGACCGCAACGTGATCATCCCGATCGTCCTGGGCGTCGTGTTCGTGATCCTGATGCTGCTGCTGCGCGCCGTGGTCGCGCCGGTCCTGCTGATCCTCACCGTTGTGCTGTCGTTCCTGGCAACGCTCGGAGTCAGCGGCGTGGTCTTCCGCGACGTGCTCCACTTCGCCGGTGCCGATTCGTCGTACCCGCTGTTCGCGTTCGTGTTCCTGGTGGCGCTGGGCATCGACTACAACATCTTCCTGATGACGCGCGTCCGGGAGGAGGTCGGCCGGCGCGGCCACCGCGCCGGGACGCTGCACGGCCTCGCCGTGACCGGTGGCGTGATCACCTCGGCCGGTGTGGTGCTGGCGGCGACGTTCGCCGCGCTGGGCGTGCTGCCGCTGGTGTTCCTCGCCGAGCTCGCGTTCACCGTGGCGTTCGGCGTGCTGCTGGACACGCTGGTGGTGCGCTCGCTGCTGGTGCCGGCGCTGATCGTCGACATGGGACGGATCGTGTGGTGGCCCAGCCGGCTTGCGAAGGTTCCGCCGGCCCGGCACGCGTCGGCAGCGTCAGCGGCGGAGGGCGACGGCGAGGGCGTCGTCGATGGTGGCGTGGGCGAAGTGGAAGCCCCTGTCGCGAAGCACGGCGGGTAGCACCCGCCGGCTGACCAGGATCTCGCCGGCGAACTGGCTGCCGGCCGCCACCTTCAGGGCCGGCTTCGGCACCGGGAACAGCGCCGGACGGTGCAGTGCGCGGCCGAGCGCCTTGGCGAACTCGCGGTTGCGCACCGGGGCCGGGCCGGTCAGGTTGACCGGGCCGGCGATGTCGTCGCGGGCGAGCAGGAACTCGACGGCCGCCAGAAAGTCGGGCATCGAGATCCAGGGAACCCAGGCGCGGCCGTTGCCCAGCGGCCCGCCGACGCCGAGCTTGAACGGC
>Ga0070675_100002808_pt1 | contig 13122 bp, 10 predicted proteins | sample KBSM43metaG_FD_65343 | JGI IMG/M metagenome (GOLD analysis project Ga0070675, IMG submission 65343) | Miscanthus rhizosphere microbial communities from Kellogg Biological Station, Michigan, USA - KBS M4-3 metaG | ecosystem: Host-associated > Plants > Roots > Rhizosphere > Soil ...
CCGAGAGCGCGAGCGCTTATGCGGCGGCGCTCGGGGGAACGGTAGGATCGCTTCGTTTCGTAGACACGGGCAGCCCGGCTTCGCCCGATCAGGCGGTTGTCGAAGCCGGCATCTGGCGCGTCTCCAAGCAGATCAATGCCTGGGTCAATGACGCGACGGTGGAATGGCGCGCGGGCGCCAATAAGGCGACAGTGGGCGTCTATGCCTCGCACTACACGTCACGCGACTGGTGGAATCTCGGCAACAATTTGCTCCTCACCGCCGCGCCGCACGCGCGCCGGCTCAACCTGACGCTCGCTGACGGATCGATCGTCACCCGCCAGGGATTCAGCAGCGGATCGAGCTTCGCGGTCGACGCGCATTATCGCGGCAACGATCTCGCTTTCTATGCGGTCGACGAGCTGCGGCTGAGCGACGTCTTCCGCGTCGATGCGGGCATCCGCCGCCAGCATCACAAAGTCGACGGCCTGGTCGGTAACGACAGGATAGCGGGCCCAGCCGGCCCCGACGGCAATGCCGCCACGCTCTACGACAATCGCGACATGATCCTCGACGGCACGTCCCGGCCGATACGCTATCGTGGCCGCGCCTCGTCGTGGACGATGGGCCTCAATTACGACATCAGCCCCGATCTCGGCGCCTTCGCGCGCTACAGCCGCGGTCACAGCTTCCCCTTCTTCGACAATCTGCGCGACGGCATCGGGGTTACGCCGCAAGTGGATACGATCGAAGGCGGGCTCAAATTCGCGACGCGCCCGCTCGCTTTCTACGCGACCCTGTTCCGCAATCGCTTTCGCGGGCTCGCCACGACCGTGATCGCGCAGGGCGCGCCGATCGCCTCGGTCGGCGGCGCACGCGCGACCGGCGTCGAGCTCGAAGGCGTGGTGCGGCCCGCCGCCGCGATCTCGATCGCTTTCTCGGGATCGTGGCTCGACGCGCGCTACCATCATTTCTTCACCGCCGCGGGCGTGACCGATCTCTCCGGCAATCGCGTGCAGCGCCAGCCGGCCTGGCAATGGCGGCTGAGCCCGGAGTGGGACTTCGACCTGTCCGGACACAAGGCGTCGCTCCACGCCACCTTGAGCTATATGGGGGACCGCTGGTCGGACGTGCAGAATGCGCAGCTCCTGCCCCATTTCTACAAGCTCGACGCGGGCGCCACCCTGCAACTCAGCCGTCGCTTGTCGATCGAGCTGATCGGCGACAACCTTACCAATGTGATTGGCCTGACCGAGGGCAATCCCCGCAATGTCGGCGCCCAAGGCAGCGGGCCGATCTTTGCGCGGCCGATCCTCGGGCGATCCGCCGAAATCAGCCTGCGCTACGGTTTTTGAGATGAGCGCAAGGCCTCCACCCCGCAGCCCGCCCTAAAAGGCGCCCGCTTCCCACAATTCGCCACCCGGTCGCGCAGCCCTGCTTCGCGAGACGGAGGCCTGTTGCTTGCCGAAATCCCCCAGGAAGGAACGAAAATGAAGGCTCTGACACTCCGTACCGCAGCACTCGCGCTGCTTTCGGGCACCGCGCTGGCGGGCTCGCCCGTGCTCGCGCAGGATGCCACCGCGCCCGCGCCTGCCGCCGCACCTGCCGCCGATGCGCCCGCACAGGCCGACGAGATCGTCGTCACGGGCAACGTCAACCGCGAAGGCCAGCGCAAGCTCGACGCGAGCTACTCCATCTCGACCGCGAGCGAGGAGCAGATCCGCCAGGTTCAGCCGCTCTCCACCGCCGACCTGCTCAAGATCGTGCCGGGCGTCTGGACGGAAACGTCGGGCGGCGAAACCGGCGCCAATGTCTTCATCCGTGGCTTCCCATCGACCGGCGACGCGCCTTTCCTGACAATCGAGATGAATGGGTCGCCGATCATCGCGCCGTCGTCGCTATCGTTCCTGGAGGACAGCTCGCTGTTCCGCATCGACGATACGGTGCAGCGCGTCGAAGTGCTGCGCGGCGGGCCTAGCCCGATCTTCGCCAACGGCCAGCCCGGCGCGACCACCAACTTCATCCTCAAGGAAGGTACGCAGGATCCGCAATTCTCGGTTCGCGGCACTTATGGCACGGAGGGCATGTATCGCGGCGATGTCGTCGCGCAGGGCCCGATCGACGAGAATACGACCTATATGGTCGGTGGCTTCTATCGCTACAGCAAGGGTCTGCGCCACACCGGCTTCCGCGGCGACGACGGCGGCCAGATCACGGCCAGCGTCACGCACAAGTTCGATGCCGGCAAGCTGACCGTCTATGCCCGCTATCTCGACGATACCAACGCCTTCTACACGCCGATGCCCTTGCTCCAGCAAGACGGTAAATTCCACACCATCCCCGGCTTCGACGCGCGCGACGACACGCTCGTCGGCAAGGAGATCGAGCATACGCAGATCGAGATCGCCCCGGGCGTGAATGGCGGGCCGACCCAGAAGAAGGACGTCGATCTCTCGAAGGGTCGCGGCGCCAACATCTTCACCGTCGGCAGCAATTTCAGCTACGATTTCGGCGGTTTGGTCCTCCAGAACAACATGAACTTCACCAAGGGCCATGCGGATACCTATGCCCTGTTCACGGGCAGCAATCCGCAGTCCGCGGCCGACTATCTTGCCGCGGCGGGCGGCCCTGGCACGGTGACCTTCGCCAATGGCGGCCAGGCGGTTTCGCCAACCCAGCAAGTCATCCAGGCGGGCATCTGGTCGGTGCAGAAGCATATCCAGAGCTTCACCGACGAACTGCGGCTCAGCCACGAACTGTTCGCGGGCAATACGCTCACCGTCGGCGGCTATTATGCGCACGTGAAGGATCACGACCTCTGGTATCTGGGTAACAGCGTGCTGCTCGCGCTCGAGCCGCAAGCGCGCGTGTTGAATGCCAGCCTTGCCAACGGCAAGATCCTGACGCGCAACGGCTTCACCAGCGCGAACAGCTTCGACGTCAACGCCCGCTACCGCAGCGACAATATCGCGGGCTATGTCAGCGATGAATGGAAGATCGGCGATCTCCGCCTCGACGGCGGCATCCGCGTCGAGCGCACCAAGCTGCACGATACCTATGAGAATCTTAGCACCGCCGATCTCGATGCCAATCCACTGACCGCCTATAACAACAATGCCACCTACCTGAACGGCACCTTCAATTCGGTCAGCTACAGCAAGACGCAGGTGAGCTGGACGGCGGGCCTGGACTATGCGTTCACGCCGCACCTCAATGGTTTCCTGCGCGCGAACAGCGGCGCATTGCTGCCGCAGTTCGACGATCTGCGCGGCAACGCCACCACGCCCAATCTGATCAAGCCGCAAAAGGCGCGCCAATATGAAGTCGGGCTCAAGACCTCGACCCATTATTACGACCTGTTCCTGACCGGCTTCTACAATCGCTTCCACAACCTCCTTTTCCAGGACATCATCCAGAACCCCGACGGCACCACCACCAACCGCGTGCTGTTCGGCGGATCGCGGGCTTATGGCCTGGAATTCGAAGGCGCGGTGCGGCCCTTCGCCGGCTTCCAGATCGCCACGCGCGGCGTGATCCAGAACGGCAAGTTCAAGGATTTCGGCGTCAACACCGGCAACGACGTCGCGCGCCAGCCGCGCTTCCTGGCGGCGGTGATCCCGTCCTACAGCTTCCACACAAGCGTGGGTACGGCCCGGCTGTTCGGCACCTACACGCATGTCGGCAACCGTTACGCCGATATCGAGAACAAGCAGGCGCTGGGCAAATATGACACGCTCGACCTCGGCGCGTCGCTCGATCTCAACAACCGCTTCTCGATCCAGGCGACGGTCGACAACGTGACCAACACGCTCGCACTGACCGAGGGTAATATCCGGACCGTCGGTTCGGCCAATGCCAACGGCTATTTCCTCGGCCGTCCGATCTTCGGCCGGCGCGCGACGATCACGGCCGCGTACAAATTCTGATGCTCTCCCCCTGTCGGCCGGCGCGTCGTTGCGTGCCGGCCGGCCCTTTTTGCAGAGACCGGACAATGCCTGGAAAGACGCTGACCAAGTCCCTCCTCACGCTCGTGATCGGACTGATCCCGGCCACCGCGATGCTTGCGCAGATGCCGGAATCGCCGCAGCGTCTCTATGGTCCGCTGTTCGAGGCGGTGCAGCTCGAACGCGTCTTCCCCGACAGCAAGACCTTCGTCGACATGGTCCCGCGCCAATCGCCCGCCGGGATCATGGCGGATTACCGGGCCGAACATCCCGCCGGCCGCAAGGCGCTTTCCGAATTCGTCGCGCGCCACTTCACCGCCCCCAATGCCGCGCATCCGCATGCGACGATCCGCGAACATATCCGCGCGCTGTGGCCGGTCCTCGCGCATCCGCCGCTGGCTGTGCCCGAAGGCGCGTCCGCGCTGCCGCTGACCGCGACATCGATCGTGCCGGGCGGCCGCTATCAGGAATTCTATTATTGGGACACGTACTTCACGATGCTCGGACTGAAGGCGGACGGGCAGCAGGCGCTGATCGACAATATGCTCGCCAATTTCACGAGCCTGATCGAGCGCTACGGCCATATCCCCAACGGCACGCGGACCTATTATCTCTCGCGATCGCAGCCGCCTTATTATGCCCTGATGCTCGATCTGTCGGACAACCGCGATCCCGCGCTCGCGCGGCAGCGCCTGGCGGCTTTGCGCAAGGAGCATGATTACTGGATGGCGGGCGCCAAATGCATGGGCGCCGCGGGCGCGTGCCAGCATGTGGTGCGCATGCCCGACGGCAGCCTGCTCAACCGATATTGGGACGCGAGCGATACGCCACGCGACGAATCCTATGCGGAGGATCGCGCTACCTCTGCCGCCGCTGCGCCGCGCCCTGCGGGCGAGGTCAATCGCGATCTGCGCGCCGCTGCCGAAAGTGGCTGGGACTTCGGATCGCGCTGGCTGGCGGACGGCCATACGCTTTCGACGATCCACACGACCGATATCGTTCCAGTCGATCTCAATAGCCTGATGTGGAATATGGAACGGTCGATCGCGCGCCGCTGCGCGGCCTTGGGCGACCAGGCCTGTGCGCGCGACTTCACCCGCCGCGCCGAAGCGCGCCGCGCCGCCGTCACCAAATATCTGTGGCTGAATGGGCAAGGCCGTTTCGCCGATTATGACCGCAAGGCGCGCGCGCCGACGTCCGTCATCTCCGCCGCCTTGCTCGAACCCTTGTTCGTCGGGCTGGCGACGCCCGATCAGGCGCATCGCATGGCTCGGCTGACCGAGGCGAAGCTGGTCGCGCCGGGGGGCTTACGCACCTCGCTCACCCGCACCGGCCAGCAATGGGATGCGCCCAACGGCTGGGCGCCGCTCCAATGGGTCGCGATCGACGGGCTCGAACATTATGGCGAGGGCAAGCTCGCGCGCGATATTGCGCAACGCTGGTTCGACAATGTCGCCGCTTTCTACGTGAATAGCGGGCGCCTGATCGAGAAATATGACGTCGAGGAACGCAAGGCGGGCGGTGGGGGCGAATATGTCGTGCAGGACGGCTTCGGCTGGACCAACGGCGTCACCGCTGCCTTGATGGACCGTTATCGTTTCGACGACCGCGCCACCGCCACGCACGCTTCCGACTGACTGCTGCGGCGCTCAGTCGAAATGAGCCGCGCCGGCCTGCGGCGGGGCATGGTGGGCGCGGAACAGCTTGCCACGCTCGGTCACGAACACGACGCCCAGCGCGGCCGAACCGAATATGAAGAAGCCGAGCGTCAGCGGCAGCACCGTGCCGTTGAACGCCTGGCCAATCACCAACCCCAGCAGCACCCCGCAGCAGGTGGAGATGAAGCCCTGGACCGACGACGCGGTGCCCGCAATCTCTCCGACATTCTCCATCGCCATCGATCCGAAATTGGAGCCGATCAGCCCGAAACAATACATGGTCGCGAACTGGAAGAGCGCGAAGCTGAGGATGGTTTCGTGCCCGAGCCAGGCGAACAGGCTGTGCAGGCCCGCCACCGCGATCATGCACAGCACCGCCGTATGCGACACCTTGCGCGTTCCCAGCCGCTCGACGATCCGCGAATTGGTGAAGGCGGCCGCCGCCATCGACAGCCCGATCCCAGCGAACACGAGCGGGAACTTGTTCGGCGCGTGGAAGATGTCCTGGAAGATCTGCTGGACCGAATTGATGAAGCCCATCAGCGCCCCGAACACGAGCGTGATGGCAAGCGTATAGCCGAGCGCGCTGCGATCGGTGAGCGTACGCCATACGGCCTGCCCGATCGGGCGCGGCGACAAAGGCCGGCGATATTCGGGGTGCAAGGTCTCGCCGATCGCGAAATTGAGCACCGCCGCAACCGTCAGCGCGAACGCTGCCAGGAAGAAGAAAATCAGCCGCCAGCTTCCGACCAGCATGATCCCCTGCCCGATGCTCGGCGCCAGCACCGGCACCATCAGGAACACCATGAACGAGGTCGACATGACCCGCGCCATCTGCCTGCCCGAATAGCAATCGCGAATGATAGAGATGGAGAGCACCCGGCTCGACGCGCCGGCAATGCCCTGGAACAACCGCGCAGTCAGCAGCAGGGGAAAGCTGGAGGCAAAACCGGCGAGGATGCTGAGCGCCGCGAATAGCGATAGGCTCGGCACCAGGATCGCCTTGCGCCCGAAGCGATCCGACAGCGGACCATAGACGATCTGGGCTGCGCCGAAGCCGAACACATAGACGGCAATCACCCATTGCTGTTGATTCTCGCTCGCGACACCCAGCGATCGGCCGATGTGCGGCAGCGCCGGCAACATCGAATCGATGCCGAGCGGGGTCACCGCCATCAGCGCGGCAATCAGCGCGACGAACAACCCGAAACGCATTCCGGGCCCGGCACCTTGCGGCGCGGGAGGAGAGGCTTCGGAGGGCGGCATTGCGCCGCCTATGCGCGTTCCGCTGGGTTGCGGCAAGGCGCGGACAAAAAAACGGCCGCGCACCCTTTCGGGCCGTGGCCGTTCTTTGAGGCGTGCGCCTGGCGGCGCTAGGAAACGCGCTCTTCAGCGCGTTTCCAAATAGACTCTAGAAGTCTTAGTCGGCCTTGGGCTTGCGGCCGGGCTTGGCGCCGGTCCGCGGCTTGCGGCCGAGACCGATCTTGTGTGCGAGCGCGCGGCGCTGCTCGGCATAATTTGCGGCGACCATCGGATAATCGCGCGCCAGGCCGAACGCCTCGCGATAGGATTCCGGGGTATAGCCATGCTGCGAGATGTGACGGCGCAGCATCTTGTACTGCTTGCCGTCGATCATGCTGACCAGATAGTCCGGCTTGATCGAGGCGCGCGCGGAAACCGCGCCCTTGGGCTTTTCGGCCTGCGGTTCGGACGCCGTGGAGCCAACCTGCGACAGCGCGGTATAGACGCTCTGAATCAGCGCGCCGACTTCCGCGGTCGGGACAGAGTTGTTGCTGACATGCGCCGCAACAATGTCGGCCGTTAGGGTAATCAGTTCCTGATTGTCGTTCGCCACGTTAATACTCCTTGGGGGAACGGCGCATATAGGCAAGTTTCGTTACTTTGCCAGCCATTCCGACCGCTTAACTGTGATTTTTCGCGACGAATGCATGGATTGGTCGGACCGTTGCAGATTCCGACCGTTAACGTTGCAAACAGAACTGGCCTTCCCATATCCGCCGCCGAGCGGAGATGAACATGAGCGAAGACAAAATCGGCTGGCACGGAACAACCATCCTGTCGGTCAGGAAGAACGGAAAGGTCGTCGTCGCAGGCGACGGCCAGGTCAGCCTCGGCAATACGGTGATCAAGCCCAATGCGAAGAAAGTGCGCCGCCTGGGCGACGGCCAGGTCATCGGCGGTTTCGCCGGCGCCACCGCCGACGCCTTCACGCTTTTCGAACGGCTGGAACGCAAGCTGGAACAGCATCGCGGCCAGTTGCTGCGCGCGGCGGTCGAGCTCGCCAAGGATTGGCGCACCGACAAATATCTGCGCAACCTCGAAGCGATGATGATTGTCGCCGACAAGGACGTCACCCTGATCCTGACCGGAAATGGCGACGTGCTGGAACCCGAAGCCGGCATCGCCGCGATCGGATCGGGCGGCAATTATGCCTTGTCCGCGGCCAGAGCGCTGGTCGACTATGAGGATGATGCGGAGACGATCGCGCGCAAGGCGATGGCCATCGCCGCCGAGGTCTGCGTCTTCACCAACGGCAATCTGACCGTCGAGACGATGGACGCTGCTTAGTCCGTCACCCCAGCGAAAGCTGGGGTCTCAGGCGGCAAAGCCACATCACGATACACTCCCGAGATCCCAGCTTTCGCTGGGATGACGAAAGCAGAAGAATGAACGAAGCCCTTACCCCCAAAGCCATCGTGGCTGCACTCGACGAGCACATCATCGGCCAGGACGACGCGAAGCGCGCGGTCGCCGTCGCGATGCGCAACCGCTGGCGCCGCCAAAAGCTCGCGCCCGAATTGCGCGACGAGGTATCCCCCAAGAACATCCTGATGATCGGGCCGACCGGCTGCGGCAAGACCGAGATCAGCCGCCGCCTGGCGAAGCTCGCCGACGCGCCGTTCGTGAAGGTCGAAGCGACCAAGTTCACCGAGGTCGGCTATGTCGGCCGCGACGTCGAGCAGATCGCGCGCGACCTGGTCGAGGAAGCGATAAGGCTCGAAAAGGAACGCCGCCGCGCCGCGGTGAAGGACAAGGCCGAGGAGGCCGCGATGGCGCGCCTGATCGACGCTTTGGTCGGCAAGGACGCATCCGAAGCGACCCGCGCCTCGTTCCGCCAGCGCTTCCAGGATGGCCATCTCGACGACAAGGAAGTCGAGATCGAGGTCGAGGATTCGGGCGGCGGCGCGATGGAGATCCCCGGCATGCCCGGCCAGGTCAGCATGATCAACCTGGGTGAGATCATGGGCAAATTGGGCGGTCAGCGCATGAAGAAGCGCAAGCTCTCGGTGCGCTCGGCCTGGACCAAGTTGGTCGAGGAAGAAGCTGACAGGCGCCTCGACCAGGAGGATGTCGCACGCGTGGCTTTGGCCGATGCGGAGGCGAACGGGATCGTCTTCCTCGACGAGATCGACAAGATCGCGGTCAGTGATGTGCGCGGCGGATCGGTCAGCCGTGAGGGCGTGCAGCGCGATTTGCTGCCCTTGATCGAGGGCACGACCGTCTCGACCAAGTACGGGCCGATGAAGACCGACCATATCCTTTTCATCGCGAGTGGCGCCTTCCACGTCGCCAAGCCGAGCGACCTGCTGCCCGAGCTGCAGGGCCGCCTGCCGATCCGCGTCGAGCTGAAGCCGCTCACCGAGAAGGATTTCGTGCGCATCCTGTCGGACACGCGCGCCTCGCTCACCACGCAGTACAGCGCGCTGATCGCGACCGAGCAGGTCGAGCTCAGCTTCACCGAGGACGGCATCGCCGCGATCGCGCGCACCGCCGCGCAGGTGAATGACAGCGTCGAGAATATCGGCGCGCGCCGCCTGTCGACCGTGATGGAGAAGCTGCTCGAGGATGTGAGCTTCCACGCCGAGGAGCGGACCGGAACCAAGCTCACCGTCGACGCCGCCTATGTCGATGCGCAGCTTGCGGACGTCGCGCGGAACACGGACCTCAGCAAATACGTCCTGTAGGCTTGGGCTCGCTTTTGGCTACACCGTCATTGCGAGCGGAGCGAAGCAATCCAGTCCCACCCTCTCGGCCTGGATTGCTTCGTCGCCAACGCGCCTCGCAATGACGAAGGGTTGCCCGATGCCCCTGACGACGCTCGATCCGAACACGGCCCTGATCCTGGTCGATCTGCAGAAGGGCATTGTTGGGCGGGACGCCGCGCCGTACCCGTCCGCTGACGTGGTAGCTAAAGCGGCGATGCTCGCCCGGGCGTTCCGCGCGCACAGATTGCCGGTGGTGCTGGTGCACGTGACCGGCGGCGCGCCGGGCCGCAACGAGCAGCCCAAGCCGCCCTCTCCAGCCGCGGATTGGGCCGACCTCGTGCCCGAACTCGACCGCCAGCCCGACGATCATGTGGTAACCAAGAAGACGTGGGGCGCCTTCGCGCATACCGGGCTGGAGGAGCATCTGAAGGCGCAGGGCGTGACCCAGGTGGTCGTCGCCGGCATCGCCACCGCGATCGGCGTCGAATCCACCGCGCGCCAGGCCTATGAGGCGGGCTTCAACGTCACGCTCGCGATCGACGCGATGACGGACTTCAAGACCGAGACGCACGAGAATAGCGTGCGCCACATCTTCCCGCGGCTCGGCGAGACCGGAACGACCGAGGAGATTATCGGCCTGCTCGATTTGCGCTAGCCCCGTCACCCCGGACTTGTTCCGGGGTCCACCGGGCCTCAAACGTTGGCCTTGTGGAGGGGTGGATGCCGGAACAGGTCCGGCATGACGGATACCCCCCTCTCGACACCGGCGCTCGATCCCGCCACAGCGGCAGCCATGTCGCTTACCGAACGCATTCTCGCCCCCGTCGCCGCCTGGATCATCGCGGTCATCTCTGGCAGCGGCTATCTCGGCATTGCCCTGCTGATGGCGATCGAGAGCGCATGCATCCCGCTGCCCTCCGAGATCATCATGCCCTTCTCGGGCTATCTGGTCTCGACCGGCCGGTTCGATCTGTGGCTGGTCGCGACCGCGGGCGCGATCGGCTGTAACCTCGGGTCGATCGTCGCTTATGAGGCGGGCAAGCGCGGCGGGCGGCCGTTCGTCGAGCGCTGGGGCAAATATGTGTTGCTCAACCTGCACGACCTCGACCGCGCGGAGGCCTTTTTCGCGCGCTGGGGCAGCATCACCGTCCTCGTCTGTCGCCTGCTGCCGCTGGTGCGCTCCTTCATCGCCTTCCCGGCCGGCGTGGCGCGGATGCCGCTCGTCCGCTTCCATATCTACACCTTCGTCGGCTCCTGGCCCTGGTGCTTCGCGCTGGCATGGGTCGGGATGAAGCTCGGCAATGCCTGGCACACCGACCCGCGCCTGTCGCACATCATGCACAAGGCCGACGCGGCGGTGATCGCGATCGGCGTGATCGGCGTGGCGTGGTTCGTCTGGCACCAACTCAGGAAGCGGCGGGCTTAAACCCAAGGAGCGGACATATGCGGTCGATCAAGCTGCGAATTGCTTCGTTCCTGCTTATGCTTTCGACCGCAACCTCGATGGCACATGCAATGCCCGTCCCGCCTCCCGCCTCCGTCGATGCGGCGGTTCGCAAGGTGATGGCCGAGACCGGTGCGAAAGGGCTGGCGCTGGCGATCATCGACGGAGGCAAGGTCCGCTACGTCCAGGCCTATGGCGTGCGCAACGCGCAGGGCGATCCGCTGCGGACCGATACGGTCATGTACGGCGCATCGCTGACCAAGACGGTGTTCGCCTATCACGTCCTGCAACTGGTCGATCAGGGCAAGCTCGCACTCGACACGCCGCTTGGCGAGTATCTCGACAAGCCGCTGCCGGACTATGACACGGACGCCATCTATCCCGACAAATATGGCCCCTATCGCGACCTTGCCGGCGATCCGCGCTGGAAGCGGATCACGGCGCGCCACGCGCTGACCCACTCCACCGGCTTCGCCAACTTCTTCTGGATCGAGCCTGACAAGAAGCTTCGCATCCATTCCGAGCCTGGTACGCGCTACAGTTATTCGGGCGAAGGCCTGATCCTGCTGCAGTTCGTGATCGAGAATGGCCGCAGGGATCGCGGCCTGGGTCTCGACCTCGGCACGCTCACCCAGGCCAATTTCGATCGGCTGGGCATGACGCGCACCAGCCTGAAATGGCGCCCCGATTTCCGGCCCAATCTGGCGGACGGATTCAACGACAAAGGCGAGGTCCAGGAGCATGATGAACGCTCCAAGGTGCGCGTCGCGGGATCGATGGACACGACCATCGCCGACCTGTCCAAATTCGTCGCGGCGCTCGTCCGGCATGACGGGCTGAGTGCGGCATCCTATGCCGAGATGGTGAAGCCGCAGCTCCACATCGGCACCGCGCACCAATTCCCCAATTTCGCGCCCGACCTGCCGACGGCGCAGCAGCGCAAGGACCTGTTCGCGGGGCTGGGCGTGGTCACCTTCACCGGCCCGCAAGGGCCCGGCTACTTCAAGGGTGGACATGACGGGCAGACCGCGAACACGATGGTCTGTATCGCGAAGAGCCGCAAATGCGTGCTGATCCTGTCCAACGACGTGCGGGCCGAGGCGGGCTTCGCGGATCTGGTCCACGCGGTCCTCGGCGATACCGGCGTCCCCTACGATTGGGAATATGGTGATCGCGCGGGCAAATCCTGATCGGGCCGCAAGGCCGCTTGACGCTTGCTTGTCGGACCGTATCCGTATTACTGTACTATTTCACTAATACGGAGTAGGCGCCGATGCACGCGCTGATCATGTTGCTCGCACCTGTCGCGGCTCGGGCGGTCCAACCGGTCAGCCCGGTTGCCTTGCCGCCGCAGCCCGAACTCACACGACAGATCGAGGCGGCGGACACATCGCTCTTCATGCTGTTTTTCGAGGGGCCGTGCGATGTCGCGCGTTTCCGGTCGATGATCACCGACGATGTCGAATTCTACCACGACAAAGGCGGTTTCAACGTCCGCAAACCGGAGGATTTCGTCGCGCAGTTCGAGGACCGCTGCGCGAAACTCGCCGATCCCGCCAACTGGCGGCAGCGGCGCGTGCTCGACCGCGCGTCCCTGCATGTCGACCCGATCCCCGGCTGGGGCGCCATGGAAATCGGCGACCATCTTTTCTACGAGCGGCATGGCGTAAGCGGCGAGGAGCATCTCGTCGGAAAAGCCAGCTTCGCCATGGTCTGGGTGCTTGGCGCGGACGGGAAATGGCGGGTCTCGCGCGTCCTGAGCTTCGCGCATGCGCCGGCGAAGTAGATAGGAATATGGTTGCGGCCCAGTAGCCGCCGTTCGCCGCCAGGGCGGGGCGGCCGCCGATGCCACGCTAGACCGAAAGCTTAGGATCACCGTCCAGGATGCGCTGCTCCAGCACCGGCTTGCCGCCATGCCAGCGTTCCGCGCGATGGACGACGCGATAGCGGATCGGGCCGCCGTTGGGGGTTTCGGCGCGCTTGATCGGGCGGGGTATGCAGACGAATTCGGTCTCGATCGCTTCCGGGCCGGCGGTGACTACCGAATAACCGTGGCCGCCCATGTCGACGAATTTCAGGTGCGGCGCGAC
>Ga0070675_100002809_pt1 | contig 13119 bp, 9 predicted proteins | sample KBSM43metaG_FD_65343 | JGI IMG/M metagenome (GOLD analysis project Ga0070675, IMG submission 65343) | Miscanthus rhizosphere microbial communities from Kellogg Biological Station, Michigan, USA - KBS M4-3 metaG | ecosystem: Host-associated > Plants > Roots > Rhizosphere > Soil ...
GGCGCCAAGGTGAGCGAAGCAGCCAAGTCGGCCGAAGCGGCGAAGCCGGCCGAGGTGCCGGCCGCCGTGGCCGCGCCCGAGGTCGCCGCGAAGCCGGCACTGCGCGTGATCAAGGCCGCCGACGTCGTCGACGAGGAGAAGCAGCGCGCCGCCGACCTGGCCAAGCGCCGCAAGGCCGCCGAGGACGAGGCGCAGGCCATCCGCGCGATGATGAATGCACCGAAGAAGGTGCTCGTCGCGAAGAAGCCCGAAGAGGTCAAGCCGGCCGCCACCGAGATCAAGGGCACGATCCACAAGAAGGTCGGCGCGCCCGGTGCCGCGACGGCCACCGGCACGGCAGCCAAGCCCGGCGACAAGAAGGCGATCAAATCGGAGAAGCTCTCGTCGAGCTGGGCCGACGACGCGAAGAAGCGCAGCGCGCTCAAGCCGGGCGCGCGCGCGCCGGCGGGCGGCAATCGCCCAGGTTGGCGCGCGCCGCGCGTCGGTCGCCGCGGCGAGCGCAACGACGGCGCGCCGTCGAGCTTCGTCGCGCCGGCCGAAGCGCAGGTGCAGGAGGTGCACGTGCCCGAGACCATCAGCGTGGCCGATCTGGCGCACAAGATGTCGGTCAAGGCCTCCGAGGTCATCAAGCAGCTGATGAAGCTCGGCCAGATGGTCACGATCAACCAGCAGCTCGACCAGGAGACCGCGATGATCGTGGTCGAGGAAATGGGCCACACCGCGCTGGCGGCCAAGCTCGACGACCCGGAAGCCTTCCTCGAGGACACCGAGGCCGAAGGCACGCACGAAGTGCTGCCGCGCGCGCCGGTCGTCACGGTGATGGGCCACGTCGACCACGGCAAGACCTCGCTGCTCGACTACATCCGCCGGGCCCGAGTTGCAGCCGGCGAAGCCGGCGGAATCACGCAGCACATCGGCGCCTACCACGTCGATACGCCGCGCGGCATGATCACCTTCCTCGACACCCCGGGTCACGCAGCGTTCACCGCGATGCGCGCCCGCGGCGCGAAGGCGACCGACATCGTGATCCTGGTCGTGGCCGCCGACGACGGCGTGATGCCGCAGACCAAGGAGGCGATCCACCACGCGAAGGCGGCCGGCGTGCCGATCGTCGTCGCGATGAACAAGATCGACAAGCCCGAGGCGAACATCGAGCGCCTGAAGTCGGAACTGGTGGCCGAGCAGGTCGTGCCCGAAGATTTCGGCGGCGACTCGCCGTTCATCGGCGTCTCGGCGCGCACCGGCGCGGGCATCGACACGCTGCTCGAGCAAGTGCTGCTGCAGGCCGAAGTGCTGGAGCTGAAGGCGCCCAAGGATTCGATGGCCAAGGGCATCGTGATCGAAGCGCAGCTCGACAAGGGCCGCGGCCCGGTCGCAACCGTGCTGGTGCAAAGCGGCACGCTCAAGCGCGGCGATGTGGTGCTGGCGGGTTCGAGCTTTGGCCGCGTCCGCGCGATGCTCGACGAAGACGGCAAGGCCATCAGCGAAGCCGGCCCGTCGATCCCGGTCGAGATCCAGGGACTGACCGAAGTGCCGCAGGCCGGCGATGAGTTCATGGTGCTCGGCGACGAACGCCGGGCGCGCGAGATCGCGACCTTCCGCCAGGGCAAGTACCGCGACGTGAAGCTGGCGCGCCGCCAGGCCGCGAACCTCGAGACCATGATGGAGCAGATGGGCCAGGGCGCGACCCAGACCCTGGCGCTGATCATCAAGGCCGACGTGCAGGGCTCGCAGGAAGCGCTCGCGCAATCGCTGCTCAAGCTGTCGACGGCCGAGGTCAAGGTGCAGGTCGTGCATGCCGCGGTCGGCGGCATCAGCGAGTCCGACGTCAACCTCGCGATTGCCTCGAAGGCCGTCATCATCGGCTTCAACACGCGTGCCGATGCCGGCGCGCGCAAGCTGGCCGAGAACAACGGCGTCGACATCCGCTACTACAACATCATCTATGACGCGGTCGACGAGGTGAAGGCGGCGATGACCGGCATGTTGGCGCCCGAGCAGCGCGAAGAGGTCATCGGCACGGCCGAGATCCGCACCGTGTTCGTCGCGTCGAAGATCGGCACGGTGGCGGGCTCGATGGTCACGGCCGGCCTGGTGCGGCGCGGCGCGCGCTTCCGCCTGCTGCGCGAGAACGTCGTCGTCTACACCGGCGAGATCGAATCGGTGCGCCGCATGAAAGACGACGTGCGCGAGGTCGCGGCCGGCTTCGAGTGCGGTATCAAGCTGAAGAACTACAACGACATCAAGGAAGGCGATCAGCTGGAGTTCTTCGAGGTCAAGGAAGTGGCACGAACGCTGTAAGGCGGTTTTGGTCTCATCCCCGAACCCCGCCTTCTGAAAAGTTGGCGGGGTTTGTGTTTGAAGAGGCTCTGGAACACACCATGCGACACAAACGATCCATCCCGAACCGCGGCTTCCGCGTCGCCGACCAGATCCAGCGCGATGTGGCCGAGCTGATCCGCGACCTGAAGGATCCGCGCATCGGCATGGTCACCGTCAACGCCGTCGAGGTCACGCCCGACTACGCCCACGCGACCATCCTGTTCTCGCTGCTGATCGGCGATCCGCATGAGTGCGAGACCGCGCTGAACGAGGCTGCGGGCTTCGTGCGCAACGGCCTGTTCAAGCGGCTGCAGATCCACACCGTGCCGACGCTGCATTTCAAGTTCGACCGCACGACCGAGCGCGCGTCGGAGCTGAGCGCGCTGATCGCGAAGGCGAACGCGACGCGGGCCAAGGACGACTGAGAATGTCGAGCCAACGCATGCGCATTGCCAGGCGCGCCGTGCACGGCGTGCTGCTGCTCGACAAGCCTTTGGGCCTGTCGAGCAACGATGCGCTGCAGCAGGCCAAGCGGCTGTACCGCGCCGAGAAGGCCGGCCACACCGGCACGCTCGATCCGCTCGCAACCGGGCTGCTGCCGCTGTGCTTCGGCGCCGCGACCAAGTTCTCGCAAATCAGCCTCGACGCCGACAAGCGCTACCTCGCGACCCTCAAGCTCGGCGTCACGACCACGACCGCCGATGCCGAAGGCGAGGTGATCGCGCGTTGCGAAGTCAGCGTCACGCGCGCGCAGGTCGAAGCGGCCTGCGTTGGATTCACCGGGCCGATCCATCAGGTGCCGCCGATGCACTCGGCGCTCAAGCGCGACGGCAAGGCGCTGTACGAATACGCGCGCGCCGGCATCGAGATCGAGCGCGACGCGCGCAGCGTGACGATTCACGCCATCGACATCATCGGCGGCGACCATGACGTCTGGACGCTCGACGTGCGCTGCAGCAAGGGCACCTACATTCGCACCCTGGCCGAAGACATCGGCAAGGCGCTCGGCTGCGGTGCGCATCTGAGCGCGCTGCGCCGCACCGGCAGCGGCGCGCTGACGCTGGCCGGCGCCGTCACGCTCGACGCGCTGGCGGCGATGAGCGAGGCCGAGCGCGACGCCATGCTGCAGCCCGCCGATGCGCTGCTGGCCGATTGGCCGGTCGTGCGGCTGGGCACGGAAGATGCGGGACGTTTCCTGACCGGCGTGCGCCGCCGCACCGCGCTGCCCGACGCGCCGCATGTGCGCGTCTACGGCCCCGCGCCGCAGGCGTCGCCCGACGAAGCGGCCGCGCCGTGCGTGTTCCTCGGCGGTGCGCACATCGCCGCCGGCGAACTGATTTCGACAAGGCTGCTGAGCCCGGTGGAGGTGCAAGGCCTTCTTCCAATAGCACTGAATTCAAGAGAAGCGAAAGCCGCAACACCATGACCCGACAGATCCGCAACATCGCCATCATCGCCCACGTGGACCATGGCAAGACCACGCTGGTCGACCAGCTGCTGCGCCAGAGCGGCACCTTCCGCGAGAACGAGAAGGTCGCCGAGCGCGTGATGGACAACAACGACCTCGAGAAGGAACGCGGCATCACGATCCTGTCGAAGAACTGCGCGGTCGAATGGAAAGGCACGCACGTCAACATCGTCGACACCCCGGGCCACGCCGACTTCGGCGGCGAAGTCGAGCGCGTGCTGTCGATGGTCGACTCGGTGCTGCTGCTGGTCGATGCGGTCGAAGGCCCGATGCCGCAGACACGCTTCGTGACCAAGAAGGCGCTCGCGCTCGGCCTGAAGCCGATCGTCGTCGTCAACAAGGTCGACCGCCCGGGCGCGCGCCCCGACTACGTGATCAACGCGACCTTCGACCTGTTCGACAAGCTGCACGCGAGTGAAGATCAGCTCGACTTCCCCGTGGTGTTCGCGTCGGGCCTGAACGGTTGGGCGACGATGGCGCAGGGCGAGATCGGCACCGACCTGGCGCCGCTGTTCGACACCATCCTCAGCCACGTGCCGGCGCATGCCGGTGCGGTCGATGCGCCGCTGCAGCTGCAGATCTGTTCGCTCGACTACTCGACCTACGTCGGGCGCATCGGCATCGGCCGCATCAACCAGGGCACGCTGAAGCCGATGCAGAACGTCGCGGTCTACAGCGGCCCGGAAAGCACGCCGTTCAACGCGCGCGTCAACCAGGTGCTGAAGTTCGAAGGCCTGGAGCGCCAGCAGGCGACCGAAGCGGGCCCGGGCGACATCGTGCTGATCAACGGCATCGAGAACATCGGCATCGGCGTGACGCTGACCGACATCGAGACACCGGTGCCGCTGCCGATGCTCAAGGTCGACGAGCCGACCTTGACGATGAACTTCTGCGTCAACAACTCGCCGCTGGCGGGCCGCGAAGGCAAGTTCGTGACGAGCCGGCAGCTCTGGGACCGCCTGCAGCGCGAGCTGCAGAGCAATGTCGCGCTGCGCGTCAAGGAGACCGACGAAGACGGCATCTTCGAGGTGATGGGCCGCGGCGAACTGCACCTGACCATCCTGCTCGAGACGATGCGCCGCGAAGGCTACGAACTCGCGGTCTCGAAGCCGCGCGTCGTGTTCCACATGGAAGGCGACGAGCGCCTCGAGCCGATCGAGCAGGTCACGGCCGACGTCGAAGACCAGCACCAGGGCGCCGTGATGCAGGCGCTCGGCGAGCGCAAGGCCGAGCTCGTCAACATGGAACCCGATGGCATGGGCCGGGTGCGCCTCGAATACAAGATCCCGGCGCGCGGGCTGATCGGCTTCCAGAACGAATTCCTGAACCTGACCCGCGGCACCGGGCTGATCAGCAACATCTTCGACAGCTACGAGCCCTACAAGGGCGAGATCGAAGGGCGCAAGAACGGCGTGCTGATCAGCCAGGACGACGGCGAAGCGGTGACGTATTCGCTCGGCAAGCTCGACGACCGCGGCCGCATGTTCGTGAAGGCGGGCGACCCGCTCTACGAAGGCATGATCATCGGCATCCATTCGCGCGACAACGACCTCGTCGTCAATGCGGTGCGCGGCAAGCAGCTGACCAACTTCCGCGTCTCGGGCAAGGAAGACGCGATCAAGATCACGCCGCCGATCATCCTGACCCTGGAGTACGCGGTCGAGTTCATCGCGGACGACGAGCTGGTCGAGATCACGCCGAAGTCGATCCGGATCCGCAAGCGGCACCTCAAGGAGCACGACCGCAAGAAGGCGTCGCGAGGCGCATAGCGAAGGGCGAGGGGCCCCGCAGGGCCACGAAGGGGCCACCTTCGTCGCCCTTGGGGATCGACCAGCGACGCGCGGGCGAAGGTGAGGGCTCGATGCCCCTCGACTGAGGCCCTGATATAGCGGCGGCCCTTCGGGGCCGTTTTGCATGCATGACGCGCATCCGAGCGATGCCAATTGATCGTTTGCATGCCCGGTGCGAGACGACGACGATTCGGGCATGCCGCTGGTGATGGCTGCGAATGGCGCAGGCAGAACGGGCGGCCGGGGAGCCCGCCATGCAGACATCTCTTGCCTCGTTCTTCGCACCTCGACGCGCGCACGACGGCGTCGATGACACTCGCGTCGAGCTGGTCGATGGCCGCCGCGTCGAGATCGCGCCAATCCAGGCACACGACGCCAACGCCGAGCGCGCGTTCGTCGGCGCGCTGTCGCTGGATGCGCGCTACCGCCGTTTCCATTTCGGCCTGCGCGAGCTATCGCCGGAGGCGGCGCGCGCGATGGCCGAGGTGGATCAGCATCACCATGTCGCGTTCGTCGCGCGGCCGTTCGGCGATCCGACAATCGTCGCGGATGCCCGCTATGTGCGGCGTGCCGACAGTGCCGACGCCGAATTCGCGATCGCGGTCGCCGATGCCTGGCAGGGCGCGGGCCTCGGTCGCGCCCTGCTGACGCGCTTGTCGGCCCATGCGCGGGCGCACAACGTGCGCCGCCTGTTCGGCGACGTGCTCTGGGGCAACCCGGCGATGCTCGCGCTGGTGCGCAGCCTCGGCGGGCACATGAGCCGCGATGCGCGAGATGCGACCGTCGTGCGCGTCGAATGGGTGTTCGCGCCGTAGGCTGGCTCCTACCGGTGCGGCCGTCGGCAGCCGACAGACGGCTGCGGCAGCGCTCCAGACACTGGGTTCGTCCGGACCCCAGGAGCGAGCACCATGTTGCGAAACCTCAAGGATCTCGAGGGCTATGCCTTGCGCGCGACCGACGGCGACATCGGTGCGGTGAAGGATTTCTATTTCGACGATGAGCGCTGGACGGTGCGCTACCTCGTCGTCAAGACCGGCCATTGGCTCGGTCGCAAGGTACTGATCTCGCCGGTGTCGATCGGCGCGCCCGATGACGCCGACAAGGTGCTGCCGGTGTCGATCACGCGCGAGCAGGTCAAGAACAGCCCCGACATCGACACCGACAAGCCGGTCTCGCGCCAGCACGAGATCGACACCCTGGGCTACTACGGCTACCCGGCCTACTGGGATGGCGTGGGCCTGTGGGGGGCCGCGTCGATGCCGGGACTGATGCTGCCCGAGGTCGGCTACACCGGCGCGGGGACGGCGGCGCTGTCGGCCGACCTCGCCGACAACCCCGCGCTGGCCGAAGCGATCGCGACGCGGCACCAGAACGACGACCCGCATCTGCGCTCATGCAACGATGTCACGGGCTACCACATCAAGGCGCAGGACGGCGAGATCGGCCACGTGCAGGGCTGGATCGTCGATGAGGAGAGCTGGGCGATCCGCTACCTGATCGTCGACACGAGCAACTGGTGGATGGGGCATCGCGTGCTCGTCGCGCCGCAGTGGATCACTCAGGTCAGCTGGTCAGATTCGATCGTGGCGGTCAACCTCACGCGCGAGGCGATCGAGAGCTCGCCGCCGTGGGACGGCGCGTCGCCGCCGAGTCGCGAACAGGAGGCCGGGATCTACGCGCACTACGACCGCACCGGATATTGGTGAGCGGGTGGGCGGGCGGAGGTGATCGCCTAGTTCTTGAGCTTGTAGCCGGTCTTGAAGATCCAGGCGATGACCGCCAGCGCGCCCGCCAGGAAGGCCACCGCCATCGCCAGGCTGATGCCGACGCCGACGTCGGCGATGCCGTAGAAGCTCCAGCGAAAGCCGCTGATCAGGTAGACCACCGGGTTGAACAGCGCCACCGTCTGCCACGCCGGCGGCAGCATGTCGATCGAATAGAAACTGCCGCCCAGAAAGGTCAGCGGCGTGATGATCAGCAGCGGCACGACCTGCAGCTTCTCGAAGCCGTCGGCCCAGATGCCGATGATGAAACCGATCAGGCTGAAGGTGACCGCGGTCAGCACCAGGAACAGGATCATCCACAGCGGATGCGCCACCTGCAGCGGCACGAAGAGTCGCGCGGTCGCCAGGATGATGAAGCCGAGCACGATCGACTTGGTGGCCGCAGCGCCCACATAGCTGACGACGATCTCGAGGTACGACACCGGCGCCGACAGCAGCTCGTAGATCGTGCCGGTGAACTTCGGGAAGTAGATCCCGAACGATGCATTCGAGATGCTCTGCGTCAGCAGCGACAACATCACCAGGCCCGGCACGATGAAGGCGCCGTAGCTGATGCCGCCGACCTCGGGGATGCGCGTGCCGATCGCCGCGCCGAACACCACGAAGTACAGCGAGGTCGAGATCACCGGCGAGATGATGCTCTGCATCAGCGTGCGCCAGGTGCGCGCCATCTCGAACGCATAGATCGCGCGCACGGCATGCAGGTTCATCGCTCGGCCCTCACCAGGCTGACGAAGATGTCCTCGAGCGAGCTCTGGGTCGTCTTCAGGTCCTTGAAATGGATGCCGGCGTTGCCGAGCCGCGTCATCAGCTCGGCCATGCCGGCGTGCTCGCCCTGGGTGTCGTAGGTGTAGGTCAGCTCGCTGCCGCCATCGGCCAGCTCGAGCCGATAGGGCGCGAGCTCGGCCGGCAGTTGTTGCAGCGGCCGCTGCAACTGCAGGGTCAGCTGCTTCTTGCCGAGCTTGCGCATCAGCTCGGCCTTGTCTTCCACCAGCACGATTTCGCCCTTGCTGATCACGCCGATGCGGTCGGCCATCTCTTCGGCCTCCTCGATGTAATGAGTGGTCAGGATGATCGTGACGCCGGTGTCGCGCAGTTCGCGCACCATCTGCCACATGTCGCGCCGCAGCTCGACATCGACGCCGGCGCTGGGCTCGTCCAGGAACAGCAGCTGCGGTTCATGCGACAGCGCCTTGGCGATCAGCAGCCGGCGCTTCATGCCGCCCGACAAGGTCATGATCTTGTTGTTCCGCTTGTCCCACAGCGACAGCGTCTTGAGCACCTTCTCGATGGTCGCGGGGTTCGGTGGCTTGCCGAACAGGCCGCGGCTGAACGACACCGTCGCCCACACGGTCTCGAAGGCATCGGTGGTCAGCTCCTGCGGCACCAGGCCGATCAGCGCGCGCGACGCGCGGTAGTCGGCCACGATGTCGTGGCCGTCGACCGACACCGTGCCGCTGCTGGCTTTGACGATGCCGCAGACGATGTTGATCAGCGTCGTCTTGCCGGCGCCGTTCGGGCCCAGCAGCGCAAAGATCTCGCCGCGGCGGATGCTCAGGTCGACGCTCTTCAGTGCATGGAAGCCGGAGGCGTAGGTTTTGGAAAGATTCGAAACGCGAAGAATGTCCGGCATGGCATGAGGATAGCGTGTGGCCGCGACACCTGGCGCCAGGCGCGCGTCGCGGCACGCACGGGGGTGCGGGCGGTGGTCGATCGACCGTCATCGGAACGTGTAGGCATAGCGCAGCTGCACGAAATTGGCGCCCGGGTTCGGCTCGGAGAGGCCGGCGTTCGAGAAGTGCTGGATCCGCAGCGCCACTTCATGCGCGCCATCGGCCCCGAAATTGCGGCCGACCGCGAGGTGGTCACCGAAGTTGAAGATGGTGCTGAAGCTCTCTCGCCGGTTGCGGTAGAGCGGCGAGACGACATTCGCGCCGATGCCGGCCTCGACGAACCAGGTGCGTGGTACGTCCGACGGCCGCCAGCGCAGCACCGGCGTGATGCCGAACTGCGACACCCAGGCCGCATCGCCACCGCGCGCGTTCGGCGAGGCCCATCGGCCGAGCGACAGCTCCCAGTAGCCCGAGAGCTCGCCTCCGGCCCAATGCCATTGGCGCGGCCAGAGCCAGTTCAGGCCGATCGCCGCGGTGTCGGTCGCACGACCGGCGCCGAGCTGGACGAACATCGCATCCGGCGACAGATCGGCCGCGAACGCGCTGCCGGCCGGGAGCGCGAGCGCCCCGAACAGCGCCGCACAGGCACGGCGCCGCGGCGATGAACGGGGTCCGTGATGCCGGAGCCTGACCATGGGCAGCATTCCTGAGGCAGCAATGATGCGACGATGCCGCTTCTGAGCGCAGGGCATCGGCGGTGCGCGCGAATTCCCCCGAAAGTCCTGGGGCTGGTTCGCAGCCGTCGCGACGCAGTCAGTCGTCCGCGCTATCGCTGTCGGCCAGGCCGCGGCGCCACAGCGCGGCGACCCCCGGCTGGGGCGGGCCGTCGAGCGCCGCACCATCGATGGCCAGCCGCAGCCATGCGAGCGTGTCGTGCGGGCTGCCCGGCACCCGGTCGGTGCTGCGTTCGGTGACGAGCCAGGCATGCAGGGCGGCATACAGCGCGGGATGATGCTGCCTTGTCCAGGCCAGGCCCATCAGATCGGCGAAGCCTTCTTCGCGCCGCTCGGCGCGGCTGTCGGTCTCGGATGCCCGGGCCGTCGCGCCCCGCGGGGCGGCACCTGCGGTGAAGCCGGCCGGCACGGTGTACCAGGCGCCGCCGAGGTGGCGCCGGCAGTGGCCGAGCTCATGCGCCGCCATCAACTCCAGGGTCGCGTCGAACAGGGCCGGGTCGATGCGCTCCAGGGTCTCGCGGGCCTGCGGATTGCCGCGCATTGAAAACACCAGCTTGCAGCGCCCGTCGACGAAGGCCATTGCCAGCGGCGCAGCGCCGGGTGTCGTCTGCGGCTGCACGACGATGTCGAGTGGCAGCTTCTCGCTGCGCGCCGCCGACATGACCGGGGCGATGCCCTGCAGCCACCGCCGCTCGGTGTCGGTCAGCTCGGCCGCGTGGCTGGCGGCACACGCGGCCAGCATCGCCGCGAGAATCGAGAGAGAAGGCCGCACGGCAGCGCTCCTGTCGCAAATGCCCGGCCTGCGGCGCGCGCCCGCGCCGGCGAATGCGCCGCAAGCCGAGGGATGTTCAGTGATCGACGACGATCTTGCTGCGCGTGATCAGGTCGTTGATGATCTGATTGTCGGTCGCGAACGCCCCTTTCAGGTCCACGCCGGTCAAGGTGATGGTCTGATCGACCGCTCCGGCGCTGTAGTTGCCGCCGGCGAAGCCGCCGCTGCTGCTGATCTCGATCTTGGTGTCGCCGCCGGCGACCGAGAAGTGCAGAAAGTTCGCAAGATTACCAAGATCGCTGTGGTCACCGACCAGCAGGTCGCGCAGGTCGAGCTTGTCGCCGCTCGCGCTGTTGTCGAAATCGCTGATCGTATCGGCCGCCTTCACGGCGGTCGTGCCCTGGTCTCCGAGCGACCACTTGAACACGTCGGCGCCGCCGCCGCCGATCAGGATGTCGTTGCCATGGCCGCCGATCAGGATGTCGGCGCTGCTCCCGCCCGACAGCGTGTCGTTGCCCGCGCTGCCGCCGAGTGCATCTTCGCTGCCGGTGCCGACGACGGCCGTGGTCGCATTGAAGGTCAGCGAGACGGCTTGCGTGCTGCTGCTGTCGCCATCGCTGTCGACGCCGTGCACCGCGACGTTCGTGACCTGGTGGAACGATTCGCTCGCACCGCTGATCGACGTCAGTTCGAGCTTGTAGTTCGCGCCCGAGCCGGCCGAACTGAACTGGATCGACGAGAACGGCGCGCTGAAGTTCGAATCGCTTAGCGTGATGCTGACGTCGTTGGTGCTCTTGTTGCCCGCACCGTCGACCGTGCCCTGGCCGACGATCTGGTGCGCCGCGTCGTAGGCGATCCACGTGAGTGATTCGCCGATGCCGAGGCCGCGCGCAACGAACGTCGCCCCCGACAGCTGCGCCGCCGTGCCGGACGTGTGCGCCGCGGCCGAGAAGGTGAGCGTCTCGCCGGTGTCGATGAAGTTGTTGGCCACGCCGAACACGTTGGCGTTGGTGTTGACCGTCGACACCACGCCGCCCGAGGTCGTGCCGATCGCAGTGAAGTCGAAGTTGCTGCCGGTGTCGGAGAAGGTGTACAGGCCGTTGTTGCCGGCCGTGATCGCGCCGAAGGCGTCCGCGGTGACCTGCACCGGGTCGAGTGCATGCAGCATCGTCACCGCGTAGTCGCCGCTCGCGATGTCGCCGGCCACGGTGTAGACCGCAGTGCCCTGGCTGTCGACCGCGGTGATCGAGCCGCCCGAGCCGCTGACATAGTGCAGCTGGCTGCCGCCGTAGGTCAGGTAGCCGCTGCCGACGGCGTTGCCGGCCGAGTCGATGCGATTGGCGGTGATGAAGCCGTTCGCGTCGACGCTGCTGCCGGCGAACACCGCTGCTGCGCCGCTGCCGCTGTCGGCGCCGAGTGCCAGGTGCAGATCGCCGACCGCGACGGCGCCGGCCGCATTGACCAGGATCGCGTTCGCCGGCGTGCCGATCACCGGGCTGTCGTCCTCGATGCCGATCGCCAGCGTACCGGCGGCGCTGAGCGTGCCGTCGGAGACGTTGACGACGATGCCGATCGACTTGACGTCTTCGACGCCGGCCGTGGCCTGGTCGACCCGGCCGCTCAGGTTGACGGTGTAGTGGCCCGCGTCGTCGATCGTCACCGTGATGACGGTCTGCGTACCGGCGCTGCCGACCAGCGTGTGGCCGTTGTTGGCCGTGGCCCAGGTCACCGTCGTGCCCGCCGAGGTCAGCGCCGTCGCCGGTGCGCCCAGGGTCACGGTCAGCGCCGCGCTGTCGGTGTCGGCGAGCGCGATCGTCCCGCTGACGCTCGTGCCGTCGGTGGTGTCGGTGCTGCCGGTGGCGTCGGCGTTCGCGCCGCTCAGGCCTTCTTCGGAGACCCGCACGCTCGCGCTGCCGACGACCGGCGCATCGTTGGCCGCTGCGACATTGACATTGATCGTCGCGGTCTCGGTGACGCCGCCGGAGCTGACGGTGTAGGTGAACGAGTCCGGGCCGTTGTAGTTGGCCGCGGGCGTGTAATTGATCGTGCCGTCGGCGGCGAACGTGACCGTGCCGTGCGACGGCGTGCCGACCGCGGTCAGGGTGCGCCCGGCGTTCTCGAAGTTGTCGGCGCCGCTCGATTCGTTCAGCCCGGTGATCGGGTTGAAGCTGATCGGCGTGTCCTCGACCGCGGCGACCGTGTCGCCGACGATGTCGGCCACGGCCGTGACGGCGAGGCTCAGCGTCGAGGTCGTCGTGTCGGTGCCATCGCTGACGGTATAGGTTGCGACCGGCACCGCACCGTGGTAGTCGGCGACCGGCGTGAAGCTGTAGTGGCCATCCGTGCCGATCACCAGCGTGCCGACGCCGGCCAAGGTCGCGGTCGCGCCGGCCGCGTAGGTCGTGCCGCCGACGACGAACTGGGTCACGCTCAACACATCGCCGTCGACATCGCTGTCGTTGGCGAGCACATTGCCGGTCTGAACGGTGTCTTCGTTCGCACTGCCGCTGTCGGCGACCAGCACGCTCGCGTCGTTGATGGGCGTGACGTTCACCGTCAGCGTGTTCGGCGCGGTGTCGAAGTCGCCGCTGCTGTCCTGCACGCTGAAACCGAAGTTCGCATATGGCGCGCCGTTG
>Ga0070675_100002811_pt1 | contig 13119 bp, 12 predicted proteins | sample KBSM43metaG_FD_65343 | JGI IMG/M metagenome (GOLD analysis project Ga0070675, IMG submission 65343) | Miscanthus rhizosphere microbial communities from Kellogg Biological Station, Michigan, USA - KBS M4-3 metaG | ecosystem: Host-associated > Plants > Roots > Rhizosphere > Soil ...
GTAGCCGCCGGCCGTGTAGTGCCGCTCGAGCACGAGGACGCGCTTGCCGGCATGTTTCGAGAGGAGGGCCGCGACGGTGAGTCCTCCTATGCCCGAGCCGATGACGATGGCGTCCCAGCGTGCGTCAAGCGTCAACTGCTTGTAGGAGGCCATGCGTCTGGCAGCTTAGATCGATACCCGACTTTCGCCGCGGCCGTGAATGACTGGCTGAGTCGCTGCGACGGAACGTCGTCATCGGAATATTGCAACGCCTTCGACGGTTTCGTCAGGTGGGAGGCACGCCGAAGTCACGGCCACGCCCCCCAACTCACGAGTGGTCGAACACGCGACCCGCGCGTGTCGACTTGGAGGGTTCTGATGCGTTCAATGCCGTCGTCGTTCGCTGACGTCCTGAGGCAGCGACGCATCTCGTGGCCGGACGCGCAGGCCGCAGTGCCGGATCTGCTGCTCTGCGTCCTCTTTGTCGTGGCATTTTCCAGGACCCGATCGCACACCACCTGACCGGCCTTCATCGCGATGCCTGAAGCGCACGCGGACCAGCCCGCCCGGCATCGTTCAAGTCGGATACCGTCACCGACGCCCTTCGCGCCGCGGCTGACCTGGCGGCCTCGCCTCCTTTCGAAGAAACCCTTCACCACACGCGATCCTCCTTCCCCGAAGCGTGATCACTGTTCCAGTTGGAATATTCCCGGGGGTCCGCAGGTTAGGCCAGGCAAGGGATGAACGTGCCTGGCGAGAGACCTAACCTGATCCGTGTCGGCCGCTTCGAGCTCGACCGGCGATCCCGCGAGCTGTGCGGCGGGCTGGCACGGGTCCGCCTGCAAGGTCAGCCGTTCGATCTGCTCGAGCGCGCGGGACAGCTCGTGACTCGTGACGAGTTGCGCCGCTGCCTCTGGCCTGACGGCACTAAGGAGGGCGCCCGGTATGGTCACGTCGGCCGAAACCCATGCATTTGCACGCCACTGGATTGAGGCGTGGAACGATCATGATCTGGAGCGCATCCTCGCGCACTACGCGGACGACGTCGTCTTCTCGTCTCCGTTCATTCAGACGATCGGAGCGAGCCCTTCAGGCGCCATCGTCGGCACGAAAGCCTTGCTTGAGTACTTCACAGCCGCCCTCGCCACGTATCCGACGCTGACTTTTCATCTCCACGCCGTGTTTCGCGGCATCGACACCGTCACGCTGTTGTATGAGAGCGTGAACGGTTTGCTGGCGGCGGAAACGATGATCTTGAACCAACAGCATCAAGTCAGCCGTGTTCTGGCGCAGTACGTTCTCGATGAGCCATCCTCCTCGGAATGCTGGACTGATTTCGCTGCCGAGACCCTGAGCTAACGCCCCACGGTCGTCGCCCGCCCCTTGAAGACGAGATCGATCGCCGCCTGCGCGCAGCGCTCGCCATCACCGCTCGAGACTCCCATCGCGCCGATCACCTGCCCGTTGAGCACGATGGGCGATCCTGCGCTTTCGAAGCTGCGTCCGCGCTTCGCGTTGCCAAGCCCCTGACGCGCTGAGAGCGTCGGCTTTCCGCCAAGGCGGCGATCCCAGCGCCACAGTTTCACCACAGACTGCTAGCCCTGGCGCTCAGGTCCTGCCGGACCTCAGAGTGGACTCCACGGCGCGCGAAGCCGTCGCTCGCGATCGGACGAGATGACGTCCCTCATACGAAAGGCGCAATCTGCGCCTCATTGAGTTGCGTCCAGCACCACCCGAGACGCGTGAGTGAGGGTGCGATTTTGAACAGCGCGCGCGGGGCTGTCTGACTAGGCTCGGCACGAGCCGATGGTCAGACACCTGCCGCGATGACGCTGGAACCGCTGGTGCACGCCCCGGGAGCCGTGCAGGCTCATGTGGCAACGGTCCTTCCTGCCGCCCTGCTCGGTCTCTGGCTCCTGGTGTTCAGCCGTAAAGGATCGCGCTCCCATCGCGCCGTTGGCGTGGCGTTCTTGACGCTCATGGTAACGACGGCGCTGATTGCGTTGTTCATCCACCGCCGCACGCCCGACGGTCCCCTCTTCGGCCTGAGCACCACGCATCTGTTCGTGCCGTTCGTCCTGTTCGCAACCTGGCGCGCGATTGATGGCGCGTTCAGCGGGAACATCTCGCAGCACCGGCGCTGGGTGGTGGGCCTCTTCGTCGGCGCCATCCTCATCAACGGCGTGAACAACGTCTTCTTCCTGCCGGGCATCACGCACGACGTGTTCTTCGGCCGGTAACGGCGGCCCGCGGGGGTGCGCCCCGGCGACTCGGTCAGCCGCCGCAGTTGATGGCGCACTTGCCGGGCATCGCGAACTTGTCCTTGAGCTTGTCGCGATACTCGGGATACATCGTCTCGGCGCCGCCCATCAGCGCGTCCACCGGGATGCCGTAGCGCTTCGTCATCTCGCCGACGTAGGGGTTGTCGCCCGGCAGGTAGTGCGGCACGCGGCCAGACTCCACGCCCTCGTCGCCGACGATGCAGGGCGGGCCGCCGATCGACACCGGGTTGGTGCTCAGGTTGTAGGCCCGCGACAGGATGTAGGGCTCGGTCAGATAGACCGGATCGTCCATGAACATCGTTGCCGTCAGCAGGTTGCCGTGACGGCGGAAGTGAGTGGTGATCGTCGCCTGATCGCTGCTCGCCGCGCCGTTGCGGCGCATGTAGCCCGCCTTCAGGTGCGTGGTCGTCGCCACCAGCTCGTTGCCGTTCCACACACCGGTAGTGAACCCGGTTTGATCGTGCGGCGCGTTCTTCGACGGGCGCGGCCGGCCGTCCATCCAGATGGTCATCGGCGCCCGCGTTTCCCAGGCGCCCACGATCCACGCCTGCACCCGCCCCGTCACCGGGTCGGGCACCGCCCACATGCGGAGGCTGAACGGGCCGGCCGCGATGTGCCATTGCGTCTGGAACCAGCAGATGCGCTCCGGCTCGGAGATGACCGACTGGTTGAAGGCCAGCGCCTTGGCGCGCCCCGAGTCGTTGAACGGCAGCCCGGCCCAGTCCGCGGGGTTGGGACCGGCGCCGCGTTCGAGTGCGTCCTCGTGGTTGATCGAGGCCCACGACCCCGAAAAATCGATCTCGGCCCGCGCGGGCGCGGCGAGTGCCAGCAGCGCAACGACAGTCAGCGTGTATCGAACCATGGTCACTCCAGGGCGGGCTGAAGACCGCCCTCTACGTACTTACCAGGTCGCCGAGCACGGCGACGGCTTCCACTTGGCCTCGTTCGGTTCCTTCTTGAACTGCGAGCTGATCACGAAGGGCGTCCGCAGGTACTCGGGATCGGTCGTCGAAATCGTGACTACCAGGAGCGGCGACCCGTCGGGCTGCGTGACCACCTCGTAGTACTCGGTCACGCTGGTGTTCTCGCTGTACGGCACCCCGTTCTTGCGCAGGAAGCCCGCCTTGAGATTGGTGGTGGTGACCTTCATCGACCCGTCGGTCGCCCCTCTCCCGCCGCCCTCCCACTCGGCCACCGAATCGCCCTGCAGCGTCTTGGGGCCGCCGGGCGCTTTCCAGCTGCCGAAGTGAAAGAGCCGTGTCTGCTGCCCGGCGTCGGTGTCGAGCTTCAAGGTCTGATCGTCCTGCCAGGTGATGTGCAGCCGGCCGGGCACGCGCAGGATAGCCGGCGCGCCGTACGCCTTGCAGAGTTCGCCAGAGGCTGCCTCTTTTGCAGGATCCCAGCTGTCGGCAATCTTGCGCGCGGCGGGTGTCAGCGGCACGCCCTGATAGTCGCCCTGCGCCGGCGTCACCATCCGGTAGCGCCAGTCTTCGGTGACGACCGCCACCCAGTAACCGGTGAGATCGACGGCGGCCGCGGCCCGCGGCGTCGGCGGCGCGGCGCCCGGCCCCGCGCCGCGCCCGCGCTGTGCCAACGCCACGGAGGGTACGGCCAGCGCGGCCAGCATCAACGCGATGGAAGTGGTCCGCATGGCCGCCCCTACTTCGCCGTGAGGCTCTTGTAGACGGCCTCGATGAACATGTCGGTGGTCCACGGACCGGTCTTCGCGCCGTAGCGCGTCTCGTACGGCAGGCCGGGCCGCGCGGCCTTGATCTCGGCGAGCGTCTTCTTCTTCGCGATCAGGTCCGCGATCCGGTCGCGCATCACCACGACCATGTCGCGATACTCCACGACCTCCATCTGCTCGCTCAGGCGGCCGTGGCCCGGCACGACGTAGGTGCCCACGTCCTTGTAGATGAACGGGGTCGGCGCAATCGTGAGATCGATCAGCCTGTTGAGCGCGTCGATCTCGCCGTTGATACTGCCGCCGTTGGCCACGTCGATCATCGGGAAGCGCGTGGTATCCATCACATCGCCGGTCACCACCACGTCCGAGCCGCGGAACAGCACGAAGCTGTCGGAGCCGCTGTGGGCGTTCGGCTGGTAGAGCACCTCGATCCCCTCGTCGTTCATGCGCAGCGGCTTGCGCGCGGCATAGAACGCCTCGGTGGGCGCGGCGGCGGCCGGATAGTTCTCTTTCGTCATCCGGCTCAGCACGCTCTCGTGCGCCAGGACGGCGGCGGCGCCGCCGTTGGTCATCGCGCCAACGAAGCCGCCGTTGCCGAGCGCGTTGGTGAAGATGGTGAACCCGGCCTTGGCCAGCTTCTCGTTGCCGCCGACGAAGTCGCGGCCGGCGTCGGCGTTGATGATGTAGCGGATGGGCAGATCGGTGAGCTTCTTCAGCTCGGCCAGCACCCGGTCCGACGCCTGCGCGGTGCCGGCGTTGACCAGCACGATGCCGTCGGACCCGATCTGGACGCCGATGTTCCCGCCGGCGCCCGCGATCATGTAGAAATTCTTGCGGACCTTGACGACGTCGAGCGCGTCCTCGGCCTGAGCCGCGACGTGGGCCGAGGGCGCCTGCAGCAGCAGCGCGAGGGCCAGCCCCACCGGTCCGGCGATTCGACGAAAGACGCCTGTGCTCGCCATCCTGACTCCCTGTGAAACGCGCGCAGTATAACCGACGCGCGGATGAGCAGGTGCATCGGCGGAGGCACCGACGCGCCCTCCAGTTCCGAGCCGAGCCGTCACCCGCGCTGGACCTTCTTGAGTGGCAAGCCGTCCTCGAGCAGTTCATGTTTCGTCAGGGGCGACGAGCACGTCGTACGCCTTCGGCGCTGGTGCGATGCTGCCGGCGCGACTCGCTAGCCGACGCTCGACGACGTCCAGTTTCGGCGTGCTGTATTGCACACAGGGCCTTGGGTGAAACGACTACGATGGCGCGCGCCGTGGCTACCTTGAGATCACTGACTGTTTGACACTCGTTGAGATCGAGGATGTCACATGAAACGTTGGTTGGCCCGCAGCGTAATCAGCACGATGGTTGTGGCTGGCGCCGCGGCGCCGTCGTATTCGCAGGACCAGACGGTCTACGAACCGTCCGACCGCCTTCCAATCAGGGCGACGGTGACGTCAGTCCAGTGACCGAATCGCGACGAGATGCCATTCGGCAACTTCTCGGGCTCGCGGGTATCGCACTAGCTGCGCCCGGCCGCCTCGACGCCCAGGTCCAACAGACGTCGGGGCGAGTGGATCTGCATCATCACTTTTTTCCGCCCACACCACTGCTCAAGAAATTCATGACAGATGCTCCGGCGCCAGGGCCGATCTTCGGTTACACGGCCGGGCGATCGTTGGAGGCCATGGATCGAGCGGGTGTTACCAAGGCCATGCTTTCGTGCCCAGTCCCGTTCGGCGATGACCCGGCCGCGGTCCGAACCGAGGCGCGCCTGTTCTGCCGAGAGGCCAACGAATTTGGGGCGAAACTCGTCGCTGACCACAAGGGCCGCTTCGGTCTCCTGGCGGCCTTGCCGATGATCGACGTCGACGCAGCGCTGCGCGAAATCGAATATGCCTTCGACACGCTTGGCGCAGACGGGGTCGGGCTCGGTACGAGTTATGGACGTCGATGGCTTGGAGACGACGGGTTCGATCCGGTGTTCACCGAGCTCAATCGGCGCGGAGCTGTCGTGTATTCACATCCCCATGACGGGCCGTGCTGCCACAATCTGTTGCCGAACACCGGGCCCCAAGTCGTCGAGTACAACACCGACACGAGCCGCGCGATTTGGAATCTCATCAACGACGGCACCGATCCCTCGACGGGCCTGCCGGTTTCACCCGGCGATGTCGCCACGACCACTTCAAGCAAGGCGACGCGGTACAGCAACATCACTTTCATCTGGTCGCACGGCGGTGGCAGCCTTCTTGGCCTGGTGGGACGATTCCTCGGCAGAGGCGCTCGCCCCGAGAGTCTCGCACGAACGCCAGCAACAAACTCTCGGCTGCATCATTTGAAACGCTTCTACTACGACACGGCCGGGACCACGAACCCCATTCAGATGGAGGGGTTGAAGTCCCTGGTGGGGATTTCGCAGATCGTGTTTGGTTCGGATTTTCCGTTTGGCCCGATCACGAATACAGTCGAAGGTTTGCGAAACGGTGGTTTGAGTGCCGCGGAACTGCAAGCCATCGAGCACGACAATCCACTGCGAGCGCTGTGGCGCAAGGCCTAGCCTCGTGTCGGAACGTCTGGACGGACCGCTCGTCAGTGCCTGAACCCTCCTGGAGAACAGGCGATTACCTCACGCACCGTTTCAATCCCGAGCTTGGGATCGGACGCGTGACGGGCCTCGAAGCTCGGGCGCTGGTCGTCGAGTTCCCGCGTGCGGGGACGACACTGCGGCTGGCTGCGAACACGGACGCCCTGATCGCGGTCGATCTCAGCCCGGGCAGGCCCGTCCGGATCACCGAGACTCGTGAGGAAACGACGATCGTCGCGCAACTGCCAGACGGGACGTGGCGACTTGCGAACGGGCGCACGGCGTCTTTCCAGGCGCTGTGGCCGGTGGAGCTCGAAGGCGCGCTTCTCGAGCAACTCGCCGTGGGCGATCTCGACGACGTCGAGGATTTCGTGACCCGCCTGGACATCCTGCACCTCCTGACCCTTCGCGAAGCCGACGGCCTGGGCTCCTTCCTCGGCGGACGCGTCCGGATCTTTCCCCACCAGCTCCACGTCGCGGAGCGCGCGAGCGCCAGCGATCCCGTGCGTTGGCTGCTCGCCGACGAGGTCGGCCTCGGAAAGACCATCGAGGCCGCGCTGATCCTGAATCGGCTGGTGCACGCAGGGAAGGTCGATCGCTGTCTCGTGGTCGCACCAGATACGCTGACCGTTCAGTGGCTGGGTGAGCTCTGGCGGAAGTACCACCAGGTGTTCACGCTCCTCGATGCACAGCGCCTCGCCGACGTGGCGCGCGATTTCGGTCCCGAGTTCAACCCCTTCGACGCGCACCGTCGTGTCGTGATCGCGCTCGAGATGCTGATCGAGCGCCCGCAGCTGACCGACCAAGCCGTGCGAGCGGGAATCGATCTGCTGGTAGTGGACGAAGCCCAACGACTACGCCGCCCTCCGGGCCACCCAGGCGAGCCCGGCTGGCGCGCAATAGCGCCCATCGCCGGCATCGGCCGCCACGTCCTGCTCTTGAGCGCCACCCCACTCGAGGACGATGCCCACGGATTCTTCCGCCTGCTTCAACTCCTCCGTCCGCAGGAATTTCCCGAGGATGTGAGTTTCGAAGCGCGCCTCTCCCTGGCGACGCCGCTGCCTCCGTGCACCAGTTCCACCCGTCGCGCCGACATCGGAGGCTTGCCGCCGAGGGTGGGTATTCCGATCACGCTCGACAATCCGTCGAAGTGGCAGCTGAGGGACGCGGTCGAGGCGGCGGTGCGAGGTATGACGGCTCCCGATCCTGTCGCGCGACGGCAGAAGATCGATCGTGTCCGTCGCGCGCTCGCGTCCGGAGCGGCGCTGCGAGCAGCCCTGGGAGCGGCGTCAGGCCCCGCCGAACAGACGTTACGCGACCAGGCGGAGGCGATGGACGTCAGCGACCCGCGCCTCGACTGGTTGCTGTCGCAGGCGCCACGCTGGCGAGACGCGAGAGAAAAGACGCTCGTCTTCGTGGCGCACGGCGAGACCCTGGAGATGCTGCGCACGGCGCTCAGCCGCCGGGCGCAGCTCGCGACCGGCATCTTCCACGAGGGACTGTCCCCGGCGCAGCGCGACACGGAGGTCGCCCGCTTCCGAGATCACGATGGTCCAAGCCTGCTCGTGTCCACGGAATCCGGAGGCGAGGGTCGAAACTTCGAGTTCTGCCGCCGCCTCGTGCTGTTCGACCTTCCCTGGAAACCATCGATCGTTGAACAGCGGATCGGCCGGCTCGATCGGATCGGCCGCCGCATCCCGGTGGAGATTGTGTACTTCCGTCCGCCCTCAGGGATCGGCTCGGATGTCGTGCGGCTCTTCGAAACGCTGGGTCTCTTCCGCGAGCCGCTGGCGGGGCTGGAGCCGCAGCTGGCCCACGTGGAGGGTGCCCTCGAAGAGATTGCGCTGGATCCTTCGGCATCGCTTTCTGCAGAACGATTCGAAGCCCTGGTCAGCGAAGCCCACGCGGCGCGCACCCGTATCCGCGAAGCGGCCTACCAACAGCTCCACCGCGACCCTTACCGATCGGACATGGCGGCAGGCATCCTCGCACGCGTACCTTGGGAGCTCGACGCGCTCAACGAGGAGGTGGTGGTCACGGCATGCATCGGCCTGGGGTTCACCATCGAGCGCCCGCGTGGCCACCGGATCTTCGCGATCGAGCTCGGCAAGGGAGCGCTGGTCGACGATCTACCGGGCGTCCCTCGCGGGTCGAGCTACGTCGGTTCATTCGACCGTGAGGAGGCAGTGGAACACGAGACCATCGATTTCTTCGCCTCTGGGCATCCGCTCGTAGAGGGGATCATTGCCCACTTCGAAGACAGCGCCGCCGGGCGTGTCGCCAGGTTCGAAGTCGAGATCGGTCGGGACCGTGGTGAGGGGCTCGTGGCGGTCTACAAGGACGGCCCCGTGTTCGACGTCGTCGCGATCGATTCCGCTGGTCAGACCAGGCCGGACTGGGCAGCCGCGATCCGTCAGCGGCCCCTCGGCGCGCACCCTGTGACCAACGACGCGAACGAAAACGTTGACTGGGCAGGCTTGGTCCGCCGTCTGGGCACACAGCTCGACGCGACGCGTCGTCCACACGCGCTCGCGGCCATCATGGTGCGGCCCGGCGTGGCATGAGCGAGGCCTCGGTGAGAACTGAGGCCGATTCGAATGGCGCGGAAGGGGCTCCGAATTAGCTTGGCAAGCCGGAGGAAGGCTTTCGCCGAAACGCCGCTCGATCGCTTCGGCGAAATTGTTTACTGCTTGTCGTAGACCGCGACGCTATCGATGTTCTGCCCCTGAGCATCCGTGCCCGCAGTCGTGATCGTCAGCGTCTTCCCATCGCTGGACGTGACAAACGTCACGTTGCTCAACGTCTTCCCGCCCTTTTTGTTGACCAACTTTGTCGTCGTCTCGTTCACCCGCGTGCGCGCGGCCATATCGGCGTTCGGATTGCCGACCACAGGATTGTCCTTCCCGTCATAGTTCGCCTCGTAGGCATAGTGGATTGGAGCGCCGTCGGCGGGTACCGAGTCCACAGTGACCTTAATCCCTTGGGCCGCGGGCTCATACATGAGAGTGGTGCTCTTGGGTGCCTGACCTTGGTGATAGTTCGATTTTGCGAGGTTCAGTTTCCAGGTTCCGGGGCCCTGAGCGAACGCCGTGGCTCCGAGGGCAACCGCCACAATAGTCGCTAGCGACGTGAAAAGAGACACCTGCCGAATTCGTGTGTTCATCGTGTCCTCCTGAGTTGTGAGTGGTGACCGAGAAGAGGGGAACGGGTGGAGAGCGGGCTCCAGTCTACTTGAGAAACCCCAACCCTAACCTTGAAAGTTTGACAGAGCCTCCATGGTCGAGCATCCTAGAGAGGTGGTGAGGCTGGTCCAGCGTCTCGCGGCTCTCGCGCTCACGTTCGGCCTAATGGCCGGGAACGCCTCGATCTGCGCCGGGTGGATGCCAACCCCTGAGGCGCGAATGGCCTGCTGCGCGAACGGCGAATGCGCCATGCACAAGGGTGATTCGCACCGCTCCGGGGCAGGGCGCTTTGTCAGGCAGGCACAGGCCGACAGCTGTTGCGCGTCATCAGAGGCCCAGAATTCCAACCAGCCCAACCCCTCGTCTGTAACTGCCATCACTGCGGCGGTGCTCGGCGTCGGGATTGTCCAACCCGCCAACGTCCCTGCTCTCGTTCTGAGTGACGCATGGCGCACGTCGGCGCCGATACCCGTCGCGCCAGTGCCCAAGCACGTCCTTCTCTCGGTCTTCCTCGTTTAGCCATTCGCAGTCGTCGTGTGTCTGCTCGGACTCCGCGTCCGAGCGCGTGTCCGCGCGCGGCATAACGAGTGTCGTGGCTCCCGGCTTCCCGCACTGAGCGCACGGAGCTTCGGCGAGGCGAGCATGATCAATCGACTGATCGACGTTGCACTGAAGAACCGGTTCATTGTCGTCGTGCTGTACCTCGCCCTTGCAGGCTGGGGCTGGTGGGCACTGACGTCCACGCCCATCGACGCGATTCCCGACCTGTCGGACAACCAGGTCATCGTCTTCACGGACTGGCCCGGGCACAGTCCGCAGGAGGTCGAGGATCAGGTTACGTACCCGCTCACCACGAACCTCCAAGGGCTCGCCGGTGTGCGGGTGGTCCGGTCGCAGTCCGCGTTCGGCTTCTCGATGATCTATGTCGTCTTCGAGGACAACGTGGAACTCTACTTTGCGCGAACGCGCGTCCTCGAACGCATGAGCCTCGTCACGAAGAGCCTGCCCACGGGCGTCACGCCCACGCTCGGACCGGATGCCACCGGCGTCGGCCACGTGTTCTGGTACACCGTCGAGAGCCCGACGCATTCACTCCGTGAGCTCCGCTCACTGCAGGACTGGTTCATCCGCTACCAGCTCAATGCCGTGCCGGGCGTCGCGGAGGTGGCCTCGGTCGGTGGCCATGTCCAGCAGTATCAGGTGGACGTCGATCCCAACCGCCTCAGGACCTATAACCTGCCTTTGAGCGCTGTCGTGTCGGCGGTCCGCGAGAGCAACCTCAACGTCGGCGGCAACGTCCTCGAGTCGAGCGGCGCCTGGCTCATCGTGCGAGGAGTGGGGTTGATCGCGTCCGTCGACGACATCAAGCGGATCGTCGTTGGCGGCTCGAACGGCGTCCCTATCTACGTCGAGCAGGTGGCGAACGTCCAGATCGGCAACGCCTTCCGCATCGCCTCGCTTGTGAAAGGGACACAGGAAGCCGTCGGCGGCGTAGTCGTCGCAAGGACCGGCGTCAACACGAAGAATGTCATCGACGCCGTCAAAGCACGCATCGCCCAGATTGGGCCAGGCCTCCCGCAGGGCGTCACGATCGTGCCGTTCTACGACCGCTCGGATTTGATCGAACAGACGGTTGCTACGTTGCGCACCGCGCTGATCGAGGAGATCGCGCTCGTGACGCTGGCACACGTCATCTTCCTGATGCACTTTCGCTCGATTCTAATCGTCACCCTTCCGTTGCCACTCGCCGTCCTGATGTCGTTCCTGGGCATGTACTACGCCGGGATCTCCTCCAACATCATGAGCCTTGCTGGCATCGCCATCGCGATTGGCGTACTGGTGGATGCGGGCATCGTCGTCACGGAGAACGCGTTTCGATTCGTCGAGCAGCGCGGGGTCGTCGCCAGCGACCGCCAGCGAATCTGGGAGACCGTTCGGGACTCCACGCGCTTGGTCGGACGTCCGGTGTTCTTCTCAATGGCGATTATCCTGCTCGCTTTCATTCCCGTGTTCGCGCTGACCGGTCAGGAAGGCAAGCTCTTTCACCCCTTAGCCTTCACCAAGACGTTTGCGGTACTCGCGGCGACGGTCATCTCTGTCACGCTCGTGCCGGTGCTCTGCACCCTGTTGCTCGGGGGGAAGTTCCATCCGGAAGAGGCCAACCCAGTGATGCGTGTGCTGCGCGCGATCTACCGACCCGTGCTGCAAAGCGCGCTGGCACATCGGGCCCTCACGATCACGGCGGCCGTGATTCTCTTCATCGGAGCGCTGGTTCTGGCGCGGGGAATCGGCAGCGAGTTCATGCCGCCGCTCAACGAGGGCGATCTACTGTTCATGCCCATCGCTGATCCCAGCATCTCACTCGAGGAGAACACCAAGATCGCGGCGCGACAGAACGCTGCCCTGATGAAGTTTCCGGAAGTCGCCTACGTCGTCGCCAAAGTTGCCAGGGCCGACACGTCAACCGATCCGGCACCGCTCAACATGACGGAGACCATCGTCCATCTGAAGCCAAAGAACCAATGGCGGCCCGGAAAGACCCTCGACGGCTTGCGCGCCGAGATGGGGCACGCCGCGCAACTTCCGGGAGTCTCCAACATCTGGACGATGCCGATCATCAACCGCATCGACATGCTGACGACGGGGATCCGCTCGGAGGTGGGCGTCAAGATCTTTGGCACCGACCTGACCGTGCTCGAGGAATTGGCGCGCAAGGTCGCTGATGCCCTGGACCAGGTCCCGGGTGCGAGCAACGTCTACCCCGAACAAGTCACCAGTGGTCAGTACCTCAACATCGAGGTCGACCGCGGCGCCGCGGCGCGCTTCGGGATCGGCGTCGGAGACATCCAGCAGGTGATCGAAACAGCCATCGGCGAGACCACGCTGACCACGACCATCGAGGGCCGGCAGCGGTTTCCCGTCCGGGTGCGGTATGCACCGGAGTACCGTGCGGACCCTCGGGCGCTCGGTCAAGTCCTGATCGCCACGTCCAATGGCGCGCAGATTCCGCTCAGTCAGGTCGCCCGGATCGAGCACGCCCGGGGTCCCGCGATGATCTCCTCGGAGAACGGCCTGCTGCTCGCGACGGTACTCCTGAACGTGCAGGGTCGTGACGTCGGAGGCTTCGTTGAAGAAGCCCGTGCCTCCGTCGCGCGGGACGTCTCGTTGCCAGCTGGGTACTACGTTGGCTGGAGCGGGCGATGGGAGAACCAGGAGCGGGCGCGCGCCAGGTTGCAGATCGTCCTGCCTATCGTGCTGCTCGTGATCTTCGTGCTTCTGTATTTCACATATCACTCGGCGCTCGAGGCCGCGCACGTCCTCCTGGCCGTGCCATTTGCCTTGACCGGCGGCGTCTACCTTCTGTGGCTCCTTGGCTACAACTTCTCGGTCGCGGTGTGGGTCGGCTTCATCGCG
>Ga0070675_100002812_pt1 | contig 13118 bp, 9 predicted proteins | sample KBSM43metaG_FD_65343 | JGI IMG/M metagenome (GOLD analysis project Ga0070675, IMG submission 65343) | Miscanthus rhizosphere microbial communities from Kellogg Biological Station, Michigan, USA - KBS M4-3 metaG | ecosystem: Host-associated > Plants > Roots > Rhizosphere > Soil ...
TGCCGCAGCAGTTTCTTCGGCGGTCACTTCAGCGACGGTGGGTTCAGGCATGTCGAGTACGGCCTGAACATCCTTTGCCGTGAGGACCTCCGGGGGGCCAGCCGTGACGATCGTGGCCGTCAGCATGTCGCCTCCCTTCAGGTCGGCCAGGCGCACGGGCTTGCCATCCATGATCACCTGGATGCCGCGCTGTGCGAGCTCGCCCTTGGTGAACTTGCGCGTGGAGCCGTCCTCGACCTTCACGTAGACGGCGTCACGGACGCGCTTCACGACCGTGCCTTTCTTGATGGTGGTCACGGTCACAGGGCGAACCACCGTGGTCGTCGTAATCTGGGCCGTTCCCTTCATTCCGGGTGTGAGTTCGTGCACCGACATCGACTTGCCGTCCACCGTGAACTTGAAATCTTCGGGCACGGTCACTTCGCGGGCGCCAGTCTGGTCTTTGACGACGAGAGTGTTGCCAGCCACCGATATGACCTCGAACTTGATGACCTCGGACGTCTGGGTGGCCGTAGCGTCCTGCGCGCTAGCCGCACCCGCGATGAACAGGGTCATCGCAAGGGCAGACAGAACGGGCCAAGAAGCTCTTGGGCGACTTTTCATGATCCCTCTCCTGATTGTTTTGTTGTCTTGGATCGCCATCGAAATTGATGTTGCGAGTGCGATCAATGCTCTAACCACACGCTGCTTTGTGCAGCGCGCCAGAACGGTATGAAAGAACGGTATTGGCGCGCAATGGGACCTAGGGCGGACATCGATCCAGGGCGGATCGGCGGCGACGACCGTCGAGGCTATCTGTGCAACTTGAAACGCCCGCTGACCATTGCCCAGGTGCCTTTGCTTGTCCCGGTGACTTTATCCAGTTGATCGGCGGGCGCGACCACTACGCAATTGCGACCACGACTCTTTGCCAGATACAGCGACTGGTCAGCCTGTCGGAATGCATCCTCAAAACTCTGATCGGCTTGCGACGCTGCCACACCAAAGCTGGCTGTTATTGCCAGCGGATCTTCTGGAATAAAGTCTGTTTCCATTATTCGGTGCCGCAACTTCTCAGCCAGGTCGGCCGCCTTTGCCAGGCTCGCACCGGGACAGACGAGAATGAATTCCTCGCCTCCCCAGCGACCCAGTCCATCGGTATTGCGAGTATGTGCCCGCAGAATTTCGCCCACGGTCTGCAGGACACGATCCCCAATATGGTGTCCACGCTGATCGTTTATTCGCTTGAAGTGATCGAGATCGATGACGATGACGCTGGTGGGCAAATTGGCGGCCTGCAGCGATTCGATAAATTGCTCGATACCGTGGCGATTCAGAACCTGGGTGAGCCCATCGATCGTAGATAGCTTCTGATATTTTTCTTTTTCAGTCTGCAGTTGCGCATTGCTGTCCACCAGGTCGTGGATCTTCTTGCGTTGCTCACGATGCTTGCGGAGCAAATACAGCCACCGCGACAGACCATATGTTGCAGCCAGGATCATCCATGCGCACAGAATGCCCAGATACCAGTATTCGGCGCTGATCCAGTCACCCACGAATTCGACTTTGTCGATCTGAATATCGTGTGTCCCAGCGAGGTTGCCAAGCAAGTCGATGGAAAGTGCCGTGGCATTGCTGAAATCGGGCTGGCCAAAATTTCTCGGCAGGTCATATTGGCCCACCCACCACTCCGGGACGCTGAACTCATTCAGACTGATCGGTACGGGCTGAGCAAGATCCTTCGGATGGAGATTGACGGAATTGAACTTGGAGGAATTCGAATCCTCCAGGCGTGAGAATCTTGAATCAAAATTGCGGACGCCGACGCGCAAGTAATGCGCGTTGCCCGCGTACCTAAGCGCCAGATTCAACGTTCGATAGCGAGAGAGATCGATGCCGCGATCGGCGCTTGTGGAATACAGCAGGAAGGTGAAGCTGCAAGTCTGCTCGGCCGCACCCTTGGCGAACTGGCAGGTGTAGTGAAACTTGGCCTGATCTACCCACTGACTCTGCGCGCCATCGCCGGATTGCATCAGAAAATAGGTTGCGTTTGCTCTTGCGCTATCGAGTATCAAGCGGCGCTCAGGGAGAAAGCGATGCGCAACAACGGCAAAAAGCGTCAACAGGATGCCGATCAGCAAGGCCGCTGATTGACCGGTTTTCGTGAACCTCGATTCGCTCATACCGCGCGCTTGGCCGATTCTGTCGTGCATCTGTGGTGAGCGCCGGATGCTAAGACAATGGATATCGAATAACCGAGATCGCTATCGGCAATCGAGAACAGCTTTTGTATTAAGGCCCTTTGATTATGTAGAGCAACTGCCACCGCTGCCTGAAAGGCAACTGACACCTGCAAACCGTGCAGGCGCAAAAAACCCCGACAGTCTCCGGCCAGAGGTTTCCTATCGACTAACTAGCGTGATCGCGGCGTGGTTCGAGCGGCAATGTGAAGCCAAAGATCGCTCCTTGGGGAGAAGACTCTGCCCACATGCGTCCGCCATGCGCCTCGACGATTCCCCGCGCGATGTAGAGCCCGAGCCCCGTTCCCCCTGCTTCCGATGCCTTGGGTCTCCAAAAGCGATCGAATATGTGCGCGAGATCTTTCGGGGCGATCCCGCGTCCTGTATCCGCGATCGTGACCGCGAGCGCTCCGTCGCGCGGCCGCGCGCAAAGCGTGACCTTCCCGCCCTCGGGGGTGAACTTGATCGCGTTGCCGAGCAGGTTCGAGAACACTTGCGCGATGCGGCGCGGGTCGGCGTCGATCTTCGGTGGATCGTGCAGATCCAGGACCAGGGCAATGCGCTTCGCGTCCGCCAGCGGCTGCGCGTCGGTCACGGCATCCTCGAGCAGATCGCGGCTCTCCACAGTACGAGTGTCGAGCTGAAAGCTCTTCTCGTCGATACTCGCAAGATCCAGGAGATCTTCGATCAACGCCTTCATCCGCGTCGCCGATCTCCGGATGGAGTCCACCGACTCACGCATTGTGCGAGCGCGCTGGTCGCCGGTCTCCGGCGAGTGGTCCAAGAGGAAAGCGGCTTCGAGCATGACAACCAATAATGGGTTCCGCAGGTCGTGGGAGACTATCGCGAGCACCTCATCGCGCGCGCGCACAGCGCGGTGCTCACTGGAAAGACGCCGCTCGATGTCCACTTCCGCAGCGCGACGCTGCAACTCGTCGGCGACCTCGACATCGCTCGGCGTCCACGGAAGGGAGCGGGCGCGCACCTCCTCCTTCCACAGGTCGAACGAATGGCGCGGGCGCAGACGTTTGCCGGCCTCCGCATCGACGGACTTGGTTGGATCACCGCCCCAATTCACCGTCTGGATGACCTCCGGGCGGAACCACATCAGGCGAGCGCCCGGCAGCGCGAACGTGAGCAGACCACTGGCGACCTCGCTCGCCGCGAGCGCCGGTGGAAAGTGGACTCCAAGTGAATCGCAAGCGAACGGCCTGAGATCGCCTCTCGCGTCAAGCCAGCGTGCGATCTCGCAGATGACGTCCGCCGGTGGAGCATTGCCGCACGTGAGAGGTTCTCCATTTTCCACGACGGCGACCCCACCGGCGTCGACCAGGTCGATCAGTGCCCCTGGCTGAGCGACGAGGGCTGAGAGCACGCTTCCCGTGGCCTCCTTCATCGCGCGGTGCAACGCGGCCTCCGTCGCTCGGCGCGACGCGCGCGCCGTGAGCAGATCGCGGTCCTCGAACGCCGCGATCTGAAGCGACGCAAGGCGGCCCATGAATTCGCATGCCGATCGCATCTCGTGCGACACACGCCGCGGGCCGGTGTGGTTCAAACAGCTGATGAGTCCCCACAGCCGATTCCGCACGATGAGCGAGATGCTCATCGACGCGCGAACGCCCATGTTCTTCATGTACTCGATATGAATGGGTGAGACGCTTCGAAGCACCGAGAAGCTGAGATCGAGTGGCGCTCCTGTGTCGGGTCGCAGGGCCGGAACGATCCGCGCTGGCTTCTGATCGGCGTCGAAGATGAGACGCAACCAGTTCTTGAGATACAAACTTCGTGCCTGCGCGGGGATGTCGGACGCGGGATAGTGCAAACCGAGATACGGCTCGTGCGCCGCTTCTTTCGCTTCGGCGTCGACGGAGCCGCTGCCGTCCTCGTGGAAACGATAGAACATGACGCGCTCGAATCCGGTCGTTCGCCGCATCTCCTGCGTGACGATCGCGGCAAGCTCACTCAACGTGCTCGCGCGCTGCAGGCGCAAGAGTGCAGCGCGGAATGGGTGATGGACTGAACGCTCCTCTGTTATCGCCAGGTTTGGCTCCAGCTCGAGGATCGCGGCGCCCTCGTGTTGGTGAACGATACCGTCGAATCGCTTCCCGCACGCGCCGATGCTCAGCGGGTTCGCGTCGTGCCAGCGCTGTTCGCGCAGCACCGAACGCACTTCTTCGGCGCCGGCCGGATCCACGCTCTCGGAGAGCGGCCGACCCAGCACTTCTTCGACGCGAAACGAAAGATGGTCGCTTACGCTCTCGCTGACCTGCGTGACCTTCATCTCCTCGTCCAACACGAAGAGCACACCGAACGGTTGAACTGTTCCCGGAATCTGGATCGGCTCGCGATCACATTCATTCAGATCGAGCACGGCAATCCCCCACGAGCAACCGCCGCCCATCGCGCGAACGCATCGAACGTCGCCTTCGCGGCACTGATGATCTTTGCGGTGGATGCGCCCGTGCCCGGCAATCCGTCGAGCCAGGCAACTATGACGGCCCACCTCGGCAGCGTCCGTTCCTCGTCGCCGGCGAAGAATGCAGCACCGCTCTCTTTCGCGATGCCTAGTCGCCGGTGCAACAGCGGGATGAGGACCTGTCCTCCGAGACACGCGCCTTCGAGCACGTAAAGACTGCCGGCAAGTTCCTCGAAGGACGAGAGCTCGGGTCGGTCTCGACAAAGCGGAATCGCCGCGAGCTCCGGCGGAGACCGGCCGAGCGCCACTAGATCGCGCTCGATGAGCTCGGCGCGAGCGCGCAACGAAAACCCAAGCGGCGCATTCGCGGCCGCGAGCCGCGACACATCGATCTCGACGGGCACGTAGAAGCCGTAGAACGTCTCGAGCACGCAGCGATAACCGTGTATGCCGAGGCTGGGATCGAGCAGCCCGAGCTGCGTCTCAAGGTGCTGATGCACTGCCGTCGTTTCGCGCTTCAAGCGTCGTCGCAATGAAGTCTCATCAATCGAGCTTTCAGTGCGACGCATGTAGTGACAGTAGCGCAAAAGGCATGCTTGCGTAATCGGCCGGCGCGAGCTGCCGCCCGAACCTGATCCTTGCGGCCCGCGGATTCCGCTCTTACCCATGAGACCCACATTTCTCATGGAGAACTGCCGTGATCCGGAATCCATCGATCTGCTTGCTGGCTTTTGCCGGCGCTGCGCTGTCCGCGGGCTCTGCGTCCGCCGGATCCATCCCCTTCAAATCGGAAACCTTTCCGCTCGAGCGGAACCTGGCGTTCGAGCTGGACGCACCCGGTGCGGTGCGCGCCAATGTGGAGGTCTTTGGCAGGGATCTCGGCGAAGGGACCAAATTCGAACTTGCGACCGACGAGCACGGCCTCATCACGGGCGGCATTTACGTGCCGCCAGGCGAGGGGCGCCAGGTGACGGTCATCGCCTTCGACGCGAAGGGTTCGGCCATCTACAAGGGCGAGACTCTCATCGACATCAGCAAGGAGCTGACGCCGGAATTCGATGTGCCACTTACTGGCGGGGAGCTGAAAGATCCGCCTCAGGCGCGCTTCGGCAGCCAGCTGCTGACGGCCGGCATCGTGGGTGCCGGAGACCTCATCAAGGTGCAGCTCACCCTCAAAGATCCGCTAGGCAACAACGTGCCGTATTCACCCGATGATCTCTTCTGGGAGCTGCCGGATGGATTTCCGGAGATCAAGTATTCCTGCTTCGGCGACGCGGCCTGCATTCTCGAATGGAAACCGACGCTCGAGCAGCAGGCTATCTACTTCTGTCTCCAGATCAGGCCGCGCGCCTGCGTCAGCTCCATGCACGACTTCACCGGTCCCTACAGGTTTGTCGCGACGGGCCGCGCCCACACCTGTGCGATCACCAAGGACGATGACATCTTTTGCTGGGGCAACAACTGGACAGGGCAGCTCGGCGCACCGACCACGCGGACCTGTCAGTTGAGCGACTGCAGCCTGGTGCCCATCGCCATTCAGTGTCCCTCGGGCGAGGTGTGCAAGTTCCGCGCGCTGGCCGCGGGTGGCGACCACACTTGCGCGGTCGACACGGCCGGCAAAGCCTGGTGCTGGGGCGAGGACGGGACCTACGCGACCGGCGAGTCTTCGCTCGGCAAGCTGCCGAAATTCGCCTTGCGTCAGGTGCCGGCCTGGACGCCACTGGGAGCAAGGGCTGACTTCGTCGCGATCGACACGAACATTGGACACACCTGTGCACTCACCGCCGCGCAGGATGTCTTCTGCTGGGGCGGCAACTACAAGGGCGAACTGGGCTGGCCTAGCAGCATCAACCAAGGCACCCCGCTGGCGACCATGGTCCAGAGCGGCAACAAGTACAAATCCGTCGTCACGGGAGACCTGCACAGCTGTGCGATCCAGGTGAACGGACTGCTCGACTGCTGGGGCGACAACGGCGCCTTCCAGCTCACGGGCAATACGAACCCCGCCCTGTTCATCACCGTGAATTCGAAGATCCCGCTGCTGACCGGCAAGACGGTCACGCGTGTCGCGGCGGGACAGACCTCGACCTGCGCGGAGAATTCGGACAACAACACCGTCTGCTGGGGCAAGCCCTCGCGCAACGTTTCCAACACCGCGCGCAGCCCTGGCTTCGTGGCGCTGGCAGCGTCTTCGGCGACCAGCCTCGCGACCGAGGTCGATGACTGTGGGCTCGGATACCAGAATTGCGCGCAGACCTGTCTCACCGACGGCTCGGGCGATCTGCTGTGTCGCAACTGGGTCGCTTCGGCGGTCCCCGGCCCGCTCGGGAAGATGAAAAAGCCATGGACGGACTTCGGTATCGACTACACGCAAACCGACGTCGGACCCACACACGCCTGCGCTGTGACCTCGAATTTCGACATCTGGTGCTGGGGCATGAATGACTTCGGCCAGTTCGGGACTGGCGTATTTTCGAGCACCGACACTTTCGAGCCGAAAGTCAGGACCAATCACTGAAGAAGGAGCCGCTAGCTACTCTGCTGCGACGCGGATCACGACCTTGCCGATCGAGCGGCGGCCGTTGATGACGTCGAGCGCGTCGCCGGTGCGCTCCAGCCCATCGATCGGCGTCACATGGGGGTGCAGCTTGCCGGCGTCGAACAGTGCGAACAGGGCCGCGCTGTGTTAGCACAGCGGCGATCCCGTATTGCGCTCCGTGAACTGCCTGCTACGCTGTTTCCAGCAACGTGTGGAAGGGGGTTCACGATGGACAGGCGCAAATTTTGCCGCTCCACACTCGCCGCCAGCGCCGCGCTCTCTTATCCCCTCCTTCAGGCCGGCGAGCAGTCGGGGCCTGCCGGCCCTGGTATCCCGGCCATTACGCTCGACGGCAAGCAGATCGAACTAGAGCGTCGGGCCGTCGATGATCTCGGACGCAGGTTTTCCGGTCGGCTGCTCCTCTCGGACAATGCCGACTACGACAAAGTGCGCGCAATCTGGAACGGAATGCACGACAAGCGGCCCGCGCTGATCGCGCAATGCCGCTCGACCGAAGATGTTCGGCATGCCATCACATTTGCGCGTGAGCGCGATCTGCTCGTGGCCGTCCGGGGCGGCGGACATAGCTGGCCGGGCAAGTCCGTCTGCGATCGCGGCCTCATGATCGACCTGTCGCCGATGAACGAAGTCCGCGTCGAGCCGGGCCCGCGCCGCGCCTTCGCGGGCGGCGGCGCGCTCCTCTACATGCTGGACTCGCGCTCGCTTGAGCACGGCCTGATTACGACTGCGGGTGTCGTTTCACACACCGGCGTGGGCGGACTGACTCTGGGCGGTGGATTCGGCCGCCTCAATCGAAAGTACGGCCTCACCATCGACAACCTGATGTCCGCGGAAATAGTTACGGCCGACGGAAAGATCCGCACGGTGAGCAAACAACAGGAACCCGATCTCTTCTGGGGACTGCGCGGCGGCGGCGGAAATTTCGGCGTCGTCACCCGCTTCGAGTACCAACTACACCCGTTCAAGCGCAACGTGCTGTCCGGCACGATCGCGTGGCCGATCGAGCAAGCTCGCCAAGTACTCAAGTTTTACGGCGGCTGGTATCTGGGCCTCTCCGACGAGATGTATGTGGGTCCCGCCATGATGACTATGCCGGACAAGACGAGCGTGCTCGCGATGGAGGTCGTCTACAACGGCGACCCGGCCGCGGGCGAGAAGGAGCTGGCGCCGCTGCGGAAGATTGGCAAGCCGTCCGACGACGGGATCAAGGTTCAGGACTACATGGTCATGCAGACGCAGGAAGATGGCGCGTTAGCGCCCGGCATCCGCTCCTACGTGAAAAACGGCATGGTCGCGAAGATCACGCCCGCGCTGATCGACGCGATGATTGAGTCCTTCCGTCCCGATCCGCGGCTCGCGTTCTTTACGCACACGGCCGGCGGGGCGGTCAAGCGCGTTGATGAGCTGGCGACCGCGTTCCCACACCGGAATGTGGAGACGATGGTCATCGTCGGCGGCTTCTGGAACAACCCGGCCGAGGACGAGACCGTCATCGAGGCAACGCGCGCCTGGTTCCGCGCGCTCGAGCCGCACACCGGCGGCTACTACAGCAACATCGAGTACGAGCGGCCGAATGCTGAGGCGGGCAGTTATGGCCCGGCGTATCCGCGGCTGCAGAAGGTCAAGGCGCAATACGATCCGCGCAATCTGTTCAGACTCAACAACAACGTGCAGCCTGCAGCCTGAGAGCCGTGCGTCGGCGCGTGTGCACGCGGGCGGGGAAACTGCATCCTCTTCGCCAGAGCAGATCGACACCATGAACCAGATTCGCTACATGGAACGGTTGCACTAACTTCCCGGTTTCAGCAACGTTGGCGCTATGATGGGTCGCGATGTCCGATGCCACAACCATTCTAATCGTCGATGATGAGCCGGCGCTTCGCGATATGACCTCGGAGTACCTGGCGCAGCATGGGTTCAATACCTTGCTTGCAGCCAATGGCGTCGAGGCACGCAAACTCCTGAGCGAGCACGTTGTACAACTCGCATTGCTCGACCTGCGGATGCCTGGCGAAGACGGCCTGAGCCTTGCGCGCCACCTGCGCGAACATCACGCGATTGCGATCATCATGGTGACAGCTGCTGACACACTGGTGGATCGCGTCGCGGGCCTCGAAGTAGGTGCTGACGACTATCTGTGCAAGCCGTTTCATCCACGCGAACTCCTGGCACGCGTGCGTAGCGTACTGCGCAGATCATCTAGCGTAGCCCGCACCGATGCGAGCAAAGCCCATGTGAAAGTCGGGACATGCACACTAGATCTTGAAGCGCATCGCCTGCTTGCAGGTGATGGCAGTGAGGTGCCTATTACGACGATGGAATTCGATTTGCTACAGACGTTTGCTCGCCATCCTAACCGTGCGCTGTCGCGAGACCAGATTCTCAGCATGACGCAGAACCGCGACCACGGGCCTTTCGATCGCAGCATCGACATTCGTATCGCCCGCCTGCGCCGCAAGATTGAACGAAATCCAGCAAAGCCACAGGCAATCAAAACGCTGCGCGGCGCGGGTTATATGTTCGTGCCGCACGAAGATTAGGTCAGCGGTATGCATCCAACGCTGCGGTACTCTAGTCTCACGAGCCGCACGCTGGTACCGATTGCCGTCGGGGTAACGCTCATCGTTGCTCTTGCGAGTGCGGTGAGCTACTACCTGATGTACCGGGACATCCAACAACGCGCGAGCGATCAGCTCAAACTCCATGTCGTAGAACGAAGCCGCACCGAACAGCAGGTCTTCCTGTTCGCCCGAGATTCGCAAGCAGCCATTCGGCGCGCGGTGCTGAATGGCTACGATGGCTACATGGTCGAATCCACTGCGACCCGATTCGATCAGCTCTTCATGCGCTATCCCGACGGGGCAATTCGCAGCCGCGCCGATACAATTCAAGGCCAGGACGCGGTCACCGGCTGGATTCACAAGGACACGGCGGTGAACGACGAGCTACGCCGGCGCATGCTGCTGTTCCACGATATTCTGCAGCAGTTCAAAACCACCTCGTTGCTGCGCTTCGCGGATATCTATTTTACCTCTCCGGAGCAAATCAACATCGGCACCGATCCGCCCGGTGTAGCTCTGTGGGCTATGACTGTCGCTGCGGATTTCGATCAGAACGCCGAAGACTGGGTGAACTTCGCCGATAAGAAAAAAAACCCACATCGCGAGACGCGCTGGAGTGCGGTGTTTCTCGACCCAGTGTGGAAGAAGCTGCTGGTCACAATCGCGACGCCGATCGACCGTCACGGTCGTCACATCGGCACGATTCACAACGATTTGCTGCTCGAAACGCTGCTGGACAATTTGCTGCGTCCGGGAATGCCGGGTACCAAGCACAGCGTCTTTCAATCCGACGGCCGCATCATTGCGCACACCGACAAAGTTGCGCAGCTTCGCGCGCAGCAAGGCGAGTATTTCATTCAGAGTTCGCAGGATGCGGCGCTTACTGCACTGCTGGCGGTCGCCCGAAGCGCCACGAGTTGGCCCGCATCGGGGTACGATCGTAGCGCCGACCAGTATTACGCAATTAGTCGTCTCGAAGGTCCCAACTGGTATTTTGCATCCACCATCGAAGGCGACTACATGCGGGCGCAAGCCTTTAGTGCGGCCCAATGGGTGTTATGGAGCGGTTTGTCATCCCTTGCATTACTGCTTCTCGTTCTTGCACTCATCTTGCAACGCCGCATCGCGAAGCCGCTGGGAGAGCTGACCACAGCAGCGGAACGCGTGGCTGTCGGAGAGCCACAGGGGGCGCTTACAGCACATCGGCGAGATGAACTCGGACGGCTCGCCGGCGTCTTCAACGGCATGATGCGCAAGATCGACGAACGCGACACTGCTTTGCGTGCCGAAAAACATGAACTCGAGGCAACCCTGCTGGACGCACGCAGAGCACACGAGGAAATCCGACGCCAGAGAGAGACCCTGCAGCAGCGGGAGAAACTTGCCGCAATGGGATCGTTGCTCGCCGGAGTTGCGCACGAGATCAACAATCCGCTTTCAGTAGTGGTCGGACGTACGGCCATGCTGGAGGAGACCGCGGAACCACAGACGCGAGCGGCTGTTCGGAAGATTCGCGAAGCCGCGGAGCGGTGCGCGCGCATCGTGAAAACCTTTCTTGCAATGGCGCGTCAGCACGCGCCCGAGCGCACTCAAGTTCAGGTGAACGCAGTGATTGAAGCGGCACTCGATGTGCTCGACTACAGCTTACAGGCCAGCGGTGTGCAGGTCGTTCAAAATCTTGCCGCGGACCTCCCTGAGTTGTTTGCCGATTCCGATCAGCTGCACCAGGTGTTCATGAACCTGATTGTCAACGCTCAACAAGCAATGGCGGACCACGATGGCGAACGGATTCTCACGATCATTACGCGTCACGACAAAATCAATTCGGCTATTCAAGCGGCGGTTGCAGATTCCGGCCCGGGCATCCCTGGCGAGATTCGCTGCAGAATTTTCGAGCCCTATTTCACGACAAAGCCGATTGGTGCCGGCACCGGTGTCGGGCTCGCAGTGAGTCTCGGAATTATCGAGGCACATGGCGGCAGCATCGTTGCGCAGAGTGCCGAGCATGGAGGCGCCGCGTTCCTCATCAACCTACCTATTGGCGCTGCACCGCCGACGGCGAGCCCGTCTGTGCCGATCGCTGGCCGGACTTCACAGGCGGGCCCTCTAGCCGGCTGAGTCCGGAAGCCAGCAGGACACTTTCAAAGCCGGAGGCGCGTTGCTCGGGTACCTGCTCCACGCGTAGCGTGACGCCGCTCGATCTGAAGTAAAGACGCTCAAACAACCGGCCCATATCGTGCTCATCGATTCCAGCTGAGGGAAAACACTTCTCGCCAACTCTGTAGGCGCTGCATCGGCGGAGTGCCGCGACGACGAGTAGTCCTCCCGGGGCTAGCAAATAAGTGATGTTGCGCATCAATCTAGACCACTCGAGCTTGTCTGCTGTTGCGCTGTCCGCACAGTAACAGGACAGCACGCAATCGTAGCGACGCTCGTAGCCAGGGCCGAGCGGCTGCGGGCGATGTGCATCTCCGAGTAGTCGCTGCGTTATACGACTGCGCGTCAGCTCTTCTCGCGCGTGCACGTCGCTTTCCGTCGGCAGCAAGTTTCCCTCATAGATCAATACGCGCCTCGTGAACTCAGCCCAGTCGTGCGCACCGCACTCTCGCTCCTGCCATTTGCGAACCGCTTCAAGATTGGACGGCAGCAGATCGGCGACATGGATTTCCGAGGCATAGGGACTCAACGGCAGTACGTGATGCAGTGTCGGGCCAATGCCGAACTCGAGCGCGAGGCAGTTACGCGGCAACTTTCTGAACTGCTCCACTAGAAAGCGCAACGTGCAAAGTTCTTCAGGTTCGATGCGTGAGTAGTAGTCGGCCAAGTACGCCTCAGCACTCCAATCGGCAAATGAGGACACTGGCGCGCTCATGGCTCCTCCTTAGCGTGCCGTGCGGAACATGAGCCAGCCGATGCCGAGGAGGACCACCACGGCGGCCGCCTGGTCGAACGAAGCCCACCGGAGGTACTGACCACTGAGCAGTGCGATGCCAATGATGGTCGCTGCGAACCAGAACAGTGTCTGTACCTCGACCGCGACGATGCCGTGAGTAGTGAGTGACCGTAGCGCCAGCCAGTACATCGCCACGCCGAACTGAAAACCGAGGAGGGACTTCAGCGCTTCCGGCCAGATGAAGCGACCTTCATGCCAAACGCGGCCCGCGTGAATGAAGCCGAGTGCGTCGCCGAGGCCCGACAACAGTGTGAACGCGGCTACCAGCAAGATTGCGTGCATGATGCGAGATCATGAGCACCGCCGTGTATCCACAGGATGTCCCAGAGACGGACTTTTGTTTCAGCTGTTTCAGCTGTTTCAGCGGGAGAAGCACACCGTTTTCATCCACTCTCTGAATCCGCTCGCC
>Ga0070675_100002821_pt1 | contig 13100 bp, 13 predicted proteins | sample KBSM43metaG_FD_65343 | JGI IMG/M metagenome (GOLD analysis project Ga0070675, IMG submission 65343) | Miscanthus rhizosphere microbial communities from Kellogg Biological Station, Michigan, USA - KBS M4-3 metaG | ecosystem: Host-associated > Plants > Roots > Rhizosphere > Soil ...
CCATCGCGCAGCAGGGCGTAGCCACGGGCAAGCACCCGGCTCGGATCGACCGCGCCGAGGCGGATCGCCGCCGACTCGAGCCGGCCGGACTGGCGCGCCAGGGCACGCGCGAGCAGGCTGTGGGCGCGCGCCGACCCGGCGTCGATGCTCGTGCGGCGCCGCGCCAGCTCGCGGCCGGCAGCCGCGGCCAGCCGTTGCGCCAGCAGGTCGAGCCCGTGGCCGCGCCGCGCCAGGGTCTCGCTCGGCCGCGCCAGGCGAAGGGCGATCCGGTCCAGGCGCTGCGCCTCGCGCTCCAGGCCGCTCCGGGTGCGCCGCAGGAGCGCGGCGCGGTGCGAGTCGAGCAGTTCGAGGGCCGGGGCGGTCGCCGCCGCCACCAGCTCGGCCGCGGCGGTGGGCGTCGGCGCACGCAGGTCGGCCGCGAGGTCGGCCAGGGTGATGTCGGTTTCGTGGCCGACGCCGCTCACGACCGGCATCGGCGTCGTTCGCAGCGCCCGCACGACACGCTCGTCGTTGAAGGCCCAGAGGTCCTCGAGCGAGCCGCCCCCGCGGCAGACGACGAGCACGTCGACCTCGGCGCGGGTCGTCGCGACGGCGATCGCCGCGCACAGGGAAGCGGGCGCGTCGGCGCCCTGCACCAGGCTCGGATAGACGACCACCCGCACGTGCGGCGAGCGCCGCGCCAGGGTCGTGGCGACGTCGTGCAAGGCCGCGCCGCCGAGCGAGGTGACGACGCCGATCGCGAGCGGAAACGGCGGCAAGGCGCGCTTGGCCGCAGTGTCGAACAGCCCTTCGGCGTCGAGCAACGCCTTCAGCCGGAGGAATCGCTCGTAGAGCGCGCCCGCGCCGCTGCGCTGCATCGCCTCGACCACGAACTGCAGCTCGCCGCGCGGTTCGTACACCGCCAGGCGGCCACGCAGCTCGACCGCGTCGCCGTCCTTCGGCAGCCAGCCGGCGAGTTGGGCCGCGCGCCTGAACATGGCGCAGCGCAACGCGGAAGCGCCGTCCGGATCCTTCAGGCTGAAGTAGCAGTGGCCGCTGGCAGCCCGCGAGAAGCCGGAAATCTCGCCGCGGACGGTGCAGGCCGGAAAGCCGGCATCGACGACCTCGGCGACCGCCGCCAGCAGCGCCGATACGCTCCAGACCCGCCGCCCGGGCAGCGCCGCTGCAAGCTCATTCATCGGCAGAACAAGGCCTGGTGCGGGCCGACAACTCCACAGCCGCGCCAATACTGGCCCGGCGCGGCGAGATGCCCCTGAACGCCGCACCCCTATGATGCAAATGATTGATTTGAAACACCTTTTTATTGCTCAAACTTTCAGCAATCCGTCCCGCGTCGCGCCGGGCCTTGGTTGCGGCAGCGTCGGAGGCAGGTTGTCCACAAAGTTGTCCACGGGGATGGTGGACGACCGTTTCGGCTTCCGACGATCGTGCGAATTGCTGCCCGCTTGCCACAAGTTCGTCGTCGAAGCGAGCCCCGACGCCACGCCATAATCCGCGCGCAGCGAACTCACGGCGGTCCCAGGGCAGCCACAGGAAAGGGCCCGATTGCTTTCGATAATACAAGCGGCCGGATGGCCGATCTGGCCGCTGCTGATCTGCTCGATCGCGGCTCTCACGGTGATCTTCGAGCGGCTCACCAACCTGCGCACCGTGCGCGTCGCGCCGCCGCGATTGCTCGACGAAGTGATCTCCGTGACCCGGGCCCACCTGCCCGCTCCCGACGTCGTCAACAAACTGGCCGACAACTCCGTGCTCGGCACCGTGCTGGCCGCCGGCTTGCGTGCGGTCATCGCCGATCCGCGCATCACCGAGATGGCGCTGCGCAACGCCTTCGAAGCCGCCGGGCGCGCCGCGGTGCATCGGCTCGAGCGCTACCTCAACACCCTCGGCACGATCGCCTCGGCGGCGCCGCTGCTCGGGCTGATGGGCACCGTGATCGGCATGATCGAGATCTTCGGCTCGCAGGCGCCCACCGGCGGCAACAACCCGGCCCTGCTCGCGCACGGCATCTCGGTCGCGCTCTACAACACCGCCTTCGGCCTGATGATCGCGATCCCGGCGCTGATGTTCTACCGCTACTTCCGCGGCCTGGTCGACGCCTTCACGATCGACATGGAGCAGGCGGCCAACCGGATGGTGCCGCACCTGATGCGCTTCGCGATGCCGCGCCCGGGCGCCGCTGCCGGCTGACGATGCAGCGCGTCCTGGGCCCGCGACCATGAACTTCAACAAGCCCCGCCCCGAAGAACCGGAGATCAACCTGATCCCGTTCATCGACGTGCTGCTCGTCATCCTGATCTTCCTGATGCTGTCGACGACGTACTCGAAGTTCACCGAGCTGCAGGTGGCGCTCCCGGTGGCCGACGCCGAGCAGGCGCGGGACCGGCCGCACGAGATCATCGTCGCCGTGGCCGCCGACGGGCGCTATGCGGTCAACAAGAAACCGGTCGACGGTCGCAGCGTCGATGCCCTCGCGGCCGAGCTGACGGCCGCCGCCGCGGGCTCGAGCGAGATGATGCTGATCATCTCCGCCGACGCGACCGCGGCGCACCAGAGCGTCATCAACGTGATGGACGCGGCGCGGCGCGCGGGAATAGCGAAGCTGACGTTCGCGACCCAGTCGTCCAGCGGCGGCGCCAAACCCTGAACCATGGCCTCGGGCCCGGCGCCTGAGGGCACGCGCCGCCACGCGCGCGCGTCCGTGCAGCAGCTCTGGGCCGGCCGCGGCACAGCGAGCACGGCCCTCTTGCCGCTCTCCTGGGCGTTCCGCGGGATCGTCGGCCTGCGCCGGCGTCTGTTCCGCCAGGGCGTGCTCGCCAGCCATTCCCTGCCGGTGCCGGTGATCGTGGTCGGCAACCTGCTCGTCGGCGGCGCCGGCAAGACGCCGACCGTGATCGCCCTCGTCGCCCTGCTGCGTCGCCATGGCCGCACGCCCGGGATCGTCTCCCGCGGCTACGGGCGCGAGGAATCGACGGTGCGCGAAGTCGGCGCCGGCAGCGAAGCGCGCGAGGTCGGCGACGAGCCGCTGCTCCTTTCGCGGCGCGCCGGGGTGCCGGTGTTCGTCGGCAGCGACCGGGTGGCCGCCGGGCATGCGCTGCTGCAAGCCCATCCCTCCGTAGATGTCATCGTCAGCGACGACGGCCTGCAGCACCTGGCGCTCGGCCGCGACATCGAGGTGCTGGTATTCGACGATCGCGGCACGGGCAACGATCGTCTGCTGCCCGCCGGACCGCTGCGCGAGCCGCTGCCACGACAGCTGCAGGCGAACCAGATCGTGCTCTACAGCGCCGGCGCGGCCTCGACGCCCCTGCCGGGCTTCCTCGGCCGGCGCACGCTCGCCGGCGTTGCGTCGCTCGCCGACTGGTGGCGCGGCGAGCCGCCGAGCCCCGCCGCGCTGGAGGCGCTGCGCGGCAGGACCGTGGTCGCCGCGGCCGGCCTGGCGCGGCCGGCCGGGTTCTTCGCGATGCTGCGCGAGCACGGCCTCGAGGTGGTCGAGCTGCCCCTGCCCGACCATCACGACTTCCGCGCCCTGCCCTGGCCGGTGACGACCGGCGACGTCGTCCTCAGCGAGAAGGACGCCGTCAAGATCGATCCGGCGCGACGCATCGGCTCGCGCATCTGGGTGGCGACGCTAGACTTCGAGCCCGAGCCGGCGTTCGACCAGGCGCTGCTCGCCCTCCTTCCTCCCCTCGCGCCGCCGCCCTCCTCCGAACCGCATGGAAACCCGCCTGCTTGAACTGCTCGTCTGCCCGATCTGCAAAGGGCCGCTGCAGCACTGGCGCCCGCCGCTGCAGGAGCGGCAGGAGCTGGTCTGCAAGGCCGATCGCCTCGCCTTTCCGGTTCGCGACGGCATCCCGGTGATGCTCGAAGGCGAGGCACGCGCCCTGCCCGACGAAGACTGAGCCCGGGCCTTGGAGACCGAGGCTTGCCCTTCGACGTCCTGATCCCGGCGCGGCTCGCCTCGACCCGCCTGCCGGGCAAGCCGCTGGCCGACATCGCCGGCCTGCCGATGATCGTGCGCGTCGCCCGCCGGGCAGCGCAATCGGCGGCGCGCTCGGTCACCGTCGCTGCCGACGACGCCAGCATCGTCGCCGCCTGCACGGCCCACGGCGTCGCCGCCGTCCTCACCGGCGCCCACCACGCGAGCGGCAGCGACCGGCTGGCCGAGGCGGCGCGCCTGATCGGCCTGCCCGGCTCGGCGATCGTCGTCAACGTCCAGGGTGACGAACCGATGATCGATCCGGCCCTGGTCGACGCCTGTGCCGCCTTGCTCGAGCGACGCGGCGACTGCGTCATGAGCACGGCCGCCCACCCGATCGCCAGCGCTGCAGACTTCGCCAATCCGAACATCGTCAAGGTGGTGCTCGACGCCGGCGGCGCGGCGCTCTACTTCTCGCGCGCGCCGGTCCCCTGGCCGCGCGACCGCGGCGGCGCCTTCGATCCCGGGCCTTCGGCCGAGCCGCCGTTGCGCCACGTCGGCCTGTATGCCTACCGGGCCGAGTTCCTGCAGCGCTATCCGCTGCTCGCGCCCAGCCCACTCGAGGCGATCGAGCAGCTCGAGCAGTTGCGCGTGCTGTGGCACGGCGAGCGGATCGCGGTCCACGTCAGCCACGGCTCCCCGGGCATCGGCATCGACACCCCGGCCGATCTCGAGGCCGCACGGGCCCTGTTCGCGGCGAACGCCGGCGCGGGTTTTGCCTGAGCGCGCGATTTCCGGCGGCGGCCGGATCGACGCCTATGATGGCTGCCTCTTTGCCCGTCCACCGACCCGAAGCCGAAGCTCATGAGACTCATCCTGTTGGGAGCGCCCGGCGCGGGCAAAGGCACGCAGGCAACCGTGATCTGCAAGCGCTACGGCATCCCGCAGATCTCCACCGGCGACATGCTGCGTGCCGCCGTCAAGGCCGGCACGCCGCTCGGGCTCGAGGCGAAGAAGGTCATGGACTCGGGCTCCCTGGTGAGCGACGAGATCATCCTCGGCCTGGTCAAGGAGCGGATCGCCCAGCCCGACTGCGCCGCCGGCTTCCTGTTCGACGGCTTTCCCCGCACCCTGCCCCAGGCCGATGCCCTCAAGACCAACGGCGTCGTCCTCGACTACGTGCTCGAGATCGACGTCCCCGACAGCGCCATCATCGAGCGCATGAGCGGCCGGCGGGTGCATGCCGCCTCCGGGCGCACCTATCACCTGCGCTTCAATCCGCCGAAGGCCGAAGGCCGGGACGATGTCACCGGCGAGGAGCTGATCCAGCGCGTCGACGACCTCGAGGAGACGGTGAAGAAGCGGCTCGAGGTCTATCAACGGCAGACCCGGCCCCTGGTCGAGTACTACCAGCGCTGGGCGGCTTCGGGCGAGCCCGGCGCACCCGCCTATCGCCGCATTAGCGGCCTCGGCAGCGTCGAGGAGATCAGCACGCGGGCCCTTGCCGCGCTCGCCTGAATCGGCAAGGAAAGAGAGAAGTCATGGAAATCGCAGGCAAGGTATTCATCGTCACCGGCGGCGCTTCCGGCCTCGGCGAAGGCACGGCGCGGATGTTCGCCGAGCACGGCGCCAAGGTCGTGGTCGCCGACCTGCAGGCCGACAGAGGCGAGGCGGTCGCGGCCGAGATCGGTGGTCGCTTCGTGCGCTGCGACGTCTCGCAGGAGGCCGACGGCCAGGCGGCGGTTGCGGCGGCGCTCGGGCTCGGCAAGCTGGTCGGCCTGGTCAATTGCGCCGGCATCGCCCTCGGCATCAAGACCGTCGGCAAGGAAGGCGCGCATCCGCTCGCCTCGTTCACCAAGACGGTCAACGTCAACCTGATCGGCAGCTTCAACATGATCCGCCTCGCCGCCGAGGCGATGTGCCGCAACGACCCCGAGCCGACCGGCGAGCGCGGCGTGCTGATCTCGACCGCGAGCGTCGCCGCCTACGACGGGCAGCAGGGACAGGCCGCCTATTCCGCGTCCAAGGGCGGCATCGTCGGCATGACCTTGCCGATCGCCCGCGACCTGGCGCGCAACGGCATCCGCAACATGACGATCGCCCCGGGCATCTTCGGCACGCCGATGATGTTCACCATGCCCGCCGAGCTGCAGGCGGCGCTGGCCGCGAGCGTGCCCTTCCCGAGCCGGCTGGGCACCCCGGCCGACTACGCCAAGCTGGTGCACCACATCGTTACCAACGACATGCTCAACGGCGAGGTGATTCGCCTCGACGGCGCGATCCGCTTACCGCCGCGCTAAGCGCGCCGGCAAGCGGACCGCGCCTCGGCGTGGACAGCGCTGCTCCCTCCCCGCTTCGCTCCCCTCCCTCCGAGAGGGAGAGGCCGACCCCTCCGGGGTCGCTTTTCTTCAGGCGGCGTTGCGGCGGGCGTGGAGCATCCAGAGGCGAGCCAAGTCAGTGGTGCCGTCGGTGCCCTGGACGGACTTGAACGTGGCCTGCGCCTTGGCCTTGTCGCCGGCGATGAGCTGGGCGATGCCGAGGTGCAGCTTGGCGTCTTCGGCCCGCTTCAGGCCGCCCTTGGCGATGCCTTGCTGGATCAGCTGCACGCCCTTGGCGGCCTCGCCGCTGTAGACCAGGTTCATGCCGACCGCCACCAGCGGGTCGCCCGACTTCGCCGCCAGGGCGTTGGTCTCGTCCCGGCCGCGTGACGCCGTATCCTCGGCGAGCCGCTTGGTGACGAGATCGCGCAGGCGCTTGTGCCGCTCGGCCTCGGGGCCGGTGCCCAGGGCGTTGCTGGCGAAGCCCTTGTCGACCACCTGCTTGCTCTCGGCCGGCAGGTCGGCCTGGAGGGCGAGCTGGGCCATCTCCATGAAGTCGGCCGGCTTGGTCATGCTGCCGGTGACGAGCGAGAGACGGAAGGCGTCGAGCGCGAGCCGGTCGGAAAACGAAGGCTTGCGCTGCATCCGGCTCAGCAGGTCGACCCAGTACTCCTTCTTCGGGTAGTAGGTGACCAGCTTTTCCATCGCGAAGACATAGGCGTTGTTGTCGCCCTGCTTGGTCGCCGCGTTGAGCAGCAGCTTCAGCCGGTCTTCCGGAGGCGCCTGGCCGGCGCGCTCGGCGGCACTGATCTCGGCCATGAGCTCCTTGGAAGCGCCGGCGAAATCGCCGCTCAAGTACTGGCTCTGGATCAGCATGCCGCGGATCGCCGGGTTGGTGCCACCCTCCTTGAAGTAGCGCTGGCTCCACTGCATCGACTTGGCGTACTGCTGGGCCCGGTAGTAGCCGACGGCGATCGATTCGATCATCCGCACCTTCTCGGCCGAGGAGACCCGCGGAGAGCCGTTCAGCGCCTCGAACGAGCGCGCCGCGGTGTCGACATCGCCGGCGCCCGAGGCCGCGGCGATGCGCATGCGCTCGATCATGAAGGTCTCGTTGGCGTTGCGCGCCCCCGCCGCCTCGGCCTCGCGCACCTTGGCGAGCGCCTCCTTGTAGCGCTGCGCCTTGATCAGCTCCTGGGCCGCCTGCAAGGGCTTGCCGATCTCCGGGCGGAGCGTTTCCTGGGCCTGGATCGCACCGCCGGCAAGCAGCGATGCAACGAGCAGCACCGCGCCCGCCGCACCACGCAGCCCTCGGCTATTTGACGAACTGTTCATTCCCGACCATTCCGAGCTTGGTGATGCCGAGGCGCTGCGCCGAGGCGAGCACGGTGGCGACCGACTTGTACTCGACGAGCTTGTTCGGCCGGATGTGGACTTCGGGCTGGTCGGCCTGTGCCGCCGCCTGCGAGAAGCGCGACTCGAGCACGCCCCGGTCGGCGATCGGCTCGCCGTTCCACAGGACCGTGCCGTCGAAGTCGATGTCGATCGTCACGACCACCGGCTCCTTCAGCTGCGGCGGAGGCTTGCCTACCGGCATGTTGAGGTTGACCGAGTGCAGCTGCACCGGGATGGTGATGATCAGCATGATGATCAGCACCAGCATCACGTCGATCAGCGGCGTGGTGTTGATGTCCATCATCACCTCGGGCTCGCCGCCGACGTTGGAGCCTACGTTCATGGCCATGGTGGCTCCTTCAGCCCTTCGCAGGCGGTTCGGTCACGAACTTGACCTTCTGGATCGAAGCCCGGGTGCACTGGAACAGGACCCGGCCGACCGACTCGTAGCGCGCCCGTTCGTCGCCGCGGATCAGCACTTCGGGCTGCGGCGTCAGGGTCGCGATCTTGCTGAGGCGCTGGAACAGCGCGTCGGTGTCGGGCACCAGGGTCTGATTCCAGAAGATGTCGCCATCCTTGTTGACGGAGATGTTGATGTTCTCCGGCTTGGTCGCGACCGCGATGTTGGTCTCCTTCGGCAGCGAAAGCTGCACGGTGTGAGTCACCACCGGGATCGTGATCAGGAAGATGATCAGCAGCACCAGCATCACGTCGACCAGCGGCGTGGTGTTGATCGTCGAGACGACCTCGTCCTCGTCGCTGTTGGAGCCTACGTTCATCGCCATGGCGGTCTCCGCTCGGCGGGGTTCAGCGCGCCGCCGCCGGGGCGCCCATGCGGGCACCCATCAGCACGCCGTGCAGATCGGCGCCGAAGCGGCGCACCGACTCCATCGTCACCTTGTTGCGGCGCACCAGCCAGTTGTAGCCGAGCACGGCCGGCACGGCGACGAACAGGCCGAAGGCGGTCATGATCAGCGCCTCGCCCACCGGTCCGGCGACCTTGTCGATCGACGCCTGGCCGGCGATGCCGATCGCCGTCAGCGCGTTGTAAATGCCCCAGACCGTGCCGAACAGGCCGATGAAGGGCGCCGTCGAGCCGACGGTAGCCAGGAAGGCGAGGCCGTCCTGGAGGCGGCTCTGCACGTCGTCGAGTGCACGCTGGACCTTCATCGAGACCCAGGAGTTGTGGTCGATGTTCTCGGTCAGGGCGCCCTCGTGGTGCTCGCTGGCCTCGAGCCCGGAGTCGGCGATGAAGCGGAACGCCGTGCCTTCCTTCAGGCTGTGGGCGGCCTCGCTGACGCTCTTCGACTTGAAGAACTTGCCCGACACCTGCTTGGCCTCGCGCGACATCTGCAGGCTCTCGTACAGCTTGGTCACCAGGATGTACCAGCTGCCCATGCTCATCAGCGTCAGGATCAGCAGCGTGCCGCGCGACACCCAGTCGCCGGCCGCGATCGTGTGGCCGAGGCTGTAGGGGTTCTCGACCGTCTCCTTGGACACCGGGGCGGCGGCCATGGGCGCGGGCACCGAGGCGTCGGCGGCCACCGGCGCGGGCGCCGAGGCGGCATCCGGAAGGGAAGCGGCCTGGGCCATGGCCTGCATCGGCAGGACGCTCAGGGAGCCGCAGGCGAGCGACAGGACGAGCGCGGCAAGACGCGCTGAGATCGAAGGATTCGACATGATTTTGCTTTCTGTCTGTGGGTTCGCGAAAAAAACGGCCTGTCGGCGCGCGCCCCGGGGCACCGTCGCGCCAGGTCAGGCTTTCTACTGGAGCTTGTAGCCGAACGGCACCTGGACCGTGACTTCGCGGCCCTGCCCCTGACACTTGTACTCGCCGACGATGCGCATGCTGTTGCGGGCGAAGATCTGGTGCGACGCGCGGATGACCTTGATGTCCTTCACCTCGCCGGTGGGCGAGAGCGTGAACTGGATCAGGGCATCGCCCTTCTCGATGCCCTGGCGCTGCGCTTCACGCGGATAGGCGACGTCGCCCATCACCGACTGGTAGTTCGAGCAGACGACGCCGGCCGAGACCGGAGCGGGCGGAGCGACCGGCGCGGGCGCGGCAGCGACCACCGGCGGCGGCGCCGGAGCGATGACGACGGGCGCGGGCGGCGGCGTCGGGGTCGTTGCGGTGATCGTCGGCGCCGGTGGCGGCGGGGTCGCGATCTGGATCTCGGGCGGCGGGATGAAGGGCGGCGGCGGCGCCTCGAGCTTGGGCGGCGGCGGCAGCACCACCTCGGGCGGCGGTGGCGGCCTCTTGATCTCCTCGATCACCTTGGTCTCGATCGGCGCGCGGATGACGTCGACGACCCGCTTGGCGAGGCCGGTGACCAGCGCGTACACGACCAGGGCGTGGAACAGCACGACGACCGTCATGCCGACGATATGCCGGCGTGGATCAGCCTGCCGCTGGGCGAAATTCATTGACTGGGATCTCCAGTTGGGGTGCCTCGACGGGGGATCGCGAGGTTAACAAAAAATGCCCGCCGGTTTTTGACCGGCGGGCACCAATTATGAGAATGACGCCGGGTCAGAACTTGTAGGACGCATTCCCGTAGTAAGTCCGGCCGCGCGGATCGTAGTACCGATCGTCGTAGCCGAACTGCTGACCCTGGTTGCCGCCACCGGACGCAAGCGAGAACGGCGGGTCCTTGTCGAACAGGTTGAGGATGCCGATCGAAAGGACGATGTCCTTGCGCGGCCGCCACTGCGTCTGCCAGTCGAAGGTGTAGTAGTCCTTGATCTTCAGACGGATGTCTTCGGTCCCGGTGACGTTGCCAGCGCTGTCCAGGACGTCGACGGTCTGCAGCTGATCGCGGTAGCCGGACTTGTAGTTGAAGCCCAGGGTGTGGGTCCACTGTTCCATCACCAGGGCCGTGGTCCAGCGACCCTGCCAGCGGAACGTCACCGTTCCGAGCTGGCCATTGTCCGCAATGGCCGAGAAGTACTCGCCACCAATCGACTGCTGCTGGTCCTCCCGGAGCATGTAGGTCGCAAGGATCTGCGAGTTCACCTGGCCGATCGAGGTGCGCCAGCGGCCGGAAAGATCGAAGTCGATGCCGGAAGAATACGACTTGCCCAGGTTCTGGTTGGCCTGGTTGAAGGCGACATAGGTCTTGCCCGTGCCGACGTCCGTCGCAGTGGCCCAAGCGCCCGGGTACTGGAGCGGATGGGCGAACGCCTCTGCCTGGGCGAGCGCGCCGAACGCGTCCTTGATCCCCACCCACCAGAAGTCGGCGCCCAGCGAGTACTCCGCGGTCGGCTCGAAACGGATGCCGAACGTGGCCTGCTTCGATTTCTCGGGCTTCAGGTCCTTGTTGCCGCCCGAAACCACGTCGTACTGGGTGACGCCGGGCCGGCACTCTGCACCGAGCGAAGTCGCGACCGTCTGCAGGTCAGGAGTGCACGCGTACGTGTCACCCGTCACACCGAACGATTGCTGCGCACTGTTGACCTGCGGAACCGTCGGCGCGTGGAAACCGGTACCGATCGAGCCGCGCACCAGAACGTTCTTCTGCGGATTCCAGCGGAAGGTAGCCTTGCCGTTCGTCGTGCTGCCGAAGTCCGAATAGTGGTCGTAGCGAACGGCGGTTCCGAACTCGAGTTCCTTCATCACGGGAATCACGAGCTCGCCGAACACGCCCCAGGAGGTGCGGCTGGCCGAGTACGGCGGCTTTGCCGAGGCATCGCCGAAGCGCTGGTCGCAGGTCTCGGGAGCATTCACCGGATCGCAAGGCGTGCCGAGGACGGGGTCGGCCAGGATGCCCTGGGCGAACGGGCTGGGCTTGGATTGGAACTTTTCCTTGTTGACGTTGGCGCCCGTGCCCAGCAGCAGCGGCCCGCCCTCCATCTTCATGAGCTCGCGGGAACCGCGAACTGCAAGCGTGTCCAGCTTTGACGTACCGCCGTCGAAATATCCCTTGTAGTTGGCCGCCGCCAGCGCGGCATTGCCTTCCGGCGACTGCTGGCCGGGGAGAACGAACGGATCGAGCGCGCCGCTCGCACGGAGCTTGCCGATCGCCAACGCGCCGGGGTACCCCGAGATGTTGCCTTTCACGTCACTCTCGGAGTGGGTGTAGGTGGCGTTGTAGTCCCAGTTCATGAAACTGCCCCTGGAGCCCAGGGCGAGGTCCCAGAATTCCGAGGTGTCCTTGTTCTCGCGCGGCCCGAGGTCGGCGATCCGGTACAGGGCCAGGGTGTCCTGCAGGACTCCCAGAGGCACCAGGTACTTGTCGTGCAGGGGCGTGCCGGCGTCGATGGAGATGGGTCCGGGCACCGGGGCGATCCGCGAGATCTGCTTGGTCTTCGACCAGAGCACGTCGGCGAAAAGCGTGTGGTCGCCCAGCTTGGCGTTGGCCGAGGCCGTGAAGCTGTCGCGCTCACGCACCGGATAGATTTCCAGGGTCGAGACGAAGTCGAAGCCGCAATAGTCGCCGTCGGCATCGGTGACCCGGAAGGAGTTCGGTGCACACGCCCCGGTCGTCTTGAGATACGGGTTGATCAGCAGCCCGTTGTCGTCGATCACGTTGGCCGGAATGGGTTGCTGAGAGAACTGCTGGTAGCGGTAGTTCTTGCCGTCCTTGCTGAAGAAGACGCGCCCGGTGCTCGCGAAGTCGCGCTCCGACGCCTTGAGGGCCTTGCGTTCGTCATGGCCGTATGTGGCGAAGACGTTGAAGCCATCCTTTTCGAGCGAGCCGAACCCCTTCGACAGGCTGAACCGCTTCTCCTGGGCTCCGCCGTGTTGGGGATGCGAAATGCCGACGGTGACGTCGCCTTCGGTCGTGTCGCGCTTGGTGATGAAGTTGACGACGCCGGCGATGGCATCCGAGCCGTACAGCGCCGAGGCGCCGTCGGTCAGGATCTCGACGCGCTCGATCGCGTTGACCGGGATCGAGTTCAGGTCCACCCCGGCTCCGAACCCGGTAATGTCCTGGCCGCCGAACTGGGCGAGCCGGTGGCCATTGAGAAGAACGAGGGTGCGGTTCTCGCCGATGTTGTGGATCGAGATGCCCGAGAAGCCGAAGGAGCCGCCGCCCACGGAAGCGGTCTCGCGCGTGGAGCCTTGTGTGGTCGGCAGCCTCTGGAGCAGGTCGACCACCGAAGTCGCCCCGGTGCGCTCGATGGCCGCCTTGTCCAGGACCAGCACCGGCAGAGCACCCTCGGCCTCGACGCGCCGCACGGACGAGCCTGTGACCTCGACCCGCTCCAGCGTCTGCGGCTGCTGTTGGCCGAATACCGGCATGGAGCCGAGGCTGAGCGCGCCCCCTAGCGCCACCAGGACGCCGCTGCAAACCTTGGTTCGTCTAAACATTGGATCTCCTCGAGAAAAGAAACGATGAAACGCTTTTGGCGCAAGTCCCGTGCCGGGCGGGTGCGCTCGACACTTAGGTTCCTCCTCCCAGGGAGGGCCTGGAACAATTGTCACGACCATGTCATCGGCCGCTTTTCAGGGTAATTCCTAGGCG
>Ga0070675_100002822_pt1 | contig 13100 bp, 9 predicted proteins | sample KBSM43metaG_FD_65343 | JGI IMG/M metagenome (GOLD analysis project Ga0070675, IMG submission 65343) | Miscanthus rhizosphere microbial communities from Kellogg Biological Station, Michigan, USA - KBS M4-3 metaG | ecosystem: Host-associated > Plants > Roots > Rhizosphere > Soil ...
CGCACGCGCCTGAGTCGCGAGATTCACGACACGATGCTCCAGAGTCTCGTCGGCATCGCCCTCCAGGTGCAGGCGATCGCCCGGGGGTGCACACCGGAGGCCGCCGGGCAGCAGTCGCAGCTCATCGCATTGCGGCGACAGGTCGAGGAATACATTCGCGAGGCTCGCCAGGCGATTCAGGACCTGCGCTCGCCAATGCTCGAAGCGTCCGGACTGGCGGGCGCCCTGGCCGAGCTCGGTCGACGGATGGTCGCGCCTCCCACCCGCTTCGAGCTCTCGGCCGACCCGATTGCCTGCGCCCCGGCGGTGATTGAAGCGGAGTTGCTGCGCATCGCGCAGGAGGCGATCGCCAATGCCGCCCGCCATGCCGGCGCGACACGCATCCATGTCGAGTTGCACCCTGAGGCAGGTGCGCTTCGTCTCCGCGTCACAGACGATGGCCACGGGTTCGACGTCGATGCCATGCTGTCGCCCGGCACCGGTCACTACGGACTGACCGGAATGCGGGAGCGGACCGCCCGTATCGGCGGCCAGCTGGCGATCACGAGCTCGACGAGCGGCACACGGGTGGAGGCGATCGTTTCGGACGACGCTCGGACACGAGGGTGAGCGCCGGCGCCACTCTCGCCGCCGTCCGCCGGATCACCGTACTGTGCGTCGACGACCATCGGATCGTCCGCGAAGGCCTTCGCATGGTCATCAACAGTGAGCCCGACATGATCGTCATCGACGCGGCAGCGACGGGGAGTGAGGCCATCGCGCGACACCGGCAGCACTCTCCCGATGTCACGCTGATGGATCTCCAGCTGCCGGACATGGGCGGCGTGGAGGCGATCCGGGCGATCCGCGGCCTCGATGCCAAAGCCCGCATCATCGTGCTGACGATGTACAAAGGCGACGAGGACATCCACCGCGCCATCAACGCCGGCGCCAGCACCTACCTCCTCAAGGACACGCTGGCGGACGACCTGCCACGCATCATCCGCGAGGTGCACGCGGGGCGCCATACGCTGCCGCAGGACGTCCAGGCCAGGCTTCAGGAGCGTGCCGCATCACCGCCGCTCACGTCGCGCGAAATCGAGGTGATGAAGCTGGTGGCGGCAGGGCGTCGCGACAAGGAAATCGCCGTGGCGCTCGCGATCAGCAATCAGACCGCGCGCGTGCACATCAAGAACATCTACGCCAAGCTTGGTGTCGGCGACCGCACCGAAGCGATGAGCGTGGCAATCCGTCGCGGCATCATTCACATCGACTGAGTGTTCATTTCGTGTCTCCTTCCCGGCACGCAAGTCCCGACACTTCACGTCTGGTGGTACGGCACGGAGCGACTCCGTCACTGGCGCCGAGCGAGTAGAACAGGCGGAAGGTGTCCCCCGGCCGCGCGTTGAAGTCGACCACGCGAATCGGCTCCCGAGGCTGCACGTCGCCGGGTGCCATCCCGTAGTTCATTGAGATTGCCGCCGCTGCATAGCGTGCGGCCGGCACATCGAGGGTATCGAACCGGCATCCGCGCACGAACGCTTTCTTGGGCGAAGGCCGGCCGGCCGGCGCATAGGCCGTCCCGATCGCGACGCCCACGTAGGAGCGGAAATAGCTGTTCTCGACAACCACCGTGCCGTCACCGCGGCCGGGTTCAGTCTCGGCCGTGAGAGAGAACGGGCTAAACACGCCGACCCTCAGCCCCTGGATGTCGGTCCGTCTGATGATGACGTGCTTGGCCGCGTAGTTCGCGAGCCAGATCCCCGCGGGATTCTCGTAGTCGTGTGCGAGCACCGCCGGATCGCCGCGCACGACCGCCCCATCGATCGTCAGTTCGTCCACCGGGAACGCGGCAATCGCCTGGCGGGTGGCGTGCCACACGCGGGTGTTCGTCAGCGTGCCGTTCCAGCCGATGGCCACGCCGGTCTGCACGGCGCCATAAGCCTCGTTGCCGGTGAACTCTGCAAGCGGGGCGACGGTCGTGTCGAGGGCGCGAGAGCCACCCTCCTCGCTCGTGTCGGCGCCCGGCGCGCGTGGCGCCCGGACAGTGCCGAGCGCCCCCGCCGCAACGTCGAAGCCGAACACCTCGACGTTGGCGGCGACGTTGTTCCGCACGACGTTGTTCGGACCGCGCAGCCAGAAGCCGGACCCCTCCCCGCCGGGGTCGTTGGCGGCGCCCCCGTAGCCGCTGCGCGGCGCAAAGTCGCCGGAGCCCTCCGAGCGCATGACGAAGTTGTGCTCGAAGACGTTCATCGTCTCGCTGCCGTCCTCGGCCACGATTCCCGCGCCGCGGGCATCGTAGACGACGTTGTCGCGGACGAGCCCGAAGTGGCTGTTGTGAATCGTGAGACCCCATTTGGCCGCACTGTCGATGGCGTTGCCGATCACCGTGAACTGACCCGCGCCGGCGGCGGGCCTCACCGGACCGAACACGTGGTGCAGGTGGAGCGCGTAGCGGCCGATCGGGTTCGTGCCCACGTGCCGCACGGTGCCGTCGGCCGCAAACTCCGTGTTGTCGAGGACGCCCGGACGGGTCCGACCGAGGTTGGAGAATCGCGCGTAGCGAATATCCACATCGGCACGGCTGACGAACAGCACGTGCCCGCGTACCCCGCGAGGATTTGCCGAGCGGATGACGACGTTGCGCGTCAGGTTGCCGACGTGCGGCAGGAACTCCAGCACGCCATCCGGCCGGCGCGCACCCTTGTGATCGAATGCGAGCGGCGCGGTGAGCGTGACGGTCTCGCCCGACACCGCGGCCACCGTGAGCTCCTCCCACCGCGGTTGATAGCGGCCGCCGCGCTCATCCCCGCCAAGCTGTCGAGTATCGGGCAGCACCAGCCGGTCGCCCGCCTGCCAGCCGGAGGGGCGCTCGCCGAGCACGAGCCGCGTCTGGCCGCCGAGCGGCTCCGCCGCAAGCCGCATGAACGTTGGCGTACGGGCAGCCCCGTGCACGCGGATCGTCCCGAGACCGACGATGCCGTTGCCGAACTGCTCGGGATCGCGCGTCGTGTCGAGCGGACGGTCGGCGATGACGATCTCCGCCGCGACGTCGTCCGCAACCGGCACTTCGGGCGTGCCGATCTCGAGGCGTCCCGTCGCGAGGACGGTCAGCGTGACGACCGTGAGCCGGGTGTTCGCATCCGTGCGGAAGCGTAGTGCTCCTTCGATGTCGACGCAGTCGATCGTGGCGTCGCTCACGGTGTCGTAGGTGACGTTCGTGCCCGCCGTGATCAGCACCGAGTCCGGCGCTGATGGCACACGCCCGACGGACCAGGTCGAGGGATTTGACCAGCCGCCATCGCGGATCGACCTCGTTGACGGCGGCGAGCACAGACGAGGGATGCCGTGCGGCACGCCGCTCACGGGCGAGAGATGGTGATCCTGCGCATTCGCGGCAATGACCGCGGCCAGGAACACTCCGAGCGCACCGGCAACGCAGCGCGTCATGGTGTGCCGCACGCGCCGAGCGTAACGCGTTTCATGGCGCCGCCGCGCGCCGCGTCACCGGCGGCGGCGCGATGTCGCACGGGCGCGGACTCCACTTCGACAGGTCGGACTCCTTCTTGAACTGCGAGCTGAGCACGAACTCCTGTGTCAGGTACTCGGGGTCGTTCACGACGGTCGTCACGATCAGCCATGCGCCATCGTCCGGCAGCGTGAAGCTGTCGAAGAATTCCTTGACCACCGTCCGTTCACTGTAGGGCACGCCGTTGGGACGCAGATAGCCGGCGCGCAGATTCGTAGTCACGACCTCGAGCGAGCCGCCGGCGGCTCGGCCGCCCCGGCCGAAAATGCCGCGATTCTGCGGCTGCCGGAACCACTTCGCCTGCGACTGCCCCTGCAGCGATGGCGCCGCCGCCGGCATCGGCCGGAAGTGCAGCCGTCGCGCCTGGGTACCGGCGTCGAACTCGAGCAGCATCGTGTCGTCGTTCTCCCACCGGATCCGCAGCCGTCCAGGCAGGCGGATCAACGACGGCGGGCCGAATGCCTTGCACACATCGCCGCGCGTCCGGTCCGCGGCCAGATCCCACGCGTCAGCCACCTTGCGCCCGGCCGGGTTCAGCGGAACGCTGGAGGTATCGCCTTTCGTCGGCGTCACCATTCGCCATCGCCAGTCTTCCGTCACGACCGACACCCATTGACCGGTGAGGTCGAGGAGCGCGCCCTGGCGCGCTGTGGCGGGAGGCGGCGGCGCCTGCTGGCCGGCCGCGGGCGTTGCAGCAGCGGCACCAAGCACGCCGACGAGCGCCGCGGCCGCCAACAGCATCGTTCCCGTGGACAGCCCAGTCATCGTCCCCCCGCGCCGACGCTGTGAAAGACCGCTTCGACGAACTGGTCGGCCGTCCACGCGCGCGTAGCGTACAGGCCGTCGTAGTCTGCAGTGGGGCGGGCGCGCTTCACCTGTTCGAGCGTCTGCCCTTTTTTCACCATCGCGCGGACCCGGTCGCGCACGATCGTGACCATGTCGCGATAGTTCGCGACGTCGGTTTCGTCGCTGAGCCGTCCACGCCAGGGCACGATGGCCGTGCCACCTTCCTGGTTCTCCCCCGGAATGGCGATCTCGATGACGCGGTTCAGCGCCTCGATGATCCCGCCGATGCTGCCACCGGCCGCCGGATCGAATCGCGGATACGCCTCGGCGTCGAACACCGCGCCCGTGCTGATGACGTCGGACCGGCGGAAGAAGACGATGGTGTCGCCATCGGTGTGGGCAGCCGGCACGTGAAAGAACTGCACGGCTTCGCCGTTCGAGAACAGCGACCAGTCCGGTGTCAGATAGGTGTCGGTGGGCCACGACCCGGATGCCTCGCCAGCGGCGGTCATGCGATTGAGGACGTTCAGGTGCGCGATGATCGAGGCACGCGTATCACCGCCGCGGGGATCGATCGAATCGATCACGCGCACGTAACGGCCGGCTTTGGACAGGCTGGCCGCTCCCCCGGCGGTCTGCGCGTCGCCGCTCGTCAGCACGATGTGGCGGATCGGACGTGGGCTGAGGGCGCGGATGGCGGCGATCACCTGCTCGCTGCTGGCCGCAGGTTGGGTATCGACGACCAGAGGCCCTTCCGGACCGATCTGAACGGTCGCATTGCCGGCGCTGCTCATGAGCGCGTACACGCTGCCTTGCACTGGAAGGCTCTCGAGGCCGGCCTGCGCGCGCAGCCGCATCGACATGGATGCCGCGCCGAGCACGGCGACAGTGATCAGGAGTGCGAATCTCACGGCGCGTGCACCCTCACTTCACGGCGCCCGGCTCGCGAAGCCGGGGAGCGAACTCGGGATACATGGTGTCGCGGCCGCCGCGCGACGCCTCGTACGGCAGCCCATGCCTGGTGGCGAACTCGTGCAGGTACTGGTTGCTGCCCGGCAGGTGGTTGGGGACCTCGCCTCGCGGGCGCTCGATTTCCAGCGTCGGAATACAGGAAAACGGACTCAACTGAAATCCCGGGTCGGCCACCCAGTTGGACGTCCGCACGAAGGCCTCGGTCAGGTAGACCGGGTCTTTGACGACCGTGACCAGCGTCAGATAGTCACCGTGGCGGATGAAGTACTCGATGAGGGTCGCCCGGTCGCTGCGCGGCACCCCGTTGCGGCGTAACCACCCCTCCTTGAGGTGCGTGGTGGTGACCTTCAGCATGTCGCCCTCCCACTCGCCAGTCGAGAAGCCCTGCCAGGAGTGCTGCGTGTGCGACGACGGATGCGCCCGGCCGTCCATGTAGATCGAGCGGTGCGGAAGCATCCACATGAGGGTGGTGTCCCACGAAACGACGTCCTGCGAGATCGGATCGATGGTGCTCGAGATGCGCATGCTCGCCGGACCGCGAGGGGCGTAGTCGGCGGGATGCGGCTCGCACTGCCGCTCGGGCATGGTCCACTTCGCGGCATCCCACGAGTCGGCCCGCAACCGTGCGGCATCGTTGATCGGCAACCCGGTGTAGTCGCCGATTTCTGGACCCGCGCCCCGCTCGGGCAGATCCTCGTGAAAGCGCTGCCCCCACGCGCCGGCGAGATCGATCTGCGCGGTGACCGCCGCCGACGCGACGACCATCGAAACGAGAATCACCGCGACGTTGATGCGTGGCATGCCGTCGTTACTTCGCCAGCGGGTTGGGACGCAGCTGGAACTTGACGACCGCGCTTTTCGTGCCCAGCCCGCCTTCGACATGCCACACCGCGTTGGGTCCGTAGTCCGCGTAGACGCCACGGCCCTTCCACCCCGTTTTGGGATCGTCGATGCGGCCATCCATGCCGCGCGAGAAGAACCCGAGCGGATAGGGCACGCGCAGCACCAGCCAGCTCCCGTCCGGGCGCAGGACGAGCAGCGAATCGGACGTCGTTCCGTTTGCCAGCGGCACGTCGGGCCCGAGGCCGAGCGTGTCGTACCGGTCCACGAAGTTGTAGTACTGGAAGTCGGCGGCGATGTCGCCGCGCACGTTCTTGAATCGCGGCCCGGGCACCGGATGGAGCGTCCACCCTTCGCGGCAGTGCTGCCCGTCGACGGCCGCGGGCCCGGAGAGCACCTTGCACTTGCGTCGATCGAAGCTCGCAAGATGGCCGCTGCCAGCGAGCGCCGTCCAGATGACGCCGTTCGAGTCCACGTCGATGCCGCGCGGCGAATACGCCGCGACACCGGACGCAGGATCGAAAGGCGGCTCGTAGGCTTCGCCGACGCAGGTCTTGGGATCGAGACGGACGATCCGGCCGGGCATCGGGCCGATCACCGCACCCCACACGCTGCCGTCCGTCGGGTGAGGAATGACGCTGTAGATCCCGGCCGTCGTAATCTCCTTGTCTACTTTCAGATCGATGCGACCATCCTGATTGATGTCATACGCCGGGCGGCACCAGCCCTGCGCCGCGCCCACGTCGCCGGTCTGATCGAGCACCCGTGTGCGGACCCAACCGATCGCCCCACTGAAGGGGCCGTTTCCGTACAACGTTTCGTCGGCGTCCTTCGCAAACTGTACGTGGTGCACGTCGAAGCAGATATCGACCTGTTTGAACTCGCGGGTCATGGGATCGAAGTACTGAATCTGGCGGAAGCTTTGCGGCTGCGGCGCCAGCGTCGCGGAGGGATGGGTGGCGCAGAACGCCGGCTGGTTCTCGGGCAGCCGGAACCGCGACGACATCCACACCCGGCCTTTGCTGTCCATGGCCGCATGATTCGTGATGGCCGGGTCGTACCAGTACAGCTGTTCACCCCAGTACGGAGACGGCACCGGCATCGACTGCGCCTTGCCGGGCGGCACCTTCGGGTCGAGGACCGGGATCCGGCGCTCGGTCGCGGTGTGCTCCAGCGGATCGATCGTCAAGAAGCCGTCGTTCCCCCAGTCCACGCCGTAAATCGGTCCGTGCGCGTTCGCCGTCGGGTTGCGCTTGTCCGTCGTCAACTCGTCGTGGGCGAACGTCGCAGGGCCGCCCCAGTCCCACATCGTGAGGACCAGATTGCGTTCGAGCCCTTGCGGCCGCGGCGGCGCCGGCGGCACTTCACCGGCGCCGATCCGGTCCGTCCAGTCCGCGTACATCTGCAGGCCGCGGTTTCGCCCCAGCACGCTGACGGCCTGGCTCATGCCGGCGCCGTCCTGACCGGTCTGCACGCGGCGGTCCCAGGCATCGATGCTCCTGGCGAACGTGCCGAGCGCCTTGGGAATCTCACGCGTCGCCGGATTGCCCATCTGATGGCAGACGTTGCAGTTGACCTTGATCTGGCTAATCCAGTGATGCTGCGTCAGCATCTGCGGGCCGATGCCATTGCCCGACGGTCCGGTCCCGGGAAAGTCCGATTCGGGAGGAATGTTGACGAGCGAGTACCAGTAGTTCGCGGGGTAGATGCGCGCCGCGCTCCGGGCGTCCGGAGCGACCGACGCTTGGAGCGCGAGCTGCCGGCCGGGCGTCGCCCGGACTTTCGCCGAGTCGACCAGGCCATAGCCGCGCGTCCAGATCGTGAAGGTGGCCTTGATCGGCAGGTCCGGCAGCAGGTAACGCCCCTGGTCGTCGGTGACCACGATCTTCCGGAACTTGGTGGGCGTGTCCGTGGTCTCGGCAATGACCCAGACGCCCGCTTCGGGCCCGCGCGCGCTCGTGACGGTGCCGGCGATGTCGTCCGGATCGATGGCGATTCGGCTCGCCGGCGCCTGCTGCTGTGCCGAGAGGCCGGCGCGAGTAGCCGCAGAGAGGCCCAGCGCGGCACCGCCGACGAGAACCACCACTGCCCCGCGTATCAGTCGATGCGATGCCATCGTCCGCCCCCCACCGTCCCCGTCCGGGCACAGTTGCCCACCCGTGGTTCTACGTGTAGACTCCGCCGAAAGTCCTGAAGAGAGCGCCGAAATGCCCGAAAACTCCCCGCGCGTCGGTTTCAGGCTCGGCGTATTCACCCTCGACCTCCGTGGCCGATCCCTCCTGCGGGACAACCAGGCCATCGTACTGCCCGCGCGCGCCTTCGACGCGCTCGTTTTCCTGGTCACGCACCGCGACCGGCTCGTCGAGAAGGACGAGATCGTCGCCGCCGTCTGGCGCGACGTCGCCGTCACGGATGACAGCCTGATACACGCAGTGTCGGTCCTGCGCCGGGCCCTCGGCGACGATCCGACCCGGCCGGCATTCATCGAGACGGTTCCGCGTCATGGCTACCGGTTCATCGGGCCCGTCGAGGAGCTCGTCGAACCGGGCCAGGCGCAGGAGAGCACGCCGAACCAGCGCGCAGTACCTCTGTGGCTGCGGCCTGCCTCGATCGCCGCCGCGGCCGCAGCGGTGATCGCCACTCTCGGGCTGCTGCAGTACGTCACGCACGATTCGTCCCCGACGTCGGTTCGTCTGGACCAGCCGGCACCTCCCGGGACATCGCTCGTCTCCGACGGCGTCGTATCGCCGTCGGGGCGCCATCTCGCGTTCGTGGCGCGCGACGCACAGTCCGGGCGCAGCGCCCTCTGGGTGAGGGCGCTGGCGTCGAGCGAGCCGTACCCGCTGCCGGGCACGACGGCGGCCTCGAATCCGTTCTGGTCGCCGGACGGACGGACACTGGCCTTCTTCGCCAACGGCAAGCTGATGGCGGTCGACGTCTCCGGCGGGCCCGCGCGCCTCATCGCCGACGTCACCGGCTCACCGGCCGGTGGCAGCTGGGGCACGCGCGGCGTGATCCTGTTCGCCGACTCGATGCGCGGACTGTATGCGGTATCAGACTCGGGTGGGCCGGTTCGACAGATCACACGCGTCGATCACGCCGCCACCGATCCCTGGTATGCCTGGCCGCAGTTCCTGCCCGACAGCCGTCACTTCCTGTACCAAGTCGTGGCGATCGACGGTTCCCGCGCCGGCATCTTTGCCGGCAGCCTCGATTCGCCAGAGAGCGTTCGACTGCTCGAGGCGTCGGCGGCCACCTTCGCGCCTCCGGGCTATCTGCTCTACGTGCAGCACGACATGCTGATGGCAGAAACCCTCGACCTGGAGCGGATGACGCTCAGTGGGCGCCCCGTGCTTCTTGCCCGAGGACTGTCCGCTCCATCGCTCGCCGAAGGCAACGTGGTGTCGGGGTCGCGCGAGCTCCTGGCGTTTCGCGAAGGCACCAGGCGTCAGCAGCTGACGCAGGTCGATCGCTCCGGCGCGGCATGGGGCGGCGACATCGATACGCCCGTCGCCTTGTCGAACGTTCGGCTCTCGCCCGATGGCGGCTCGTTGCTGGCCACCGGATCCGTGACCGACGCTCCCGGTGTGTGGCTCGTCGACCTGGTACGCCGGCAGCAGACACGCCTGTCCGCCGACGGTCTCGGATCGGTGTGGTCGCCCGATGGGCGGCGCATCGCGTTCACCACCCGCGGCGGCCGGGATCTCTTCGTGCGATCGGCCAGAGACGGCGCTGATGCGCGGATCGTCGCGACCGACGCGTTCGTCAAGATCGTGAACGACTGGTCGCCGGACGGCCGGCAGATGATCTACGCGCAGATCGACGCCGAGACGAAACTGGATCTCTGGTCGATTCCAGCCTCGGGAGGCACGCCGACGCCGCTGCTGAAGACGGCGTTCAACGAGGCGCAGGCTCGGATCTCGCCAGACGGCCGCTGGATCGCCTACGTCACGGAGCAGTCAGGAGCCGGCGAGGTCTGGGTGCGGCGGTATCCGCAGATGGACGAGCCGCGCCAGGTGTCGGTCGGCGGCGGTGGCCAGCCGCAGTGGCGCTCCGATCAGTCCGAGCTCTTCTACTTGTCGCCCGGTCACGCGCTGATGGCGGTCGATGCTCCAGGAGCCGGGCGGCCGTCATTCGGTGCGCCGCGGCGGCTCTTTCACACGTCGATGGTGGGGGCACCGTCCGACGTGCGCGATTCGTACGCGGTGATGCCCGACGGCGCGACGTTCCTCGTCTACGCCGCGCGCGAGACCGCCGGCCCCGCGCCGATCACCGTGATCCGGAATTGGGCGGCGGGCCTCACACCGTTTGCGGTCGTCCCCGCGCCCGAGCCGCGGAGCGTCGCGGCCCGCTGAAACAGACGATCGCGCCGAGGAGCTGAATTTCACCAGCAGCAGGCCGGCGAAAAGCACGCGCGCGAAGGTGCGGTAAAACGTCGTCCGAGTGTTCGCAGGTCGGCCATCGGTCAGCTCCTAGGACTGTCCTGCCGGGCGGATGTCGCTCACGGCGAAGGGGCCCGCTCGGCGCGCACGCGCGGCAGATCGGCAGCGGTCAGCTCCCGCGCTCCCGCGGGAAATCCGTTCGCCTGAATCAGATAGGCGAGGATGTCGAGATAGCTGGTGTCTTCGAGCGATGCGGGATCGTCGGCGGGCATGGTCGCCTTCACGTAGCTGAATACGCCGGTGGCGCCTTTTCGTTGCAGCGACGCCATGAAGGGAGCGCCGCGCAGGGGCGGAGCGCCCGTATCGGCTGCCAGCGTGCCGCTCAAATCGCCGAGATGACACGGCGCACAGAAGGCCTGGTAGTGCACTCTCCCACGCTTTGCCTGCTCCACCGTGTACGCGCCGGAGTCGAGCGTCAACACGTCGTCCTGGCGGGCGTCTATCGCGACGGCGGCAAGCCACGAGGCGCACACGGCCACGAGCGCCACGCGGCCGCGGTCGAGAAGAATCGCCTCAAGCCTGGTCGAGCGCAAGGAGGACATCAGGCGACGGTTCTTGGTTTCTACGGTTCCGCGGGCAGTACCGTCGCGCCGCGAGCGGCGGCAGGCTGCATGACAATGCCGCGCTGCGCCATCAGCTCGCGCAGGAGCGCTGCCGTGTCCTCGTGGGCCTCCCCGGGCGCGCCGTCAACGTTGGGCACGCCGCGCAGCGATTCGTCGAGCGGCGTGCGCCCCTGTCGCGTCTTCGCGTCGAGCCGCGCGCCGCGCTCCACCAGGAAGCGCACCACGCCGTTGGCGCCGATCGCGGCCGCCGCGTGCAGCGGCGTCTGGCCGGCCTCGTTCGCGGCGTTGACGTCGGCGCCACGGTCGAGCAGCAGCTTCGCCGCCTCGAGCGCGTTCTTCCCCTCGGCCGACGACACCTGCAGGTCGGCACCGTACTTGCGGCCGAGCCCGCCGACAAGGGCCATCAACGCCGTCGTTCCATTGCGAGTGGCGATGGTTGGATCGGCCCCCTTCTCCAGCAGCAGCCGCATCAGCGCCACGTCAGCGTTCTTGGCGGCGCGAACGAAGGGCGTCGTCCCCGCACCGACGACGGTCCCGAAGGTGTTCTGCGCGGCGATGGCGTCGCCCTTCCAGCCCGGAGGATTGGCGGACAATTGCGCGTTGGGATTGGCACCCCTCTCGAGTAGCAGCCTCGCAAGATCCACGCTGTCGATAGCGTCCTCCGACTTCGGCGCCGGCCGGTTCTGAATCCAGTCCAGCGTGTGCATGTCCACCGCCATGTAGAGCGGGGTGCGGTTGACGCGGTCGCCGGCGTTCACGTTCGCGCCCTTCTCGACCAGCAGGGCGGCGAGGTCGTAGTGGCCGTTGCGGACCGCGAGCACCACGGGGGTGATGCCCTCGGGATCGGCCAGATTGAGGTCGGCACCGGCTTCGATCAGAGCCCGCGTGCCGTCGATCGATCCCTGGCGGGCCGCAAACAGCAGCGGCGTCAGCCCGCCGCGCGGAAACGTGGTGAGGAGCGTCTGCAGCGCCTGCCCGTTCTTGTCGGTCCGGAAGTCGAGAATGTCTCGCGTCGGCGGCTCCAGCACGTTGGAGCGCCCGTTGACCTCGGCACCGCGCGCGGCGAGCGCCGTGACCACCGCCCCATGGTTTTCGGCCGCGGCCCACATCAGGGCCGTTTGCCCGTGCCACTGCTCTTTCGCGCGCACGTCTGCGCCGGCTTCGAGCAGCAGGTTCACGGCGGCAACGTTGCCCGAGCGCGCCGCCAGCATCAGCGGCGTCTCGCCTTCGGCACCGGCGGCGTCGGCGCGCGACCCGGCTTTCAGCAGGGCGTCCACGACCGGCGCGTGGCCGTTGGACGCCGCCAGCAGGAGTGGCGTCACACCGTAACGGTTCGCCGGGTTCGGCTTGGCGCCCGCCCGCAGCAGGGCAGCGACCAGTTCGACGTCTCCGGAGCGCGCCGCCCAGTGCAGCGCCGTCGTGCCGTCCACCTCGGGCGCGTTGACGTCGACGCGCTGCTGTATCAGCGTCCGCACCGCCGCCGCGTCGCCGCTCCGCGCCGCCTGGGCGACGAGTGAATCCGCCGCGCCGACGCTGGCTGACGCGGCAAACACCGCTACCACGAGAACGGCGATGGTGTTATGTGCCTTCATAGGTCAACCCGTCCCGTGCTGTACCCCACGGATTGGCGTTCGATTCCGAACTTGTCCACGATGCCGAGCAGCAGGTTCGCGCTCGGATCGTGCTCGCGCGCCCTTATATGACGGCCGCCCTTGATGGCCCCGCCGCCAGTGCCGGCAATCAGGTACGGCAGGGCCACGTGGCTGTGCACGTTGGCGTTGCCCATGCCGCTGCCATAGAGCACCACCGAGTGGTCCAGCATCGAGCCGTCGCCGTCGGGCGTCTCCTTCAGTTTCGCGACGAACCGGCTGAAGAGGTCGACGTGATAGGTGTTCACCTTGGCGAAGCGCGCGATCTTGTCCGGCTTGTTCTGATGATGCGACAGGCCGTGATGCGGCTCGTCCACGCCCACTTGCGGATACGTACCGT
>Ga0070675_100002827_pt1 | contig 13091 bp, 11 predicted proteins | sample KBSM43metaG_FD_65343 | JGI IMG/M metagenome (GOLD analysis project Ga0070675, IMG submission 65343) | Miscanthus rhizosphere microbial communities from Kellogg Biological Station, Michigan, USA - KBS M4-3 metaG | ecosystem: Host-associated > Plants > Roots > Rhizosphere > Soil ...
CATCGAAGGTGCGGTCCAGCGGATCCGGCCAAAGGTCATGACCGTCTGCGCCATCCTGTTTGGTCTGCTCCCGATCATGTGGTCGCCGGCCACGCAGGCTGGCGCCGATGTGATGAAACGAATCGCGACGCCGATGATTGGCGGAATTGTGACCTCCGCCATCCTGGAACTCCTGATTTATCCGGTCATCTACGTCCTGTGGAAGAAGCGCGGATTGAAAAGTCAAGGCGAGGAGGGAATCCCGTTGGCTCCGCCAAGTCTGATACCATCCGCGTTATCACGGTGAGACATCATCTTACGGAGGTTCCCCCTCGAGCGGTGAATTGCATGTCGCGGATAACCCGCCACAGATCGCAGTAAAGGAGGCCGGCGGAAAACCGGTTGATGTCGGCCAGGGTCGCCGCCTGCGGATCTGCCAGGCCTGCAGTGCGAGCCGAGATGTTGGTGGATCGTTGACAGACCAAGCGGTCTCGGTATCGATGCATAGCTCGATGAAATTCTTCCGGCGCCAATCGTTCCAAGTGCTTTGCGCGTGCTTCGCGATCTTTGTCGTGGCCGGCGACATCGTGGCCGACCCTCTTCTTGACGCGAGTGGCGCCTGTGCGGCCGACTGTCAGACGTCGGGACACGACTCATGCCCGAATTGTGGATGCAAGATTCATGGAGGCTCGGCGGTTGCGCCTGATGCAGCCGCAGCGCTCGGTCCTTCGGTCGTGACGATTGTGTCCATCATTACGAAGGATGATCAGCCCGCCATTGGCGTGGCACCCGCGATCGAACATCCGCCTCAGTTAGGCTAGCGCCCGCCGCGCCCCGTCGTGCCTTGATGGCATGGCGAGATCAGCGCGTCTGGCTTCGAACGGCCGGCAGTTTCTGTCGGACAACCACGCTCCGCGTGTCTCACGCGTCGTTGAGACGACCACGCAATTTCTCCATGCTCAGAATTATTACAGCCTTACTCCTGCTCGCAGCGCCCGTGGCGGTGGCGGGAGAATCGCGTCTCAATGAGCCGACCGGCGCTCTCACTTTGCGCCAGGCGTTGGCGCTTGCCCTCAGTCGTAGTCCTGAATTGGCAGCGTTCGATTACGACATTCGGATTGCTGAGGCACGCATTCTCCAGGCGAAATCGAGTCCGAATCCGGAAGTAGACTTTACCGGCGAAAGCGTTGCGGGAACCGACGCCTATTCGAACGCCGACCAATCGGAAAACACGTTGCTCTTGAGCCAATTGATCGAGCTTGGCGGGAAACGTCGCGCACGGGTTCGTGAAGCGGGGTTTGGCCGCGAGTTGGCGGGCTTTGATTACGAAATTAGGAAGCGCGAGGTCTTTCGAAAGACGGCCGAGCATTTCGTCGATCTGCTCGCGGGCCAGCGCCGGATCGCGCTGGCCGAGGAACTCGTGCGGTTGGCGAACGAGTTCGCGCCGGCGGTCGAGAAACGGGTGGAAGCCGGGAGAGCATCGAGCCTGGAGAAAATGCGCTTCGACCTGGCGCACGCTTCGGCCCGGATCGATCTGGAAGAAGCGCGACGCAATGTGCTTGCCGGACGGCAGCGGCTCGCCGCACAGTGGGGGTCGAGCCGGCCGCGATTTGCCTCCGCCGCGGGCGATCTCGATGCGACGCCTGCCACTGCATCCCTCGACATCCTCGCGCGCAGGTTGCCAGCCAACCCGCGGCTGGCGCGCTTTGGAGCAGAAGTGGCGCAACGCGAAGCGGCGCTCGCACGGGAGAAGGCGGCGGTCGTTCCCGATGTGACGTTGCGCGCCGGCGTCCGGCAGATCGAAGAAACCGAAGACGTAACGGCTGTCGTCGGGTTTTCGCTCCCGCTCCCGCTCTGGAATCGCAATCAAGGAAACATCCGCGCCGCGCAGGAGCAGATTAGCCGCGCGGGCGCGGAACAGGCCACAGCTGCCGCCGCGCTCATGACGGAACTAACCGACGCCTACCAAAACCTGTCTCGGTCTCGCGCTACCATCGAAATTCTGCGCGAGGAAGTGTTGCCCGGCGGCGAGAGCGCTTTGACCGACACAACCGAAGGCTACGAAGCCGGTCGGTTCAGTTACCTCGATGTGCTGGATGCACGCCGAACGATCGGCGCCGCTCGCATTCAATATCTGCAGGCGATCACCGATTACCACAAAGCGCTCCACACGGTGGAAGCGCTCACCGCCGATCCGCGCCCGTACAACCTTCCGTAGCGGCATCAAATTATGAAACGCATAGCAGCAGCCATCATCAGCATCGTTGTCGTTCTCGGTGCTCTTTTCGCCGGGTACAAAATTCTCAGCACAAACCCACCTGCAGCTGTGGATGAGCACGGCCACGGCGGCGGACACGACGAGCACGAAGAGGAGGTCGTCAAAGGGCCGAATGGCGGGCGGTTGTTTGGGGGAAAGGATTTCCAAGCCGAAGTGACCATTTATGAGCCGGCAGGATTGGAGCCGAACTTTCGGATTTATTTCTACGCAAATGAGAAGCCGCTCGATCCAGCCGGGATCGAGCTGACGCTTAAACTGCACCGCATCAATCGCATCGACCTCATCACTTTCGAGAAACAAGGCATGTTCCTCGCGGGTCAGCAGCCAGCGGTGGAACCGCATTCATTCGACGCGAAGATCGAAGCGAAGCGTGGCGGCAAGACTTACAACTGGAGCTACCAGAGTGTCGAAGGCCGGGTCGAGATGAGCGAGGAGTCGCGCAAGAAGGCGGGCATCGTCATCGAGACAGCCGGGCCCGCGACGCTTTCGATCAAGCTTGAGCTCAACGGCAAGATTTCGCCGAACGAGGAGCGTATGACTCAGGTCATTCCGCGTTTTCCTGGCGTGGTGAAATCGGTGACAAAGAGGCTGGGCGATGCGGTCACGAAAGGCGAAGTGCTGGCCACAGTTGAGAGCAATGAAAGTCTCCAGACCTATGACATCAAGGCGGAACTCGGCGGGACGGTAATTAAGAAAGACGCAACCCTGGGTGAGTTTGTCTCCGGTCAAGAGCCGATATTTACCGTCACTGACCTATCGACCGTGTGGGCAGATTTTTCCGTCTACCGGCAGGATTTCCCGCTCCTGCGCGAAGGCCAGACTATTGTGATCGAGGGCGGCCCCGGAATGGAAAAGGCCGAAACGAAGATCAGCTACATATCGCCCTTCGGTTCGGAGAATTCGCAGACGATGTTGGCGCGCGCAGTCCTGCCGAATCCAAAGGGCGAATGGCGTCCCGGGATTTTCGTTCATGGCAAAGTCATCACCGATCAAGCCGAGGTGCCCGTCGCGGTGGAAGTGAGTGCGATCCAAACCTTCCGGGACTGGGATGTCGTATTCATTAGCGTCGGCGAACTGTTTGAAGCCGTGCCAGTGGAACTCGGCCGCCGCGATGAAGAGTGGGTCGAGATCAAATCGGGACTGAAACCCGGCGACAAATACGCAGCCGAAAACAGCTTCATCGTCAAAGCCGACATCGGGAAAGCCGGCGCCTCGCATGATCACTGACTTCCGAATTACGGCATCGAAAGAAATCAAACTCTGAGGCACTCCCATGCTCGACAAATTGATCCAATTCTCCATCCGCCAGCGCTGGCTCATCCTGCTCGTCGTTCTCGGAGTCTGCGGGCTGGGCGTTTACAATTACCGGCAACTGCCGATCGACGCCGTACCGGACATCACAAATGTTCAGGTGCAGATCAACACCGAAGCGCCTGGTTACTCACCGCTCGAAGCTGAGCAACGCGTTACGTTCATCGTCGAGACCGCGATGGGCGGCTTGCCCAAGCTAGATTACACGCGCTCGCTCTCACGCTACGGCCTCTCGCAGATCACTGTCGTCTTCAAAGACGGCACGGACATCTATTTTGCGCGGCAGCTCATTGCCGAACGGCTCCAGCAGGTGAAGAGCCAACTCCCGCCTGGCCTTGAACCGCAGATGGGACCGATCGCCTCCGGCCTCGGCGAAATCTATAACTACATCGTCGAGGCCAAGCCCGGTGCACTCCGAAAGGACGGCAAGCCGTACACTCCGACCGATCTCCACGAAGTGCAGGACTGGCTCATCATACCTCAGCTTCGCAATTTGCCCGGCGTGATTGATGTGAACACGCTCGGTGGTTTCGAAAAGCAATATCACGTCGCGCCCCAGCCGGAAAAGCTCGTCGCCTACGGATTGAGCATGCGCGACCTCATGCAGGCCCTGGAGATGAACAACCAAAACGTGGGCGCCGGCTATATCGAGCGGAACGGCGAACAATATCTCATCCGCGCCCCGGGCCAGCTAAAGAGCGCCGAAGAAATCTCCAATATCGTGCTCACCACACGTGATGGCACCCCGATCTACGTGCGCGATATCGCGGAGGTGGCGCTTGGTAAAGAGTTGCGCACCGGCGCCGCCACCCACAACAGCCACGAAGTCGTCATGGGGACCGTCTTCATGCTCCTAGGCGAAAACTCCCGCACCGTCTCGCGCGCCGTCGCCCATCGGCTCGAAGAGATCAATCGCACCCTGCCCGAGGGGGTGGTCGCGTTGACGGTCTACGATCGCACGGTGCTCGTTGATTCCACGATCGATACGGTGAAAACGAACCTTTTTGAAGGCGCCGTGCTCGTCGTCGCAGTCCTCTTTCTCCTGCTCGGGAATATTCGCGCCGCACTTATTACCACCGCGATCATTCCGCTCTCGATGCTCATGACCATCACCGGCATGGTCGAGTTGAAAATCAGCGCGAACCTGATGAGCCTCGGAGCGCTCGACTTTGGCATCATCATCGATGGCGCGGTCATCATTGTTGAAAATTGCATCCGCCGGTTGGCGGAAGAACAGAAACATCGGAAGCGCCTGCTCGCGGTCGGTGAGCGCTTCGACATCGTCTTCGACGCTACGCGCGAAGTCATCAAGCCCAGTATTTTCGGCGTCTGCATCATCATGGTCGTCTACCTCCCGATCCTTTCGCTGCGAGGGATCGAGGGAAAAATGTTTCATCCGATGGCTTACACCGTGATGCTCGCACTCGCCGCGGCCATAATTCTTTCGATCACATTCGTCCCCGCGGCTGTCGCGCTTTTCCTCGGGGGCAGAGTTTCGGAGAACGAGAATTTCTTCATGCGCTTCGCGCGGCAGGCCTACGAACCATTACTCCGCACTGCTTTGAATGCTCGCGGCCTTGTCATGACCGGCGCTGTTTCGCTCATCGTGCTTTGCTTGCTCCTGGCCTCGCGCATGGGCAGCGAGTTCATCCCGAGCCTTGATGAAGGCGATATTGCCATGCACGCACTGCGCATTCCCGGCACCAGTTTGACGCAGGCGGTGCAAATGCAGGACATGCTGGAAAAACGCATCAAAGAAATCCCGGAGGTGAAGGAGGTGTTCGCCAAACTGGGCACGGCCGAGATTGCCACCGATCCGATGCCGCCGAGCGTGTCTGACACCTGGATCATGCTCAGACCGCGACATGGGTGGCCGGATCCGAGCAAACCGAAAGAGCGGCTTGTCGCCGAGATAGAGGCCGCGGTGAACACGATTCCCGGCAACAATTACGAATTTACACAGCCAATTCAGATGCGTTTCAACGAGCTTATTTCCGGCGTGCGCGCAGATGTCGCGGTCAAGATTTTTGGCGACGATCTCGATGTAATGGCTGAGACCGCGGAAGAGATCGAAAAAGTTCTCGCTGCTGTCCCCGGTGCAGCTGACGTGAAAACCGAGCAGACTACCGGCCTGCCGATCTTGGGCGTGAACATCGATCGCGCTCGACTTGCCCGCTATGGCCTGAACATTGCGGAAGTGCAGGAAGCCGTCGAGATAGCGATGGGTGGAAAGGAGGCCGGCACGCTCTTCGAAGGCGACCGTCGTTTTCCGATTGTCGTGCGACTGCCTGAGCAGCTTCGCTCAAACATCGACGCCATGCGCCGCATTCCCATCCCGCTACCGAAGAGCGAGGACAAGAGGGAAGAATCCAAGATCATCCCAGTTGCGACGAAGACGGACGCTTCCACTCCGGGCGCCGCCTTCATTCCGCTCGGAGAATTGGCCGAGTTCAAAGTCGAGCCTGGCCTCAACCAGGTGAACCGCGAGAACGGCAAACGACGTATCGTCACCACGGCCAACGTGCGCGGCCGTGACCTCGCAGGCTTCGTCGCCGATGCGCAGAATCGAATCAAGAGCGAAGTCAAAATCCCCGCCGGCTACTGGGTCGAGTGGGGCGGACAGTTCGAAAATCTTCTTTCCGCGAGCAAGCGACTCCAAATCGTCGTGCCGGTGGCGCTGCTGCTCATCATGGTTTTGCTTTTCACCGCCTTCGGCTCGATCAAAGACGCGCTCCTCATTTTCACTGGGGTCCCAATGGCGCTGACCGGCGGCATCCTCGCGCTATGGCTGCGCGGCATCCCGCTTTCAATCTCGGCGGGGGTCGGCTTCATCGCCCTGAGCGGCGTCGCCGTGCTGAACGGCGTTGTCATGTTCACCTTCATCAAGAAGTTGATCGAGGATGGCGTCTCCGTGGATGAAGCAATCTTCCGCGGCTCCGTCACGCGCTTGCGTCCCGTGCTCATGACCGCGCTGGTCGCCTCGTTAGGCTTCGTCCCGATGGCCCTTGCCACTGGTCCCGGGGCCGAAGTCCAGCGCCCGCTGGCGACGGTTGTCATCGGCGGAATCATCAGTTCCACGCTGCTCACCTTGCTCGTCCTGCCGGTGCTCTATCGAATGTTTCATCGGGAAGCAAAAGCGCCGGCACCCGAGGAGCTAGCTACTGCGTAGTTATTCGCCGTGACGGCAACGAGCCAAACACTTCCTCATCGTCGGGGCGCCGCACTCGCTCTCGTCGCAGCGGCGCTCTTCGGTGCCAGCACTCCGCTAACTAAGTTGCTCATCGGCGGAATGCCGCCGCAGTGGCTCGCCGGTCTGCTCTACCTCGGCTCCGGTGTAGGTCTCGCTATCTGGATTGGGTTGCGAAAAAGCGTCTTCCGCCGAGTGCCGGTGGAGGCTGATCTGCAACGCGCCGACTGGCCCTGGCTGGCCGGTGCAATTTTCTGCGGCGGAGTTGTTGCCCCCGTTCTGCTCGTGGTGGGCCTGGCCGGCACGAAGGCTTCCGCTGCTTCGCTCCTGCTCAATCTCGAAGGCGTCTTTACCGCACTCCTCGCGTGGTTCGTTTTTCACGAAAACTTCGATTGGCGCATCTTCGCCGGAATGGTCGCGATCGTGGCCGGGAGCGCGCTGCTCTCCTGGAAAAGCTCGGTCGTCGGTGGCGTTCGGTGGAGCATGTTGTGCATCGCCGGCGCTTGCCTCGCCTGGGCGCTCGATAATAATCTGACGCGCAAAGTCTCCGGCGCCGATCCGGTGCAGACGACCATGATCAAAGGCTTGGTCGCCGGTTCGATCAACACCACCATCGCGTGGCTACTCACGCAACAGATGCCGTCTTTCGCGATCATCGCCGCTGCGGGCACGGTCGGTCTTTTTAGTTACGGGATCAGTCTCACCCTTTTCGTGCTCGCCCTGCGCCATCTCGGGACCGCGCGCACCGGGGCTTACTTTTCCACCGCGCCCTTCGTCGGCGCGGTGCTTTCTTTTCTTCTCCTGACGGAGACGCCGGGCTGGACGTTCTGGATTGCAGCGGCGCTGATGGTTGTAGGGGTGTGGCTGCATCTGAGCGAACGCCACGAGCACCCGCACGCACACCCGTTGGCTCGCCACGCACATCTCCATATCCACGATGGGCATCATCAACATACCCACGCGCCGAGCGATCCGGCCGGCGAACCGCACTCACACATCCATGGTCATGAGTCCCTCGTTCACGTGCATCCACATGTCCCAGATATCCACCATCAGCACGATCATCGATCCGCTCGTTAGTCTGCTCCTCGTGGTGGTGGTAGCGCTCGGCAGCTGGGGGTTGTTGCACAATTTCTCCGACAGGAAAGCGACGAAGTGGTGTGATGCATCGGTTCGCGAGGTCTAGCGAATGAGCTTCGACGTTGTCTTTGATAACTTCATCGGCCTGCTCGCCGATGCGCTACCGTGGTTTTTGGGCGGGGCAATTCTGGGCGCTGCGCTGGAAGCGTTCTTGCCGACGGCCTGGGCGCTGCGCTGGCTCGGCTCGCCCCGCGCATCAATCTTCCATGCCACGTTTGCTGGCGCCGTTCTGCCCGGTTGCTCGATGACCACGATGCCACTGGCCGCCGCACTAAAAGCCCGGGGGGCGCGGCTCGGAACGCTGACGGCGTTCATCATGATCTCGCCGATTCTGAGTCCCGAGACCATCATCCTCACCGCCGCGCTGCTCGGCGCCAAATTCACCATTGCTCGAATCGTTTTTCCGGTCGTCGTGACCGTGCTCATGGGTCTGGCCTTAAATGCCCTGCAAGCGCGGCGGATCAGGAAATTTCAACCGCCGCCCGGTAATCCCGCGGTCTCCGACCTCGAGGCGGGCTGCTGTACGGACGACGAGCCGCTGGAGGGCAAGCGCACGTTCTGGCTTAGCTTTACGGCGTTGTTGCATCCACTTTGGATTTACTTTGTGCTCGGCTTGATCGCGGTGGCGATACTGCAGACCCTCGTGCCGCCACGAGACATCGCGCGCTACCTGCACGGCGGCATCGGAGCCTATCTACTCGCGGCCGTCGCCGGGATTCCCTTATACGTCTGCGAGGGAGCCGAAGTGCCTCTCACCTATGGCTTGCTCCAAGCCGGCGTGGGAATTGGTCCAGCGTTCACTTTCATGCTCGGCGCCGTCGGCACCTGCATCCCCACGATCTTGATGGCCCCGCGAATTATCGGGAAATCTTCCACCTACGTTTATGTCACCGTATGGTTGCTGCTGGCAATCGGGGGCGGGTGGGCGCTCAGCCTCTTCTAGATTGCAAGGCGGCTGGCCCGGCGTCAGATGCGTCGTTTGGTTAGGCGACTTAGGCATAGATGAGTTTGAATCCGGCGATAAGCAAAATAGCGCCGAGAATGCGATAAATCGCTGATGCAGAAAGATAGACGCTGCCCAACTGAGATCCAATAGCCCCGCCGAAAACTGCAGCGAGCGCAAAAAGCGGCAACCCGGGAGGAAGGCTGCGGGTCGCGCCAAGATGACCGAGAAGCGCCGCGACGGAATTGACGAGGATGAATACTGCGGAGATGGCGGCGGCAGGCTTCGGGGCTGCCCAGCGACGATAGAGTAAGAGCGGCGTGATAAGAACACCCCCGCCGACCCCAGTAAGACCGGAGAGAAGGCCGACACACGCACCCGCGAGTAATGCGATCGGCAACCGTGGCGGTGAGACTGCGTGCGCGGCAAAATCGCGGCGGAAAAAGAACGGCACCGCGGCCACGATGAGTAGTGCGCCCAAGAGGGGATTAAATACAAACTGTGGCAGCGTGATGTAACCCCCGAGCAAGGCCGTAGGCACCGATGAAACGGCGAACGGCAAAAGCAAACTCCATGAGAAATGGTCGGCACGATAGAAACGAAGAGACACGACCACTGAGACGAGGACGTTGAGGACGAGAGCGGTCGGCTTGATCGCGGCTGGGGCGAAGCCGAAAAGCGCCATCGCGGCAATGTAGCCGGATGCGCCAGCCTGTCCGACGCACGAGTAGAGGACGGAAACCAAAACGAGCGTGGCGCAGAAAAAATAAAGAGTGGGTTCACTCAAGTGCGTATGAGCGGCCTAACGAGACACAAGATCAGCTACGCCGACCGAGAGCGAGCGTCAATCGGAGTTGAAGGGGCTCTAATCATCCGGATTTGGAGCCTCAGTGGGTATCGTTGGCCACCGACTGAACATGATCATCGCGGTTCGACCATGTAAGAAATTCAAAGGCGAGCTGAACCTGATCCTTTGTCTTCGCTGGAAATATGATGGGTAGGGATTATCGCGATCTCGGCAACAATAGTCGATTGTTCAGGTCACAACCGCCATGCAATAGTTTGTTTTGGCGCAGCACGTAGCCTCAATGGCCGCCGGACGGTGCCGTCGGCACCTGCCCACGATCCTGATGGCCCCACGAATTATCGGGAAGTGTTCCACTTACATCTATGTTGCCGTGTGGTTGCTGCTGGCGATCGGAGGCGGCTGGGCAATCGGCCTGTCATAGATTACGGACGCCAGTATTCGATCTTGCACCTGCATGAGCCAGCGACGGTGAACATCTAGCTGTGAAGATGCTGGAGAACGTCGAAGGCGCTAATGTGGAGACGCCATGAGTTGCTGCCAGGTGCTGGGTCAGGCAAGGAACTGCCGGTTGGCTGGGGACCCGCTTCGCGAAAAGGATCTCCTCCGATGATTCCTGCCCTACTAACTCTTGTCGTTGTCGCCAGCTTGTTTGGGCTATTTTTCGTCGTTGAACGATTCGTCCCACTGCGCGCAACCAAATCCGAATTGCTCGCGCGACTGATCGTCAATCTTTGTTTCTCGGCGCTGGCCTTCGGTGTTGCCGCGGCGATCGTGCGGCCCGCGGCACAGTCGGCGATGCGTTGGGGCGGTCTGGAGCCGTTTAGCTTGATCCACATCGTCCCCCTGCCCGCGGCGGCGCAATTCGTGGTCGCGTTTCTGCTCATGGATTTGAGCTTTTATTGGTGGCATGTGCTGAACCACCGCATTCCGGTTCTCTGGCGCTTTCACAACGTCCATCACATCGATCCCGACCTCGATGTCTCGACCGGCTTCCGCTTTCATTTTGGCGAAGTGGCAATGTCGGCAATCTTCCGCGTCGTACAGGTCGCGTTCATTGGCATTTCAGCTCCGGCGTTTGCGACTTACGAACTGGTGTTTCAAGCCAATACGCTTTTTCACCATAGCAATGTGCGGCTGCCGATCCGCTTCGAACGGTTGCTCAACAAGGTGCTGGTCACGCCGCGCATGCACGGCATTCACCACTCTCAGGTCCAAGGCGAGACGAACTCGAATTATTCCGTGGTTTTCCCGTGGTGGGACCGGCTCCATCGCACGCTCGGGTTGAACATCCCGCAGTCGGCAATCGTGATCGGCGTGCCCGGCTACTCGACGCCCGAGGACCGCAAGCTGGTCAATGGCCTGCTGATGCCCTTTAGAAAGCAGCGTGATTATTGGCGAACGCCTGACGGTCAAGTTCCGCGAAGGGGCACGAATATCGGATCGGCCGATCCGATGCGCATGGCGGATTGAACCGGCCCGCGATCCTGTTGTCTGCTTCAGTGCGCGTCCCTGACTATTCTTAATCGGAGAACATTCCGCTTTGACTACATTCCTTAATAGGCATATAGATCGCGGCCATGAAACTACATCAACTCAAATCCCTCCTCCGGGCGCATCCCACAGCCTTCCCGCGTTTCATTCTGCCGGACGGCGAACAGATTCCAGCGCACTTTCACCTGACCGAGGTGGGATATGTCGCGAAGAAGTTCGTCGACTGTGGCGGCACCTTCCGTGATCGCGGGACGTGCGTCCTGCAAACATACGTCGCCGAGGATTTCGATCACCGTCTCGAGGCGAAACGCTTTGCTGACATCCTCGATCTCGGCCGGCCGATCCTGCCAGGGGACGATCTCGAGGTGGAAATAGAGTGGGATTGTTGCGTCGTGTCGCAATATCCGATCGCTTCGGCTCGGCCGGTTAACGACCGGCTCGAATTTCAGCTTGTAACCAGGCACACCGACTGTCTCGCAAAACAAAAGTGCGCCTGTGAAGCGGAGGCAGTGAACACACCGCCGGTTTGTTGTTAGGCGGCGAGGCGGAATGAAGCTGGCACAGATTTATCAATGCTTCTGCGAGCCCACACGGCTGCGCATCCTGCATCTGCTGACACAGATGCCATTGTGCGTTTGTCATTTTCAGGATGCCTTGCGTGAGCCGCAGGTGAAGATCTCCAAACACCTTGCCTACTTGCGCAGCCGCGGTCTGGTGCAGACGAAACGTTCTGGGAACTGGATTATCTATTCATTGCCGGCAAAACCGTCGGCCGAGCTGGAGATGAATTTGAAATGCCTGCAGGATTGCGCCCCGACGGACTCGATCTTTCGCCAGGACTTGCAGCGTTTGGAGGAATTGAAATCTAATTGCTGTGAACCCGCCGGTGTTTTCGCAGAGTAAAATCAATCATTCGTCACCCAATGAAACAACGCGTTCTCTTCATCTGCATCCACAACAGTGCACGCAGCCAAATGGCCGAGGCCTGGATGAATCACGTCTGCGGCGACCAGTTCGAAGCACAGAGCGCCGGCCTCGAACCGGGAACCCTTAATCCGCTCGTGGTCGAGGCGATGTCTGAGGTCGGGATCGACATTTCGCGCAAGGACACACAGCGCGTTTTCGACGTCTGGAAATCGGGCCCGATCTTCGCATATGTCGTTACGGTTTGCGATGAGAGCAGCGCGGAGAAGTGTCCAATCTTCCCGGGTCCGACGCGCCGTCTGCATTGGAGCTTTCCCGATCCCTCCACGCTGACCGGAACGCACGCCGAAAAGCTGGCCGCGGTGCGCGAGATTCGCGACGAAGTTCGCGCCCGGATCGAAGGATGGTGCGACGAAGTCTGCTCGCCGGCGGGAACGCGATGATGGACACGCTGCGACCCCGGCTCGCGACTGTAGCCGACGCGGAAGAGATCAACGCGATTTACAATTATTACGTCCGCACGTCGGCGGCGACTTTCCAGGTTGACGACGAAACAACGGAAGAAAGAGTCGAGGAACTGCGTACGCGACCGGGAAATCAGCCGCTCATCGTGCTCGAAGTAGATCACGCCGTCGTCGGCTGGGGGGCGCTGTCGCCTTTCCGCTCGCGCTGCGCCTACCGAGATACGATCGAGCTTACGGTTTACGTGCGCCACGATTGTCATCGTCAGGGCTACGGATGTATTATGGTGCAGGATCTGGTCGAGCGGGCGCGATCGTCAGGTTTTCACACCGTCCTGGCTGTCTGCTGCGAAGAGTCGGTCGGGATGATTCGGATGCTGGATTCGTTAGGCTTCAAGGTGGCCGGGCGCTTGTGTGAAGTTGGAAGCAAGTTTGGTCGCCGGCTCGACGTCGCTTACCTGCAGTTGCTTCTCTAGGGCTCGCAACCGAGCCACGAAGCGACCGGCGCACGATTCCTTTGTGCAGGAACGATTCAGCATTTGAGCAAGGATGATCAGATTTGACGACAC
>Ga0070675_100002828_pt1 | contig 13085 bp, 10 predicted proteins | sample KBSM43metaG_FD_65343 | JGI IMG/M metagenome (GOLD analysis project Ga0070675, IMG submission 65343) | Miscanthus rhizosphere microbial communities from Kellogg Biological Station, Michigan, USA - KBS M4-3 metaG | ecosystem: Host-associated > Plants > Roots > Rhizosphere > Soil ...
ACCCGCCTTCATCCCACAGCCTCCCGATTTTCCCGGACAAAGCATTTTATTGATTTGGATCGTCTGTTTCTACTAAGTTCCAAGACGGAGTGAAGATACGGTGGTTTCTGCCGCCTGCTCCCCCTGATATGAGACGAATCTACCTCGACAGCAATGCCACGACACCGATGCGTCCCGAAGTTGCAGCCGCTATGATCCCACTCTTCAGCGAAGACTTCGGCAACCCGTCCTCCATTCACTGGTTCGGGCAGCAGGCAAAATCGCTTCTGGACGAGGCTCGTCAACAAGTTGCGCGGCTGGTTAACGCGGAATCCTCCGAAATCGTGTTCGTCAGCGGGGGAACCGAAGCCGACAACCTGGCGATCCGCGGCATCGCCGAATCCCAGAAGGCAAAGGGACGCCACATCATCACGTCGAAGATTGAGCACCACGCCGTCCTCCACACTTGCAAGGATCTTGAAAAGCAGGGATGGGAAGTGACCTGGCTCAACGTTTCGCCGGACGGACTGGTCGACCCGGAAGCTGTGCGGCAGGCCATTCGTCCCGACACCGTGCTCATCACCATCATGCATGCGAACAACGAGATCGGAAGTATCCAGCCCATTGAAGAGATCGGCGCGATCGCAATGCAGGCGGATGTGTACTTCCATTCCGACGGCGTCCAGTCGACTGGGAAGATTCCGGTGGATGTAAAGAAGCTTCAGGTCGACCTCTATTCGATCTCCGCTCATAAGATCCACGGACCAAAGGGTGTGGGCGCGCTCTATGTCCGCAAAGGCACACCCGTGAAGCCTCTGATGACCGGCGGCGGTCACGAGCGGAATCGGCGTTCCGGGACAGAGAATGTGGCGGGCATCGTGGGATTCGGGCGCGCAGCGCAACTGGCCCGCGAACGTCTGGAATCCGAAACGGAAGAGATGCGCCAATTGCGCGATCGACTCGAGAGCGGACTGAAGGCGCGCATCCCCTCGATCCACATCAATGCCGAAAAGGCTCCGCGCCTGCCGAACACCTCCAACATCATGGTGGATTTCGCCGAAGGTGAAGGCCTGGTGATTTCGCTGGACCTCAAGGGAGTTGCGGTCTCGACAGGATCCGCATGCTCTTCCGGATCATTGGAGCCCTCACACGTTCTCACCGCAATCGGCAAGACACCCGATGAAGCCCACGGGAGCCTCCGCTTCAGCCTCAATGCGATGAATACGGTTGAGGACGTGGACTATGTCCTCGAAATCCTGCCCGGTATCGTGGAAAGATTGCGAGAGCTCTCACCCTATTACAAACGGGCGTAGCAGGAAGTTTCATGGCTTACTCATCCAAGTTGCTCGATTACTTTGAGAACCCGCGGTGCGCGGGGGAATTACCGGACGCGAATGCCATCGGCGAAGTGTCCAATCCGGTCTGCGGCGATGTGATGAAGCTGTGGCTGAAGGTCGCGGACAATCGGATTGTCGACGCTCGATTCAAGACACAAGGTTGCTCTGCGGCCATCGCCACCAGTTCCTACGCTACGGAAATGATCATCGGAATGACTCTGAGTCAGGCCCGCGCCGTCACCAGGGAAGAGATCGCCGAGGCTCTCGGAGGACTGCCGCAGTCGAAGATGCATTGCTCGGTGCTTGCATCCGACGCGATTCGCACCGCGCTCAAGGACTTCAAATGATCGCCGTGGCCATGAGCGGAGGCGTCGATTCTTCCGCTGCTGCGGTTGTGTTGCGCGACGCCGGCGAAGAGATTGTCGGTCTGTCGATGCAGCTCTGGAATCAGCGCCGCACGCTTAGCGGTGAAGACGCCTCCGACCTGAAGCGCAGCGGACGATGCTGCTCGCTCGACGATATCTGGGACGCACGTCGAGTGGCGTCGCATCTGGGAATCCCCTTTTATGTTCTGAATCTCGAGGATCAATTCGAGAACACAGTCATTGCGCCATTCGTTTCAAGCTACATCCGCGGCGAGACGCCAAGTCCGTGCATCCTGTGCAATAACTTCGTGAAGTTCCATCACCTTGTTGACCGGGCTGCCGGCATTGGCGCCGATCGCGTCGCGACCGGCCACTATGCGCGTGTTCGTTACGACGAAACTTCCGGGCGATGGCTCCTTCTGCGCGGCAGAGATCGCAACAAAGACCAGTCTTATTTCCTGTTCGGATTGACCCAGCTGCAACTCTCAAAAACGGTCTTTCCGTTGGGTGAGCTCACCAAGCCCGAAGTTCGAGAGATCGCGCGAACGGCAGGCCTTCCAACGTACAACAAGCCGGAGTCCCAGGAGATCTGTTTCGTTGAAGGAAGGTCTTATGCAGATTTTGTGAAGAAATACGCGGGCATGGAGACACAAAGCGGAGAGATCGTCAATCTTGCCGAGCAGGTCGTCGGCACACACGACGGAATTCACAATTACACCATCGGTCAGCGCAAAGGTCTCGGAGCCGCAGGCAGACCGCAGTACGTCGTAAAGATTGAGCCGGAACTGAATCGCGTCATGATCGGCGATGATCCGGATCTCCTTCGGAAGAGATTCACCGTTCGGGATTCGAATTGGATCGCCGTGGACCGCGTGACGGATCCCATTCCGTGCCAGATCCAGATTCGGAATCGTTTCGAGCCTCAGCCGGGCCGAGTCATGATGCAGAACGGACAAACCTTTGTTGAGTTCGACACACCTCAGCGCGCCATCACACCCGGCCAGGGCGCCGTCTTCTATTGGGATGATGTTGTGGTTGGTGGCGGCTGGATCGCGGCGTAACTCTTGAACTACTTCAACTACTTCACTGAGATCGAACAGTTCTATCAGAGTCGGCGCGAGTCGTTCACCCTGCTGTCGACGCTCGACTGGGTTCTGATCGAAAGCTGGAAAGAGCAGGGTGTACCGCTCGATTTCGTCCTTAAGGGAATCGATCGAGCGTTCTCCCGGGCCAGACGCAAGATCAATTCGCTGGCCTATTGCATCAAAGCCGTCGAGGAAATTATCGAAGAACAGAAAGAAACTCGCGTCGAGCGGCAGGAATTGCAGCAGATTTCAGCTCAGGAAACACAGCAGTACCTCAAAGACCTGGCTGAAAAGACCGCAACTGTGAGCCAGGCATTCCCGGAGTTTGCAGCAAAGATCAACAGCCTGGCCGAATCCGTCCGCGGAGTGGATGCCGGCAACTTCCGGGACGCCGAACAGATTCTCGAAGCGCTGGAAGAACGATTGATCGCGATCATGCGCGTTGCAGCGGATGAAAGCGTTTTGATCGAGATCCAGCGCGACGTTGAAGCCGAACTGGGACCCTTTCGCTCGACCATGACCACAACGCAACTGGCGATGCTCGAACAGCAGCTCTCGCGGAGAAAACTCCTCGAGCGCTACAACGTTCCGCGTCTCAGCCTCTTCTACTTAATGTAAGCCGCGGGGACTCGTTTACCATGCGCGTAACAATCGGAAAACTCGTTTATGGCGGTGCAGGCCTTGCTCGTACGGAGCAGGGCGTCGTGTTTGTCCCACGGACCGCGCCGGGGGATGTCGTCGAAGTCGACCTGGTTGAACGTAAGGCAGACTACGCAGTCGCGCGGGTCACCGCGCTGCTCGAACCTTCTGCGGATCGGCAGTCTCCCACATGTCCCAACTATGACTCGGCGGGATGCTGCCATTGGCAGCATATTCGTTATCCACGCCAGCTGGAGATCAAGGAGGCAATCCTTCGTGAAACGATCCAGCGCACCGGGCGCATTTCATGGGATGCCCCGATCCCTGTTCTCTCCGGGCCTGAACTTCATTACCGGCTGCGCGCTTCATTTCACGTGCACAAGCGAACACTGGGATTCGTTGAGGAACGCAGTCACAGGGTGGTAGCGATCCCGGAGTGCAGCGCGCTCTCGCCCGAATTGAATGCGTTCATACCGCAAGGCAATGAAATCCTTGCAGGTCAAGACATGACAGAAGTGCGCGAAGTGCACGCGATATCGGGCCCGCCGGTGCTGGCAACATTCGGGCGCAAGCGCGTCGGCCAGGGGCCGGCTCGCATCAACGTGAAGGATTGTATTTTCGACCTGCACCCCGACGCGTTTTTCCAGACAAACCGGTACCTGCTTGCAGGTTTTCTCGATTCCGTTCTCAACAACGCGACCGGCGCAACACGTGTACTCGATCTGTTCTGTGGAAGCGGATTCTTCACGGTTCCTCTGGCAAACGTCGCCGGCGAAGTCCTGGGCGTGGAGTCGAGCCGAGCCGGAGTGAAGCAAGCGCGGTTCAACGCCACGCTGAACCAGAAAGCAAACACCAGGTTCTTTGAAGGTTCCGTGGAAGAGGCATTGAAGAGTTCTCCAGACCTGCGGCCGGATTTGATCGTGATGAATCCTCCGCGGACCGGCGCAGGCCGAGAGGTTGCAGGGCTGGCGGCGGGGTTGGGCGCCGAACGACTGGTGTATGTCTCGTGCAATCCCAGTACGTTTGCGAGGGAAGCACCCGCAATTATCGCGCGCGGATATGCGTTGGAAAGCCTCACACTCGTCGATCAGTTCCCAAACACGTATCACATCGAAATGGTGGCAGTGTTCAGGAAGGTTGGCTGAAGGCAGGGGCCGATAATTTCGAGGCCGCCGCGGGTATATAATCCTCCCGCCCTTTGCAGTTCGAATCGAGGACTGCATGTTCCCGCTGCTTCCACCGTTGCTCGCTCTCATTGCGGGCATTCTCGCGTCTGCCCGTCTCGACGCACAAGCGGTCTGGATCTGCCTGCCGCTTGCCGTCCTTCTTGGCTTCGCTCGCAAGCCTTGCGGGTTGCTCGCAATCTTTCTTCTTGGCGCGGCATTGCGTTCGCGTGAGCAGCCAGTTCCCCCTCTTCCTCCAGGAAACGAGGCCAGCCGCATTATTGGTCAAATCCTGCATCGGCCGGACTGGCGAGGACTGGGTGTTTATCTCGACGTGGCAGTCGACTCCATTGACGGGATTCCCTATAGAGGCTGCGTGCGGCTGACAGAGTTCATCGACGATCCTGAACAGAAGAACCTCTTCACCGCACTCTCGCTCGCGACGGGTGACCGCGTTGAAATCGTCGTCCGCCTGCGCCGTCCGACAAACTATCGAAACCCGGGCGTCTTCAACTTCCAACGCTACCTCGAACGACAGGGGATTTTCTGGACCGGCACAATTCGCAATCCGCGGCTGATCACGGTTCTGGAGCGAGGACACCCGTTTTGGCGCGTCACGGATCGGATCCAGAACTCCGTTGAATCGCGCCTTTCCAGACCTTTTGAGAACGACCGAGAAACGCAAGGCTTGATGCTGGGTATTGTTCTCGGCCTGAAGCACGATTTGACGGCGGACGTTGAACGCGACTTCCAGGCCGGAGGCCTTTATCACCTGGTCGTGGTCTCCGGATTCAACCTCGCGGTCGTCGCAGCCGCGGTCACGTTCATTTCGCGATTCGTGTTTGTGCGGCGTGCCCTCCGGTTCGCGCTCGTCGTTGTCGCCGCGCTCGGGTACACCCTGCTTGTCGGAAACCAGCCTCCTGTCATCCGTGCAGCCCTGATGGTCTGCATCCTGGTCGCCGGCAAGCTGCTGGATCGCGACTGCCCCGCTCTCAACATGATCGGCCTGGCAGCATTCCTCCTGCTGGTGGTTGATCCGACATCTCTCGAGGACTCCAGCTTTCAGATGACCTTTGTTGCGGCAGCTGCGGTCGCAGGCATTGGCGTTCCCGCCGCGCGTTGGCTTTTCCAGGGGCTGCGCGAAAAGCTTCACGACTTCGACAATGTCGAGTTGGATGGGTTTCTTACGCCAGATGCTGCGGACTGGCGCGTAGCACGCCGGATGCTCTGCGAACGACACGCATTGCCGCACTGGGTGGTGACACTTCCCTGGCGCATCTTTGGGATTGCCACCGAGTCGCTCGCGATCAGTCTCGCGGTCGAGATTGTCTTTGTCGCGTTCATGGTGGAATCGTTCCACAGGGTGTCTCCGATTGCGCCGCTTCTGAATGTACCGGCAGGACTGATCGCTGCTGCAGTCACGCCGCTGGGCTTGTTGCTGATTGTGGTGCCGGAGCCGCTGGCAACGCCGCTCGCCTGGATCCAGCAACAACTCCTTCACGGTCTGCTGTACTTGCTCCGGAGTACATTGTCCTTTCCGTTCGCGACATTACGCGTGCCTTCCGCGCCCCTGTGGCTGTGGGCTGTTTACGCTGTCTGTGCGGCAACCGTGGTTATGGGAATCCATCGAAGAAACCGTTGGTCCTTCGGCGGCGGGTTGCTGGCGGTCACAGCATTGCACCTCGCCATTGTCCTTGGAGATTTCTCACCGCATCCTCCGTCTGCAATCACTGCGACGTTTCTAGATGTCGGGCAGGGAGATTCCGCATTGATCGAATTTCCGGACGGACGGCGGATGCTCATCGACGGAGGCGGCGTCGCCGCAGGACGTTTCCTGGAACTGCAAGACCAAAGCACGTTCTCGATAGGCGAGGATGTTGTCAGCGCCTATTTGTTCTCCCGGGGGATTCGGCGGCTGGATGTTGTCGCGCTGACTCACGCGCACAACGACCACCTGTCAGGCCTGTTCGATGTCCTGGCAAACTTCGAGGTGGGCGAGCTCTGGCTGGGACGCAACCCGATGATCCCCGCATATCGGGCGTTCCTCGAACTCGCCCAGCTCCGGAACGTGCCGCTGAGGTTTGTGACGGCGGGCCAGCAGCTCGGTGAGTTCACCGTGCTGCATCCTCCGGCACGCTGGCGTGTCCGAAAGGCAGCAGAGAACAACGACTCCCTTGTTCTGCTGCTTAGATCCGGAAATCAGACTGCGCTCTTCACCGGCGATCTCGAACTTCCCCTCCCCGGTATCGAGTTCACGAATTTACTGAAGGTCTCTCACCATGGAAGCAAAGGCGTTCGCATGCGTGTGAAATCCAATGTTCGCGTAATCTCCGTCGGGGCAAACAATCCCTTCGGGCATCCGCATCCTTCGACGCTACCCGCACTGCGCACGGATGTGCTGGGCGCCATCGAAGTTCGGCTGGAGGGAGATCGCCCTGTGGTGAGAACCCACTAGCCGAACGCATCGCGCGCGCCGCGATGTCGCCGATTTCGCGACAGAATTTCCGAGTATTTGCCGGAAGATTTACGGCAAATGAATAGCTTGCGGCGGCTTCCGGCTCGCTATGTACAACTCGGGCTGAGGTATCCGGAGTATGATGCGGGAGGCATGGAAGACGTGCGGGCGGAACTTCCGAAGAGATTGTTTACTGTGGACGAGTATTACCGAATGGCCGAGGTCGGAATACTGGACCCTGACTCACGCCTGGAACTTCTCGAAGGTGAAATAGTCGAGATGAGTCCTGTGGGGGTCCGCCATGTCGCCTGCGTCAACCGAGCTACCACGCTATTCGTGACACATTTCGGCGATCGAGCGGTTGTGAGCATTCAAAATCCTGTCCAATTGAGCGAATACACCGAGCCTCAGCCGGACATTGTGATGCTGAAGCCGCGTGACGACTATTATGCCGGCAAGAAGATCTCGTGGGAAGACGCCCTGCTGGTGATCGAGGTGTCGGACACGACGATCCGGCGCGATCGCTACAAGCTTTCCCTTTACGCAAAGGCGGGAGTATCGGAGTTGTGGATCGAGGACCTTCGGCGCGACACGATCTTCGTCTATCGCAATCCCAGTCCCGCCGGTACCTACGGCACGTCACTCGAATTTCACCGAGGCGATCGGATTTCTTTGCTCGCGTTCCCTTACTTTTCCTTCAACGTAGAAGACCTGATTGGTTGATGACGGCCTCGATCGCGCTGGTCGCACCTCGGCACTAACGTACCGTATTTCAACAGCCCGCCCTACCTCGGCGCTCCGGCAAATCTGAGGATCTGTCCCACGAGTTTCGCCGGATCCGCAGCCGGCTGCGGTGTGAATTTCTGCACGCGGCCGCCGAAGCAGTCGGCGATATAGAGGTTGCGGTCCTGATCGGTCGATAGCCCATGGGGGCAATTCAGCCGGCCGGCTTGAGGGCCCGGCGCGCCCCAGCTGTAAAGGAAGTTCCCGTTCAGGTCGTATTTCAGGATTCTGTTGGTGCCTGCATCGCCGGCCCAGATGTAGCCATCGGCCGTGATGACGTGATTGGTAACGAGCGTCGAAATCTCGGCCGGCCAGGTCGGCGATCGAAGAGGCCACATATCGAGGAACTTGCCGTTCTCGTCGAAAACCTGCATGCGCTGGTGCCCACGATCCACGACAAACACTCGCCGATCCGCGCTGATGGCGATGCTGTGCGGGGTGTTGAACTCCGAAGGTCCGGGCTGTGCCGGGTTTCTCGGTGCGGAACCCCAATCCATGATGAATTTGTCATTGCGATCGAACTTCGCCACTCGCGTTCCGCCGTATCCGTCGCTGATGAAGTATGTGCCGTCAGGCAACCACGCGATGTCGGTGGGCCGGTCGAACGTGTTCGGACCCCGTCCACGCACACCCAGTTGACCGAGAGTGTGTTCAAGCTTGCCGTCATAGGTGAAGCGATAGATCACATGAAGCTGATCGTCGATGACCCAGACATGCTTCGCAGGGTCGTACGGGCTCATCTTGATGGTGTGGGGCCCGCGCCCGCAGGGCATCTGCCCAAAAAGTTTGTCGTGCTGCGGCCATTCGTCCACCAGGTTGCCGTTTCGATCCACGACGAAGATGACATGCTCCCATCGTCGCTCCCATCCCCGCAACGTTGTCGGCTGGCAGGTCGCGGTCAGTCCATCGGTATTGCTGTTGGAATTCCCTCGGGACGGATTGAGTGCCGCGTAGGGTGTCCAGGGCGCCGCGCCTGCGGGCAGCGGAAGTTCGCCGCGCTGTGCCACCCAGATTCGATCCGGAGTCTCCGCGAACACGCTGCCCATCGAACCCCACGTCCAGCCATCGTGAGAATGACGAGTATCCGGCAAGGGCCTGGGCCAATTGGCGACAACCTGATAGGGCCCAAACGGCCAGTCCTGTGCGCTTCGGCGGTCTCCAGTGTTCGTGGGGGCTTGCGGCACGAATGCGATAAAGATTGACGGTACCAGCAGGGCCACCGCCAGCAATAGCGAACTCCGTGAACTTCGGGTCATCGCGTTCTCCTTATCGTCCTTCGTAACCGATGCGGGATTGATGGACTTTGAGGGACGCGTCACGCACACGAACTTCTATCTTTCGATAGGTCCCTTCTTTCCCTGAAGTGGGGAGTGGGTATCCCAAACCGTAGGATGTTCCCAATTCGCGTCCGATCTGTTCAAAGAGAGGTACAACGTCTCCAGGCTGCTTCGGGTACACCATCTTCCCGCCGGAAACCTCAGCAAGCAGTTCCATGCGCGATCGGACCTGCATCGTGTCGTAGAGGTCATCAGGATTGTATTTGCCCCGTGAACCGACAAGGCCCGCCGGGTTCAAATCCGTATTGACGGCAACGAAATAGAGTACGACTTCGCTGCCCTTTACCTGACGCAGCACCTTTTGGAAGCCGCTGTCGTCGACAGCATCGACTCTCCGGGGTACACCGCCGGTGGAACCGGCGCGCTGAATCGGAATGCCGTTGTGAACTCCATCGGTCAGAACAACGGCGCCTTTGCGCCCGGATGCCTTGCGCAGCTCAACCAGGCTCTGGCTGATTGCTTCGTAAAATTTCGTGTTGCTGCAAGACGGATCCTCGGGTTCAAACCGATAATTCAACCCGCCGCTGCCGCGCGGCTTCCAGTCAAGGAGCGTCTTGTAAGATCCACCGAACTGCGCAACCGCGAAAGTGTCCTGCGGGCGCAGCCTTGCCGTGAAACGATTCACCGATTCCAGGAGAAAAGGCCAAAAGGGCTGCGTGCTGGTGCTGCAGTCGATCAGCAGGAGGATGCCGTAGGGCGAATCCACGGGCTCAAAACTGCGAATCTGCTGGAGCTTTCCGTCCTCATAAATCTCGAAGTCGTCTTTCGTCAGTGTTGTTACAGCTCGGCCGGTGGAATCGGAGACCATGACGTCGACAGTGACCAACGCGACATCTACCTTAACGGTGAAGGGTTCCTGGGCCGGCAAGGCCGGCAGGGCCAACACGCCGACGACGGTCACCATCAAAAACAGAAGCCCTAAATTGCGCATTGAAGTATGAACAGCATCTTAGTCGAATCTGCGTTGATTGTGAAAGAAGTGGCCGACTTGTTTCGAAACGTGGACCGAAGGAGCCCGCAAACATTAGAATGACGGGCGGAACTAATTCATGATCGTTCGCCGTCTCTTGCTAGCCTTGCTTCTGGTTCAGCTCGCTCTCTCCCAGGGAGGTGGGCAGAGTTCCATTCACGGCGTCGTCGTCAACATCTATTCCGGCCTGCCCTTTCCGGGAGCCTCCGTCGAACTGCTCGGAATTCAGCACGGGCGAGTCCTTTCCCGCACCGTAAAAACGGATTCAAAAGGAGAATTCCACTTCCCGAATGTCCCCCCGGGATCCGGTTACCAACTGGTAGTCACGGGAGAGAGGCTGACGGCGACGGCATACGGGCAGAACAGTCGGAACGAGCCCTGGATTGCGCTTACTCTGGATCCGGGTGAGGAGCTTCGTGATCTGAAGATTTCCGTCCAGCCACTCGCCGCGATTCGCGGCAGGGTCGTGGACAATCAGGGAAGAGGGCTGTTCGGCGCGCGTGTCGTGGTGCTTTCCCCTGCATACCGTTCGGCTCCGCCGCGCCGCACGCTCCAGGGAGCCACGACCGCAGTGACGAATTCGCGCGGAGACTACCAGTTCTCGAGCATGCCTGCCGGAGTGTACTACCTCCGCGTCACGCCGCTGAACTCCGACCAGGCGGCGAATACGCTGCTTTCAACGCCGTCGCGATTCGATCGTGCGCCAGAGGGCGGCGGCACGACTGCCACGCCTGAGGGCTACCCGGTTACCTACTTCCCATCAGCCGTTGACGTGGAATTCGCGAAGCCCATCAATCTGGCGGCGGGGGGCGATGCGGATAATACGGACATCACGGTCACGCGAGTAAAAACGGGACGAGTACGCGGCTCCGTCACCTATGATGGCGCCACCCCTCAATTCGGCCAGGTCGTCTTGCAACGACAGGCAACGGCGGCGGAGTCCAGTTGGACCAGAGTTGCCGAAGTCCGACAGGGACAGTTCGACATTCGTGCCGTTCTCCCCGGAACCTACGTTGTCTGGACACGAGCTGGTGAAAACGCCGAGAGGCTATGGGGGCGAGCAACGGTTGATGTTCGCGGCGGCGAAACAAGTTCGGTCGCAGTGAAGGTGTCCCCGGCTGCGGATATCTCGGGAAAACTTTCGATCGAGGGCTGGACCGAGGCGATTGCGCCCGATTTCACCCAACTCGCGGTCCATCTGGTCCCCGATGACTTCACGCCCATCGACCTCTCGCTTCCGCATAATGAAATGGCAATGCCAGCCCCTAATGTGACCGTATCCGCCGACGGGCGATTCACGTTTCGCAGCGTCCCGCCGTGGGACTACATCGTCGTTGTGAAGGCCGCGGGCGACAATCTCCCGAATGCGTCCTCCCTTCAACGCCTGTACGTTAAGTCCATCCGGAACAGAGAATCGGATATCGCCGACAAGGGTATCCAGCTCGCCTCCACCTTCGACGGCACCCTGGACGTCCTGCTCGCGCTGGATTCGGGAGGGCTTGATGGACGGGTTCTGGACGAAGGCCGAGACACAGGAGGGGCGGCGCGGGTCGTGCTTGTTCCCGAGGCCCGCCACCGCCGGGATCTTTACATTGCCCTCACGTCAAGCTCCACCGGCCGATTTCAGCTGCAAGGCATCGCTCCCGGAAACTACAAAATTTTCGCCTGGAAAGATGCACCCAGTGGTTCCTGGTATGACCCCGATTTCCTTGTTGCCTACGAGAACCGTGGCCTGCCGGTGGAGATTGAGCCGGGAAGCGCGGAATATGTGGAGCTGAAACGCATACCATAGAACGATCAAAGCTACCTGCTATCCCATTGAAATTAAAACCTCTTTTAGCTGGTTATATCAATTGACTTGGTTCGCGTCCGTCGCTTAAGCTGACCCCGTTTTTCTGCGGCTCCTGAATTCAATGGACGGGAGTATTCAAGTGACCTGGCGACTCGGTTCAGTTCTTGCCCTGACAGCTCTTCTGATCGGTTGTAAGCCCGGTGGGCCGAAGACTGTGCCCGCACCTACACGATCGACTGCAGCGCCCCAACGACCATCGGCGTCACGTCTCCCTGTACCGACAAGGACTCCCGACGTCGTGCCGGCAGAAATTTCGGCGGAACTACCGCCCCAGGCGCCCTTGCCACAGGATGAGGTAGCGACGGTCATCGCTCAGGCACGCAGTCACTTCGACCGTGGTGCAGAGTTCTATGACACCGGCTTCCTGAAGCAAGCCAAGACTGAATTCGACGCAGCGATCGATATCCTTCTGAACTCGTCACGCACATTTCCTCGAAACGATCGACTCCGCGGAGAGCTCAATGACCTTGTCGCACGGGTCCATGAGATGGAACTCACGGCGATGAAGACTGGGGACGGCTTTACCGACCAGGGCGGGCAGCACGCGGCGATTGACGACCTGAATCTGGTCCCGACCTTCCCCGCCCCCATTGATCCGAAGCAGAAGGAAGCCGTGGAAGCCGGAATCCGTACCGCAAAGCACGACCTTCCCATCGAACTCAATGGCAGGGTTCTCACGGCACTCGACTACTTCCAGAAGGGTCGCGGACGAAACACGATGAATGTCGGCCTGGAGCGCGTTGGCGCGTATCGGCCGATGATGGAACGGATCCTGATGGAAGAAGGCGTTCCCCTGGACCTCGTTTTTCTGGCCCAGGCGGAAAGCGCTTTCCTTCCACGCGCGATCTCGCGCGCCAAAGCCCGGGGTATGTGGCAGTTCATTTCGTCCCGCGGCAAGGAGTATGGCCTGCGCCAAACCTGGTGGATCGACGAGCGTTCCGATCCGGAAAAATCCACGCGAGCGGCGGCACGGCACCTGAAGGATCTTCACGAAGAGTTTGATGACTGGTACCTGGCCATGGCGGCCTACAACGCCGGCCCGGTTCGAGTCGAGAAGGCGCTTAAGAAGACCGGAACCACGACGTTCTGGGAGCTGGCAGACAAAAAGGCCCTTCCCAAG
>Ga0070675_100002829_pt1 | contig 13085 bp, 10 predicted proteins | sample KBSM43metaG_FD_65343 | JGI IMG/M metagenome (GOLD analysis project Ga0070675, IMG submission 65343) | Miscanthus rhizosphere microbial communities from Kellogg Biological Station, Michigan, USA - KBS M4-3 metaG | ecosystem: Host-associated > Plants > Roots > Rhizosphere > Soil ...
CCGCAAGCGCGCACATATCGAGCAGGTTGATCGGCCGCGTCAGCAGGCTCATCGGCGCCTTGCCCTGGTCGACCGCCGACAGCGGAATCGCGGGCAGCGGCGTCGTCGGCATCAGCAGCGCGTCGTAATCGCGCAGAAACGCATCGACTTCGCGCTGCAGGTGCCGGCGTTCGGCCATGACCTGGATATAGTCGGCGGCAGACAATCCCTTGGCCCAGCGTATGCGGTCGCGCACGTCGCGGTCGAACGGCAGGTCGTCGCGGTCTATCCACTCGCGATGCAGCGAATAGCCTTCCGCGGCGATGATCTTGCCGACAATTTCAGCGAGCCGCTTGTACGCGAGCGGCAGCGCGAGGGTTTCGATGCGCGCGCCCAAGCCCCGCATGACGTCGAGCGCCGCCGCAAACGAACGCCCAACCGCGGGATCGAGTTCGCCGAGCTCGGCGTCGGGCAATACGGCGAAGCGCATGCCCGCGATGCCGGTCTTGAGTTCTTTCAGCGCATCGACTTGCGAGTGCGGCAACGTTTGCGCGTCCTGCGGATCGAACCCCTGCATGGCGTTGAACAGCAACGCCGCGTCTTCGACGTCGCGCGTCATCGGACCCAGCGTGTCGAGCGTTTCGGAAAGGCGCAGGGTGCCGGAATTGCTGACCCGGCCGACGGTTGTTTTCAGCCCGACGATGCCGCACAGGCTTGCGGGGATGCGCACCGAGCCGCCGGTGTCGCTGCCGATCGCCGCGGGCGCCAGTGCCGCCGCCACCGCGACGCCGGAACCGCTGCTCGATCCGCCGGGCGTGCGCGCCATCGCGGGATCCCACGGATTCCACGGCGTGCCCATGGTCTGATTCGTGCCCCACGCGCCGAACGCGAATTCGACCATGTGCGTTTTGCCGAGCGCAATCATGCCGGCGTCGGTCAGTCGTTGCGCGACGGTCGCGGTCACGGGTGACACGCGCTCGCGCCAATACATCGATCCGCCGGTCGTGCGCTTGCCGGCGATGTCGATCAGATCCTTCAGTGCAATCGGGATGCCGTGCAGCGGCCCGCGCGCCTTGCCGCCCTTTAATTCACGGTCCGCCGTTTCCGCCGCAGCGCGCGCCTCGTCGGCGTAGACTTCGACGAACGCATGATATTTTTCGTCATGCTGCGCGATGCGCTGCAAATAGCAGTCGACGAGCGCGCGCGAAGTCAACTCTCCATTCCGCACGCGCATGGCGAGCGAGTGAATGGGCGCGTAGGCGAGTTCGAGCGTGTTGGAAGAATTCATATGCAGGCCGGCATGAAAGAGTACATTGTAGCGGCGGCATTTCACGCAGTCGACCGCGTGTGTTTAAACTACCGTGGGTAACCACTATGAGAAGAACATGGCGAAACAATATTTGAATCCGCCGGGGCTGGGCGAGGCGAAAGGTCATTTCAGTCACGGCGTGCGCGCCGGCGATACAGTCTGGGTTTCCGCGCAGGCGGGCTGCGACACGCTGGGACGCGTCGTCGGCGCCAGCGACCCGGTCGCCCAATGTCGCGCGCTGTTCAAGCGCATCGGCGAGATTCTCGCGGCGGGCGGCGCCAAGCCGTCCGACGTCGTGATGGTGCGCGGATTTTTAAAGGACCGCAGCGTGCTGCAGGCGACGTGGCAGGTGCGCAAGGAGTTCTTCGCGGGTCACAAGCCCGCGAGCACGAGTTTCATGGTGAGCGACGTCGAACCCGAGGGCGCGCTCATGAGCTTCGAAGTCGTGGCCATGCTCGATTGAGAACGGATATGGCCAAGCAGTTTTTCGATCCGCCCGACGTTTACGCACCGGTCAACATCTACAGCCACGGCGTACGATCGGGCGATAAGCTGACGCTTGCAGGGCAGGCGCCGCTCGCGGCGGACGGCAGCGTCGTCGGGCCCGGCGATCCCGGCGTGCAATGCCAGCGGGTATTTTCCGAATTGAAGAAGACCCTCGATCTCGCCGGCGCGACGTTCGCCGACGTCGTTTACGTGCGCGCGTACGTGACGCGCAAACACGTGCTGCCGATGTTGCGCGAGATCAGCGCGGAAATTTTCGGCGCCAACCGACCCGCGTTCACGCCCGTTATCGTGCCGAGCGTGCGCGCCGAAGGCGCTTTGGTCGAAATCGAACTGACGGTCGTATTCGACGAATAACCCGTGGATCAGGGCGCGTAAATCCACGGATCGACGATGACGCTGCAGGCCGGCACGGGCAGCGGCGCGGGCACGCCTATCGCGGTGAACGGAACCGGCGCGCCGCCGAGCGCCTCCTGCCACGGCCGGTGCATCAGCGGAAACTCCGCAAGGTCGGTATGGAACTGGTGGATGCGCACCACGTTGTCAATTTGCGTGCCGCCTGCCGCGCAAATGGTTTTGACGGCATTCACGATGTGTTCCATCTGCGCGCGCGCCGCAATCCCGAAATAGGGCAGCGCCCTGGCCGCGTCGATTCCCGCGATGGGACCATCGCCGTCGACGGCCAGCAGGCCCGAACACAACAACAGGTCGCCCGCGCGCACGGCCGCGGCGCCGTAGGTCATTTCGGCGGGTATGCAGCCGTCGATGACCTGCTTTTTGGTTTTGCCGCCGTCGGTCACGGCAACGAGATTGATTTCGATGATGCCGGGCACCAGTCCGAAATCCTTTGTCGGCACGATCGTGAGCGCGCATTGCCGCTTGCCGAAATGGGACTCCCACACGTCGAGAAAATGCGCGGTGTCATCGATGTCGCGCAGGTAGACCTGCGCCTTGACTGCATTGGCGAGGGAGGAGCCGGCCGCAGTGAGCGCGGGTATGAATTTCTCGCGGATCAGGTACTCGGTCTGGCGGCGAATTTCGTAGCCGCCCCAGCGGCTGTGCGCGGGAACGTGCGCGCGCGGATCGGTATTGCCGTCGGCGCCGCGCGCCATCTGGCCCGCGATGAATATGAAATCGCCGGCCGTCACCGCGGGAACGAATCCCGACCAGACGGGCGCAGTCACTTGCGGTGCGCTCACCCGTTTGGGCTCGCGGCCGCCGCCGGGCAACACCGCAAGCAATGAAGCCGAAATGTCCGCGCGCCCAGTCATCAAGCCTTCCATGATCACCGACGTGCTCGGCGGGATGTAATCGCCGAATGCCGCGCGGCGCGCGAGATGATAAGGATCGACCGCTTTCCACGTCGGGTAGTACTGGTCGAGCCGCACGGTGTTTGCGAAACTCGTGCCGCAGTCGGCAAGCAGCTGCTTGAAGCGCGCGCAGATGACGTCGCCTTCGCGCCGGTGGCGCGGCAGGCCGTGGTGAGGCAGGCCGGGCGTGCCCGCGACGGCCGGATGCAGCCCCGATGCGTAATCGACCGCTTCGATGCCGGTCAGAAAAATCCAGTTGCCGGCTTTCACGCACGGCGCGTAATGAATATCGGTGCGCGGAATCCTGAGCGCGCCGAGCGGAGTGACTTTGCCTGCCATGACCTTCTCCTATCGTTCTAGCTTGACGCCGGCCTCGCGCGCAACCGGCGCCCAGCGCGCGATTTCGTCATCGAGAAACTGCTTGAATTCCGCGGGCGTGCTCCAGCGCGGCTCGCCGCCGAGATTCTGGATGCGTTCCTGCACGTCGCGCATCTTGAGCGCCTTCACCATTTCCGCATTGAGCTTGTTGATGATGGCGGGCGGTACTTTGGCCGGCGCGACGGCACCTGCATAGCCGACCGACTGGAATCCCGGCAGGCCCGCTTCGGCAATCGTCGGCAGGTCGGGCAGCAGCACGCTGCGCTGCGGCGAGCCGATGCCGATCGGACGCACGCGATTGACGCGAATGAACTGCATCGCGGTCGGCATGTTGACGAACATGAAATCGATGCGGCCGCCGGACAGGTCGGTCAGCGCGACTGGGCTCGAGTTGTACGGCACGTGCGCGCCGTTGAATCCCGCCTGCTTGCGGAATAGTTCGGTCGCGAGGTACGGCGAGCTGCCGGCGCCGACGGTCGCCCACGTCGGGCCGCCCGGCTTGCTCTTCGAATAGGCGATGAGTTCGGGCACGGTCTTGGCGGGAAAGTTCATGCCCGCGACCAGTATGTTGGGATACATCGCGATCAGCGAGATCGGCGCGAAATCCTTGCGCGTGTCGTACGGCAGCTTGTCATAGACGCTGATGTTGATCGAGAACGGCGTTGAGACGAAGACGAGCGTGTAGCCGTCCGGCGCCGCCTTCGAACCGATGTCGTTTGCAATCGTGCCGTTCACGCCCGGGCGCGCTTCGTTGATGATCGGCTGGCCCCATGCGTCGGTCAATTTCTGGCCGACGATGCGCGCGAGCGTGTCGGAGAGGCCGCCCGCGCCGAAATCGATGATCCAGCGGATGGGCTTGTGGGGATAGTCCCTGGCCGGATCGGCGGCGCCTTTCTGCTGCGCGTAAGCGTTGAATGCCGGCAGCGCCGACACCAGAGCGAGGCAGCAGATTTTGCGCGCGATCTTGTTCATGACGGTTCTCCTGGCGGGGTGTTCATTGATGGATGTCATTCCCACACTGCGGTCGCTTCGATCTCGATCAGCATATCGGGGTGCATGAGCGAGGCGACGCCGATCGACGTGATGCACGGCAGTTCGCCGTCGGGCGAATGTTTCGCGAAGAATTCGACGCGCGCGGGAATCGCGTCGCGATGCCATTTCTCGCGGTCGGTAAAATAAAAAGTCATGTGGACGATGTCGCTCCATTGCGCGCCGCCCGCCTCGACCGTGCGCTTCACGTATTCGAGCGCCTGCAGCGTCTGCACGCGCATGTCGCCTTTGCCGATGATGCCGTCGGGCCCGATCGCCGGATAGCCCGACATGCGCAGCGTATTGCCCCCGCTCGTCACGATCGCATGCGCAATGCGGATCGGTTTGTACTCGGGAATGTCCTTGTGCAGCGTACCGCGGTAGAACGCTTCGATGTCGGGTAACACGATGCGGCGTTTCTTCATCCTCGATACTCCTTGATCAGCAGTTGCCCGCGTGCGCGGTGACTTCGATTTCGAGCAGCGTGCCGGCGAACGGCGAGGCGCCGCGGATCGGCACCAGCGTCGTAGGCGGCAGACGCACGCCGAAATGCAGTGTCGCGATGCGCTCGAGCGCGGGGAAATGCGCGGGCTCGACGAGATAAACCGTTTGATGCATCACGTCTTGCATGCGCGAATCGTACGACGCCAACGCTTGCGCAATCAAGCCGTAGACGCAGTGCGCCTGCGCCATCAGCGGATACTCGGCGTGCATGCGGCCCAGGTTGAGATGCCTGAGGCCGTCGCTCAAGTGCGCGACGTCCGTCACCAGCGCCGGCGCCGCGTTGGGCGCGGCAACGACGGGGACTTCGCCGGCCGCGAACACGCAAGGGCCGGCTTTGACTGCGCCGACGTAATAAGGGCCGACGCCGTGGCTGCCGAGCCTGATCTCCTTGCGCATTTGCGCCGGGGCATCGGCGGCGATGCCAGTCACCGAACATTCGAACGCGGCGCCCGGCGTCCGCACTTCGGTGATCGGCAGGCTCGTCGCGGCGGTGCGCGCGTCGCCGCGCCCGAACAGGCGCGAGCGCACGCGCGTGACGGGCACGTAGTGCTGCATCGACACCGTGAGCCAGTTGTTCTGATGCAGGATGTTCTCGAACGGCACGCCGGTCGCGGCGAGTATGCGGCGGATGTTGCGCCACATGAGCACGTGTTCGACGGCGAGCGCTTCTTCGCGCGGATTGAAATAGTCGGCGTCGAGCAGCGCGAGTTCTTCCGTGGTCACCGCGTCGCGTCCCGCCGGGCCGATGCGACCGGTCTGCGGGTCGGCGCCCGAAACCGGCGTCGTGAATACGTAAGGGCCGTAGACGGTCGCGGCCGGAAATCCGCCAGTGAGACGCTCGAAGCCCGCTACCGACACGTAGCGCGGCGTGAAACGCGAAGCTTGCGGTGCGGCGACCGCGTCAAGCACGACGTCGACTGCGGGATCGGTGCCGGGACCGCTCGTTACGACGATGGTCGTTGCGGGCGCATGCGCGCCCAGCACCGCCTTCACCGCACCTGCGGCGGCGGATGCATCCCGTATCTCGCGCAGGAATACCCGCAGCGTGATCAGGCGTTCGAGCGACGAGCCGGCGTCCTCAAGCGCGCGGCGCACGTGATCGAGCGCGACGAGCGTTTGCGCCCGGATGCGCGCGTCGGGCACGTCCGAGATGACCATGTCCCCGGCGATGCGGCCGTGCAGCGAAGCGGGCACGTCGTTCATACTGCGCGCGAGACGGCCCGTCTGCGCATCGTGACCGGTCATGCCCTGCGTGAATATGAAATCGGCGCCCGCGGACGCCCAGGCCTGCAATTCGCCGAGCGGGCCCGGAAAAAAGCGCACGTCGCCCGAGCCCGTGTTCAAACGGCCACCGCTTCGATTTGCAGCCGCGCGCCCTTCAGCGGCAGATCGTGCACGGCGGTTACCGTAATCGCCGGCGGGTCGTCGCCGAGCGCAGCGTGCAGGACCGCGCGCACGAACGGGAAGTCGGCGATATCGCGCAGGTACACGGTGATTTTCAGCAGCGAGCGCAGGTCGGAGTCGAGCGATTTCAAAACGATTTCCAGCTGCTCGACAATGCTCTGCGTCTGTGCGGCCGCCGCGAGTTGCTCGCGCGTGCGGACTTCGAGTCCACCGATCGCGCGGGATGCGCGTTGCGCTGCGTTCGAATCAAGGTCCGATACGGCTGAAATCATGCGGTGAGCTGATGGCGCATAACCCATGAGGGCAGAGACGAACACGAGATCGCCGCCGCGCGACGCACTGGCATGGCGTCCCCACGACGCGACGCGCGCGTCCGGCGGTGCCGCACGCACTTCGCCGCGCTCACACGTGATGCCTTCGATCTCGATGTAAAAATCGCGCCGGGCGAGGCTTTCGACCCCGATCACCGTGCCCGCGGACGTGCGTTCGCCGAAAAACGGCATGCCGATGCGCTCGACTTCGGCGAGCTCCGTCATGTTTCGCAGATAGATGTTCACGCGCATGAGGTTGGCAAGCGAGGTGCCGTGCTCCTCGAGCATGTCGCGCAGCAGCCGGTAAATCGTGAACGTCTGCGCCGAAATCGGCTCGAGCTGCAGGCGCGCGGCGAGCGCGCCGGCCGGCCGCTGCCACGCGGAATCCTTCAGCTCGTCGCTGCCGTAGATGATGAGGCCGTTTTCCGGATGGGCGCCGACTACACCTGCATAGAACGTGTAATCGCCGGCGCGGGTTGCAAGTTCGTAGTTGGACAACGGGCCCTGCACGACGTGTTTCGAGGTGAGAACTCTTTTCGCGATGCCGCGCGCGGGGTCGGGCACGACCGCGACCGGATCGAAGTACACGACCGAACCCGCGTGCAGCAGTGCCGGAACCTGGGATGCAGTACTTGGCGGCGCGACGCCGCCGTCGAAGAGCGCGGCACGGGTGCGCGCGAGTACCGGGAAGCTGCGCATTTCGCGCTTGTAGATGCTGTAGAAAAGCAGATCGGTTTTCTGCGCGCCCTGTTCGACGAGCAGCGTTTCCAGGTCTTCGTAAATGCGGGCCGCCTGCGCGACGAACGTTTCTTCCCAGCTGTCGGGTGCCAGCAACCCGAGCGCCGGCACCGGTTTGCGTCCGAGCTCGCGGTAACCGGTGAGCGCAAAGCCGGAGTCATGCGCGAGACCCGCGCGTCCGGAGATGAACAGGAGGTGTCCGGCGCGTGCGGCCACCGGAAAGCCTGCAACCGGGGCAGCGATCGCGCTGTGCACAACCATTGATTTTTTCATTGCCGCTTATTTTGCGGCCGCCGGCGCGGGTTTGCGCGCGGCGGCGAGCACGGCAGCCGCGTTTTCGCGATAGATTTTTTTGCGCGGCTCGTGCGGCAGGCGCTCGAGTGCGGGCAACGCGCGCTTCGCTTCGGGGTCGCCGATGTCGAACGGGTAGTCGGTGCCGAACATCACGCGGTCCGCGCCGGCGACCTTGATCGTGAATTCAACGGAGTCCGGCGACAGCGAGCAGGTGTCGAAGAAAATCTGCTTGTAGTATTCGCCCGGCGCTTTCGAGACGTTCTTGCGGTAGTAAGGGTCGGCTTCCCAGCCGGTGGCGTCGTAGGCGGAATTGAGCCGGCCTTTGAGGAAAATGAGATTGCCGCCGCCATGCGCGAGCAGAAGTTGCAATCCCGGATGCCGGTCGAACACGCCTTCGAAAATCATGCGCGTGACGGCGAGCGTTGTTTCGAACGGCCATTGCACGAGTACCTGGACGCCGTACAACGGAAAGCGCGTCGGCGGTTCCGCGGAAACCGGATGCATGAAGAGCAGCAGGCCCAATTTTTCCGCGACGGTAAACAGCGGATCGAATTCGGGCCCGTCGAGCGGGCGTCCGCCGGCCGTCGCCGGCAACAGTGCCGAGCGCGCGCCATAGAGATCGACTGCGCGCTCCAGTTCGTACGCGCAGCGCGCGGGATCGCCGAGCGCCAGCGCCGCCATCAACTCGATGCGGCCCTGGCCCTCCGACGCGATGCGCGCGCCGTGCTCGTTCAAGGCTCGCGCGAAGTCTACGCCTGCGGCGCCGCCGGGCCAGGCGACGTAACCGGGCGGCGGCCCGATCAATTGCAGTTCGACATTGCGCCGCTTGAGACTCGCGACACGCTTCGGAACGTCGGACAGATTTTCGTCGAGCGAATGCGGCGGGTTGTCGCCCCGCCTGACCCAGAAGCGGCCGTCGGTGCGGCGTTCGGCGGAAAGGCCGAACGCGGGTTTGCGGCAAAGACCATCGAGAAAAGCAAGGTCGAGCGCATGCGCGTGAGTGTCGATGATCAAGGGAGGAACTCCTGAAGATGGTGAAAGCGTGCCGCAAAAGTTTAACTCACCTTCGTGTGCCCGTGGTCGGGCGTCCCGGAACGAGTGCGTGGCATCGACCCCGCGACTAAGAAATTCGGGTGCGCTATGATGACGAGGTGCTTGCGGAAAGGGTGAACCGATGAGATTTCCTGGTCTGATCGCGGCGTGCGGATTGCTCGCAGCGAACGCTTTGATCGTATCGCCGGTTCACGCACAGGATTACCCGACGAAATCCATACGCCTGCTGGTGCCGTTCGCGACCGGCGGCGGCAACGATACGCTTGGTCGTGTATTCGGGCAGAAAATCAGCGATGCATGGAATCAGTCGGTGATCGTCGAGAACCGGCCGGGCGGGGGCGGCACGCTGGCAACCGCGCTCGTCGCGCGAGCGCCGGCGGACGGATATACGCTGCTGCTTTCGTCGATCGCAACCCACGCGGTGAGCCCGCATCTGTATCGCGATCCGGGCTACGATCCCTTGAAGGATTTCGCGCCGATCGCATTGCTCGGCGTCGCCCCCGTCGTGATGGGCATCAATCTCTCGATCCCGGCGAAGTCAGTGCAGGAATTCATCACGCTCGCCAAGGCGAAACCGGGCGGTTTCAAGTACGGCTCCGGCGGCAACGGCTCGGTGATGCACACGGCTGCGATGGTGTTCAGCCAGGCGGCGGGCGTCGAAATGCTGCATGTTCCTTACAAGGGCGCGGGGCCTGCTTATGTCGCGCTGGTCGGCAGCGAAGTCGATCTTGTGATCGATACGACCGCCGCGCTGCTGCCGCTCGTGCGCTCGGGACGCGTGCGCGCGCTCGCTGTCGCGCGCCGCACGCGCATGCCGGAAGCGCCAGAGATTCCGACTTTCAGTGAAGCCGGGCTGCCGGCTTACGAGGCAAACGGCTGGTATTCGATGCACGCGCCGGCGGGCACGCCCGCCGCGATCATCGCGAGGCTCAATGCGGAAATCGCGCGCGCGATGAAGCAGCCTGACATGCAGGAGCGTTTCAAGCAGCTCGGTCTCGACGGTGGCGGCGGCTCGCCCGAGCAGCTTGCCCAATTCGTGCGCAGCGAATTCGTGAAATACGCGAAGCTGATCAAAGACGCGGGCATCAAGGCCGAGTAGAAATACGCACCGGCCAAGGAGATTGTCCTGCCCGCCACATCACATCGAATTTGCGCCGCGTTGCTGCTGGCGGAACTCGTCCTGCATGCAGGCGCGGCTGGCGCGCAAAATTATCCCGTCAAACCCGTGCGCATCATCGTGCCGTTCGGCACCGGCGGCTCCACCGATGCGGTGTTCCGCATACTTGGTCCGAGCCTGTCGGAAGGTCTCGGCCAGCAGGTCGTGGTCGACAACCGTCCCGGCGCCGCCGGCAGCATCGGCATCGGGCTCGTTGCAAAATCCCCGCCCGACGGATACACGCTCGGTGTCGCGACGCTGGCATATGTCGCGAATCCTTTTGTCCTCGCCAAGCTTCCGTACAACACGGAAAAGGATCTGGCGCCGGTCAGCCTTGTGACGATGGTGCCGCTGGTGCTGACGGTGCATCCGTCGGTGCCGGCGCGGACGGTGAAGGAATTCATCGCGCTTGCGAAGAGCCGGCCGGGCGACCTCAATTACGCGTCTGCGGGCAACGCGAGCGCCAATTCACTGGCCGCCGAACAGTTCAAATACCTGGCGGGCATCAACGTCACGCACGTCCCCTATAAGTCGGCAGGCGCCGCGGTCGTATCTCTTGTCGGCGGAGAAACCGTGGCGATGGTCGCGACGCTGCCGTCCGTGATCGAGCAATTCAAAACCGGCCGGCTGATTGCGCTCGGCGTCAGTACGCTTAAACGCGATCCGACGCTGCCCGACGTGCCGACTATCGACGAGGCAGGCGTGCCCGGTTACGAAGTGTTCGAATGGCAGGGTGTCGTCGTGCCGGCGGGTACGCCGGTCGCCATCATCAACCGGTTGCGGCAGGAGATCGTCAAGAGCCTTGCCTTGGCCGACACGAAAGCCCGCATCGCGAGCGTGGGTGCGCGCGAGGTGGGCAGCACGCCGGAGGAACTTGCCCGGCACATCAAAAAAGAACTCGCAATCTGGGAGCGGGTCGTGAAGCTCGCGGGGATCCGCGCCGACTGACCGCTGCCGGCGATTGCGTAAATCGTCACCGGCATATAGATTCGGCAACGCCGCATGAAAACGTCCATCGCAACCGCGCAGGATATCGAGTCCCCTTACGCCTGGACGCGCCTCTTCGTTTCGCTCGTCCTGATGACGATAGGCGGCTCCGGCATGTACACGGTCGCCGTCGTGTTGCCGCGCATCCAAGCCGAGTTCGCGGTCGCGCGCGGCGACGCGTCGCTGCCATACACGCTCGCGATGATCGGGTTCGGTCTCGGCGGCGTGATGATGGGCCGGTTGGCGGACCGGTTCGGCGTCATGGTGCCGGTCATCATCGGCGCGTTATTTCTCGGCACGGGTTTCATCGTCGCCGGCGCATCGGGCAGCTTGTGGCAGTTCAGCCTTGCGCAGGGCGTGTTGATGGGCTTTCTCGGCTGCTCGGCGACTTTCGCGCCGCTCGTCGCCGACACTTCGCAGTGGTTTTCGCGCCGGCGCGGCATTGCGATCGCGATCTGCATGAGCGGCAACTACCTCGCGGGCGCCGTGTGGTCGCCGATCGTCCAGCATTTCGTCGACACCGCGGGTTGGCGCCAGACGTACACGGGCATGGGCGTGTTCTGTCTCGTCACCATGCTGCCGCTCGCCTGGCTGGTACTACGCCGGCGCCCGCCGCTGCATGAGCCGCACCCTGCAGAGCCTGAAGCGCTGTCGGCGGAATTGATCGAACACGCGGTTCACGCCGAATCCCCGCGGCCGCTCGGATTCTCACCGGCCGCGCTGCAGACTTTGCTGTGCGTCGCGGGTGTCGCGTGTTGCGTGGCGATGTCGATGCCGCAAGTGCATATCGTCGCGTACTGCGGCGACCTCGGCTTCGGCGCCGCGCGCGGCGCGGAGATGCTGTCGCTGATGCTTGCTGCCGGTATCGTGAGCCGGCTCATCTCGGGTTGGATATCCGACCACGTCGGCGGTTTGCGCACGCTATTGCTGGGTTCCGTCCTGCAGGGCGTGGCACTGCTCGCGTTCCTGTTTACCAACGGCGTCACGTCGCTGTACCTCGTGTCCGCGATGTTTGGCTTGTTTCAGGGCGGCATCGTGCCCAGTTATGCGTTGATCGTGCGCGAATACTTCACGCCGAAAGAAGCCGGCGCGCGTGTCGGCACCATCCTCATGGCCACTCTCTTCGGCATGGCGCTCGGCGGCTGGCTGTCGGGCGCCATTTTCGATCTCACTGGTTCGTACCGCGCCGCGTTCCTCAACGGCACCGCGTGGAACCTGCTCAACATCAGTATCGTGCTGATCCTGCTCTATCGCGCGCGCGGCGGTCGCCGGCTCGCCGCCGCAGTTTAATAGGCGATCGCGTAACAATCGCGGCGCCGCTCGCCGCCGGCGATCCGGCTCCCGGTCGCGGGGTCGATCATGACCACGGTCGCGCAACCGTTCATGCTGTAGGGACGGATTTTTTGCGCGTTGTGACCGCGCGCCTTCAGGTCGTCGATGACCGCATCGGGAATCGCCGATTCGACGTTCAGCACGTTCAGGCCCGCGTTGTGCGGCCAGAACGAACCGTGAAAATGCAGGGTCTGCACGCGTGGCCATTCAAACGCCGTGTGCACGTTCGGATACCAGTCGGGCCAGAATTCGACGATATCGAGGAACGCCTGCAGCACGGTCTGCTCCTGGTTGTCGCCGCCCGGCGAACCGATGGCCATGAACGGCTGGCCGTTGCGCAGCACGAGGCCAGGCGTCAACGTGTAGCGCGGGCGCGATCGCGGGCGCAACTGGGCCGCGCGTGTCTTGTCGAGCCAGAACTGCTCGCCGCGGATACTCATGCCGATGCCGGTCTTGCCGAGGATCACCGCGCCCGGGATCCAGCCGCCGCTTGGCGTGCTGTCGAAGATGTTGCCATCTTTATCAATGATCGCGATGTGCGTCGTATCCTTGATCGCGTTGGCCACCGGCTCTGCGTCAGGCAGCGGTGCATCGGGGTGCTGTTCCTCGCGGATGTTCGCGACCCAGTATTTCCACTCTTTCACACTCGAATCGTACGGCAGCGGATTGCCGGCGACGAACGTGCGATTCGCGCGCCGCGGATCGATCAGCTTCGCGCGCTCTTTCGCGTAAGCTTTCGACAGCAGTCCTTCCGCCGGCACTTTGACGAAATCGGTGTCCGCATAATAGGTATCGCG
>Ga0070675_100002831_pt1 | contig 13079 bp, 7 predicted proteins | sample KBSM43metaG_FD_65343 | JGI IMG/M metagenome (GOLD analysis project Ga0070675, IMG submission 65343) | Miscanthus rhizosphere microbial communities from Kellogg Biological Station, Michigan, USA - KBS M4-3 metaG | ecosystem: Host-associated > Plants > Roots > Rhizosphere > Soil ...
TCCGCCACGGAACGGCCGGCGAAGCCTTCGACCACCACCTGCGTGCCGACGGGCAGCGTCTTGCGCGACCATCCGCCGCGCTCGAGCGCCGGCGTGCTCGCCATCTCGAAGTTCCATGTGGTCACCTTGCCGCTGGCGTCGGTGGCATCGACATAGAAGTGCGTGTGCGGGTTGGTCCATTCGACCTTCGAGACCACACCCTTCACCGTGATCGGCTTTTTCGCATCGTATTCCGCCGTCCACGAATGGTGGGCGGAGACAGGCACTGCGAGAGCCGCAAGGGAGAGACCCAGAACCAGGACGCCAAGCTTCATACCTATCCCTCCTAGAACCCGTATTTCATGCGGAACGTATCATAAACCGCTGCGTCTTCTGAGCGTCAGCGCCTAGAACGAGTACTTCATTCCGAACTGCAGGATCCGTGGATCTCCGGTTTGCGTCTGGATCCGGCCAAACGTGCTGCTGTTGATGCTCGTCGACGGGTTGCCCCAATTGAAGTTGTTGAGCACGTTGAAAACCTCCAGCCGCAGTTCGAACGCGTCGTGCGCGACGAGCCGCGAGAGCCCGAGGTCGATGGTCCAGTACCCAGGACCCTCGACGCTATTCCTCATCGTGTTGCCGAAGGTGCCTGGCGCCGGGGCGGCAAAGGCTTTGACGTTCAGCCAGTTGTCCAGTGACTTGTCGCCATAGGCATTATCGACCACCTGATCGGGCCGCTGCCCGGTGATGCCGACGCCGGCGGGATCGGCAGTCGTCGTGATCGTCAAATAGCTCCCGGATCGCGCGTTGAGAATCCCTGACACGCGCCAGTCGGAGCCCACCAGACGAAGCGCCGCGTTGGCGAAGGTCGGCGTGCGCACGCCGACGGTGGCCGTCGCGATCTGGCGGCGATTCGAGCCGCAGTTGCCGCGGTCGTAGGCCACGCTGCTCGGATTCGTATAGCCGCTGGTGAACTGGGCGAACCCGCCACTCACCTCGGTGTCGGTGATGCAACGAGAAAACGTGTAGTTCGCGTTCAGGCTTACGCCGTCCGCCGACCGGCGCCGGACCGACAGCTTCATCGCGCGGTACGTTTGCGTGCCGACATCCGTGTACTGCACGACGGCCCCGTAGTACTGTCCCACCGCCGGGTTCTGAACGGTGAACAGACGCCGGCTCTCAACATTGCTCGTTGTCGTGCACACCGGGTACGACACGCCGCTGAGCGTGCATGGCCCCGTTCCCAGGAAGACGCCGGGGTTGATGTGGTTCTGTCCCCACAGCCTGTCGGCGTGGCTCCCGAGATAACTCGCCGCCACCTGCCACTGCTGGCCGATCTGGCGTTCGAGCGTGGCATTCCACGACTGCACGCGCGACGAGTTGATGTTCGGGTCCATCGCCCCATAGGTGCCCAAGCCGGGGAATTGCGCGTCACGCGGAGGCACAGCTGGCAGCGGCAACGTGTTGCCACCCGGAATGTTTCGCCACGGATCCTCGAACGGAATGTTGCCCGTCACGTCCACGCGATTTGAGAACGGCGACGCGGAGGCCTCGACATAGAGGTACTGCGCCGTCGGGAAGTCGTAGCTGATGCCGTAAGACGATCGCACCGCGGTTTTACCGTTGCCACTGACGTCCCACGCGAGCCCCACGCGCGGCGAGAAATTGCGCCATTGCGTGTTCATCCCGGAATTACCCGATGGGAACCCCGGATCACCGGGATAGATGAGGCCGGGAGGCGCATTGACGTACTTCGTCGTCCTGATACCTTTCTGCAGATTGTCCAGCGAGAAATTGGCGATGGCGCCATTGTTGATGTCCTGGCCGAAGAACGGCTCCCAGCGAAGTCCTGCATTCAGCGTCAACCGGGCCGTCGTTCTCCACGTGTCCTGCGTGTACAGTCCCATGTACCACTGTTTCATGTTCAGCACGCCTGGCGCGCTGTCCAGGAACTCGGTTGACTGGCCTGTCAGAAAGTCCGCCAGCCCCAGACCCGTGTTGGCGCCGCTGAAGTTGAACTGGCCAGCAGAGCGGGCGTTGTCGACAGTCAGAAACTTCCAGTAGGAGACGTTCCCGCCGAACGACATCTGATGCTTGCCGCGCACGATCGAAAGGTCGTTGGCCACTTGGTACGACTTGTTCTCCAGCGAGAACTTGACGGCATTGCCGCCCGAGACGATGAACCCGTTGGTCACGTTGAGACCGATTACGCCGGGCACATAGGTGTACATCTTGATGCCCAGCGACGGCCCATCGAAGAACGGATCGGGCGGATCGTTCAGGTGATTGGACGTCTTGTTGAACGTGACGCGGAACGCGTTGACCATCTGCGAGCCGAAGACGCGCGTGTCGCCGAGGGCGAGTGAGTGCGCCCTGGCGCGCTTGTTTGCGCCGTAGTCGCGGTTGATGGTGAGAACGTTCCCGGTGCGCGAGTACGTCTGCAGCCGGTGCTCCCAGCTGTTCAGGTAGCGACCGAAGATCTGGTGGTTCGCGCTCAACTGGAAATCGATGCGTGCGACGTCCTGATAGTCGTTGTTGTCCAGGGGCACGCTGTACCGAATCTGGCCGCACGGATCGGTCGCGAGCGGAAGTTTCTGTGCGACGGCGACTGCGGCCTTGCTGAAGACCGTCGGATCGACTCGGTTGTTCACGAAGGGTGCGCGCAAGGTGATCTGTCTGCCGACGTTGCACGCAGGTGAGGCGAACGTCGTGAAGTCACCGGCCAGCATCGCGGCGGTCGGTGTAATGGCATTGAAGGCCGCCGGAATCTGGTGCGTGCGCGTGCTCTGATGGCCGCCGAAGAAGAACAACTTGTTGCGAACGATGGGGCCGCCTAGGGTGCCGCCGAACTGGTTGCGGCGGAGTCCGTCATCCACTTGGTTGCCGTCCGGCCCAACGGGTGCAAAGTGCGCCGGCGCGTTGAAGCGATGATCGCGGAGGAATTCGAATGCGTTGCCGGTGAATCTGTTCGTACCCGACTTGGTGACGGCATTCACCGCGGCGGCCGAGTGCATTCCGTTATCGGCGGACAGTCCACTCGTCGCGACGCTGAACTCCTGCATCGCGTCGGGAAACGGGAACGGCAGATTGAGGTTGTCATACGGATCATTGTGCATCGCGCCGTCGAGCACGTAGGTCACGCCGGCGCGGAGACCGCCGGCCACCGAAATCGCGACCGCGTCAGACCGTTGCCGCTGCCCGCTCACATCGGCCGTGTTCACGGCGGCGCCCGCCAGCACGATCAGGTCGGTCACCTGCCGCCCTTGAAGTGGAAGCTCCACGATGCGCTGGTTCTCGACGACATCTCGAATGCCCGCGCTCTGTACATCGACCAGCGGCGCTGCGGACTGGACGGTGACCGACTCCTCCAGCGTTCCGACGCCGAGCACCACGTTGATCACGGGAGAGCCGCCGACCTGCAAGACGATCCCGGTTTGTACGTAACTGCGGAAGCCCTGAAGCGCCGCCTCGAGCCGATACGGGCCGGTCGGCAGGTTCGTGAGCACGTAACTGCCGTTGTTTTCGGTGACGGCCGTTCGCGAGAATCCGGTGTCGGTTTGCGTCACCGTCACGGTGACGCCCGGAAGCACCGCGCCACTCTCGTCTTTGACGGCGCCGCTCAACTGCGCGGTCGCCTGCGCCCAGGCGGACGCATGCATCACAAGGACGATCAGAACGATGCCGGTAACGTTGCCCAGGACTCGCGCCATGCAATCTCCTCGGGTGAAATTTCGCGCGATGCTACTACAATTTGCCAGCCATGAAGGATCTGCAGCGCATCGGTTTGATCGTTGTTCTGTCGGGCGTGCTCGTGCACTCGCAGGGTGGCGCACCGGCGCGGTTCATCACGCCACCGACGCAGGTCGTGGCCATTCGCGCGGGCAGGCTGTTCGACAGCCGTGCCGGTACCCTGATGAACAATCAGGTGATCGTCATCCGCGGCGATCGGATCTCGGATGTCGGACCCGCTGTCGCCGTCCCGCCCGATGCGCGCGTCATCGACTTGAGTGCGGCGACGGTGTTGCCGGGCATGATTGACGCGCACGTGCATCTGTTCCCGGCTGATGACCTGTCCGAGTCGACGCGGACCATCGTCGGTGTCGCCAATGCGCAGACGGATCTGAACGCCGGCTTCACAACCGTGCTCGACATGGATTCGCGCGGCGGATTCGGTACGGTCGATCTCCGAAACGCGATCAATCACGGCCTCGTGATGGGACCGCGGATGCAGGTGGTGGGGCAGTCGCTGAATCAACGCGCCAGCACGCCGTATCCAGCGCTGTTCAATCGCTTCGTCGATCGGTTTACCGAGGACAAGAACGTCAATTCGCCGTGGCTTGGACGCGCGGCCGTCCGCGAAGTCAAGCTCCATGGTGCCGATTGGGTGAAGATCTACACGACGCAGGATTTCGTCGGCGATGAGTACAACGTCTGGAAACCGGACGGGACGCTAGTGAACAGTCCGTCGCTGACGGAGGAAGAGGTGATGGCGATTGTGGACGAAGCGCACCGCCTCGGCCTGAAGGTCGCCTGCCACACCTACGGCGGCGAAGGGCAACTGAGTTGCCTGAAAGCCGGCGTCGATGCCCCCAATCACCTCACGGATCTCGATGACGCGTCGCTGAAGCTGCTGGTGGACAAGAGGCTTCCCCTCGAGCTGACGGTGGATGATCTCGTTTCTCTCGAGCCCGGCGATCTGAAGACCACAGGCGGGAAGAACAGCCGGCTGAAGATGGCGGAGCAGGCCTTCAAGAAGGCGCGTGCGGCGGGCGTGCCGATTGTCTTCGGCAGCGGAGCGACCTCCGCCACGATTCCGCACGGGATCGGAGCCGACCAGTTCGCGTACTTCGTGAAGTGGGGGATGACGCCCGCGCAGGCGCTGCAGACCGCATATCTGCCCGCCGCCACGATGCTGAACTATCACTGGGAACAGCAGATTGGCACCATCGAGAAAGGGAAATTTGCCGACATCATCGCCGTCGCCGGCAATCCGCTGACGGATGTTACGGAGATGCAGCGTGTCCGGTTCGTGATGAAAGGCGGTCTTGTCGTTCGTAATGAACAGAGGTGAAGTCCATGGCTACCGGCATCCTCGACATTCCGCGTCCGATCCTCCGCTCGCGACGCGCCATCGCGCTGATGCTGTCGCTGACCGCACTAGCCGCCGTCGTCTTCGGGGCGGGAGCCGCCCTGCCGTACCTCCTGTCATCCTCGTACCTCGCGATCAAACGGTCGCTGACCGACCAGCACAAGGAATGGATGATTCGCAGCTATGTAGTCACGTTCGCGTTCGTGACCTTCCGTGTCATTCAGCCCACACTGCAGGCCGCGCACATTGGGACGCCGCTCGAACAGCTCGCCGCGGCGGCGTGGGCATGCTGGGCGGTCCCGCTGCTGATTACCGAGCTCATCATTCAGGGCCGCAAGGTTCTCGCGATCCGCGCGAACTAACTCGGAGCATGGTCAGTCCCAGGCGGTTACATTCAGAGAGACGGCTCGAACTGGAGGTGCGATGTCGGTAGATACGAGTGTTCCCACCCTTCCGCCGCAGGCCGTGGTCATGCAGATGGTGACCGGCGGTTATGTCGCGCGTGCCTTATCGGAAATCTCACGCTTGGGCGTGCCCGACATTCTTCAGAAGGCCGGACCGATGACGGCCGCGGCGCTGGTCTCCGATGGCGTTGACGCCGATGTGTCTACGTTGGAGCGGGTCATGAGGCTCTGTAGCAGCGTGGGGTTGTTTACCGAAGACGCCGCAGGAAGATTTGGCGCCACGCCGTTGTCCGAAGTTCTGACCAGCGACGCCGCCGGATCCGTCAAGGTCCTTGCCGAGGAAATGAGTGGAACGTGGATGCAGTCGTGGATGCGGCTCGGTGACGCTCTCAAGACGGGCGAGCCGCAGATGCGTCCGCTGTTCGGAATGGAGTGGTGGGATTACCTGAAGGCGAACCCGAAGGAGATGGAGCGGTTTGCCGAGGCGATGAAGTCGAACAGCCTGAACTCCCTTCGCGGGGTACTCGATCACTGCGATTTCGCCCAGACCCACACCATCGTAGATGTCGGCGGCGGGCTGGGCCAGCTGGCGGTGGCGCTGCTCGAGCGCTATCCGCACCTACATGGGGTGCTCGTGGACTTGCCCGATGTCGTTGCGCTGGCGCGGGCCCGGCTTTCGCCAATGCCCGCCATCGCGTCGCGACTCGAATGCGTCGGCGGCGACATGTTCGAGAGCGTCCCTCGTGGCGACGCCTACGTGCTCAAGCACATCATTCACGACTGGAACGACGATCGGTGCGTCCGACTGTTGAGGAACTGCCGCGAGCAGATGAACGGCAACGGGCGGATCTTCTGTGTCGATACCGTTCTCCCGCCAATGGGCGACACGAGCGCCGCCGCGGGGAAGGTTCTCGACATCATGGTGCTGCTTGCGATCGGTGGCCGTGAGCGGACCCGCGATCAGTGGGAGGCGCTGTATGGTGCGGCGGGGTTCCGCATATCGCGTATCACCCCGTTGCAGGATAACTTCGGCACCAGTATCGTCGAGGGTGTCAAGGAGTAGCCTCATTCCTCGGGTCACGGAGCGCGATTATCTGAAGTACGCCGGCACGCCGCGTTTGGTCTCACGAAGAATGTCGATGATCGCGCGACGATCGGGACGCGACAGGCGCGAGTATCGAGACGTCTGCTCCGCGCCTGAGAGGACCACATACAGGCGCCGATAGACGGCGTCGCGCGCGCTGGCAGGCAATCCCTCGAACGCGTCGCTGTAGATCATGTAGCTACAGGGGTAGCGCAACAGCCGCGTCGTCAGATCGAGTTGATATAGCGACCGGTCCTGCGAATCCTTCGGCCCGCGCCCGGAAAATCTCTCAGCGAAGCCGGAATTCCCCTCGACGCGCGCGGGCAGCGGCGCTTCGTCTACAAACAGCATGTAATCCACCACCTCATGTGCGACAGCATCGATCAGCGTCTTTGCGTCTGGCTTCGCTTCCGCCGCGCGCGTTTCCCACGACATGCGCGCGAACAGGTTCATCATGTGCAGCTGATGGTCGAACACCATCAGCGCGACGATGTCGCTGTAGGGTGAGAGATACCCCGCGAGATCGAACTTTCCGTGCAGCGTTTCCGCCGCAATCGGCTTCGGCGTCGTGAGCAACCCTTCGTCCGTCTCATCACGCATCATCAGATTTCCGCGGCTTGCGACCGTCACGTCACGGCCGGTCACATACCAGCCGCCCCACCTTTTGCTGAGCGGCAGGCTGTGATCGACGACCTCGTTCCCGAGCTGCCGCATAGGTAACCCATCCGCGCGCGCCGCCTCGCTGCGGAGCAGCATCCCGGGCACACCGAGCGTTGCCTCCGCAGACACGTGACACGTCAGGCAGCCGTTTCCCCGCTCGAATCGCGGCGACGCGGAGGCTTGCTGATTCAGGTTATAGAAGACGACGCCGAGTTGTGGGTCGAGCGCCGCCGCCTCGATGAATCCGCCGCGCGGCCAGCCGACGACAACGCGATCGTTGAAAAAGAGCGTTCGCGGATTGACGGGGCTGATGATTCGCGCCTGCGCGCTGGTTTTCGAGAACACGGCCAGCTGCGATTCAATCGGCACGTCGAGCGCGCTCAGGACCGATCTCAGGTACCCGCTCCCATGCTCGTACGCGAGCGTCGTCGAACCCGCGGCGAGCTTCTCGTTCAGCTGAGCGATCGCATCGTGCGGCTGCTGGGCTGCATACGCGACGGCCGGGACACTCGTCTCGTCGAAGAACGTGTCGGGCAGCTGCCCGCCGCCGTCGAGTGTCGCCGTGACGGCGACAACCCACATGGCCGCCAGGGCGACGGTCGCTAACCTCACGCGTGTCATTCCAATCTGCTGGGTACTCTAACGCCGCGTAATCGAGGATGCCACGCTGACCCCACGCATTTGAACATGCACCTGAGCTCGGTTGTCCCACTCTCATCTACGATTCGCGCAATCCCAGAGGGCGCATGGCAGTTGCAGGCGAATGCTGCGGAGAGCGGTTCGTGCCTCATCACGTCGGAGGAAACCATGCGCATCGTCGTGCTCGGCGGTGGATTCGGGGGCGTCACTACTGCGCGTTACCTGGAACGACTCCTGCGCGGGCGCAGGGAGATCGATATCACGGTCGTGAGTCGAGAGAACTTCTTCGTGCTCACGCCACTCCTCTTCGAGGCTTGCTCAGGAAGGTTGGAATTGCGGCATTGCGCACAGCCGATCCGTGCCGCGCTCCGACGCGCTCGCTTTGTCGAGGCAACGGTTGAAGGGGTTGACGTGCAGCGCCAGATCGTCCGGGCCGTTGCCTCCGATTCGAGCACGTATGAGCTGCCGTACGACCATCTCGTCGTCGCGCTCGGCGCGTCTACCAACGAGCAGCTGATTGCCGGCTCATCGAATGCGTTCACGTTCAAGACCATGGCCGATGCGCTGGTCTTGAGAAATCACGTGATCGAACAGTTCGAACGCGCCGATGCAGCACCCGACTCGACGACGCGACGGAGCTGTCTGACCATCGTTGTGATCGGCGGCGGCCTTGTCGGCGTCGAGCTTCTGGGCGAGCTGACCGCATTTGCTGAGGACGTGCTGCGCCTCTATCCGCGCATTCGTCGAGACGAGCTCCGCTTTCACTTGTTCGAGGCGGGCCCGCGCATCCTCCCCGAGATCGACGAGAGACTGGCGGCCGTGGCGAGGGCCGTGCTCCACCGCCGCGGCACCGACGTGCATGTTGCGACGGCTGTTCGCTCGATCGAGGCCGGACGTGTGCACCTGGCGAACGAAATCATCAATACCGGCACGGTCGTGCTGGCTGCGGGCACCGTTCCGAGCGCCATCGCGAGCGCAATTCCGGTTGTCCACGATCAGCGGGGCCGAATCGCCGTCGACGGCACGATGCGGAGCCGCAGCCATCCGCAGGTGTGGGCGCTGGGCGACTGCGCGGCGATTCCTGGGCCGGATGGCCGTCCATATCCCGCGCTCGCGCAGCACACCGTGCGGGAAGCGCGACAGCTCGCGCGCAACATACAACACGTCATTGAAGGACGCGCTCCGGCGCCGTTCGTCTTTCGCCCGCTGGGCACGATGGCGTCGCTCGGCCACACCCGTGCCGTTGCACTGGTCTTCGGCGTGCGTCTCACCGGTTTCCCGGCCTGGTGGATCCGCCGGACTTACTACCTGTTTCAGATGCCGCGCTGGGACCGGCGACTTCGCATCGTCCTCGACTGGACGGTCGCGCTGTTGTTCCGGCCCGACATCACCAAGGTGGAGTTGCGCGTTGAGCGGGAGCAGGTGCAGCAGGCCCGTAAGACGGGGTGACGACTAGCGCGTTGATCGTTGCTCGCTCTCAGGCAGCGTTCCTTTCGTCGAGAACAGCCACACGTTGTCACCGTGCGTCGTGCCGGCGAACAGACTTCCCGCTGAATATGCGACGACGTACTCGTCGTCTTCATATTCAAAGATGCTGACCGGCGAATTCATCCCCGCTCCTGTCTGAAATTCCCACAGACGTCTGCCGGTAGACGAATTCAGTGCGGTCAAGCGCCCGTCGTTGCGTCCTGTGAACACGAGGCCGCCCGCCGTGGTCACCGAACCGCTGTAGCACGAGTCCCTCCAGCGTTGCTGCCACACGAGGCGGTTCGTCTTCATGTCGAGCGCTGCGAAGATGCCGGCCAACGGCAGCGGCGCACCACCGAACGCGCTGCCAAGGTACCGCTGCCCCTCCGGCGTGATCTGTTGGTTCTCTTCGCCGCCCCTGAAGACATTCGCCGCGTCGGTTGCGCACACGTACAGGATGTTGGTCGCCGGATCGTAGGAGCTTGGCGGCCAGTTCGCGCCGCCGCGGGCTCCCGGCTTCGCGACGATCGGCTCTTTCCAGAACGGGGTAAAGACACGTCCCTGGTTCACGAGCGTGTAATCCTCGGGCGCGATATCGACGGACTGCGGCACGAACGCGTCGCCCTTCGGAATCGGCTGCGTCTTTGAGGTGGCCTGGCGCGGCTCCTGCGGCACAGGCGTTTCATCGATGCCGATGAGCGGTTTCCCGTTCGTGCGGTCGACGATGTACACCCACCCCGCCTTGTTCGGCTCGGCCGCCGCCTTTCGAAGACGTCCGTTCAGCATCACATCGAAGAGAACGACCGGACTCGGGCCGTCGTAGTCCCACAAGTCGTGATGGATCTGCTGAAAGTGCCAGCGGTACTTGCCAGTGGCCGCTTCGATGGCCACCATCGAGGTAGCAAACAGGTTGTCACCGGCGCGAATCCTGCCATTGAAATCGGGTCCAGGGTTGCCGGTCGTGAAGTAGATCAGCCCGAGTTCAGGATCGACCGCAGGTGTCTGCCAGACGCTTGCACCGCCATGCAACCACGCTTCGGTGTTCTGCGGCCATGTATCGTGACCAATCTCACCGGGACCCGGAATCGTATAGAAGGTCCAGATCAAATGGCCGTCTTTCGCGTCGAACGCTTTCACGCGTCCGCGCGTGCCGTTTTCGGCGCCCGAGAATCCGACGATCACCATCCCGTTGTAGTAAAGAGGTGCGGCGGTGATCGTGTAACCGTTCTGCCAGCGCTCGGCCTGAATCGACCACGCCGGTCCACCAGTGCGCTGGTCGATTGCGACGAGTCGGCCGTCCAATTGCCCGACGTACACGCGTCCATCGCCGATCGCAACCCCGCGGTTCGTCCATCCACAGCACACGGTCGCGATGTTGTCGGGTAGCGACGCCTTGTAGTTCCACAGGATCGCGCCGGTCTTGACGCTCAGCGCGAAGACATCGTCCGCGCCGGTGACGACATAGATCGTCCCGTCGTGTACGACGGGCTGCGCTTCGCCCGAGTACTTGGCCGCCATGCCGGAGCCGGTCAGGTGTGTTCGCCAGACACCTTTCAGGCTGCCCACTGTTTCCCGACTGATTTGGGTAAGCGGTGAGTAGTTCTGGTTGAAGAGGTTTCCACCGTTCTTCAGCCAGTTCGCTCGTGGCGGCGCGGCCAGCTCGCTCGCGGAGAAAGCGCGGCTTGGCTGATGTGAGTCGGGCGCCGCAGCGAACCCAGCGCCGGACTGCGCCTGGCCCTGAAGCGACCGCGTGGTGGCGGTGACGAACAAACCACCGGCAAACGCGACCACCGCGGTAACGAGAATCGCTGACTGCGTGCGCATGAGACCTCCAAAGCCAGGGCCCAACGGCGATTCGCGGTCGGTGCCAGCGCGCGTGAAGGTGTCACGCCCGAAGCGATAGGTCAAGAATGGCGTTGTGAAGAATCGGGAAATCGGACGCGCTAGTGGCGTCACTCAATGTCATGTCGTGTCTCAAGAAGATCGAACATCGTGTCTCACAGTGGCACAAAGATCTGGGCGGCGAGCCGGTATGTCAAACAGCTAAGTGACTTGATATAAAAGGTTTATCCGAAAACGGCCGCGCTGGAGGCGTTATTGCTCAACTGGCGGCCGTGATGACTCCTCTCCGAAAACTCCAACTATGGTCGGCGATTGCCGCACTGGTGATCGTGCAGGCCCCGGGGGTGTTCGCCAAGGGCGAACCGCCTCGGAAGAAAGCACATGTTGATCTCGAGATCCAGCAGCTCGAAAGCTCTGGCGTCGAGACGGTCAAAGTTATTCTGCGAACCGACCGGAAGATCGACTGGGCGAAGTTGCGCAAGGCACTGCGCAACCATGACGTCATCGTGACGCGCATTGCACCGCGCACGAACGCCATCGCCGCCACCATTTCAACCAGCGATCTGGTCTGGTTGGAAACACTACCCGGCATCGCCTCGATCTCCATTGACGCGCCGGTGACCTCTGCGCCCCTGTCCGCTCAGGGACTCCTCACGAGCACCGGCACGGGCCTGGTTAAGAAGAGCGATCTGCGCGCTCTGCTCGGATTGACTGATACGGACCCGACCGGTAACGGCATCGGTATCGCGATCATCGACTCGGGCATCGCGCCGGTCTCCGAACTCACGAGCCGTATCACGGCGTTCTACGATTTCGCCAACGGCAAACCCGGCCTCGCAACCGGGCCGGTGGACGGATACGGCCATGGCACGCACATCGCCGGCCTCGTCGCTGGCAGCGGTGCGTTGTCGGGAGGGCAGTACGCCGGCGTGGCGCCGAATGCGCGGCTGATTGGACTGCGCGTCCTCAACAACCAGGGGTCGGGTTCGACGAGCGATGTCATTGCGGCGATCAACTTCGCCATCGTGAACAAGAAGTCGCTCGGCATCGACATCCTCAACCTGTCAATCGGCCACCCCATATTCGAAGGCGCGGCGACCGATCCGCTCGTGCAGGCGGTTGAGGCAGCGTCGCGCGCGGGCCTCCTCGTTGTGGTCTCGGCGGGCAACGTCGGCACCAACTCAACGACAAATCAGGTGGGTTATGCGGGCATTCTCTCCCCGGGCAATGCGCCGTCCGCCCTCACGGTTGCCTCTGCGAAAACGCAGGGCACGATTACGCCGCTCGACGACCGCATTGCGAATTACAGCTCCCGCGGGCCAACGTGGATCGACGGGTTCGCCAAGCCGGATTTTGCGGCACCTGGTCAGGATCTCGTGGCACCGGCAGCCCCTGGCAGCTATCTCGCAACGACCTATCCAACACTGCTCATTACCGACAACTTTGGCAGCAAGAGCTACATCGTTCTGAGCGGCACCAGCATGGCGGCCGGCGTCGAGAGCGGATTGCTGGCTGTGGTGCTCGAAGGCAGCCGTACGGGGGCTCCATCATCTCCACGGATTACACGCAACGCGCTCAAAGCGTTCACGGAATACACCGCGTTCACGATGCGGGACGCCACAGGCGTTGCCTACGACCGACTGACGCAGGGCGCTGGCCGCGTGAACGGTCAGGGTCTACTCAAGTTGGCGAAGTCGATCAACACTGCTGCCCCGGTTAGCACTCCGTGGCTGACGACGTCCGTCGTGCCCTACAGCACCTACGCCGGTCTGTCTGTGCCGTGGACGCAGAACATCGTCTGGGGTGAAAACATTGTCTGGGGCGAGAACATCATCAACACGAACAACATCGTCTGGGGCGAAAACATCGTCTGGGGCGAAAACATCGTCTGGGGCGAAAACATCGTCTGGGGCGA